>Ga0187851_10001913_pt1 | contig 19089 bp, 13 predicted proteins | sample June2016WEW_6_10_FD_132997 | JGI IMG/M metagenome (GOLD analysis project Ga0187851, IMG submission 132997) | Peatland microbial communities from SPRUCE experiment site at the Marcell Experimental Forest, Minnesota, USA - June2016WEW_6_10 | ecosystem: Environmental > Terrestrial > Soil >...
ACAACCGGCGCCCCGCGCCAGTCCTGTCCTTCCACCAACCCTCTTTTTCCCAGAATGGCCTGCGCCGTCACCAGCTCGCGCCGGCTCAGCGGAACGTGCAGCAACTGGCGCGCCGACCCGTTCTGTTCGCGCCGGTTCAGGAACAGCGCTTCGTCGCCCTCCTGCCGCACCAGCACCGTGTCCCCGCCACCGGCCGGCGCAGGCGATCGGTCCAGAATCGGGAATATGGTTCTCTCGGGGTCGATGCCCAAGCTCAGAACGCCGAATGTCTCGCTCTTCGCCCCGAGCCGCAGCGGGATGTTCAGGCCCAGGTGCAACTTGCCGCTGTGGCTGTCCACGTGCAAATCGCGCAGCACGGCCAGTTTCGCCCGCCTCGCTTGCGCCACTACCTCCCGGAAATGCGCCGGGTCGCCGTATGCGCTGCCGCACTGCAGCACCAGCCGGGCGTCATCGTCGAACAGAAACGCGTTGGCGTAGCGCGCGCCCGCGCACAGCGCCTCCATCCACCGCTGCAGTTCCTGTTTCTGTTGCGGCCTGGCCCGACCCTCGACCGCCGCGGCGAGCGCAGCCAGCAGCGGCTGGTCGCTCGAGATCATGCGAGCGTCCGCGAACCGCTCCTCCGTCCACGCCTGAACCTGGGCCAGCTTCGCATCCGCCACGCTCAGCAGTTGCTGCCGCACCTCCTGCTCCGCGGCCGCCCGCGTTTGCCGGTAGGCGTAGTAGCCCGCCACGCTCGCCGCCACTGCCGTGGCCACGAAAATCGCCACCAGCCAGCGCGAAAATACCTTGTGGTGTGCGTCCGAAAACATCACTCATTCCAACTGCCCGGATTTGGAGTTGTCAGCAGAATCCTGGCCGCCATATTCCAGCCGCGTTACTGCCCAACCCGCGCCGTCGCACCGTCACTGCGAGTATAGCTGGGCCCCATCGAGCGATAATACCGTCACGCCAGCCGCGGTTCGAGATACCTCAGTATTTTGTCCACGCTCTCGGCCAGGCTCTCGCGATCGGTGCGGCACTCGACCTCGGGGTTTTGCGGCGCCTCATACGGATCGTCGATCCCCGTGAAGCCCGGCAACTGCCCGCTGCGCGCCTTGCGGTACAGCCCCTTGACGTCCCTCTGCTCGCACACCGCCAGCGGTGCGTTCACGTAGATCTCGGCGAACTCGCCAATCATCGAACGCACTTCGTCGCGTATCGACCGGTACGGCGAGATGGCCGAAACCAGCACCACCACGCCATTGCGCGTCAGCAGGTCGGCCACGAATCCGATGCGCCGGATGTTCTCGTCGCGGTCCTGTTTGCTGAAGCCCAGGTCCTTGCACAGATTGCGCCGCACCGTGTCGCCATCCAGCATTTCGACCTTGTGGCCCATGGCCCACAGCCGCTCGTACAGCGCCTGACTCAGCGTGGATTTCCCCGACGAACTCAGTCCCGTGAACCACACCGTCAGTCCTTTGTGCCCGCTCGCCGCAGCCGACGGCGTCCGCGGTTCGCCATCCAACGCCCGCTCGATCATGCCCGCGCCGAGCGTCAGATTGGTCACCGGATCGATCACGATGAAGCTGCCCGTGGCGCGATTCTGCGCATAGGAATCGCAGTAGATCGGCCGGTGCGTCTCCAGTTCCACGCGCCCGATTTCGTTCAGCCGCAGCTCGTCGGCCGGCAATTCCGCCAGCGTCTCAAGGTCCAGCCGGGCCAGCACCCGCACCATCTCCGCGCACACGATCTGCGTTGTGTGCTTGATCAGGTACGGCGTCTGCAGCGCCAGCGGTTTGTCGGCCATCCACACCACCCGCGCCTCGATCCGCCGCGCCGCCTCGGGCGGATCGGCCGGGTCCGCCAGCATGTCCCCGCGGCCCGCATCCACGTGCTCGTCCAGCACCAGCGAGATCGACATCGGCGCATACGCCCGCTCCAGCGCTCCATCCCGCCCGGGCATCGAATGCACTTTCACGATTTGCTTCGACGGCAGCACCATCACCGCGTCGCCCGCCTTCACCTCGCCGCGCGCCACCATGCCCGCGCAGGACCTGAAATCGCTGCCGTGCCGTAGCACCGTCTGCACTGGAAACCGGAACGGCCCCTCGGCCGCTTCGCTCCGCAGCGGGACGGTCTCGAGGTACTCCAGCAGATTCGCCCCCGTGTACCACGGCGTATTCGCGCTCCGTTCCACCACGTTGTCTCCAGCCAGCGCGCACACCGGAATGAAATCCACGTGGCACTCGCCCAGGCGCTCCACGAATTCGCGGAACGTCCGGCTGATCGCGTCGAAGACGTCCTGCCGGAAGCCCGTCAGGTCCATCTTGTTCACCGCCACCACAATCCGCCGAATCCCCAGCAGGTGCGCAATCGCCGCGTGCCGCCGCGTCTGCGCCAGCACGCCCTTGCGCGCGTCGGTCAGGATCACCGCCAGTTGCGCCGTCGACGCGCCCGTGGCCATGTTGCGCGTATACTGCTCGTGGCCCGGAGTGTCGGCGATGATGAAGCGGCGCCGCGGCGTCGCGAAATGACGGTAGGCCACGTCGATCGTGATCCCCTGCTCGCGCTCCGCCCGCAAGCCGTCGGTGAGAAACGCCAGTTCGAAACCATCGCGCGACACCCGCCGTACGGCCTCGATCTGGTCCTCGTACAGCGTCTTCGTGTCGTGCAGCAGCCGCCCGATCAGCGTCGACTTGCCGTCGTCCACGCTCCCCGCCGTCGTCAATCGCAGCAGCTCCGGACCTCGATCCCGCGCCTCGATCGTCAAAAGTACCCTTCCCTTTTCTTCAACTCCATGGAGCCTTCCTGGTCGTGATCGATGGCCCGGTTTTCGCGCTCCGAGCGCTTCGCCGCTTTCAGTTCTTCGATGATCTCGGCCACGCTCGTCGCCGTCGAGCGGATCGCGCCCGTGCAGTACGTGCAACCCAGCGACCGCATCCGGCACATCACTTTCTGCGGCCGCTCGCCCGCGCGCAGCGGCAGATTGTGTTCGGTCGGAATCAGCGCTCCGTCGCGCACCACCACTTCGCGTTCTCTCGCGAAATACAACGGCACTACCGGTATCCGCTCCAGTTCGATGTAGCGCCACACGTCCAGCTCGGTCCAATTCGACAGCGGGAACACGCGCATGCTCTCGCCCTTGTCGATCCGCCCGTTGTACAGGTTCCACAGCTCCGGCCGCTGGTTCTTCGGATCCCACTGCCCCAGCGCGTCGCGGAACGAGTAGATCCGTTCCTTGGCCCGCGACTTCTCTTCTTCGCGCCGCGCTCCGCCCAGCGCCGCATCGAACCCGCCTTCCTTCAGCGCATCCAGCAGCGCCCGCGTCTTCAGCGCCGCGCAGCACTTCTGCGTCCCCAGCCGGAACGGGTTCGTCTCCTCCGCCAGCGCCTGCGTATTCTTATGCACGATCAGCCTCAGACCCAGTTCGGCGCACGTCCGGTCGCGGAATTCGATCATCTCCCCAAATTTGTACGACGTGTCCACGTGCAGCAGCGGCCACGGCGGCTTGGCCGGATAAAACGCCTTCAGCGCCAGCCGCAGCATCACCGACGAGTCCTTGCCGATCGAGTACAACATCACCGGCCGCGAGAATTCGGCCGCGACTTCTCTCAGGATGTGAATGCTCTCCGCTTCGAGCGCTTGCAGATAAGTGAGCCGGTCTGTCAAAGCAAAACACCTTCCGGCGGCCTCGTCCAGCCAGGCCGCCCAAAACAGCACCCAAACTCAATACTATGACGCACCACCGGTGCGTCGGAGATCATGTCTCGTACTAAGTTGCAGAAGTTGGCGTGTCAAACGGCTGGCTTGCGCACGCGGCTCCATAACGGTTTCAGAGCCGCGACCGTCTGACGGAGCCGTGACCGTCTGACGAAACCGCGACTGTCTTTCGGAGCCGCGACTGTCTTTCGGAGCCGCGACTGAAAGGAGCGGTGCTTCGCGTTGTTTCTGAGCCGCGACCGTAAGGGAGCCGGTATCGGAACTTCTGCAGTCAGACACCAAGCGCGCACAAACCTCGCGATCCACGCTCTGCCCCTTCTCCGCCGCGTGGACTTCCGCCGCCTTTCCCGAGCTGGCGAACCGTCTGTCACCCGTGTGGTCGCTTCCGCCGGACGACGCCCGCTTCTGCCGCGGGAGAAGTCCGGTTCAGGGTCCTCATCCCCCGGTCATCGTGGAATCGTGATCGTCAATCTTTCGATCAGGACCGGGAAATGGCGGTTTGGATTATACTGAATCGGACCTGAAAGTCCCAAACAGAATTCCGGGGAGCGAAAATAGAAATCCGGGATAAGGGACCGCCGATCCCATCGCTGCAACTTGTTAAATTGTCCACCAAATTCTAATCCAATGGAAAGGATTTTCCCATGCGTAACACTGTTTTCAGCGGCGTCGCACCGTTTTGCCGCAGGGGAGCTTACTGGTCACTTGCAAACCTTCTACTCGCATCCAGTGCGCTGACATTAATCTTCACGGGACCTATCGCTGCCGCAGGCGATTCCAAAGAACGTGCCGTGCTGCCCGCGCCATCGGCGGGCAAAGCGATCGTCTGCATCTACCGTTTGAGCAGATTTAAGGGCTCCCAGGCACACGATCACATTTCAGTCAACGGCACCCAACTCGGCGAACTCCTCAACGGAGAATACGAATTCACGGAAGTGGCGCCGGGAACTGTCGTCATCTTCGGATTGCCCAAGATGTATTATGGGAGCATCACCATGTCCGCCGTGGCGGCCGCGAGCAACGCCTCGCGTAAAGAGAACGAGCGGGCGCGCTTCGAGGCCGAGGCGGGCAAGACCTATTACTTCAAATGGACCGGCGGACCCGCGGGATCGGGCATCAAAGTGACGCAGGAGGATCCTGGAGTCGGAGCCACAGAGATGAGCAAACTCCATCTCTCCAAGCCCCCCAGCGAGAAGGACGCAGCGAAACCGGAAGCGAAAGACACCGATAAACCGGCAGCGAAATAGCATCGTTCCGCCTGACTGGCGACGCGGCCCGCTTCAACACGCCTCGGAGGTGAGAGTGGGAGTGTGCGCTGGAGCGCTTGGCGAAGCCGTTAAACCGGCGGACGAAAAGAAATAATGCCGGCAGGGCCGCGCGACCTGCTGGCGCCCCACTAACGGGGCTCTCGTCGCATCGATCCGCGCTGACGCCGCAGTGTTTATGGACTGGCCGGCCAATGCCGGATAACTGGCGTTATCAAAAGCTGGTTGATCGCACCATCCGCAGCATCGCGCCCGTAGTCGCGCCCGACTAACGAATTGACCCACGACCCCGCGATCGGACAATCCGCCAGAAGAACAATCGCGCCAGGCTTTGGTCCAAGCCCCGTTTCAAGCATAAACTGAAAGGAAAATGGCTTCTTCGGCAACCGTCATCCATCCGCCCACCCGGCTCCTGCTGGGTCCCGGCCCGTCGCCCATCCATCCCCGCATCTACGCCGCGCTCGGCCAGCCCATCGTCGGCCACCTCGACCCGTATTTGTTCGAAATCTTCTCCGACATCCGCCGCCTGCTGCAATCGTGCTGGGGCACGCAGAACGAATTCACGTTCGTAATTCCCGGCACCGGCACCGCCGGCATGGAGACGGCCGTGGTGAACTTCGTCGCGCCCGGCGCGCGCTTCGCGGTCTTCGTCAACGGCATCTTCGGCGAGCGCCTGTGCGAGATAGGACGCCGCCGCGGCGCTCGTCTGCTGCGTGTTGCGAAACCCTGGGGCCAGGTCTTTTCGGATGAAGAGGCCGCCGGTTTCATTCAACGCGAACGGCCGGACGTGGTCGCGTTCGTCAATGCCGAGACCTCTACCGGCGCCTGGCAGGACGGCCGCGCCATCGCCCGCGCCGCGTCGGAAATCGGCGCGCTGACCATCGCCGACTGCGTTACCAGCCTCGGCGGCATGCCCATTAACCTCGACGCGATGGGCGTCGACATCGCCTACAGCGGCACCCAGAAGGCCCTCGGCGCGCCTCCCGGCCTCGCACCCATCACCTGTTCGCCGCGCGCCGTCGAATGGCTGCGCGCGCACGAGTCGGCCGTGCCCTACTACTTCGACCTCAAGCTCCTGGCAGATTACTACGGGCCCGCGCGCCGCTATCACCACACGCCGCCCGTCCCCATGTTTTACGCCTTGCGCGAGGCGCTGGCCATCATCGAGGAAGAAGGACTCGAGAACCGTTTCGCGCGCCACAAAGCGAATCACGAAGCCTGCGTCGCGGGCCTCGAAAAGCTGGGCCTATCGCTGCTGGTCGACAAACCTCACCGCCTGTGGACCGTCGCCACGCCGCGCGTGCCGGCCGGCATCGACGATGCGCTCGCGCGCCGCAGCATGTCCGAACATCACGGCATCGAGATCGCCGGCGGCCTCGGCTCGCTCGCCGGCCAGATCTTCCGCCTCGGCAACATGGGCTACGGTTCGTCGGCGGAGAACGTCAAGCTGGTCCTCGGCGCGCTCGCAGAAGCTCTGCGCGAGCAGGGCTACACTGCCTGAACGCCGCGCGCGCTCACTCGGCTTTTCGGTACACCAGGTTCACCACGCCCGGCCGATTGCGAATCGTCAATTCGAGCCCCGGCTCCATCAGCTCCGCGCCCGCGAGCTGCGTCTCTTTTTGTGAATCGAGATCGCGCACCGCGTAGCGCGCTCCCGCCTCCAGCCCGCGCAACTGGAACCGCGCCGTCTCGAACGGACTCTCCGGCCGCCGGAACGCCTGCACCATGCCCTTCTTCTGAGCCGCGTCGTCGAACTGCCACGCCAGCCATGCCGTCGGCTCCGTGCTGTACGGCGTCAGCGGATAATAATCTCCGTAATACAGCTCCGCCACCGCGCGCCATTCGCCCAGCAGCCGCTGGATCGCCGGCGCGTCCGACTCCAACCGCTCCACGTCCAGCCCGATGCCCACCGCCGGCGTCATCTGGCTCCAAAAGATATACGGGTCCAGCGAATTGAAAGCCGTGCCGAAGTACGGCACCCACAGCGCCAGCCCGTAAGTGAGCTGCTGCATCGGCGCCGGCGCATAAGCGAAATCGCTGCGCCACAGCGGCACCGCGCGCCGCAGCGTTTCGAGGTCCAGCCTGCGCCCTCCCGACGCGCACGTGTCGATCAGCAGCTTCGGAAACCTCCGCCGCAGCTCGTCCCAATACGCCAGGTACCCCGTGACGTGTTGGATCTCGGTGATGCCCTGCCGGTCCTCGGCATCATGCCCGCGCCACAGTCCCAGCGGCTCGAAATTGAAGTCCTGCCGATAAGTGTCGATGCCCTGTTCGGCGATGATTTTGCTGACGTGCTCCACCAGCCACTGCCGCGCCTCCGCGTTGCCCAGGAACAGCAATTTGTCGTGATCGTTCGAGCCGATCAACCACTCCGGATGGTGCTCCCACAGCCACGAGCCCGCGGTCACGCGCTCCGGTTCGAACCACACCACGGTCTTCACGCCGCGCGCGTGCGCCGCCTCCGAGATGGGCGTGAACCCGTGCGGAAAACGCCGCGGATCGGGGACCCACGTGCCCGTATTCCACCAGCCTTTTTGGAACGTGTACCAGCCCGCATCCATCCACCAGTAGTCGATCTTCACGCCCGTTTTCAGCGTCCGCGCCAGCAGCGCGAGTTGGTTCTCCTCGGTCGCGTCCTGCATTTCGATGGTCTGTCGGCCGCTGCCCCCGGACACCTGCGGCGGCGGCAATCGTCCGCCCGGACGCGGCAAATTGTGCGCCACCATCCACCGCCGCCACGCGTTCTGCGCGCCAATCCAATCGCCCTCCCAGAACTGCAGCGCCACCAGCGGCGTGCGCACCTCCTCGCCAGCCAGCAGCCGGAAATGCGTGCGCTCCTGCCCCGCCGTGACGCGCACCGCGCGCTGCTTGTCGCGCGCAAATTGCGCCGCCCACTGCCCTGGCCAACCGAGGCCGATGATCACCCCCTGCCCGGCCCATTCCAGGTTGAAATAACACATCGCGCCGTCGGTCGGCCGTCCACCCACCGAGGCCAGCCGTTGCGACTTCTCCGCCCCGAGCACGTTGGTAAGCGGCTGAAAATCGGTCGGTGAATTCGGGCTGCCCGTCGCATGGTGCAGTACGAATTCGCCTGCCCCGCCGCGCTCGAACTGCGTCTCCAGCGCCTGCAGATTTTCAATCATCGGCGTCGCCACTGCGGATGCGTTTTTCAGATACACGGTCCACTCGACCACCGGATAATCGGCGTACGCCACGGCCACCGCGCGCACCACCAGCCCGGTTTTCGGATCCGTGTAAGTCGACACATGCTCCGTCCGCTGCGCATCCAATTGCCGCGTGGTGCGCTCGACGCGCCAGCCCTTCAGAAGTTCCGCCGATTCGCGTCCGTCGTAGCGGAATGAGAACGGCGCGTCGGTCGAGTAAGCGCTCGCGAGCGGCCCTTGCTCGAGATCCGCCAGCCACAGCCGGGTCCCGTCCTCCAGCGTCACACGCGCCTCGGCCCAGTCCGCCTGGTCCCACTCCCCCTGCCACGTGCCCCCGTGTTGCCCCACCGCGGTCAGCTTCAGTTTGAACTCGCGCGCGCCGTGCAATTCCACCGCCACCGGTACGCCCGCCAGTCCCTCGTGCAGCACCGGCGAGCGAAACAGCTCCTGCCCACCCGCCTCCACCGTCGCCACCACGCTGCCCCGCCCGCCGTTCGAGTAGTAGCCCAAATCGTTGCTATCGACGCCCGCCACGGCCTCGAATCGCGCCGCCGGCGCGGGCAGAATCACGCTCACCTCGCCCGGCGACGGCAGCGCCACGCCGCGTTCGTATTTCGTGCCCGCGATGAGGAACGCGCGGTCCTGGATGCGATTGCGCTCGAGCGCGCCCGCGCGCAGTTGCACCAGCACGTGCGCCGGCATAGCGCCGGCCTCCGCCTGTCCCAGGAATTTGGCTTTCGTCCAGCGCCGTGCCTCGTCGGCCGGCCCGGCCAGCGCGAGCGCACCCGTCAGCAACACCGTAAGCACCAGCGCCAGGGCGCGCGTTACTAGCACCGCTAACCCGCCCGTCAGGAAGACCAAATGCCCGGTCCGCTTTGTGAGTGAGGTTCTATAACTGCTCATTGCTGGCCGGCAGTATATCGCAACCCACTCCGCCCCGGCCTCGATTCAAGAACGGCAAAGGAACAGTCCAGGAACACGGCCCGTATCGCTCCCGCCTGCAGTATGCTTATTCGCACCATGAGCGACGTTACGAGACGCAATCTTCTTCTGGGAACCGCCGCGGTGGCCGGCATCGCCGATGCCTCCGCGCAGCAATCCGAGGGTGCCGCCGCGGCCGATGAATTGAACAAGGTCGCCGTCGTCTCCGACGGGGCGTACTTTCATCAGGGCGATCTCGTACACCAGGGCCACTGCAACAACGGGTGGATCGTGTTCCGCGACTATGTGCTGGTGGTGGACGCCAACTTCCCGTCGGGGGCGCAACTGATTTTGCCGAAAATCAAGTCGATCACCGCGAAACCGATTCGCTTCGCCTTCGACACGCATCATCACGGCGACCACGCCTATGGCAACCAGGTGTGGGTGGACAACGGCGCGACCCCGGTCGCGCACACCGGCGTCATCGAGGAGATGAAACGCTACGAGACCGGATATTACGGCGGCCCGCCCGGGCGCTGGGAGACCGCGGCCAAGCAAAGGCCGGACGTGGCGGCCAGCCATCTGAAGCCGCCGTCGGTGCTGTTTCCGAATGAGCTGTACTTCGACGACGGCGAGCATCGCGTGGAACTCCTGCACCTCGGCGTGGCGCACACGCACGGCGACGCGATGGCATGGCTTCCGAAGGAGCGCGTGCTGTTCACCGGGGATGCCTGCGTCAATGGGCCCTATAATTTCGTTGCCGACGGCGATGTCGAAAAATGGATCGCTACGCTCGATGCGGCTAGAAAACTGGGCGCAAAAGTGGTGTGTCCGGGCCATGGTCCGAAAGCCGGTGCAACGCTGCTCGAAGACCAGCAGACGTTCTTCGCCCAACTGCGTGAACGCGTGGGCGCGCTGGTGCAGGCGAAGAAGAGCCCGCGGGAGATCTACCAGTCACTGGATCGGATTCGCGCCGAGCTGGTGGCGCAGGCGCGCATCGCCCGCTACGTCAGCCCGGACGGGCTGCCGTCGCAGGTGGAAAAGGTGTGCCAGGAGATGACCGGGCAGGGATTCCCGGATGACGTGAAAGCTGCGCAAGCGGCGCGGCTCCAGCATCGTCACGCCCACGCACTGGACGCTGCCAGCTACGCCGTTCCTGGGTAATCGCGAGGAACTCCGGCAGCGGGCGCATTGAAGTTCCCGCCTGAATTCGGGAATCGAATCCGGCAGGCGGCGCCGCTGCTGGGGCCGCCGTGAGCCAATTTTTATTGGGCCGGCAATCGGCGCGGCCGTTGTTTAGCGGAAATGGATTTGATGACGGTGTATCCGCCGCCCGTTTCCGGCAGCGGCGTCTTGGCCTGACGAACGGCCGCGCCAATCAGATCCTGCACCTCCGGCCGGGCCAGCGTCGCTGCACTCTCCAGACGAATGAAGCGGTTCTGGTTGCCGCTGCCCAACAGAATTTTGTGCGGATCGGACAGCGTGGCCCCGTAGTAGAACGAGAGCCCGACCCCTTTGGCGTTCGCCGCCAGGCACACGATACAGTCCGATGGCCGCTCGGTCGCGCTGTAGCCGATGGCCAGGAAGTTGTAGTTGTCGTAGACCAGCTCGATCGCCGTCGGAAACTGCTGGCGCACCGCCGCACGGGCTGCGCGGATCTGCTTCGCCACCGCTGGATCGAACTTCGCGATAAAGCCGGCAAACTGTTTGGCCGGCGTTTCGGGTCCGGCGGCCTTCCGTAGTTCGTGCGGCATAAACCTCTGATGCCAGCCTGCCGTCCCGGTTTCAACTAGCCTGCGCAATCACGATGGACACCGACATCCTGGCCGACGAAGAGACGCCCTGACAGTGGCGCCGGGAAGCCTGGAAATGTGCCACCACATCAAGGTGCTGTTCCCTTGCGCGGCCGCATCGGATAATGTGGATAGAGAGCCTACGCCATGTTGCGGCACGTCTTCATTCATCTTTCTGAAAACAAGCGGCTGCGGCGGTGGATGGAAACGTCCCGCCTGACCGCGGGCCTGACGCGGCGGTTCGTCGCCGGGCACACGCTCGAAGCCGCCATGACGGTCTGCCGCAAGCTCCACGCTGAGCGGCTTTCGGCGACCATCGACCAGCTCGGCGAGAGCGTAACGACGACCGCGGAAGCGGCGCAGTTTCGCGTCGGCATTGAAGGAATCTACCACGCCATCGCCGCGGCGGAGCTGCCGCTGACGGTCTCCATCAAGCTGACCCAATTAGGCTTAGGTCTCTCGACCGAGCTGTGCATGGCCAACACCGCGCTGCTCGCTGAGATGGCCGCCAGCCAGAACAGCCGGCTGGAAATCGACATGGAATCAAGCGAATACGTGGACCGCACGCTGGCCATTGCCGAAGCCATGCACCAGCAATACGGGCATGTGCGCTGCGTGTTGCAAGCCTACCTCTACCGTAGCGAGCAGGATCTGCGGCGCATGAACCGGCTCGGCGTCCCGGTGCGGCTGTGCAAAGGCGCCTACGACGAACCGGCCGCGGTGGCCTTCCCGGAGAAGGCGGACGTTGATCGTAACTATTTGAAAATGGCTCGGTTACTGATCGCAGACGGCGCGTTTCCGGCCATCGCGACGCACGATCCGCGGATGATCGACGGCACGCTTGCGGCGGTGCGGGCGACGGGCCGCAAACCGGAGGAATTCGAGTTCCAGATGCTGTACGGCGTGCGCCGCGACCTGCAAGCCAGGCTGGCCGCGCAAGGCTACGGCGTGCGCCTGTACGTACCGTATGGCGACGCCTGGTATCCGTATTTCATGCGCCGGCTGGCGGAGCGCCCGGCTAACGTCGTTTTCATTGCCAAGAACCTGCTGCGGGCCTAGGCCGCCCGGGGCGTGGCGCGCGACGGCAGAACCGCTACAAGTAGCGGCTCGTCGTTTACAAGCTGCTTTGAATCAAGGGATTACAGACTCAGGCCGCTACACTGTAGCGGTTTGAGCCCGTCCGCCGGCCGGGTCTTTGTATCGCAGGCCGTGCCACTTCGCCGTCCCCAACCGCCGGTTTGAGCATCTGCTCCAGCCGGGTCCGTGTGTCGAAAGCTTTGGAACTTTGCCCGCCTCCGGCAGTCTAATCAAGTGACGGAGGAGCGATGAAATACTGGGCGTATTTCGGGGCCAAACTAGTGGCCGTGGTGCTGTTCCTGTGCGCGGTATGGGACGGGATGTTCCGACTGCTGCCGGAGCCGGAGCCATTCCTGCGCTATCGGGTGTCGCGGCTGGGCCAAGATCTGGCCTGGACCACGTTGATTCTGCTGTACTTTCTATTCGGAATCGGTCTGGTGTACGCGGCGGTTTGGGATCAGCGAATACGCTGCCGGAGCTGCCTGCGGCGGCTCAGAATGCCGCTGGAAACGGGTTCCTGGAGCCGGGCGACGCTGCTGAGCCCGCCGCAACTCGAGTCGATCTGCCCCTTCGGCCATGGCACCTTGACCGAATCCGAAGTGCATACGACGGGGCAAAAAGCGGCCGAATGGACGCCCCACGGCGACAACATCTGGAAGGAATTGGAGAGCCTGGATAAGCGAAAATAGCCGCTGCGGCCGGGCGCCGGTGAGATCCAGCCAGGTCCTCATAAGTCCTTTAGAAAACCAGGAATACAGGCGGAAGCACGGTATTTGCTGGGAAATAGGCGGCTTTCACGCCGGCAGGCGCGGCCCAATGCGGCTAAGTCCTTTAGAAAACGCGGATTACGAGGAACAGCGCATTTTGCACCCCAAATGCACTGTTTTTGCAGCTAAGTCCTTTAGAAAACCATGAATACGACAGAAAAACGCAAAACACATAACTTATCGCTTCTAAGTTCTTAATAATAAAGCAGTTATAAGACGAAGTGTCGCGCACACGCTGATTGTTGCGGTGCGAAGCAGCTAACTCACTGATAACAAGGCAGATACGTGGTGGCGCATGGCAAAATGCACGGCCTAATTCGGCTAAGTCTTTTAGAAAACCATAGATACATGGTGAAGCACAGTTCAGGTGCGGCTAAGCCCTTTAGAAAGCTGCAGATACACGGTACCATACGCTGCGCGTACGGCAGCGTGCGCGGGTTGCTGCGCGTAAGTCCTTTAGAAAACCATAGATACGCGGATGCGCAAAAACGTGGTCTTCCCCGCGTCAGCCCCGCGATTTTCACGGAAAGCCCCGCGCGGCCCGCGCACGGCGATCGCATCTCGCGCGGAGTTTCCAGTTAACGACAATTATCAATAATCAGCAGAGATTGTGAAGCGGCAGCCGGCTCTCAAAGTGCCGTGCGGTGCAACGCGCGGACGGTGGTCGCGGGTGAGTCTGAATTCGGCCATGATGGGCCGGTTTTCGGAGACGCCGTTCGTCGGCCACGATCCCGGCGGAATGGAAGTTGAAGGGTCCGAACTGAGGCATGGGTGCGCTGCGGAACTCTGGCCTTGCCAAAGAAAGGCGCGTACCCGGCTTGACCGGCTACCTCATGGCATGCCTGAGGCTTCTGGACGATTTGGCTTGGCCGGCGGAGTTGTAACAAAACTCTTCTTGTGTTGACGTTCGACATGAGTTGCTCTACGCTTGGGTAGAATGCCAACACAAGCTGACAATGAACGCATAGCCTTGCTGCAGGGCACGCTGGACCTGTTGATCCTCAGGACTCTGGTGTTCGGAGCCGATCATGGTTTGGGCATTGCCCGCGCCATCCAAAAGCAATCGGATGACGTCCTGCTGGTGGATCACGGCTCGCTTTACCCGGCGCTGCAAAGATTGGAGAACCAGGGTTGGATCAAGGCGAAGTGGGGCGTGTCTTCCAACAATCGCAGGGCACGTTTTTACGAATTGACTCTGTCGGGCCGGAAGCATCTCGTCATCGAGACGAGCCAATGGCGCAAACTGGTCTTCGCCATTGGCCTCGTGCTCGGACCAGAAGAGGTCGAGGGGTAAGCCATGTGGCGGCACGGCAGAGATCAGACCGATTTCTCGGAAGAGATTCGCGCGCATCTTGAAATGGAGACCGACCGGTTGCGCGGCGAAGGACTGAGCGAGGCGGAGGCCTACGCGCAAGCGCGGCGCGAATTCGGAAACGTTGCGCGGGTGGAGGAGCGATTCTACGAATCCAACCGTCTCTTCCTGGCCGCCGAGAACGTGCTCCGGAACCTCAGCTACATCGTACGGGGCCTGCGCAAGAGCCCGGCATTCACCGTGCTCGTGGTTACCGTCCTCGCTGTAGGCATCGGCACGAATGCCGCCATGTTCAGCCTGATTGACCGTCTGTTGCTGCACCCCGTAATCTGGCGCGACCCGGGCAGCATCGTCGCGGTTTGGGGTCACGACAAGCGCGGTCGGGGCGCAGACATCTCTTTCGCAGCCTTCCAGGTCTGGAAAGACCGCGTGCCTGGGATTGAATCCGCCGCGCTCTCGAAAATGCGTAGCCTCATGCTGACCGGGGTCGAAGAGCCCGAGAGCCTTTTCACACGCGAAGTTACGCGTTCCATGTTCGACATGCTCGGCGTCGCGCCTGCCGCCGGGCGGCTCTTCAACGATGCTGACTTTGCGCCTGGCGCGCCGCCAACCGTCATTCTCAGCGATCTCGTCTGGCAAAGGCACTTCTATCGCAATCCCGCCATCGTCGGCCGCCAGATTCTGCTGGACGGTCAAGGCGTCACGGTCATCGGCGTCATGCCCGAGCGCTTTGTTTGCACCACACCTGGCTATCAGGCCTGGATTCCGCTCGAACGGTTCACCGACCCAGCCGGAGATCTCCACTATGATTTCGAGGCTCTCGCCCGTCTCAAGCCGGGTGCCTCGCTCCCGCACGTCCAACGCACGTTCGCCGCGCTGGCCGGATCGCTGCCGTCTGATCCCCGCAATCCGGATGGGTGGATTCCAGAGCTGAAGCCCTATATGAACGAACTCACGGGTAACAATCGTCACGCCTTTGCGATCCTGTGGAGCGCCACCGGCGCCGTGCTCCTCATAGCGTGCGCCAATGTTGCCAACCTGCTTCTTGCTCGCGCTTCCAACCGCGGCCACGAATTCGCCGTGCGCGCCGCACTGGGCGCCAGCCGCTTTCAGTTGGCCACCCAAATCGTTTCGGAATGCCTCCTGCTTACCACGCTTGGAGCCGCGGCCGGAGTCGCACTGGCCGCCGCCGCATTGCCCGTGATCACTCGCTTTCTCCCACCATTGGGTCTCCAGACTGGCGAGCGTCTTCACCTCACTCCGGCTGCGGTCCTGGTCGCTGTTGCAGCGGCTCTCGTCACTGGAGTGCTTTGCGCGATTCCCTCTTGCTCGGATGTGCTCCGCTCGAATCTCGCCGCGCCACTGTCCGCCCTGTCGCGATCCATCTCGTCGAGCCGTTCATCCACCCGCCTGCGCGGCATCCTGAGCGCCACTGAAATCGCACTGTCCATCGTGCTCCTTATCAGCGCCGGACTCATGATCCGCAGCCTGTCCCGGCTGCTCGACGTTCGCCGTCTGGGCATGGAGACCGCGCAGGTCCTGACGGCGCGCATCGCCGCGCCAACAACGCTCAGGAAGGCGCCGGAGGTCTCCCGCTACTACGGTCGCATCCTCGACGAGGTCCACCACGTTCCGGGCGTTCGCTCGGCGTCCGTGGTCACCATCCTCCCGTTTTCGAACATCATGGTGACCACGTCGTACAGCGCCGAAGGCACGCCACGACTTGACCACCGCGACTACTCTGTGGATCTCCGCTCGATCAGCCCAGAGTATTTCAAGGTCTTGAGGATTGCAGTTCTGCGAGGCAGGGCTTTCATGGATCAGGATTCCACGAGCGCTCCGCGCGTCGCCATTGTCAACCGCAAGCTGGCCGAGCATTCGTGGCCTGGACAGGATCCCATTGGCCGCCGCGTCACCCTCGAGCTTGGCACGAACCTCAAACCCGAAGACTGGGTCACCGTAGTGGGCATTGTTGAGAATACCGGGCGAGACGCCATTGACGAAGCTGCGCAAGCCGAACTCTACTTGCCCATTACGCAGAACGCTACAGCCGCCCAAGCGATGTCGTTGGCGGTGCGCTGTTACGGCGACCCGCTCTCGCTCGGACCGGCGATCATCAAACGCATCCACAATCTCAACCCGGACCAGCCCGTGACCGAGCTGCAAACCATGGACACCTGGATGGCTGGAGCCGCCAGCCGTCCCCGCTTACAGGCGTTCTTGCTGGAAATCTTCTCTGGACTGGCGTTGCTGCTTGCCGTCACGGGCGTTTTTGCCGTGATGTCGTATTCCGTGAATCAAAGGACCCATGAAATTGGAATCCGCGGCGCGCTCGGAGCGACCTCCAGCGATATCGTAGCCTTTGTCCTCCGCATGGGGATGAGGCCTGTTGTAGTAGGCGCGGTCGTCGGCTTTGTGACTTCGCTCGCTGTAGCCCGCCTTCTCCGCGCCGAACTGTTCGAAACGCCGCCGTCCGATCCGGTCGTCTTTGGTTCAGTCGCACTGATCTTGATTACATCGGCCCTGGTCGCTTTGTGGGTGCCTGCCCGTCGTGCCGCGCGGATCGAGCCGGCCACCACATTGCGCGCCGAATAATGGTTCGGAAGAGCATTGGTCGCGAGTCGCGCGAGTCTGGGTGTGCGCCCAAGACACTCCGACCTAACGCCGATTTTGGCGCAGCGACAGATTCGATTGGTAATTAGCTTCCGAGATTCGTTTGTACTGACTTTCGGCCAATTCCTCGTAAGTGACGTTAGCAGCCCGTGGTAGAAGTGCGTCGAAGGCAAAAAGCGGGGACAGCCACCGTTTTTCGCAGTGGCAAACCTTTTAGCATCCATGCGGCTTCGTGCGAAAAGCGGTGGCTGTCCCCGTTTTTTGCGCCGCATCGACTATTACCACGGGCTGCCAGGCGGAGCTGCGCGATCACACAATTATCAATAATTGGCAAGTTTGGGAAGCGCCCCGCTGGAAACCTACGAATCGGAGCCATCTTTGCGACTGACAAAGGAAAACTGGGGAGGAGTGGCCGGGGGCAACCGGTTCAAAGTGCGTGCGTATGGTCCGGGTCGCTTCCGGCGATGTCGTGACAGTGCAGAGGATCGCGGTCGGTCTCGCCACAACAGATGCCGGTCGATTCGATCTGAATGGTGGCATGGGCGATGTGGAATTCGCGCCCCAGCAGATCCCTGACGTCGCGGACGATGGCGTCGCATTCCTCCATCGAGCGCGCGTTGTCGACTCCGACATGCGCCGACAGGAAATCAAGGCTGTCCGAGACGGTCCACACATGAACGTCGTGCACGGTGAGCACGTGATCGACGCGGTGCATGGCGGCGATCATTCGATCCAGGTCGAGCCCCTTCGGCGTGCCCTCCAGTAGCACGTTGACGGCCTCCTTCAGGACACCGATCGAACTCCAGGCGATAAAGAGCGCGATGAGCACGGAGACGAGCGGATCGGCGTAGACCCATCCGTTGAAGGCGACGACCCACCCGGCGATGAGAACTCCAGCCGCGGAGAGCGCGTCGCCGGCCATGTGGATGTAAGCGGCGCGCAGATTCATGCTTTCCCTGGCGCCGCCGCGCAGCAATGCTGCGATCAAGGTATTCATCAGCACCGACGCGCCCGCCACCCACATCATCAGCTTGCCATGCACCGGGTGCGGATGAAGGAACAAGGCAGCCGCTTCGATCAGAATCAGCACGGCGATCACCAGCAGCGTGGTCGAATTCACCAGGGCGGTGAGGATCGAGGCGCGGTGGTAGCCATAGGTCTTGGCGGCATTGGCGGGCCGCTTGGAAATCCAGATTGCATACGCCGCCAGACCGAGCGCAAAGGCGTCGCTGAAATTGTGGCCCGCGTCGGAAACGAGCGCCAGGCTGTGTGAAACGTATCCCGCGATCGACTCCCCCACGACGAAGGCGACCGTAATCAGCAGGCAAAGCCAGAGCATCGGGCCCTCGGCCGGGCCATGCACATGCATTGCCGGGCCGTGGGCATGGTGTTCCTGCCCGTGATCGTGTCCCGGGTGGTCGTGCGGATGAATGCGAGTCTGGTCCGTGCCCATCTCTTAAATGATCGCACCGGGCGCTGAACGCCGACAAAACCGGGGACCTGTTAAAAGGGAATCGAAGTTGCGCAAGCCTTAGCCGGCGCGGGCCGTGATTGCTCCGAATCGCGACCGCGCCGAACACGAGCGAAGAGACCCGCGCGCCATTGGAGCCGGCCTCCGCGGTGCGACCGCAGCCGCGGCCGAATGAAGGAATGACGCACGACGGGACTGGGCCGGGGATTGACCATGCCCGCAGTTCTCAGAGGGGGTGTTCAGGCGGTGGCGAAAACACGGGTGACAGATGGCTCTTGTGGGGCCAATCCGTTTCGCGGCCTACTGCTTCACGAAGTCAAACGTGCAGACACGGCCGACGATGCCGAGGCCGGCGTCGCGCGCGCCTTTGCCGTGAGTGTCCTCGAAATGGGCCTTGATGTCGTAGTTATAATCCGCGCCCTTGTGGGCGAGAACTCCACGAGCGTATTGCCTGGAGGCAACGATGCCGGTTGCAGACAGCTTGGCGCTGCCGTCCTTCGAGATCTTGCCCTCGATCAGCAGGTAGCCGGGTTCCCCGGCTGTGCCGCGCTCTCCGCGTAATTTACTGTTCTCGATGACGCTGGGAAACTGCCAGGTGTAGCCATCGGTGCTGCCCTTGGCAGGGCAGGTGAGCGTGGTGAGCCACTTACCATCGAAGCGCTCTTCTGCCATCAAAATTCCCGGCGAGAGCATGAGGGCGCAAATCATAAGATTCCGAATAGATTTCAACATTCTTTGTACCTCAACGGCCGCCAATTCTATCACAGCGTTTGCGGGACGTTTCGCAACCGGGAGTGGGGCGCGGAACGTGGATGATCGTGGTTTGTAGGACTGCGAGGATCGCCCCTTGGGGCGCGGAGAAGACCGCTCGTTTCAGTCGCGGCTCCGATACACATTCGCGCGGCGAAGACCGCTCCTTTCAGTCGCGGCTCCGTCACAGTCGCGGGTCCGATACACATTCGCGCGGCGAAGACCGCTCCTTTCAGTCGCGGCTCCGTCACAGTCGC
>Ga0187851_10001915_pt1 | contig 19086 bp, 17 predicted proteins | sample June2016WEW_6_10_FD_132997 | JGI IMG/M metagenome (GOLD analysis project Ga0187851, IMG submission 132997) | Peatland microbial communities from SPRUCE experiment site at the Marcell Experimental Forest, Minnesota, USA - June2016WEW_6_10 | ecosystem: Environmental > Terrestrial > Soil >...
CGGCCGGCCGCCTCGGCCAGGCCGCCATCCGCGCGGAGCCGCCGCGCGGCGAGGACCTGCGGCAAGTCCTCGCCGCCACCGAGCAGATAGATGTCTCCGTCCCGGGGCACGGGCTGGTCCGAATTGACGAAGACACACTCGACATTGATGCCGCGCAGCCGGGCGCGGCGCTCAAGCACGAGCAGGTTGCCCCGGTCCCCGTAGGTGCTGAGCAGGTCCGGGTAGACCCACACCAGGCGCAGGTCACTGCTCATGCGGCCCGGCCCAGCACCGTACGGATCTGCTGGAACGCGGTGTAATTGCCGATCACCTCGAGGCGGCCGTGCCCCACCCGGTCGACGACCGCGTCGATGCCGGCCACGACCTCAAAGCGGACATCGTCGGCCTCCAAGCGGACGGCCAGGTCAGTCCGGCGCTCACCACCGACGAACACCGGCCTGCCGCGCAGCCGCCGGTAGTCCACGTCCCACAGCCAGGACGTGTCCCGGCCGTCCGGTATCTGAGCGTTCACCGCGAGCATGACCGGTTCCGGCGGCGGGCGCAGCACATCGAGCGCCTCCAGCCAGCCTGCCGGGTTCTTGGCCAGCAGCAGCCGGATCTCCACCCCGCGCCGTTTCACGGTCGTGTACCGGCCCGCCACGGAGGTGACGTCGCGCAGGCCCCGGAGCGCGTGCACGACATCGACCCCGAAGACCTCGGCGACCGCGAGCGCGACCACGGCGTTGGACTGGTTCGCCCGGCCCGGCAGGGCCAGGTTCAGCGGACGGACCCGGCCGGCTGGGTCGATAACGTCCGACCCGGACAGCGCCCACCGGACCGGCGGGCGGGTGAACGCGCATTCGCCGCATATCCACTCTTCGCCGGACCGGCGCAGGTGCGAACCGCAGCGCGGGCAGCACCATGAGTCGTCGTGCCAGCGCTGACCGGCCGACACCCAGGTGACGTGCGGCGCGTCGCTGGCGGCCCAGGCGATCAGCGGGTCGTCGGCGTTAGCGACGACATGGCAATCGGGTGCGGCGGCCAGCGCATCCCGCCAGTGCCGGGCCAGCAGCCAGATCTCGGCGGCCCGGTCCATCTGATCGCGGCTCAGGTTCAGCAGCACGACCACCCGGGCCCGGGTGGCCCGCAGGACGGAGGGGATGTACTTCTCGTCGCACTCCAGCACCGCGATAGTCGCATCGGGGGCTTGGCCTAGCGCGGAGGCCATACCGGCCTCCATGTTCGCCCCGAACGCGTTCGAGGCGATGTGCTCGCCGAGCGGCGCGAGCGCGGCGGTGATCAGGCGCGTCGTGGTGGTCTTGCCGTTCGTGCCGGTGACCAGGACAACCTGCCGGTCCTGTGCGAGCATGGCCAGCAGCCCGGGCTCGAGCCGGAGCCCGATGACACCGCCGATCACCGAGCCGTCCCCGCGGCCGGCCAGCCGGGAGACTTTGCTCGCGGCACCGCCGACGCTGGTGGCCAGCCTGGCTCGCAAGGGAAGCTTGTTCATCTTGGCCGATGCTATCGTCACGCGGGCGGGCCGTCAGCAGCATCGCCGGGCACGCACTCATCCCCGCGAAACACCACAAACCGCCGCGGCCAGGACAGGACCGTCTCGAGCCATCCTGGCCCCGCGCCGACGCCGCCGGACACCTCCATCAGGGCCGCCGCATGGCGCAGGCCCTGAGCATGATCTATGCCCGGCATGATCTGGGCCAGGTCAGCGGCGAACGGCACGGGACCGTCCGTACCGGCCAGCGCCGCCCAGGCGAGCAGCCGGTTCGGCGCCAGCTCCATCGACAGCGGGTGCCGCCGCAGGGCATGCACCCGCTGGCCGACCCGGATACCCGGCCAGTCCCGCAGCCCGGGCAGATCGAAGTCCAGCGGCGGAGCGTGCTCGGCTGGAGCGAGCCCCAGGCCGCTGAGCGGGCAGAGCTGTTCCATCTCATGCAGCCAGCGCAGCTGCGGGATCACCCAGGCGGCCCCCGGCCGGGCCGCCGCCCGCCCGGAGCCCGGCCGCGGCACCCGGCCGCTGCCGTCCAGCCGGTTCACCGCGGCGGACATCACCACAGCGGTGAACCGGGACGGATCGTAGCTCTTCCGCAGGGCCGCGGTACGCGCGCCGACCCGCAGATCGATGACCCGGGCCAGCAGGCATTCCCGCGGCCGGGCGGCCAGGCTCGCCCAGCGGCGGCGCAGCGGCGCGGGAACCACCGGCAACGGATTGTCGGTCAGGAAAGCGAGCGCGAAGGTCTCGAGCCAGACCCGTAGCCAGGCATGGTCTGCCGAGGTGGCCAGAAGCTCTGCCTCGCGCAGCTCGGACAGGCGGCACGCCCGGGCTTCGCGGCACGGCCGCCCACACGCCGCGGAGCGGCGGCCCCGCAGCAAGGGCCCGAGATCGCTGGAGGCAGCGCGGGCAGCCGGATCACGGCCGGCGGGAGTCACGATCGCGGCCGGAACGGCGGCCGGTCTCCCGTCCGCCGGGCCGCCGTCTTCGGCGGGTACCACCGCCGCGCCGGCCGGACCAGGCACCACCGCCACACCGCCGCCTTCAGCGGGCACCACCGCCGCGCGGGCCGAACCGGGCACCACCGCCACACCGGCCGGACCAGGCACCACCGCCACACCGCCGCCTTCGCCGGGCACCACCGCCGCGCCGGCCGGGCCCGGCGGCAGCGGCCCTACCGTCCCGCAGCCAGCGCCCCGGGCTCGGGGCCCGATCGGTGCCGCGTTCCGCACCGCGTCCTGCACCAGCACGGCGGGCCGCTGCTCAGCCAGCACGACACCCTCCCCGTACGCCGCGAACTCCCCCAGCAGCGCCGCGAACCCTTCGGCCGCACGCGTGGGCGCCCGGTCCTGGCCGCGGTCGCGCAGGATGGAGCGGGCCTCCCCGATCACGATGACGTGCTCGATGGCCCGCCGCGGCTCGCGTGGCCGCGCGGGAGGTACCCGACCCTGCGGCATCCCGTCCCGCAGACGTGACCGCAGCCGCAGGTGCTGGGCGAGCCTCAGCACGAGGGCGCCGGTGACGAGGGCCCGGTCCGCCGCGGCACCGATGTCATGCACGGTAAGCACGACGTTGCGGTGGAGCAGCTCACCGATATCGGCGGGATGGCCGCCGTCGAGGAAACGCCCGGCCGAGCCGGCCAGCAGCGGGCCGAACCGGGCATCAGCCAGGCTGCGCAGCCGGGCGCGGGTATCGCGGCCGTAACCGGCCTGCCCGATCACGTCGATCACCGCCGCGTAGAGCTGAGCCAGACCGGGCACGTCCCGCGCCGGGCCCGGATCGCGGTGGTGGCCGTGCCGGTGGCCAGTGAGCAGGTCCCAGCCGGCGGCCCGGTACACCCGCGGCAGCGCCGCGGCCAGGGCGAGGGAAAACAGCTCGTCGGCAGCGAAGGATACGTCCAGCAGCCCGCGCAGCATGGCCAGGTGCGCCTGCAGGGGATATCCGGGCTCGGGGGCGAGCGGGCTGATAGTGAGCGGCACCGCGTCCAGGTCACAGGGATTGATGACCATGACCGGCGGCTGGTCGGGTCCAGCCACGAGCGTCTCGTAACCGGCCCCGGCCGGATCGACGACCAGCCACGCCAGGCCCTGGGACGTGAGCTGGCCGAGGACGTCCCGGACGGCGGGCGACGTGGGTGCGCCGTCGGCCAGCACGGCACCGCGGCCGAGCGCCGGCACTGGAATAGCTATCGGTGATTGGCTCATCACAATTTGTGCTTAGCCGGCCGGGCGGCCTGTGCGCTACCGCATCGGGCAACCTCACCGATCCGCGGCCGCCGGGCCCGGGTCACTCATCCGGGCGGCGGCGCCAGTCCAGGCGCTCCGGTGGTGGGCCGAGGTTGGGCGGCGGCTGCCCTTCTCCGCCCCGCCAGCTAAGGGACGGGACGTCGGTGGCGCGCGAGGTTTCCTGGTCCGGCGGGGAGGTGGCCGGCCCGGCCAGAGTGCGCGTGGCGCCATCATCCGGGGCACGGCGCGCCTCCTCGACCGGGGCCAGCGTGGCGGACGGCAGGCCCATGATGCCCGGGTTCGCGTCGACCAGCACGACGTGGCGGCCGTCGGCGGCCGAATACGTGACGATCATCGCGCTGGGTGGGAGCTGCTGCAGCTCCTGCTGCTCGACCAGGAACTCGCGCGACCTCTGCACGGTACGGGCCTGCGATTCGCTGTCACCGGCCGCCCGTGACGTGCTGATGCCCCAGGCCGTGCTTTCGCTGACGCCGCTGGTGACCGCCGCTGAGTCGGTGTAGCCCGTTGACTGGCTCGAGTCGCTGCTCCGCGACCGGGTGTGGTGGCCCAGCGGCAGGAAGCCGCTCTCCCGGCTGGCTCCCCGCCCGCGGCTGCGGCCGGACGTGTCCGTCACGGAGCTGGTCTCGGCCAGCGAATCCGCGGTCCCGACCGTACTGGTGTAAGAGTCGCCGGTGCTGTCCGTGACGGACGTGCCGACCGTGGCGGTGAGCTGCGACAGCACGAAGCGGTGCTCGGTGCCGATCTGTTCGCTCGCGGCCCGGGCGTCGGCTGCGTTCCCGAGGCGCATAAACGCCACCGCGGCGTTCCCGCGCCCCAGCCGTTCCCTGACCGAGGCGGGAATCGACCGGTAGGCCAGCACGAGGCCGGTGCGCGACACCGTGCACGCATCGGTCAGCCGGTCCAGCACGTCCCCGCGCAGCCTCTCTGCTCCGAGCAGGAAAAGGGTGTGCTGCCAGGGAACGCCGCCCGTGGCCCGGCGGATGACCGGCGTGAGCCCCGCCGCGACGTAGGTGCCGAGGACAGCCTGGCCGGCCACACCAGCGCCCTGGCCCATCGCCACCACGCGCAGCCGGGATCGGGGCCCAGGCCCGGGGTCACGCCCGGTGCTGTCCAGCTTGCGCAGCTGTGACTCCATCGCCCAGGCGCGCTCGACCACCAGCGGCCCGGCGGCGCGGCCATACATCGCGGCGAACTGGTCAATCTGCGCCTTGGTGAGCAGGCCCAGGCGGGCGTCCTCATACGGGTCCCCGATGTGGCCCAGGACCCGCAGCGCGGCATTGATCTGGGCCACCGTGGCGTCCTGGCCGAGAAGGCCGATGACACGCTCCAGGATGGCGTTGTCCCGGGACAGGTCCCCGGCGGACGCCTGCTCGCCCCCGTCCCCGGCTCTCGCCCCGGCCGCCAGGGCCAGCAGGTCCGCGAGCTCGGCCGGGCCGAGCCCGGCGCTCAGGTCCATCCGGGGCAGGTCATCGGGCAGCACCCAGACCGCCGGGGTGATCCCGGCCCAGCGGGCGACGGCCAGCAGGTCCTGCGCGACAGCCCCGTCGGTGAGGTCGACCACCGTGAGCTCGCCGCCGGACTGCAGCCGCGGCATGCCGATCATGGTAAGCACGGCCGACCAGCCGGCCAGCGTGCCGCCCGCCACATCGATGCGGTCGACATCGGTGGCCAGCGACACCGCGTACCAGTGCTTCTGCCGCTCGTAGGCGTCCCGGCGCAGCTGCCAGTCCCGGGTCTGGTCGGCGTGCTGCGCCTGCCATTCGAACAGCCTCACCTCCTGCAGGGACCGGATGGTCGCGACCCGGCGTTCTTCCGTGGCGACGCGGGCCTGTACCACCCGTTCGCTGTGCCTGATCTGACGCCCGGCGAGCACGGCACCGGCCAGGCTCAGCAGCGTCCCCAGCCCGCACAGCGACGGATTGAGCACCCCCAGCACACCGAGGCTCACCAGCCCGGCCGCGAGGACGAGCGCGCCGCCGAACGACACCTTGAGCGGGCGGTCCAGCCGGTGCTGCTCTCGCCGCCAGGCCGCCACCCAGCCCGGATTGAGTTGCTCCCGGGCCGGCGGGGTGGGCCGCCGTGGCGACGGGCCGGGATGCGGGTGAATGAGCGCGTACTGCCAGCCGAGGTACACCCGGTCGGGCCGCAGCCCGGGCCCGGACGCCATATCGTCCGCCGTCATGGCGCTGATTCCATGGTGCTGGCCGCCGTCTTACCAGCCGGTGTGCGGTCCGCCAGGGTGACCGCGGGGGGCGGGGCGGCGGGGCGGGCGGCAGCTACCGCGGGCGGATCGGCCGCCACGGTCCGCGCCGCCGGGACGAGACGCTCAGGGTGCCTCACCACCAGCACAAACTCGCCCCGGCCGAGCTGCTGCAGCTGGGTGGCCGAGACCCGGGGCTCATGGATGAACGAGCGGGCGGGCGGCACCCTGGTCGCCGGGGTTGCCTGCTGGCCGGTGCGGTTCGTGCCGCCGGGCCCGTTACGGAGCTGGTGACCGGGCGCGGCCGTAGGCGGCCGCCCGGCCCAGGGCTCCGGGACCAGCCGTTCGCCGGTGCGGCTGGCGAAGCTTCCGGCGCTGCCCGCGTCCGGCATCCGGTGAATGACCAGCACATTCACCTCATCGGCCAGGCCCACACCGGCGCGCGCCGACGTGGTGGTCAGCACCGCCGGCAGCCCGGCTCGGGCGCCCTGGATGATCAGGTCCCGGAGCACAGGCTGCGGCAGGCCCTCGCAGTTGTCGAACCACGCGATCCCGTCGCCGTCGACGCCGATGTCGCACAGGTCCTGGTCCGCGGCCAGGACGTCCTGGCCCACCAGCCACGCGATCCGGGCCGCCGCGCTGGCCTGTCCGGCTGAGCCCAGCGAGAACAGCACCACGGCGCGCTCACGGATCACCCGGCCGATGTCGATGTGCGGCCGCCCGCCGGCTGCGGCCGGCCGCAGCCAGCGCCCGATCGGCGATGCCCGGAGCTGGGGCAGCTGACTGGCCGCGGTCATCAGCAGGGCAGGATCGGCCCGGGCCTGGCTGACCGACGCCCCTATCCGCTCGGTGATGGGTTCGCGCCGGGGGTGATGGGCGGGCACCTGGTCCAGCCGCGCCTCGAGCGCGAGCGGGTCGAGCAGGTGCGCCACGTCGTCCAGGACGGGGATGCGCGGGTCAGCCGGTGCCGCATCGATCAGCTCGAACACGTCGGTAAGAAAGGCCGTGAAACTCCGCCGGTAATGGTCCACGGTGCCAGACCAGTTGAGCATGGCCGTGACGAGCGTCGCGCGCCGCGCTGGACTGCCGGTACGGAATGGCTCGTACGACGCCCGCCCGGACCCGCTGAACTCGTAGAACGGGGCACCGACCGCCGCGCAGACGGCGGACAGCGGCGCGGCGAGGTCGGTGCCGCCACCCAGGTTGACCGCGATGACCGGCTTCCGCAGCCGCACCGCGGCGTGCACGAGCTGGAAACTGCTGGTCGTGGTGCCGGACCCGGCGGCACCGGCGACCAGGGCGCCGCCGGTCAGTTCGGCCCAGCTGGTGGCGGCCGGGCCGCCGGAAAGCTCGTCAAAACCGAGGCAGGCGCCGGTCCTCGTGATGACACCCCCGGAGCGCACCGAACGGACGACCATGGCCCGCCGGACGGCGACGACTACGCCCGGACGGGGCGGCCGTATCTCCCACTCATCGGTGTGCAGCCAGTCCAGCCAGGCGGCGAGCGCGGCTTCCGCTGCGCCGGCGATCAGCGCGATCGGAAACTGGCGGGGCAGCCACTGCCCCATGGACGCATAGGCCGCGCCGAGGTGCAGCAGGCGCCCGGACTGATCCGCTACGCCCCCCAGGTAGGAGACCACCAGGGCGGGTCCCGCGGCAAACCCTGAGGCGGCCGTGGCCGGCCCGACGGCGAGCGTCCATACCAGCCCGGCCGCGGCCGGTGCGGCCAGCCAGGCCGGGCGCCACCTGCTGACCTTGGTCACGCCGAAGAAGATGAGCGCCAAAATCAGCGTGAGCTGGGCGAAGATCACATGCAGGATGACCAGAGCCACCCCGATCACAGCCAGGAACTCGCCACGGCGCGGTGTATCTCTGGGTATCACGTAACGTGCGCGCCGTGGCGCGCGCTCCGCTACTGATACCGGCTCAGCTGGCATCGGCATTAGGTTCGCAGTAAGGCACGGTGCGTGTCCATAAACCAGGTATATCCGGGACGGCGCTGGCCCCGGCGGCGCCGCCCGCGGTTGCGCCGGTCAGCTTTCCGGCGCCGCCGTCTCGACGGAGACCTTGAAGAAGTCCGGCCGCAGCATAACGACGGTCAGGGCAACCGGAACCGACGACTCGTCGAACCTGATGGTCACGGTGATCGCCGACTGGCCTGGAGCCAGGTGCAGGCCCCGCGCGATCGAGGGCTGCGGCGGGCTCAGCTCCACGTTCAGCGTGGCCGGGTGCCCGGCCACGGTCGCAGCGCCCGGGCCGTCCGGGCCGCCGTCGGCGGGGGGCTCGGTGAATTCAGCGGGCGGAGCGGACAGCAGCTCCTCGAAGGCCGGCAGCCAGCCGGGGTCCTCGTCGTCCCGGGGCCCTCGGACCCGGGCGGTGACCGGCTGACGGGGGGCGGGCTGCGGGGGCTGGTAGGCGGTGGACATGGCCACCGGACGGCCGCCCGACGTCCACAGGCAGCGGATGACCCGGACCTGGGTACCCGGCGCCAGCCCGAGCGCCCAGCAGATGTCCTGCGGCGCGGGGCGCCGCGACACATGCCTGGCCTGGCAGACGATGACACTGCCCATGGGGTCGACGGTCGTGCTGAGCCCGGACACGCCCTCGATCGGGATCCGGTACTCGGCCGGGCTGGCCCGGTACAGCTGCCCGTCCGGCAGCTTGCGGAGCAGCGCACGCCGGGAAAGCTCCTCGACGGCGACGTCGATGTCGGCCAGGCTCACGTTGAAGCGCCGCGCCAGCGCACTGCGCCGGGGCAGCTTCCAGCCTGGCTCGCGGTGTACGAGCGCCGCCGCCATCCGGTCCGCCAGCACGCCGGCCGCCGAGCCCTGGCCATCCGCCGCGGGGGGGCCGGTCCCGCCGTTGCCGCTGTGCGCGGCCGCTCCAGCTTTGGCCGCTTTCCCGCCCCTGGGTTCAAGCCCGGCAGTCATTCCCATCCCGCATTGCGCCCGGGAGTCGTGTACCGGAACGTGTCCAGCACCTCAGGGGTCTGCGCCGTGGCCAGGCCGAATGAGGCGGCCGGCCGGGCAGGCGGCGGGACCGGACCGGCAGCGAGCGCGCGAGCCGGATCCGCCTGCGCTGCGAAAACCACTCTGGTATGCCCTCACTTAGTTTCTGGCCGTATCTGGCCGTCGATGTATCTGGCCGTCGATGGGACGGGACGGGTGAGCCGCCGTATCAGGCCACCGGGTCCAGGTTCATTGTTGGAGAGCCCCGGTGAAGCGGCGCTGAAGGCCGATCTGGGCGGTGGCGACGACTAGGCAACACATCCGTGAACTCAGGGGAGCCCCCGCTTCCCAGGCGGCCTTCCACGACGCTGGACGCGCTAGTTCGGCGGCAGGGACCCAGCGAGGTAGGCCACGCGGCGGGCGACGTTGACGGCGTGGTCACCGAGACGCTCGTAGAAGCGCGCCACCAGCGTCATCTCCATCGCCACCGGCAGTGTCATCTTCCCCGAGGCAAGCTCGGCGATCAGGCTGGCGTGAAGCTCGTCCATCTCCTCGTCACGTTCGGCCAGCAGCGCCGCGGCGGAACTGTCCCGCTGATACCACGCTTCCGACGCCTGGCGCCACATGTCGGATACAAGTTCGCCCATCCGCTCGACGAGCCCCCGCGCGCGCGGCGAGAGGTCATCGCTGAGAATGTGATCCGCCCGGCGGGCGATGTGCTCGACCAGGTCGTGAGAGCGCTCAAGCTCGGGCACGATCCGAAGTACGGACAGCAGGAAGCGCAGGTCCGAAGCGACGGGCGCCTGCAGCAGGATGTTCCGGTTGACCGTTTCCTCGATCTGCGGGTACAGGGATTCGATGACCGCCTCACGTTCGGCCAGCGCCTTGACTACTTCATTGTTGCCGCTCAGCAGGGCATCGGTGGCCCTGGCCAGGTCCTCGGCGACCATGGCGAACAGCTCAATGACCTTGGCCTCGATGCCCTCGAGCTCACGCTGCAAGTCCTGCCTGTGCTCAGCCATGATCGAAGCTCCTCAGCCCATCCGGCCGGTGACGTAGGCCCTAGTGCGCTCGTCGTGCGGGTCCTCGAAGATCTGCTGGGTCCGGCCATACTCGACGAGCACGCCCGTGCGGGTATCGCTTTCTTCGTTGCGGAGCACGGAGAAGAAGGCGGTGCGGTCGCTGACCCGGGCGGCCTGCTGCATGTTGTGCGTGACGATGACGATGGTGTACCGCTGCTTTATGTCGCGCATCAGGTCCTCGATGGCGCCGGTCGCGATCGGGTCGAGCGCCGAGCAGGGCTCGTCCATCAGCACCACGTCCGGCTCGACGGCGAGTGTGCGGGCGATGCACAGCCGCTGCGCCTGGCCGCCGGACAGGCCGAGGCCCGAGTTGTTCAGCCGGTCCTTGACCTCGTCCCACAGCGCGGCCTGGCGCAGTGAGCGCTCCACGATCTCGCTCAGCTTGCCCTTGTTACGCTCGCCGTTGATGCGCGGCCCGTAGGCGACGTTGTCATAAATGGACTTCGGGAATGGGTTCGGCTTCTGGAAGACCATGCCGATACGCCGGCGCACGGCGATGGCGGAGACATCCTTGCCGTACAGCGACGCACCCCGATATTCCACGTCGCCCTCGACGTGAGCGCCCGGTATGAGGTCATTCATCCGGTTCAGCGTGCGCAGCACCGTGGTCTTGCCGCACCCGGACGGGCCGATGAACGCCGTGATCTCGTGCTCGTAGACCTGCAGCGAGACGTCCGTGACGGCCCGGAAGGAGCCGTAGTAGCAAGAAACCTTCTTCGCGCCGAAGACTTCGGTCCCGGCTTCGGACGCGCCCGGCTGAGCTGGCTGTGCAGCCGCCACCTCGGATCGCGGCAGGTTGGTGACGACTTTCTGCTCAGAATCTTCCATCAGGTTCCCTAGCGCTGGAATCGGGCGAATCGGGCGGTGATCATGCGGGAGACGATCATGAGGATGAAGGCGATCGCGATGAGCGTGAGCGCCGCGCCCCAGCCGCGGGACTGAGCGCCGGCATACGGCGTATTCGCGTTCGCGAAGATCAGCGAGGGCAGCGAGGTGTTGGGGCCGCTGAACACGTTCCAGTTCACCGTGGTGACGGTGAGGATGGTGAACAGCAGCGGCGCCGTCTCGCCCGCGGCGCGGGCGATGGCGAGCAGCACGCCGCTGACGATGCCGCCGATCGCCGCCGGCAGCACCACGGTCACCGTCACGCGCGCCTTGGTGGCACCGAGGGCGTAGCTGCCTTCGCGCAGCGAGTCCGGCACCAGTCTCAGCATCTCGTAGGTGGAGCGGATCACGATCGGCAGCATCAGGCAGCCCAGGGCGAAGGCGCCGGCCAGGCCCGAGAAGCCGAAGTGCAGCACCCAGATCGAGAAGATGAACAGCCCCATGATGATCGATGGCACGCCGGTCATCACGTCAGAGAAGAACCCGATGAGCCTGGCCAGCCAGCCCGTGCCGCCGTACTCGTTGAGGTAGATCGCGCCCAGGATGCCGAGCGGCACGGCCAGCGCCGAGGCGAGGGCCACGATCACGATCGTGCCGGCTATCGCCGGCCCGATTCCGCCGACCCCCGGGGGCGCCACCTCCGACGGGATCTGGCTGGTCAGGAAGGACCAGTTGATGGCCGAGGCGCCCTTCGCGATCACCGTGACCAGGACGAACCCCAGCGGGATGATCGCGAGCACGAAGGCGAGCACCATCAGCGAGGTCGCGATGCGGTTGCTGGCGCGCCGCCAGCCCTTCGCCTCGCGCAGGTCTGGCCGCTGCTGTTCGGCGACGACGGACATCAGGCACCCCTCATGCGCCGGGTGGAGCGATTCACGATCGCGCGGGCGACGATGTTGATGATGATGGTGAACGCGAACAGGAGCACGCCCATCCCGATCAGCGCGGCGCGGAACGTGCCGCTGGACTCGCCGAACTCGTTGGCGATGCCCGCGGGGATGCTGTAGCCGGGGGCGAACAGGTGCGATGTGATCGAAGGCGACGAGCCGATCACCAGCGCGACCGCGATGGTCTCGCCCAGGGCCCGGCCCAGCCCGAGCAGCACGGCCCCGACGACGCCGGCCTGGCTGTGCGGCCAGACGGCGCCGCGGATCATCTCCAGCCGGGTAGCCCCCAGCGCGTAGGCGCCCTCCCGGTCGATGGCCGGCACGGTCGCGATGACCTCGCGCGATAGCGAGGTCACGATCGGCGTGATCATGAACGCCAGGATGATGCCGGCGGTGAAGAACGAGGCCCCGCTGACGGGCTGCCCGAACAAGGGGCCGAGTACGGGGGTGTGGCCAACGCCCGAGGCGATCGAGGTGTAGATGTGCTGGAGCCAGGGCGCGAACACCAGGATCCCCCACAGGCCCCAGACCACCGACGGGACCACCGCCAGCAGGTCGATCACGTACACGATCGGGCGCGACCATCGGTACGGCACGACCTCGGTCAGCAGCAGGGCGATGCCTATGCTGACCGGGACGGCGATGATGAGCGCGATCACCGCCGTGATGGCCGAGCCGTAGATGAAGGCCAGCGCCCCGAAGTCGTTGGCCGCGGGGTTCCAGTTGTTCGTGAAGATCTTCAGGCCCTCGCTGCTGAACCACGAGGTGGACTGCTGGGTGGTCGCGACGGCGATCAGGACCAGGATCACCAGCACCAGCAGGCCGGCCGCGAGCGTAATGATCTGGAAGGTGCGGTCACCGAGCGGCCGCCGCTCCGACAGGGGCCGGGCGGATCCGGCCGGGCTGGCCGGATCCGCCTTGGTCAGCGTGCTCACGAAGACTGGCCGATCTGATCTGTCTGCGTCAAAATCCCCACCACTTACGAGGTTATTTTGCTGAGCTGCGCCACGGCCTGGCTGTCGATGTTGGCGGGCAGCGGCGCGTAACCCAGGCTGGTCAGCGTCTTCTGGCCGGCGCCGAGCAGGTAGCCGAGGTACGCCTTGAGCATCGCCGCGTCGTTCGAGCTCGACTGGGTTTCGTAGACCAGGACCCACGACTGGTAGGTGATCGGGTACGCGCCCGCACCGGATCCGTCAACGGCGTGGAAGGTCAGGTTCGGCGCGACCGTGACCCCGGCCGCGGAGATGGAGGCCGACGCCGGGGAGGGCGCGACGTAGCTGCCGGCGCTGTTCTTGACCTCTGCGGAGGTCAGTTGGGAGGCCTTGGCGTCGGCGTAGTCCACGTACCCGATGGCCCCAGGGGTCGACTTGATGATCTGCGCCACACCGGCGTTGCCGCTGCCGGCCCGGGCGGTGGACGGCCACTTGATGGTCGAGCTGCTGCCCAGCGTCCAGTCGCTCGGCGCGGCCGTCTCGAGGTACAGGGAGAAGTTCTGGGTGGTGCCCGAGGAGTCGGAGCGGACGGCGGTGGTGATCGCTGTGCCGGGCAGCGTGACACCGGGGTTGAGCGCGGTGATCGCCGAGTTGTTCCACTTGGTGATCTTGCCGCCGAAGATCTGCGCGATGACCGGCGCGGTCAGCTTCAGGTTGGTGACGCCCGACAGGTTGTACGCCAGCGAGATCGGGCCGATCACGACCGGGAAGTAAAGCACCGTCTTCTTGAAGCTCGACGCCTCGGTGGTGGGGATCGTCGAGTCCGAGCCCGCGAAGTTGACGACCCCCGAGGCCAGGTCCGTACGCCCCTTGCCCGAACCGCCGCTGCCGTAGTTGACGGTCATGTTGGGCTGGATCGTCTTGAAGGCCTGGATGGCGGACTGCTGGTAGACGGTCTGGAACGTCGATCCGCTCCCGCTGAGCGAGCCCGAGAGCTTGGCAGCGGCGGGGCTGCTCGACGAGGATGCCTTGGCGCTCGACGACGGGCTGCTACTGCCCGATGAGCTGCAGGCGGCCAACGACAAGGCCGCCGCGAGGGCGATCCCCGCCGTCGCGCTCACCTGGATGCGCACACGTTGCATATCAGATACCCCTTTATAGTTTCCCTGCCAAGCGTGGTCAATCTTGCTCAGCTACTGACGAGCGCGGCCACAAGCACTACCTTTGGCGGCGTGGCGCCGATTACCGGCTGATCGAAAGACGATGCCAGCGGCCGACTCAACACATCGTCAGCCACCCCAACCCCATCGGCTATCCCCACTCTTCCCATTATGTCGGGCCCACGGTAATGTTAGAAAGGTTAATTGCAGGCAAACGAAGCATGAACTTCACCTTGCGATTGCGGTGCGCATAAGTGCCGGATGGCCCGGCCGGCCCCCAGCGGCCGGCGTACCCGGCCGTGGCGGCTCTGCGCCCGCCCGCGGACGCCTCCCACCCGGCCAGAGGCGAAACCGCCCCAGGTCACCCGACCTGGCCAGGTCACGCCGATAGCCATTCCGCAGGGCGGCTCTTAGAAACCCTGACGGGCTCAGTGCCGGTCAGACGGCCCAGCCCGACGGCCCAGCCCGACGGCCCAGCCAGACGGCCCGGCGGCGGGCCCGCTCACCGGGTCCCTCGCGGCCATTTCTCATGACATTCCCCGCACGCGGGCAAGTTAACAAGGCCAACGGAAACGCCGGTAGGGACTATGGTCACTGCCGAAAGGTATGCCTCATCAATCCGCGGAATTATGCGGACAGGCGCACGAGTTGACGAACTGTTTCCCGGCGCATAATCCTCAGGTTACCTTGCCGTCAGCTGAGCGACGCGGGCCCGCAATTCACAGGTTACCTGGCAGCCATTCCGGCTCATTTCCATTCGGGTCTCGTTTTGATACCTATTCCGTTTCACGAGCCGGCCGCCGGGACGACGAAGCCCGCGGCTTCCCGATCCTGGGTCTGGTGACAGAGTCCCGGGATCAGCAGAAAGCCGCGGGCTTCGGGCCTGCGCTCAAGGCGTCAGACGGTCACCTCGACTTTGGTGACCTTGCCGTACTCGGCGGAGACGCTGCGGTCGGCGCGTGCCCCGCCGGGGGCGAGCACCCGCAGCCTCCAGGTCCCGGGAGCGGCGAAGAAGCGGAACCCGCCGTCCTCGCCGAGCGGCACCTCGGCGACGAACTCGTCGCCGGTGCCGAGCAGCCGGGCGTACCCGGTTGACACCGGGGCGTTGTCGCGGATGACGCGCCCTTCCACCACGGCCTGGCTGCCCGCGCCGGCCGGCGCGGCCACCGGCACGCCGCCCGCTGGCGCGCCGCAGCCGTCGCCCTGGGCCTGGTCCTGGCTGTTCATCGGGCGTCCCCCAGCTCGATCGGAACGCCCACAAGCGAGCCGTACTCGGTCCATGAGCCGTCGTAGTTCTTCACGTTCGGCTGCTCGAGCAGCTCGTGCAGCACGAACCAGGTGTGCGCGGACCGCTCGCCGATTCGGCAGTAGGCGATGGTGTCCTTGCCGAAGTCCAGCCCGGCCTCGTCGGCGTACAGCGTGCGCAGGTCGTCATCGGAGCGGAACGTGCCGTCCTCGTTGGCCGCCTTCGACCACGGGACGTTGCGCGCGGTCGGAATGTGACCACCGCGCTGAGCCTGCTCCTGCGGGAGGTGCGCCGGCGCGAGCAGCCGGCCGGCGAACTCGTCCGGCGACCGGACGTCGACGAGGTTGCGCTTGCCGATCGCGTCGAGCACCTCGTCCCGCTTGGCCCGCAGAGCGGGGTCCTGCTCGGAGGCCTTGTAGGACGTGGCCGGGCGCTGCGGCACGTCGGTGGTCAGCTCACGCGATTCCAGCTCCCACTTCTTGCGCCCGCCGTCGAGCAGCTTGACGTTCTGGTGGCCGTACAGCTTGAAGTACCAGTAGGCGTAGGCGGCGAACCAGTTGTTGTTGCCGCCGTACAGCACGACCGTGTCGTCGTTGGAGATGCCGCGCGCCGACAGCAGCTTCTCAAAGCCGACCCGGTCCACGAAGTCCCGGCGCACCGGGTCCTGCAGGTCCTTCTTCCAGTCAATCTTGATCGCGTTCCGGATGTGCCCCTTGTCGTAGGCGCTGGTGTCCTCGTCGACCTCGACGAGGACGATTCCCCGGTCACCGGCGTGGGCTTCCACCCACTCGGCGTCCACGAGAGATTCGGAGCGGCTCATAACGTAAAACCTCCTGGTGTGGATCAGGCCGCAGCACGTCGCTGCGAGGGCCAGATCCGGCGAATGAACAGATACATCTGGCAGCCCAGGCAGAAATCGAACGCCGCGTTAAGGAACGCGGCGGCCAGGGCCAGGGCGGTGAAGGCGATCCCGACGCCGGTGAGGCCGGCCGCGTAACCGATCACGCCGATCGCGGCGAAGACCAGCCCCACCCCCTGTGCGAAGCGCGGCGGGGCAGCCGGCTCGAAACGCGTCGGCGGCCCGAGGCGCGGGCGGACCAGGAAACGGTAGACCAGCCCGTAGGGGGCGTACCGCATCCCGGCGATCGCGCCGACCGCGAAGACCAGCATCTGGGCGAGCAGCAACCAGACGCTGGTGGTGGCCAGGGCCACGGCGAGGACGATCGTGGTGATCACCGCGCTGAACCTGGGTCCTCTGGCGTCAATGTCCATGGTTACGCTCCTTGATGCTGACGGGATATCCGGGGGCCTCGTCCTTGATGCTGACGGGGTATCCCGGGGCTCGCGGGCGCCGCCGGCGGGCACCGGCGCAGGGCTGCCTGCCTGCCCGGATGCCTGCGGGCCAGTAGCGTGATGCGGGAATTAGCAGTCCGGGACGCGCCGGGCGACGGCGGGACCGCCGGGGCGCGCCGTTCTCAGGCTGCTAGCGGGGACGGCCGACACAGCGCGGTCGCCACCCGGCAGAAGTCCACCGCGCGCCGCTTCGTCAGCAGCTGCGCCGTCCCGGAGAGCACGTAGACGATGGTATGCGCGGTCAGCGCGACTGTCACTCTCTGGCCAGCGACCTTATCTGACATTATCGACCGTTTTAGTAGAACAATGACCGGAACAGGTAGCTGTCAGTCTTTGGCGCGGGCGGCGGCCACTTCGTCCGCCGATCCGGTGGGGGGCAGCAGCTCGCCAAGCGCCGCGATGACGTCAGCCTTGCGGGGCAGGCCACTGGCCTGGCGCGCGATGGCCCCGCCAGGTCCGAGCACCAGGACGGTGGGCGTGGAGAAGATACCGAGCCTGCGCACCAGATCCAGCCGTGACTCGGCGTCGATTTCCACGTGGCTCACCCCGTCCAGCGTGCCGGCGACCTCGCCGAGGATCTGCCGGGTGGCACGGCACGGCGCGCAGAAGGCACTGGAGAACTGCACCAGGGTGGCCCGCGGGCCAAGCTCGTGCTGCAGGTCTGCGGCGGTCAGCGCCGGCTGCCCGGCGGCGCCGCCGGTGCCGTCCCCGGGCGCCGAGCCGTCCGGGTGCGGGGCAGGCCGCCCGGTGGCCCCCACGGCGCGGAGCCTGCCCTGCCGCCTCCGCCAGGTCAGGCCGAAGGCGGTTGTGATGATCAGCACCGCGACCAGCACGATCACTCCTGCGCTCATACCGATACAAAGCAGCGCGGCACCGGTGGAATTCCGCGCCGCGCCGCTAAAAGGGATACCGGGCCCGACCCGGGCGCGGGGTCAGCGGGGCGCGAATGTGGCGAGCCGCTGGTTACCGGCTGTCACGTCGAACCCCTGGACCTGCGAGGCAGTTACCCACGTGGAGCCGGCATACCAGGCCGTCGCGTGCCCGTTGGCCGCCGTCCAGCCCGACACGGCCAGGTGCACACCCTGGGCGTCGGTGACCCAGAGCTGGCAGGTCGTGCCGCTCGGCACGCCGATGACCTGAATGTCCATGGCTGTACCCCACGGCTCCCGGTCGTACCGGAGCGTGGCCGTGACGCCGCTCAGAGCACTGGTGGTCCGGGCAGTCGGCCAGCTGGCCGGAGGCGCAGACGTCGAGGCGGGCGCGCCGGCCGGAGCCGGTCCGGACGCCAGGCGCAGGCCGGCTACGATACCGGCCGCGGCGACCACCACGGCCGCGGCGGCCGCCAGGGCCTGCCAGCGGCGGTGCCGACGGCGCCGGGCCGCGGTCAGGCTCAGCACGGACTCGAGGAGATCGCCGGGCGGGATGGCGCCGGCCGGGGCCGCGTCGGCGTCCTCCAGCGAAATACGGCCCACCTCATCCGCGCTGACCCTGGACAGCAGGGCCGGGAGCCCGGCCAGGCCGGCCAGCTCGTCCCGGCATTCCCGGCAGCCGGTGACATGCCGGTCCACCTGGGACCGTTCGGCTGGATCTATCGCGCCCAGCACGTAGACACCCAGCGCCTGCCGGGTGTCCATGCAATCCCAAGCCGGCGTCATGGCGCCAGTCCTCTCTCCTCCAGGGCAAGCTTGAGTGCCTTGAGCGCGTAGAAGGTACGCGACTTCACCGTGCCCGAGGGAATCCCGAGCGCGGCCGCCGCCTCGGCGACGGAGCAGCCACGGTAATACGTTTCGATGATGACCCGGCGATGGTCGGGCCGCAGGGCCGCGAGCGCGTCCGCCACCGCCCACGATTCGAGCGCCCGGTCGGCCTCGTCGGCGGCAGGCACCAGCTCAAGCGCGCCCTGGCCCACCTCAGGCGGCCGTGACTGCCGGGCCCGGTACGCATCGACGGCGAGGTTGCGCGCCACCGCGAACAGCCACGGCCGGGCCGGCCGGTCAGCCAGCGCCTCCGGGTGCCGCCAGGCCCGGACGACGGTCTCCTGTACAAGGTCCTCCGCACGCTGCCGGTCACCTCCGGTGAGATGCAGCGAATAACGAAGGAGCGCTCCGCCGTGCTCGGCGTAGAGCGCCCGAATGTATGCCTCATCGGCTACCGCGCCCGGTTGGGCCGGAGATCCCGAGCCTGCCACGCTATGGACTACGCCTCCGGGGCCGGATCGGTTCACGACACGCCGGCAAATTTCGGCCAGCGCTCAGGTGTGGCTGGTGAACGCCACATCCGCGGCGGACGCGCCCACCCGCACCCCGCCGGGCACGACGCTGACCGAGCGGATAGTCAGGTGCAGGGGCAGGCCGGTCACCGGGACGACGAACCGGAACTGACCGGCGATGACGCTGGACAGCGCGTTGCTAGCGGAGGCGACCGAGATGCGGGTCGGCGTGACGGCGATGCCGGATCCGTCGGCCTCCAGCGTGGCGTCCGCCGAGACCGGGACGGTCACTCCGAGATAGCTCACCGTCCCCGCGAGCCGCAGCGCATCGCCGTCCTGGCTGAGTTGGACCCCGTGGGGCAGGTGGCTGCGGACCGAGCTGAACGGCACGGTGCCGCTGCCGGTGACCTGGGCCGCCGTGATGCTGGACGAGCCATGGCCGAGCAGATCGC
>Ga0187851_10001916_pt1 | contig 19083 bp, 24 predicted proteins | sample June2016WEW_6_10_FD_132997 | JGI IMG/M metagenome (GOLD analysis project Ga0187851, IMG submission 132997) | Peatland microbial communities from SPRUCE experiment site at the Marcell Experimental Forest, Minnesota, USA - June2016WEW_6_10 | ecosystem: Environmental > Terrestrial > Soil >...
GACCAGCAGAACCAGGGTGGCGACCAGGGGAATCAGGACTCCAGCGGCCAGGGACAATAACCACCTGGCTGGGGCTGGTCGGGGGTGGCTACCGGCGTACGCCAGTGGTCAGCGCCTGACCGGCCCGGCCGTCTGGCCGCTCAGGTCCGGGGTCCCGGTGCCCGGCGGGGGCCATTCGACCTTGCGGGTGCGGATGGTGACCCCGCCGCTCAGACGGCCGCCAGCCAGGGCCGCAGTCCGAACGCAGAAGTGCGACCACATGTTCAGCTGGATCTCCTTGGCCAGCCGCAGCCGGTTGTAGAGCAGGTCGGCGAGCCGGTCCCCGGCCCGGGCCCAGGACTCGATCTCGAACCGCAGGGCGTCCCCGTCGGCGGCGGCCCGGAACTCGATCTCCCCGGCCTCAAGGTGACCGTCTAGGGTGGCCAGCCGGAAGGAGGTGGGATCCCGGTGGACCACGCGCACCGGCCCATCCCAGGGCCCGGGCATGCGCACGATGAACTCGTCTCCCCGGTGTAGTTGCGTGGCATGACCCCGGGTCTTGCGGAAGACCGCCAGTTCCGGCGAGGCGCGGTCCAGGCTGGCCGCGACCTTGTCCATCAGCCCCGACGGGCTCATACTGCTGCGCGCGATCTGCACCGCGTAGTAGCGGTGCAGCAGTGGGCCGGCCCCGGCCGCGACACCCTGGCGCCGGTCGCCGTGCCCGGTGTCCTGGCTGGCTCGCTGGGGCAGGTCAGTGGCGTTACCGGTTTCTTCTGAGCGGTGCAGGGGAGTAGTACGCCACATGTACCGCCAGCTGACCAGCGCGAGCCCCAGGGGCCAGCGCAACACCATTCCTGCCCGGGCCGGGCGGGTCGCCGTAGCCATGGCCCGATCGTCGCATGCCCGGCCCCTCAGCCCGGACGGCAGGTAGCCCAGGGACGCGGCGGGATGACAACGAGAACCCTGACGGCGCCCCTGGGAAGGATGGTCCCCTAGTGACCGTGCGTGCGGTGGTCCGGCGGGCCGGGCTGCGCAGTGTGTACTGCCACGTGGCTTCGCTCAGTTCCGTCGCGCTGTGCATCGGCCTGTGGATCCGGGCCAAGACCGTCGATCAGGACGAACGCGGCAATGCGGAACGGCGTGCTCTTTTCGTCGGGCTCTGGCCGCCGCTGCTCTGGCTGATCGGCAACACGCTCGAGGAGCCTGACTAGGTGCGTGGCCGGCTGCCCGGCCGGATCGACGCGAGCGCCGCGCTAGAAAGCCTGCGCGGCCGGAAGATTAACTATGACCCTGCGAGAGCGCCGCAGGACGGTGTGCCGGACGGGCATTGGCATGTCGACTCAGGGGACGCGCTCATTGGTCACGAGCCGTCCGGTCCGCCGGTACCCGAAGGTCCCTGGCAGGTAGCCTGCCGGCTGGTGCGGCAGTATGAGTTCGCCGAGCCGAGGATCCTGCGCGCCTTGTACCGCGGCGATGACGAGTTGCTGGGGCGCGACATGCTGCTCCAGGGCCGCTTCGCCGCCCTGCGGTTCTACCTCGGGGTGCGGGTCACCGAGGTAATCGACGAGAACCGGGACGAGAACGGGGTCCAGCAGCGGGTCTGGGGCTGGAGCTACCAGACGCTGGAGGGCCACCTGGAACAAGGACGCCTCCGTTACGAGGTGATCAAGGATCTTGGCACCGGGACCGTGGTCTTCCGGGTCAGCGGCTATTCACGGCAGGCCCCCATCCCCCGGCCGGTGATCCGCTGGGGTTTCCGTCTTTTCGGGCGCCGGACCCAGCAGCGGTTCTACCGGAACGTCCTGGAACGGATGCGCAACCTGGTCGGCGCGGCGCAGCGTAACCAGCCGCTGCCCACGCCCCTGGTGCGGTCGGACGGGCTCGTAGTCGCTCCTTCCGGCGTGAGCCGGCACCCGCTGGAGCTCCTGGCCGGAGCCTGGCTGCACCCCGGCGCCTTAAACCCCGGCGCCAGGCCCGCCTGCGCCGGGCCTGGCCATGATCGGTCCAATTCTGAAGCAGCCCGATTCCCCCTGGTGGGGCCCTGGGTGTGGGTGACGGGCGCGGACCCCGGGGAACGATGACGGCGTGAGCGGTACCGATTTCCTGGGTGAGGCCACCGCCGAGCTGTACGGCTTGGATCCGGAGGTGTTCACTGAACGCCGCGCGGCCCTGGCCGCCCAGGCCCGCGCCGCCGGGGACCGTCCTGCGGCCAAAGCGATTGCTGGCCTGCGTAAGCCCACCCGCCCCGCCTGGATGATCAACCAGCTGGTCCGCGCCGACCCCGGGGTCGGCACCCGGCTGACCGCGCTCGGTGACGAGCTGCGCGCAGCCGCGTCCGCGCTGGACGGGGCGAGGATCCGGGAACTCTCACAGGCGCGGCGGCGGCTGATCGACACGCTCATCCGGCAGGCCCTGCAGCAGGCCGGGGAACGGTCCCCCTCGGCGGCGCTGAGGGAGGACCTCACCGCGACATTCGGCGCCGCACTCGCCGACCCGCAGGTCGCCGGGGAACTGGCCGCGGGCACGCTGCTGCGGGGGGTGCACCGCGCCGATTTCAGTACCGGGATCCCCGGGCTGACCCTGGTCCCGCCGCCCGTGGATGAGGGGACGCGGGCGGCTCATGAACCGGATGCCGCCGGGAAAGCGAAGGCCACGAGGACGACCGGGGCGGCTCAGCCGGTGAAGGCCGCCAAGAAGGCCCGGGCGCAGGATGAAGCCAGGGACGCCGAGGAGGCCCGGGCTGCTCGGGACGCCGGCGCCGCCGGAAAGACACCAGCGGCGCAAGAAGCGCGGGCGGCGGAAGCGGCGCGGGCGGCGCAGGAAGCGCGGGCGGCAGAGACGGCGCGGGCGGAGGAGGTGCGGGCGGCCAGGCGGGCCAGGGCCGCGGCGGAGCGGCGGCAGGTCATCGCCGAGGCCGAGCAGGCGCTCGCCGAGGCCACCCAGGCGGCCGACCAGGCGGCCCAGGACGAGCGGGACGGGCGTGACCACGTCCGGGCGCTCGAATCCGAGCTCGACGAGGCCCGCCGCCGGCTCACCGAGGCAAGGCGCAGAGTCCGCGAGACGCAGAGCGACCTGCAGAAGGCACGGCGGGCCCTCAGCCCGGATCACTCCGGACCGGGTCCAGCACGTCAGCGACGGGGGTCCACGTGAATCTTCGGCCCCGGGCCGGCCCCGGCGGGGCGTGTGCCGGCCAGGACGTCGCCGACCTGACCGAGCCCGACGGTGGCCGCCACCAGGGGACGCGGGTCGACCGATCCTTCGGCATAGTGGGCGATCACGCCGTCGAGCGCGGGGGACGCGCTCAGGATCCCGATCGCGGTCACGTCCTTGAGCACCATCGTGCGGGTGTCAATGAGGCTGGGCTCGGCGGACAGGCCCACGAACACGATCCGCTTGCCCGGCTCGATCAGGTCCAGGGCAGCGGCGGGCAGCTCGGCGCCGGTGGAACAGTCGATGATCGCGTCGAACGGGATCGCGGGGAGCTGGGCCGCGGTCCAGGCGCCATCCACCCCGAGTGTCCGCGCGAAGTCCAGCGACGGCTGGGTCAGGCCCAGGACGTGGACCACGGCCCCGCGGGCCAGCGCGAACTGGGCGACGAGCAGCGCGATCGTGCCCGCGCCGAGGACCAGGACCGTGTCACCTGGCTCTAGGGCCGCGGCCTGGATGGCCCTCAGGGCGCTGCCGGCCGGCTCGACCATCGCCCCGGCGGCCGGGCCGACGTTGTCCGGCAGCGCCCGCAATGCCGTGACCGGCACCGGCACCTGCTCCGCGAGGGCGCCGGGCCAGCCGCCGCGGACGCCGATCTCGAAACGGTCCTCACAGACGTGCTGCCTCCCGGTGCGGCAGCGGTGGCAGTGGCCGCAGCCGAGCATGGTGTCGCCGGTGACCCGCTGGCCCGCCCAGGCCGGATCGACCCCGTCGCCGACCGCGGACACGGCACCGCACCATTCGTGGCCGAGCCGCATAGGGTACGTCGCGTGGCCCTGACGCAGGTAGGCCATGTGGCCGGTGAAGAACTCCACATCGGTCCCGCACACCCCGGCCCGCTCGACATCCACCACCACCTGGCCGGGCGCGGCCACCGGCGGCTCGACTTCGGCCACGGTGAACTGGCGCGGGCCGGTGAGTACGAACGCTCGCATGCCCCGCCCTCCCGGATCCGGGCGGCGCCTCCAGCGGAAGTCGCCCGCGCCCCGGACGCTGCGATCCTAACGTGATCGTGCTTGCCCGCTACCGAAGGGAAGAACATGGCCCGTACAGCTGTCATCACCGGGGGAGCCAGCGGCATCGGGCGCGCCAGCGCAGACCGCCTCGCCCAGGACGGGATCACCGTCGTTACCCTGGACCGATCCGGCGACGCTGACGTGGTCGCCGACGTCACCGACGCCGCGGCGGTCGGTGACGCCCTCGCCGGGATCGGCCCGGTGGACATCCTGATCAACTCCGCCGGCGTCGTCGGCCCGAACAAGCCGCTGTGGGAGATCAGCGACGAGGAGTGGGCCGCCACGTTCGCGGTAAATTTGACCGGCACGTTCCACATGTGCCGTGCCGTCGTCCCCGGCATGCGGGACCGGGGGTGGGGGCGGATCGTCAACCTGGCCAGCATGGCAGGCAAGGACGGCAATCCCCGGCTCGCGGCCTACTCGGCCAGCAAGGCGGCCGTGATCGGGCTGACCAAGTCGCTGGGCAAGGAACTGGCCACCAGCGGGGTCCTCGTCAACGCGATCGCTCCCGCGGTCATCGAGACCCCCATGAACGCCAGCAACACGCCGGAGGTGCTCGAGTACATGACGAGCCTCATCCCGATGCGCAGACTAGGCCAGCCCGGCGAGGTCGCGGAACTCGTGGCCTGGCTGGCCTCGGACAAATGCAGCTTCTCGACCGGGGCCGTGTACGACATGAGCGGCGGGCGGGCGACCTACTGAGTCACGTCAGGTGGAGCTCAGGGCCGCCGGTCAGCCGATGCTGACCAGCGCCGTCACATCCTCGGCGGGCAGTGGCCCGTCCGTCACGGCCGTGACCTCGATGCCGGTCAGTTCCGCCGCGCCGCCGTACGTGGACAGGAACGCCGTGTCGGCCGCGTCCCGGCCGGTGGCGATGCGGACCAGGCTGGACCGCGGGGCGAGCAGCGTCGCGTCCACCACCCGCCACGCCCCGCCGATCAGGGCCTCGGCCACGGCGTGGAAATCCATCGGGTGGAGTCCCGGCGCGTAGACGGCCGCCTGCCGGGCCGGGATGTCCAGCGCCCGCAGCAGCGCGATCACCAGATGGGCATAGTCCCGGCAGACGCCCTGCCGGCGCAGCAGCGTCTCCACCGCGCCGTCGGTCGGCCCACTGCTGCCCGGCACGTAGCTCAGCCGCGTGCCGACCCAGGAAGATACCGCGGCGAGCAGTTCCGGGCCGGGGCCGACGCCGTCGAACTCCGCGTGCGCGACCGCGATCAGCCGGTCGGACTCCGCGTACCGGCTCGGCCGCAGGAACGTGAACCGGTCCGCGTCGGTCACCGCCGGGGCATCGGCGGCGCCGTGAACGGTCGCGGCGTACTCGACCACCACCCGGCCCGGATCCACGGCCAGGACGTGGGCGCGTCCGCCCCCGGCCATGCCCACCTCGGGCGCCTTCACCGGCTCGCCGTCGCAGGTGACCACCAGGTCCTCCTCGACCCGCGCGCCGTCCATGCCGGACACCGCGACCTGCAGGACCATCTCGAGCGGCTGATGTGCCTGCAGCACCAGGCGGGCGCCGACGCTACGGCGGGGCTTCGCGTTCATCGCAACAGTATGAGGGCACGCACGTACGGTAGGACCGTGGCGACTTTCGACGACGTAGCCCGGCTGGCCCTCGGCCTGCCCGAGGTCACCGAGAACGAGCGCCGCGGGACCAGGACGTGGGTCGTGGCGGGCAAGGCGTTCGCGTGGGAACGGCCGTTCAGCAAGGCAGACATCAGGCGGTTCGGCGACGAGACCCCGCCCGGGGGGCCCATCCTTGCGGTCCGCGTCGGGGACCTCGGCGAGAAGGAAGCCGTGCTCGCCGCGAACCCGGGGGCCTTCTTCACGATCCCGCACTTCGACGGGTTTTCCGCGGTGCTCATCCAGTTGCCGGACGTCGCCGGCCAGGCACTGCTCGACGCGATCACCGACGCCTGGCTGGCGTGCGCGCCGCCGAGGCTCGCGGACGCCTACCTCAGGAATCGCTGAAGGGTTCGTCCCTGACCGGCTCCAATCTGGTGTCCCAGGTTCCCTGCACATCCGCCATGGCGTCAGCCCTTCCGCGTCGAAGACATGATCCAGCGAGCACCAGCAGTCCGATAAGGCCGTTAGGGAAACAACGGTCGTTTTGCTGCGCTGTGACATGAGCGGCAGGGAGGCGCCAGGTGATCCCGGGCGGGAAATTCGGTTGCCGTGGCCGCCTGGGGCTGGCAGCCTCGGGCTTACAGGCCGATGGCCGGTGATGCCGGCTGAGCGGAAGGAGGGTTACCGATGCTTGCGCCCGTCCCACGCTTCGTCATGCCCTCCCTCACCGCCCGCCTGAGGAGCACCGACCGTGCCCGATCCTGCCTTCCGCCGCCGCAAGCGGCGTTTTGACGACGACGAACTCACCTTCGCCAAGCGCAACCGGCATCGCTCATCGCTGCCCTCCCTGGACACCTTCGACGCCGCCGACGGCCTCCCTGAGGGCGACCGGTGGTCCACCTGGGACCAGTCCGCGGCGGGGGAGCGGGGACCCCGGCCCTACCCGGGCTGGCTCGTCACCGACCTGGCCGCCGTCGATACCGAGCTGGGGATCCTGAAGACCGGCAAGGAAGCCGACGTCTTCCTGCTGCGCCGCGGCCTGCCCGGGGGCGGCCGCTCGTGCCTCCTGGCCGCCAAGCGCTACCGGGACACCGACCACCGGATGTTCCAGCGCGACAGCGCCTACCTGGAAGGCCGGCGGGTCCGCGAATCGCGTGACACCCGCGCGATGGCCCAGCGCACCGCGGCCGGGCGGCAGATGATCGCCCGGCAGTGGGCCGGCGCCGAGTTCGCCGCCCTCAGCCAGCTGCACCGCGCAGGTGTGCCGGTGCCTTACCCGGTGCAGCTACTCGGCACCGAACTGGTGCTGGAGTTCGTCGGTGAGCCCGGCGGCGCCGCCGCCCCGCGGCTCGCCGAGATCAGGCCTGGGGGCAGCGAGCTCGCGGGTTTGTGGGACCAGCTCGTGGAGGCGCTCGTCGCCCTGGCCGCCCACGGCCTGGCCCACGGCGACCTGTCCGCGTACAACCTGCTGGTCCACCGGGGCAGGCTGATCATGATCGACCTGCCCCAGGTGGTGGACGTGATCGCCAACCCGCGGGGCGCGGACTTCCTGGACCGGGACGCCGCGAACGTGGCCAGGTGGTTCACGGCGCGAGGGCTCACCGGCGTTTCACCGGCTCCTGAGGACCTGCCTGCTCTGCTGCGCCGGGAGGCACGTCTCGGCGGGTAACCGCCACGGCGGCCAGCCGGGCGCGTTCGGCCTCGCTGAACGGGACCGGTTTGCGCGCCCGCCGGTCCCAGCGGACGGTGACCACCCGGGCCTCGGCGGCGACCTCCCCGGCCTGCGTGAGGACGGTTTCGCGGGTGGTCAGGCTGGTCGTGCCCAGGCGTTCCACCTCCAGCCGCACGGTCACCCGCCGCTCCGGGTAGCGGACCTCCGCGCGCAGGTCGATCTCGACCCGGGCCACCACGTAGTCCGGCTCGCCGAACGTCTGCGCGAAGAACGCGTCCCGGCCCTCCTCGAGATAGGTCAGGAACACCGCGTGGTTGACGTGCCCGAGCGCGTCCACGTCGCGCCACCGGACATCGACGGGATGCTCGAATATCGCGTCCATCTGCTCACCCCACAGTGCTTTTTACCCCAGAGGCCTCACGGCATCATGCCAGCCAGGGCGGGCCGGGGGTCGCCGGCCAGGCGGGCGTGCAGGTGCATGTCGTGCCAGCCGTCGCGGTGCAGTGACTCACCCCGCTTGGTCCCCTCGAGCGGGTAGCCGGCCTGGTCCGCGACCCGGCACGAGGCGGGGTTCATCGTCGAGTGAGCCAGCTCGACCCGGTGCACATCGAGATGGTCGAACAGCCACGCGCTCAGCGCGCACAGGGCCCGCGGGGCCAGCCGGTGGCCACGGGCGGCGGGCACCACCCAGTAGGACACTTCCGCGAGGCCCTCGGCCAGGTCCACCCGGCGCAGGCTGATCTGCCCGAGCAGGCCGGATGGACCGTCGATGGCCCAGCCGGCCCCGCTCTCCTCAGCCCACCGCCCTGGCCACGAACCCACCCAGGCGTGGGCTTCCGGCCTGTTCATCGACCGGTTGTGCCAGTGCTGGATGCCCGGATCGGAGTAAGCCTCGGCGACGGCCGGCGCGTCCGACTCCCGCCAGGGCCGCAGCACGAAGCCGTCCTGCTCCAGTACCGGCTGGCGCAACCGCGCGAGGCTGCCGGGCGCAACGGCGGGGGTGACGAGTCGCGGCACAGCCTCATTATGGACGGGTCATGATGGACCGGCTGCTGGCGCTTCCGCCCAGCCGGGGGTGACTTACCAGGGTGCGGGGGTTCCGTCCCAGGAGAAGAACCCGCCGGTGGGGCCGTCGTCCGGGAGCAGGGCCAGCCGGACGGCACCCTCAGCCGCCTCGGCCGGGTCGCCGTCACTGGCGGCGGCGCGGGCGTTCAGGTCGGTGGCCCGCAGTCCCGGCGCGAGCGCGTTCACCTTGAAGCCCTCCGCGGCCAGCGCCTGGGCGTAGAACACCGTCAGCGCGTTCAGCGCCGTCTTCGACGAGCGGTAAGCAGCGCCGCTGCCCGTCGCGGACGCCGCGGACCGGAACTGGGCGTTCGGGCCGGTGCTCCAGGCCAGCGAGCCCGTCCCGCTGGAGATGTTCACGATCCGCGGCTGCGCGGACCGCCGCAACGCCGGCAGGAAGGCGTTCGTGACCGCGAGGACCGCGAACAGGTTCGTTTCATACGTCCGGCGGAAGCTCTCGATGTCCGCCTCGGGCGCGGTGCTGCCATCGACCATGATGCCGGCGTTGTTGACCAGGATGTCCAGGTTGTCGACCTGTTGCGCGGCGCCGGCGATGCTCTTGGGTTCGGTAACGTCGAGGACGAGGAGGCGGGTGCCGCCGCCGATCTCGTCGACGGCCTGCTGTCCCCGGCCGGCGTCGCGGGAGCCGACGTAGACGGTGAGCCCGGCGTCCGCCAGCTGGCGCGCGATCTCCTTGCCGATGCCCTTGTTGGCGCCGGTGACGAGTGCGGTGGAATTGTTCATGGTGTCGACCCTGCCCGCTGGCGCCCAGGCTGATCCAGGCACAACCGAAGCCGTCGGCCCATCCGCCAGGGCTCCGCGCGGCCGCACCTGCGTGGCCTGCGTTGCCGTTGTTATTGGTGTTGCCGCTGTGCCGCCACGCCGGACGTTCCGCGAGCGTGATCAGACGATCAGTGTTGCTGGCGCAACACCAATCGTCTGATCACGTTCCGATTCCAAGCATCTCCGAGGAAACGCAGCTTCCCGAGCCGCGTCCGCTCAGAGGGCGATGAGGCCGGCGCTGGAGGGGGTCGTCGGCGCGCCATTCATGGGGTGACCACAGGGATCACGCGGCGTGGCCGGCTGCCTTGTCCACCGTCATCCGCACGATCACGCGATGCGCACCCGGCCTGTCCTCGCCGGGATCGGTGCCGTCGTATTTGTGGGACAGCTGGATGTGCAGGAGCCGGTCAGGGTCGGGCGTCATCGTCACCCGGCCGCGGAGCTCCACATAATTCTCCGGGTCCGCGGAGTCCAGGATGCTGACGCTGACTCGTGGGTCGCGGAGCATGTTGCGGTGTTTCTTGCGGCCCTCGACGGTAGAGAAGACCAGGTCATCCCCGTCGCGGCCGACCCACATCGCGGAGGTCTGCGGACTGCCGTCGGGATTGATGGTGGCGAGGACGGCGTAGTTCCGCCCTTCCAGCAGTTCGAGGGTCGCCGCACTGAACGAGATAGCCATGACCGCACGGTACAGCCGTCCGGCCCCGGGAGATCATGTGCGGGTGGATGGTTCGCGGGTCCAGATCAGGCGTGCTCGCGGTGATGATGCCGCCGCCGTCGCCGTGCTCGCGAGTGAGCTCGCGCAGTCGTTCGTGTTCGCCAGGGAGAGGTTCGACCAGGCCTACCCGGCCCTGGTTGCCTCAAAGGACGCCTGCCTCCTCGTGGCCGCCGAGGGCGATGATTGCGCCGGCTACCTGCTCGGCTTCCGGCATCTCACGTTCTACGCGAACGGGCCGGTGGCCTGGGCCGAGGAGCTCTTCGTCCGCCAGGAGTACCGCGGACGCGGCCTGGGCCGGGCCCTGATGAGCGGATTCGAGTCCTGGGCCGCGGGGCGGGACTGCGTGCTGGTCGCGCTCGCGACCCGCCGCGCTGCTCCCTTTTACGAGGCTCTGGGCTACGCGGAATCAGCGGCCTACCTGCGCAAAGTACTCCCACCACGTGACCTGCCCCGAGGGGATGGGCGTTAGTGGGGAGGTCGCCCGGGTGAGCGCCACCGTGCACGGCTACTCGGTCGCCATGGCCTGGGGGGCGGCCATCCTGCTCGCCGCCACGGTCCCCATCGCTGCCCTGCTCGCCGCCACGTTGCCTATGGCCGCCGCGGCCCCCATCGCTGCCCTGGTCAACGCCGGCGCACCCGCCCGCCGCCCGCTGAGCACGGGGATTCGCTCACTGTATTTAACTTGACAGCTAATTAACTAGGTGGTGAACTAAGAGCCAGGGATCAGCGTCCGCGGGAGGCCAGATGACAGTGGTGCAGGATCAGCTCGATGCCACGTTCACGGCCCTGGCGGACCCGACCAGGCGGGCCATCGTGGCCCGGCTGGCGCGGGGAGATGCCACGGTGACCGAGCTCGCCGCGCCCTTCGACCTGACGCTGCCCGGGATCTCCAAGCACCTGAAGGTGCTCGAGCGCTGCGGGCTCATCTCGCGGACCCGGCGCGCCCAGTTCCGGCCCTGCCATCTGGAGGCCGGGGTGCTTGATCCGGCCGCCGCCTGGATCGAGGACAACCGCCGGGTCTGGACGCAGCGGTTCGACAAGCTCGACGCTCACCTGCGCGATCTCCAGGGAGCCCCGAACGAGAGGAACGACCAGTGAACGACCCCACGGCACCCGCGGCTGAACTCGTGTTCACCAGGGCCTTCGAGGCCCCCCGAGAGCTCGTGTTCCAGTGCATGACCCAGCCGGAGCACCTCACCCACTTCTGGGGACCGGCCGGGACCAGCGCCCCGATCGAGCTCATCACGGTGGACGCGCGCCCGGGCGGTGCGTTCGAGACCGTCATGATCAACGATGCCGACGGCAGCCGTTATCCCACCCGGGCCGTGTTCGACGAAATCGTGGAGCCGGAGCGGCTTGTGTGGACCGAGACCCACTCCGGGATGACGGTGACCGTGAGCTTCACCGACCTCGGCGGCTCCCGCACCGGGGTCGAGATCCGCCAGGTCAGGGTGCCCGAGGCGTTCCGGTCCCCGGAGGCCCAGGCTGGCTTCCTCACCTCGCTGGACCGCTTCGCCGGATACCTCGCGACCCTGACGGCCGGCCCCGGCGCCGAGGAGTCACGATGACCGCCCCGACGGCACGGGATGCCGGCATCACCGGGTCGATCGCGGCGGAACGCCAGGAACTGGCCACGATCCTGGCCGGCTTGCCGCCGCAGTCGTGGGACTCACCGACGCTGTGTGCCGGCTGGCGGGTCCGCGAAGTCGTCGCGCACATCACGATGCCGTTCCGCTACCGACCCGCGCGGTTCGCGTTCGAGATGATCAGGTCGCGCGGGAACTTCAACCGGATGGCCGACCGCTGCGCCCGCCGGGACGCGGCCGCCCCGCCCGGCCAGCTGACCGCGGCCCTCCGGGACAACGCGGGGAACCCGTGGAAGCCACCCGGCGGCGGCTATCAGGGAGCGCTGACCCACGACGTGATCCACGGGCTGGACATCACCGTGGCCCTGGGCCTCGGCCGCCGGGTTCCCCGCGAACGCCTGGGGATCGTCCTGGATGGCATCACCGGCGCGAAGTCAGTCCGGTTCTTCGGGACCGATCTCGCCGGCATCGAATTGCGGGCCGACGACCTGGACTGGTCGTACGGGTCCGGAACGCCGGTATCTGGCTCCGCCCAGGATCTCGCGCTCGTGGTGTGCGGCCGGAAGCTCCCGCCTGGGCACCTGCGCGGCGGCCCCAGTGCCCGGTTCACCGGATAGCCGCCCGCGAAAAGGCCGGCCACGGGTAAGGCCGGCCACGGGTAAGGCCGGCCACGGCCGGCGGCTGGACCACGCCGGGAAACTCCGGCTAAGGCTCGGGCCCGGCAAGACAAAACAAGCTGAATGGCTCTATCCGGACGGCGTAACCTGGCGGAGGACTTAGTTATGCGGCCCGGCTGGCGGCCGCAGCTCACCGGGGGAGCAGTCCGCTCACTGGCTGGCCACCCACGGGGAGCAGCCATGTACGAGTCTTACCCGTCGTCCTCGCCGGAGTTGCCGGAGCAGGGCCGCCCGGAGGCGCCGAATTCGGTGCGCAACGCGGTCCGGCTCATGTACGCCGGCGCCGCGCTCAGCGCGATCGTGGTCATCGTCACCCTGGTGAGCATCGGCAGCCTCAAGGCCAACATCCTCGCGCACTATCCCCACTACACCGCCACGCAGCGGCACACTGCCGAGGTCGCGGCGGTGGTCACCTCGATCATCGGGGGACTGATCGCGATCGGCCTGTGGCTGTGGATGGCGTGGGCCAACGGCCGGGGCCGCAACTGGGCCCGGATCGTGGCCGCGGTGTTCTTCGGCATCAACACCCTGGACCTGCTCGCCTCCTTCGCCCGGGTGCATGCGGTGGGCTCCCTGATCGTGAGCGTCCTGGTCTGGCTGGTCGGGCTCGGCGCGATCGTGTTCTTGTTCAATAAGGAATCCGCCGCCTACTTCAAGCCGCGGTCCGCCCCGCGCTAGCGCATGGCCGGCCGTCCAAAACACAAAATTCTCCGCAACGAACTTCGCTCTCGTCCCGGTGAAGTCAGCCGCGACTGAGATCCGGCGGGCGCCCCCTTTCCGCGCCGCTTTGCCGGAAGGTATCCCAGCCGTTGCGGGTGATCTGGCATAGCACCCATTCCCGGCCCAATTCGGTGACCGTTCCGGCCTCGGCCCAGCCGGCCCGCTGGAAGACCGTTCGCATGGCGATGTTCGCGGGATCGGTGGCGGCCTCGATGACCGTGGCGCCCGCGTGCCCGAACAGCCAGCCGGTGAGCAGCGCCAGTGCCTCGCGCCCGTGGCCCTGGCCCCGGGCGTGCCCGCGCAGCCCGATGCCCAGATCGAAGGTACCCGGGGGGAGCGGGCGGCCCGGGGGGATGAACGTCTGGATGCGTCCGATCAGCGTGCCGTCCAGGTCGATGGCCAGGTCGAGGTGGCCGTCCGCCAGGCGGCCCGATCGCCGGAGCCGGGCCTTGAACTCGGCCTCATCGGGCAGTTCGGCGATGACCATGGGATCGGCGGTCAGCATGGCCTGCCATTCCGCGTCGATCTCCCCGGCCCGGAGCGGGCGGAGCAGCAGCCGGGGCCCGCGGATCGTGATCTCCCCGGCGTCCCGCCCTTCATCGGGGGCCGGGGGATCTTTCAGGGCTGCGAGCCGTTTCGCGGCGAGTTCGTTCATACGCTCCCAGGACGGTGAGGAGCCGACGATGTGCGAGGCCATCAGGGCGACGGCCGCCACGCTGGCGGGCGTCTCGCCGGGGGAGGCGTCCGGGCGGCTGCTGGCGGCCCAGGCCGCCATCGCGTCGGCCACCTCGGCGAGCCGCGGATCGGCCGGATCCCAGTCGAAAGCCTGGTCGCCCAGGAGGTAGAGGCGCTGGAATTCCGGATCGTCGAGGGCGGCCCGCTTGGTGCCGGCCCATTCCGGCACCAGTTCCGGGGAGAGCGCGGCCACCAGGATCCAGGCGTCCCGCTCGATCTGCACCGTCCGCTCGCTGACGCCGATGCGGCGCAGTTCGCCGAGGATGTCCACGATCTCGGCGGGCAGGAACAGCCGCTCACCCCCGGTGAGCTCCGCGATCTTGCGCCGGTGCTGGGTGAGCTCGCGGATCTTCTTCTTCAGTGCCTCGTCGATCTGGCTGACGGCCCCGGTGAACTCCGCGGGCCCGGCGTCGAGGAGTTCCTGGATGCGGGCCAGCGGCACGCCCGCCCCGGCCAGGGTCTTGATCCGGATCAGCTCGACCACGGCGCGCCCGTCATAGCGCCGGTAGCCCGAGGCGTCCCGGGCGGGCTCGGCGAGGAGGCCGCGCTGGTGGTAGTGCCGGATGGCGCGCACCGTCACCCCGGTGTAGGCGGCGACCTGGCCGATGGTGAGCATCCCTATCCTCCGCGGTTGTACAGCGCCCGGGCCCAGAAGTACCCGCCCAGTGTGATGCCCGCGCACCAGGCGATGGCAAGGGCGGCGTTGCCGCCGATCGGGGTCCCGGTCAGCAGCCCCCGCAGCGTGTCGGTGATGGGCGTGAACGGCTCGTGCTCCGCGAACCACCGGACCCCGCCGGACATCGAGCCGGCCGGGATGAACGCGCTGCTGAGGAAGGGCAGGAACGCGGGGATCAGGGCGAGGCTGTTCGCCCCGGCGGGCGTCTTGGCCATCAGCCCGAACGACACCGTCAGCCAGGTGAGCGCGAGGGTGAGCAGGGCGAACATCCCGGCGGCCGCGATCCACGCCACCGGCCCGGCCGAGGGCCGGAAACCCAGCAGCAGCGCGACCGCGACGACCAGGACGCCGCTGATCATCGTCCGGATCAGGCTCCCGGTCACCTGGCCGGTGAGCACCGACCCGCGGGAGATGGCCATGGTGCGGAACCGGGGGATGATGCCCGTGTGCATGTCGGTGCAGACGTTCACCGCGGTCGCCTCGGCCGCGAAGCCCGCGGTCATCACCAGGATGCCGGGCGCCAGGAAGTTGACGTAGCTGACGCCGGCCAGCGGGGTGCCGAGGCCCGCGGACAGGGCATGCCCGAAGACCCCCACGAACAGCAGCAGCAGCACGACCGGCACGGTGATGCCGCTGACCGTCAGCATCGGGTAGCGCAGCGAGTGCCGCACGTCGCGGCGGAGCATCGTGGCCGAGTCGCGGGCGGCCAGGGAGAGAGTGGTCATCGGGGATCGTCCTGTCCGGTGCTGGGGTGTCCGGTGCTGGGCTGTCCGGCGGGGGCGTACCCGGTGCCGGGCTGTCCGGTGGGGGCGTGGCCGGTGAGGGCGAAGAACACGTCGTCGAGGTCGGGGGTGTGCACGGACACGGCCGGCTCGGGGATCGCCAGCGTGTCAAGCCGGTCGAGCAGGTCCTTGAGCGACCGCGCCCGGCCGTCGTAGGGGACCTGGAGGACCAGGCCGGCCTGGTCAGCTGAGCCCTCACCGAGCAGCCTGGCGGCGGAGTCCAGCGCGGCGGCGTCGCTGAAGTGCAGGTCGATGCGGCCGCCGGGGATCTGCCGCTTGAGCTCGGCCGGCGCCGCGTCGGCGACCATCTGGCCGTGGTGCAGGACCCCGATCCGGTCAGCGAGCTCATCGGCCTCGTCCAGGTACTGCGTGGTCAGGAAGATGGTCACGCCCCGGGCCACCAGCTCGCGGATGATCTCCCACATGGTGCGGCGGCTGCGCGGGTCGAGGCCGGTGGTCGGCTCGTCCAGGAAGATGATGCGCGGGTCACCTACGAGCGTCATGGCCAGGTCGAGCCGGCGCCGCATGCCGCCCGAGTAGGTCGCGGCCATCTTCCCCGCCGCCCCGGTGAGCTCGAACCGCTGGAGCAGTTCCGCGGCCCGCCGGCGGCCCTCGGCCCGGCCCAGGTGGTTCAGGTCGGCCATGAGGATCAGGTTCTCCTGCCCGGTGAGCAGCTCGTCCACCGCGGAGAACTGGCCGGTGACCCCGATCGCCGCGCGGACCAGGCCGGGCTCGGTCGCGGGGTCGTGGCCGGCCACCCAGGCGGTCCCGCCGTCGGCGGCGAGCAGGGTGGACAGGATGCGGACTGTCGTCGTCTTGCCGGAGCCGTTGGGGCCGAGCAGGGCGAACACCGTGCCTTCGGGCACATCCAGGTCGATGCCGTCGAGCACCACCTGCTTGCCGAAGGACTTGCGCAGGCCCCGGACGGCGACCGCTGAGCGGGTCGCCGTGCTGGCCGGATCGAGGGTCAGGTTCTGCATGCGTCGATGGTCCAACCCTGACGCAGAGTCAAGGTCAAGCCGTCACCGCCGCGGCCTGCCGGACCGGCCGCCCCGGCCGGTGGACACGCCCCGTGGGGTTACGTGCGCGGCGGGACGGCTGCCGCAGTGCAGGTGGGAAGGCAGGTGGGGAAGGCAGGTCAGGAGGTTCAGGCGCGGGTGCCGCCCTCGGGCAGCCGCTGGCTGCCGAGTTCGGCGTGCATGGCGTTCATGTCGCAGTAGGCGCGGGGGGTGACGCCGAAGCGGCCGCGGAACTCGCTGATGAAGTGCGAGACGCTGGCGTAGCCCACCTCTTTGGAGACCCTGGCCACGGCCAGGTTCCCGTCCACGAGCAGTTCGCGGGCCTGGTCCAGGCGCATCTCCTTCAGGAACTGATACGGCGACCGGCCGGTGACGTCCCGGAACAAGTGGGCGAACGCGGAGGGGCTGAGGCTGACCTGCTCGGCCATGTCGGCCACGGTCAGCGGCTCGGACAGATGGGCCCGCACGTAGTCGAGCACCGCGGACACCGGGTTCGTGGCCGCCTCCGCCGCGGCGATCGCGAGCAGCCGGGCGAACTGCTCACGCTGCAGGACCCGGTAGACCATCTCCTGCAGGTACAGCGGGGCCAGGACCCGCCGGTCGGCGTCCGTGCCCACCGCGCGCAGGAACCGCAGCACCGCCCCGAGCAGCTCCTGATCGAGGGCGGACACCAGGGCCTGGCGGCCCGGGACCCGGGCCTCGCCGAGGCGGGACCGGAACGCAGTGGTGCGGCGCTCCAGCATGTCGCTGGACACCCGGCGGACCAGGGCCGGCTCGATCTGCAGGACGAGGGACAGGAAGGGCCGGGTCGGCGAGGCCTCCAGGATCTCGGCCTGGAAGTGCAGGTGGCTGCTCAGCACCAGGTAGTGGAACGGGTCGTAGAGGTAGGTCTCGCCGTTGACCGTGACCGCCTTGCGGCCCTGCGCCACGATGCACAGCGACAGGGACTGGATTTCCTCCCAGCTCGGCCCGGCCGGCGCGGTGAACCGGTAGACGGTCAGGCCCGGCCACGCCCCAGCGTTGGCGCCGGCCCGTGGCGCGCGGGCGGCGAGCTCCGCGATCAGGTCCCCTGAGATCGCCGGCCGTTCGAGCTGCCCGAAACCCATTGCGCTGCCTCCTCGCATCGCTGATGCCCAGCATGCGGCACCCGCCCCCGCTAAGCCATCGCTGCTCACCGCTGGTTCTGCTGGATCACGATAGAGATCAGCCGGAATCTGGCATCAGCGCCGGAATGGGCAACATCTCAGCAGGAAACCGTCATGCCAGGGCGTAGCTGTATCCGCGACGCGATGGCAAAGTCACCAGGACGCACCATGTGCCCGAGGCAGCCCTCGCTGTGGAGGTGGCTGATGGCCCGGATCGCATATCTCGTGACCAGCGCCCGCGAAATGATCCTCGCGGACGGCACCGCCCACCCGACTGGCTATTTCGCGGAGGAAGCGCTCAAGCCCTATCAGCGCTTCGTCGCGGCCGGCCTCGACGTCACCGTGATCACCCCGGACGGCCAGCCGCCCTACGCGGACCCGTACGGCCTGTCGTGGTTCTTCCACTACCCGGAAGAGGACAAGGACTACCTGGCCTCGGTGGTCCGCACGTTCGCCCACGACGTCGACGACATCCGCATCACCCTGCACCAGAACACCGAGCTCGGGCTGGCGGCCGCCCGGCGGGTGGCGGCCCGGCTCGAATCCGCGGGTTACAGCCCCGCGCAGGCGCACCGGATCGTCAGCGCGGCCGCGAAACGGGCCTGGCGGCAGGACCGGCAGTTCGCCGACGTGCTGGCCGAGGATGGCTCGCACGGCCTGACCCGGGAGGAAATCCAGGGTGAGGTCGACGCCCAGCGCGCCGACAGCGAGCGGATGGCTGCCGAGCGGCTCGCCGCGCTGCAGGCCATCCCGGGATTCCAGCACCCGGTGGCGCTGTCCTCGCTGACCGACGAGGACCTGGACGCCTTCGACGCGGCGTTCGCGCCGGGCGGGCACGGACCCATGGTCGACCTGGCCGGCAACCCGGATGCGGGGCGGCTGCTCGTCGCGCTGCACAGCAAGTCCGCGCCGATCGCCTCCTTGTGCCACGGGCCGGCCCTGCTGCTGTCCGCGCCCGAACGCGCCGACGGGCAGTGGCTGTTCGACGGCTACCGGCTGACCTGCTTCACCGACGAGGAAGAAGTCCAGACCGAAGCGGGGCGGCTCGGCATGGCCTGGTTCCTGGACACCGCGCTGAAGAACGCGGGCGCCGTATTTGACGACGGTCCCGCGGCGTGGATCTCGCACGTGGTCGCGGACCGCAACCTCATCACCGGGCAGAACCCGGGATCGACCGAGGCGACCGCGGACGCGGTCATCAAGGCCCTGCGGGTCCCGGCCCGTGCCGCCGCCTGACCCCGTCGGACTCTGATCGTTAGGTGAGGAGTGTCGCCCATGACCAGCAGCACCGCCGAAACCACCGTCCCGGCTGGTACCACCCCGGCCGGGACCGTGCAGGCCTTCCTGGATGGTCTCGCTCGCCGCGACGTGGCGGGCGCGCTCGCCCTCGTCAGCCCGCAGGCTTCCGTCACCGTCCATCCGCTCGGGATCGCCGCGGCGGGCCGCGACGCGCTGCGGGGCGTCCTGGAGGACCTGGTCCAGGCGTTCCCTGACCTGCTGGTTACCACGGCCCGGGTTATCCCCACGGGCGGCGTGGTCACCGCCCTGATCAAGGTGGAAGGTACCCAGGCCGGCGCCTATGCGGGCGCCATCAACCAGGAGAAGCACCTGGACATCGACCAGGCGTGGCGGTTCACCGTGACCGGCGGCCTGATCACCGGCGTGTCCGTGTACTGGTGCCAGCAGCAGCTCTACCGGCGGCTCGCGGTCAAGCGGTTCGACGCGATCGCCATCGCC
>Ga0187851_10001918_pt1 | contig 19065 bp, 20 predicted proteins | sample June2016WEW_6_10_FD_132997 | JGI IMG/M metagenome (GOLD analysis project Ga0187851, IMG submission 132997) | Peatland microbial communities from SPRUCE experiment site at the Marcell Experimental Forest, Minnesota, USA - June2016WEW_6_10 | ecosystem: Environmental > Terrestrial > Soil >...
AACGCTGGCCGGTCGAGTATTTTGCCGGACTCGTCCGCCAGCTCGCAAAAAAATACCCCGATGCGCGTTTTGCCGTTCTGGGCGCCGCTGAAGACCAGCCGCTCGGTGAAACCATCGCCCGGATCGGAGCGCAACGCTGCCTGAACCTCTGCGGACGAACCTCGCTCCTGGAAATGGTTGAATGGCTGCGGCGATGCGAATTGCTGGTAACCAACGACACCGGCCCGATGCACGTGGCCGCCGCGCTCGGCAAGCCGCTGGTCGCGTTGTTCGGGCCCACCGAACCGCGCCGCACCGGCCCGTATGGCCATCTGGAAAGCGTGCTGCGCATTGATCTCCCCTGTTCTCCCTGCCTGAAATCGCATTGCACCTGGGAAAAACCGGATGAATGCCTGAAGGCCATTTCGCCCACCATGGTTTTCGAGCGCGTCTGCCGGCAACTCAGTGCGGCCTGACCACAGTCTTGCGCTTTTGCCGCGTGAGTTTAGGCTACGGCCTCGTGAGCACTTCAACCCAGGCCACGCCGCCGGGAACAACTTCAAGCGATCATTCTGCGCCGCAACCGTCCGCATTCGTCACCACACACTGGTCCGTGGTGCTGACGGCGGGACGCGATGACACCACGCGCGCGCAGGACGCGCTGGCCAGACTTTGCCAGACCTACTGGTATCCGCTCTATGCCTACGTGCGGCGGCGCGGCCACTCACCGGAGGATGCCCAGGACCTGACGCAGGAATTTTTCGCGCGTTTGCTCGAACGCAACTGGCTTGGACGCGCCGACCAGCAGAAAGGACGTTTCCGCTCCTTCCTGCTATCAGCCATGAATCATTTTCTCTCTGACGAATGGGACAAGGCGCGCGCCCAAAAACGCGGCGGCGGCCTGCAGCCCGTGCCGCTGCAATTCGACACGGCGGAGACCCGCTACGGCCATGAACCCGCCGACCCCGTCACGCCGGAACAAAATTTCGAGCGGCGCTGGGCTTTGACCTTGCTCGACGAGGTCCTGCGCCGGTTGCGCCTGGAATACGAAGCGGATGGCCGGACGGAATTGTTCGCCGCGCTGCATCCCTGCCTCGTCGGCGACCGCACCGCCCAACCTTACGCCGAACTGGGCGTGAAGCTCGGCGTCAACGAAGGCACGGTGAAGACCGCAGTGCATCGTCTGCGCCAGCGCTATCGCCGGTTGCTGCGGGATGAAATCGCCCAAACGGTGGCCGAACCAGGCGAAGTGGACGAGGAGTTGCGGCACCTGTTTGCCGTGCTGGCCGGGTGAGACGCGGCGAGGATGGAGAATGGCCATTTCCATTTTCAATCCGCCGTCTTCCATTTGCGCTTAAAAATAGTGCAACCTTTTGCCGCAGGTTCCTAAGTAAAGGGTGGAAGAACATTTGATATGGAAACACAAAAAATCTGTCCCAATTGCCGCAAGCCGCTGCCGCCGGATGTGCCGCTGGGGCTCTGCCCCGAGTGCCTTATCAAATCCGGGTTCCCCACCGAGGGCGGAGGCGGCGTGAGCGGTGAGGCCGCGAGCGCACGGTTCGTGCCGCCGCCAGTTGAGGAAATCGCGCGTCTTTTTCCCCAACTCGAAATTCTCGGCCTCATCGGCAAGGGCGGCATGGGGGCGGTTTACAAGGCGCGGCAGCCGGCCCTGGACCGTTTTGTTGCCCTGAAAGTGCTTCCGCCGGCGGTGGCCAGCGATCCCGGTTTTGCCGAACGGTTCAACCGTGAGGCGCGCGCCCTCGCCCGCCTGAATCATCCGAATATTGTGGCCGTCCACGACTTCGGCAAGACCGGTCCGTTGCACTATCTCATCATGGAATTTGTGGACGGGACCAATCTGCGCGAGGTCGAACAGGCCGGGAGACTGTCGCCGGAACAGGCGCTCGCCATCGTTCCCCAAATCTGCGAGGCGCTCCAGTTCGCCCACAACGAAGGCATCGTCCATCGCGACATCAAGCCGGAAAACCTGCTACTGGACAAAAAAGGCCGGGTGAAAATCACGGATTTCGGCATCGCGAAAATTGTCGGCGCGCCGACCGGCAAGGTTTCGCTGACCGGCGTCAAGGACGTGGTGGGCACGCCGCATTACATGGCGCCAGAACAGATCGAGAAGCCCCAGACGGTGGATCATCGCGCGGACATCTATTCGCTCGGTGTCGTGTTTTACGAAATGCTCACCGGCGAACTGCCGCTGGGCAAATTCGCGCCGCCGTCGAAGAAGGTGCAGATCGATGTGCGGCTCGATGAAGTGGTGCTGCACACGCTGGAAAAGGAACCGGCGCGCCGCTATCAGCAGGTGAACCAACTCAAGACGGATGTGGAGACGATTGCGGGAACGCCGCCGCCGATGGCTGGATTTGCGGCCCAAGGCGGCGCGGTTCCGCCTTCTGCCATTCCTCCCGGCAAAATAACCAGCGACAAGGCCATCCTGCCGGCATTTTTGCTGGCCTTCCCTTTTGGCTTCTTCGGCGCGCACCGGTTCTACGTCGGAAAAATCGGGACTGCATTTCTGCAATTGGGCGCCTTTGGTGCATGCATCCTTTTGATTATCGCCTGCGCCACTTTGGGCAAACATGGGGAACCCGCCATCGGAATCCTGTTGGGATTCTCGATCTTCGGCTGCGTCATCTGGGCCATCATTGACTGGATTTTGATTGTCTGCAAAGGATTCACCGACGGCCAGGGAAAGAGAATGACTCACTGGCTCTATCCGCAGAACGGCGGCTTGAAACCGGGTGCCATCCTGCAATCCGTGCCGTCGTCGCCGCAAAGTGCGCCGGCGGTGAAGACCGGTTTGATTGATGCGCCCGCCGTGGGGTTGATGGTTGCCGCCTTGTGGAAATTATTATCTGCCATGACCGCCTTGACCTTTCTAAACGTTTCCAACCCCTGGCAGGAACAGATGTTGAAGATGTTTGGAATCGGTTCCATTTCCGGCATGGCCAGCGTCAGTCTTGTCCTCTTCAAGGTCATTCCGGGACTGCTGATAATGTTCGGCGCCTATCAAATGCTGCGGCTGCGGAGCTATGCCTGGTCCGTAGCCGCCGGCATCACAGCCATCCTATCCTGCAGCCTGATCAGTTTGCCCTTTGGCGTCTGGGCGCTGGTTGTCCTTGCGCTCCCGGATGTGCGGGAGACGTTTGCGCGCCAACGCGAACTGCCGCCGGCCTCGAAAAGATTCTGGCCGTGGACGACAGGAACCGCATGGATGGGCCTTGCGATCTTCATGGCCATGATTGTAGTTACCTGGCTGATTATCGCTGCGGCACTCATGCATCACCACCAGACCGGCGGAACGCCCGAAGAAACCGGCGCCAACCCTGTCACCACCAATGTTGTCATCGGCAATATTTCGGCCACCAATCAAGGTTCCACCCGCGGATTGGTTATGCCCGCGCCGGCGGCGGTGCTGCCGCCGGTCCGCATCAAGGCTGGCTCATCCGCGTCGTTGACGGATTCCGAGGGAAATCTCTGGCTGCCCGACCAGGGTTTTGTGGGTGGCAATACGGTGGAACGCTCCCCGGATCTGGCCATTGTCAACACGAGGGATACGGAGCTTTATCGCTCCGAACGATATGACATGAGATCCTTCTCGTACCCCATCCCCAACGGAAAATACATTGTAAAATTACATTTCGCCGAATCGAACGGGCATATCGCCGGACCTGGCAAGCGGGTATTTACGTTTATCATCCAAGGCCACGAGTTTAAGGATTTCGATATTTGGGCCGAGGCCGGCGGCGCCCAGCGCGCGCTGATCAAAACGGTCAATGTGGAAGTGACCGACGGCAGATTAAATATCTATTTCATCCGCCAACAGGAACATCCCGAGATCAATGGAATTGAAATCATTCCGGTGTTACCGCCTGCCGACGCAGTCATGCCGACGTCGCAAAGGTCGACCAACATTCCAGCGACAGCGCAAAAACAACCCGCCGCACACTCCGAACAAGCCATTGGCAATCTCACGACGACGGATCCCTTCCAGCAGGATTTCAACCAGACGTTTCCCCTCTCCACCAATGGCCGGGTTCGCCTCGCTAATATCAATGGCCGGGTAGAAATTGCCGGCTGGGACCGGAATGAAGTGTCCATCAAAGCCCTCAAACACGGCAAAACCCAAGAGAGCGTTGAAACCACGAAAATTGTTGTTGATTCGTCACCGCATGAAATTTCCATCCGCACGAAACAGCCGGACAGCCAGAGCGGATTTTTGAGGCTTTTGTCCTGGCTTATAAACGGCGAACCTAAAAATGCGTCGGTGGATTACGCAATCCAGGTTCCGCGAAACACGCGCCTCAAGGAAATTACCAGCGTCAGTGGATATATCGTGATTGAAGATGTCAACGGCGACATTGAAGCAACCACCGTCAATGGCACCATGCAGGTCCAGGGAGCGGAAGGCGATTTGAAACTTTCCACCGTAAACGGCCGGATTACCGCAACACTGGCTTCTCTCAATCGCAGTCAATCCGTCTCGTTCGACAGCGTCAATGGCAGGATTGAGGCCGTCTTACCCGCTGATGCGAACGCCGAAGTCAAGGCCGACACCGTCAGCGGGAGCATCACCAGTGAATTCTCTGCTTTGGAAATCCGAAAGGAATTTCCGGTGGGTAAAACATTGAAAGGCACGCTCGGCAACGGCGGCGCCAGCGTCAAGGCCGACACCGTCAATGGCCACATTAGCTTCCGACGAGGCGAAGCCGGAAAGTGATTCGCCGGTGGAAAACATTTCTCAATTTCGTAAACCAATGTGAATAGTCCCTACCGCTTGGGACTCAACCAATAACTCAACCATGAAAAAAATCCTGATATTGCTCCTTTTCAGCCTGGTCCTGCCCCGCATGGCGATGGCAGGTGATGATAACGCCCGTCTCAGCAATACAAATTCCGACAATCGTGGGGACAAATCTGGCGCGCCAACCGAGGTCATCATTATTGGCGGTCTCCACGAGCGTCATCGTGACAATACCAATTACAGCACCAAGGCCCTGACGGAGATCATTGTCGGGCTTAAGCCGACAGCCATCCTGATTGAGCTTCCGCCCACCATCGGCGGAAAACCAACGATTAAGGAGCATCGTATCGTCTTTTCCTCTCCAGAATGCAACGCAGCCAACGCTGCCGCTGAAACCTTGAAGGTCCCGATTATTTGTTTTGACCGGCCCGGACGCAACGAGTTCTACAAGGAAACCCACTATTTCGACCGGCAGAAGCGAGCCGACGAGGCGCTTGAAGTCTGGGGCCGGACGCTGGCGGAAACAAATCCCGAGTCGGTCGATTTGCAGGTGGCGCAGGTCTTGTTCGACGCTGGCGGCGCCCAAGAGTGGTTTAGTCACTGGGCGGACGCTCGCATTATCAATTCCGAAGGCTTTGATCGGATCATTCATACAAAACACAACATTTGGGAACACACCATGCCCAAGCTTCTGAACAAGTATCCGGGCCAACAGCAGTTGATCGAAGACCTTGAATTCCACGGCAAAGTATGGACTGAACGGAACCAGATTATGGCCGAAAACATCTCCGCCATCGCAAAACAATTCGGCGGACGCCGCCTGGCAGTGGTAACCGGCTGCGAGCACAGGTATATCCTGCGCGACTTGCTCGCAAACCAGCCGGAGATCGTGCTGAAAGAGTTCTGGGAGGTGTCGCCCCCGGATTTCACAATGGCAGAGAACAACGATGCCTATCTGGCATGCTGGGTCAAAAACCATGGCCGGACCGCCGACGAGTATTTTCTGTGTCTGTTTGGGAGACAAAGCACGGAAACAAAGTGAGCCACTCGACCGGTCCACAGTCATTCGCTCACACCGGCGTGTCCAGCCTCGCGCTTGACTTGGGGCAAAGACATAACGATTCTCACGCCATGAAATTTACCGCCATTTTATTGGGTCTCGTTTGTACGCTCACCCGGCTCACCGCCCAGACTGCCATCACCCCCTCGAATCATATCGAGCTTTTCAACGGCAAGGATCTTTCCGGCTGGACGTCTTGCATGAGGACGAACGGGGATTCGTCTCAAACCTGGGTCGTCACCAATGGCGTTATTCATTGCTCCGGCAAGCCGAATGGTTATCTCCGCACGAAACAGGATTATCGCGATTACCAGCTCACGGTGGAGTGGCGCTACGTGAGGGTCGCGCCCAAGGCCGACAACACCGGCATCCTCGTCCACATGCAACTGCCGGACAAGGTCTGGCCCCCCTGCATCCAGAACCAGGGCAAGCACGAACATCAAGGTGACCTGCTTTACATGTCTGGTGCGGAATCCAAGGAACACCGGGGCATGGCCGAACCCGCACCGGTTCCGAAACAAGGACCCTCAAATGAAAAACCCGTCGGGGAATGGGATACGGTTCTGACGGTTTGCTCCACCAACAACGTCAAGGCCTACGTCAACGGCAAGTTCATGAATGAAGGCACCGAATGCACCCTGTCCTCGGGCTTCATCGGCTTCCAAAGCGAAGGCGGCGAATTCGAAATCCGCAAGGTGTTCTTGGACCCGCTGAAATGAATACCTGTGTCGTCAGGCATCCTGCCTGACGTGGAGGGCGGCATCTTGCCGCCCGGAAAAAGCGGCGAAACCCGTGGTGACTCCAATTGAATTTGAACACGCTCGTTTTAACATGGAAGTTTTATCCACCGGGCTGGAAGCCGCGGTTCTACGTCAGGCAGGATGCCTGACGCTACGCCGGTCGCAACTGCACCAGCGTCGCTCCCCAGCCGCCGAGCTGCGGGTGATCGAGCGTGAAAAACACCACGGCAGGATGCTTGGCCAGGATCGCATGCACCGTTCGCCGCAGATTGCCGATGCCCTTTCCGTGGATGATGCGCACCTGCAGGATGCCCCGCTCCCGGCACGCCGCCAGATAATCCGGCACCAGATCCTTCACCTCCCGCGGCTGGAACGTGTGTAAATCCAGCACTCCGTCAATCGGCAGTTGGATCGGCTCGTCAACCATGCGCCGACAGCCGGTTTTTCAACCACGCCCTGGCTTGGCGCGGCGTTAACAGTTCGTCCTGCAACTGTTTTTCGCGGATTTCCGCGAGCAATACTCCCATCGCCGGACCGGGTTTCACGCCCAGTGCCATCAAATCATCACCGGTAAGCAAGGGTGGCCGTATCGCCGGCTGTTTTTCCAGTTCCGCCGCCTGTTGCACCAGAAATTCGTGGAACTCCAAGTCACCGTGCGAGCCGAGGCAGTCGAGCCGGTGCAGTTCAAGTTCGAGCGGAAACGTCCCGCGCAACAGCAGCTGCCGCAGCGTGGCCTTGCGCATCTGCTTCACGTCCTTGAATTGCATGTGGTGCCGCACGCATGCCACGATTTCCTCGATTTGTTTTTTGGGAAAGCGCAGCCGCGTCAAGATCCTTTCCGCCAGCAACGCGCCGACCTTTTCGTGGCCATAGAAATGGACTTTGCCTGTGGCGGGATCAAGCTCGGCGGTGGCCGGCTTGGCGATGTCGTGCAAAATCACCGCCCACGGCAGCGAGGGATGCGCGTTTGGCGGCAGCTTCTCCAGCATCCGACGGATGTGCTCAAACACCGTGCCTTCGGGGTGAAAATCCGGCGCTTGCTCGCACGCAATTGTGGTGATGACCTCGGGCAAAACGCCGGGCAACAATCCGCTTTTGAGCAATAAAACCAGCCCCTGTGCGGCGTGCGGCGGCGAGAACAATTTGATGAGTTCGTCGCGAATCCGCTCGGCGCTGATGAGCTCGATCTTCGGCGCGAGCCGCTTGATGGCGGCAAAGGTTTGCGGCTCGATTTCAAAACCCAGTTGCGCGGCAAACCGCACCGCGCGCAGCAAACGCAAATGGTCCTCGGCGAACCGTTCTTCCGGCACGCCAATGGTGCGGATGATCTTTGCGCGCAAATCCTTTTCGCCGCCGACCCAATCGTGGGTTTTTTCCGTGACCGGATCGTAGAAAAGTCCGTTCACGGTGAAATCGCGCCGTTGGGCGTCGGCTTCGGCATTGGCAAAGGTGACGTGTTCCGGATGCCGGCCATCCTGGTAATCCGCCTCGGCGCGGAACGCGGCAACCTGGAATTGATGCCCGCCTTCAAGAACCACCATCACCCCGAATTTTTTGCCGACGGCGACGGTGCGCTTGAACAGCTTCTCGACCTGCTCCGGCCGGGCGGACGTGGCGATGTCGTAATCGCCCGGCTCGCGTCCCAGTAAAAAGTCACGCACGCAGCCGCCGACCCAGAACGCGCTGAAGCCCGCCGTTTGCAATTGGCGGACGATTTCAATGGCAGTGGTACGCAGCGGCTTGTCAGTCATTTGTGATTTGCAACTTGCGACACCGATACTTATCGCGTGCTCGCGACTCATCAGAGCTTACTAATTTCCGTGGCGGCTTGGCAAAGCAGAAGATTGCCGGCGGTGGAGCGCGGCTGTCTCAGCCGCAGCACGTTGACGGCTCCAAACCTGTGAAATTTCGAGCGTTCATTTGGCAATCCAAGTTGCTGCGGGTGGAATACCGCGGTCCGTCCACCTAAGTTGCACACGGCGCCAGGATGGCGTCGCTCATGCCGTGGATGATTTTTTTGTCGGCGGGATTGATCGTGGCCAGCACCCCGCCCAGTTGCGGACGCGCCGCATCGCCCTCGCCCGCCACGAAATAATACGGGCACAACCGCACCCGGCCCTTCATCGGCACCACCGCGTTCTTATCAAAATCAAACCATTGCGCTTCGACGAGTGCGGGTTTGTGATAACGCTGAAGAACGCGCGGTGATTGCTCAAAGTGTTGGATGGCATCGTCCACGGCCTTTGCCCAGTCTTCGTGCGACAAATCGCTGCCGAGAAAAACCCCGCGCGCGCCCCAAGCGTGCTCGGAAAAGCCCGACACCTTCAAAATCAACTCGCGCTCCTTTTGCGACAGGGTTTTGAGCTGCTGCCATTCGGTGAGATTCAATTCGGGAATCACGGCCTGCGGTGGCAATGGTGTCGGGTCAACGATCCAGGTGTAAGGAACCAGTTTTTTCAAACGCGCCAGGAAACCCTCGCCCAATTCCTGCCGCCAGAAATCGTGCAGGTGGCGGTTCCACAACAGCGCGAACAGCATTTTCTCCTCGAATACCGGCTTGGGCGGTGGCGTGAGGCGGATTTTCTTTTCAGAAGCGAGCCGGAAAATTTGTTCCGCGTTTGAGACGTTCTTCAAATCAAACAACTCGAAAAAGCGATACACCGCGTCGCCGTCCTCAAACCCGTTGAATGTTGAATGTTGAATGTTGAATGTTCGGTGTTTCTGTTTGTTCAACTGCCCCGCCATCCATTCCATCTCCGGCCGATACGTCGCCGCTTCCTCGGACACGACAATGTGAACGTGTTTCGAGTCGCCGAAGATGGATTCAAACCCGCGTAACATGCCGTCCGCACCGCCAATCAACGTGCTGCCGGCATCTTGCCGGCAGTTCTGAATTTGATTAGTGATCTGCCGGCAAGATGCCGGCAGCACGTTGGCATACGTCTTTCCCAGCCACCCCGTCAGCCCTATGCCGCCGGGAACGGAATCCAGTTCGGTGATGCTGATGCCGGTCTCCGTCAGCAAAATGTCGGGCCGGATAACGCGCGGCACGTCATTTTTGAACGCGGGCGAACGCTGGAGGGCGACAAGTTCCGCCGGCTTGCCGAGGTCAAGCCAGCGGGCAATCCATTCCGGCTGTTTGCCCTCGGCGCTTTTGCGGTAAAGCAGATTGACCGCGCGATAAAATTGCAGCAGCACGCGGCCCAGCGATTCGACTTCCTTCGCCAATTCCGCACCAAGCGGAAACGGCGCCGGCGAAATGCGCCAGTCGAGTCCGGCAAACAAACCGACCGGCGGCAGCGAGTCGCGGATGAAACGTACTTGTTTGGCGGCAGTCTCAAAATCTTGTAGCAGCCGAGGTGACGAGGCTCTGTCTGCTCCTTCGGATGTCATTGGCGATTCAAGTTTGAGCCTCCTCACGTCGGCTGCTACTCACGTTCGGATTTGCCCATTGCCGATGCCCAGCCATTTGTAGCTGGTCAGTTCCTCCAGGCCCATTGGTCCGCGCGCGCCGATTTTGTCGGTGCTGATGCCGATCTCCGCGCCCATGCCGAACTCGCCGCCGTCGGTGAACCGCGTCGAGGCGTTCCAATAAACCGCCGCCGAATCCACCCCGGCGAGGAATTGCTTCGCGTGCGCCTCGTTTCGCGTGACGATGCTGTCCGAATGCGCCGAGCCGTATTGATTGATGTGGTCAATCGCCGCTTTCACACCATCCACCACCCGCACGTTCAGGATGTAATCGTTGTATTCGGTGTAAAAATCCTGCTCGGCGGCAGGCCGGATTGCGGATTGCGGATTGCGGATTGCGGATTGAACCAAGCCCAGCGAAACCGCATCGCAACGCAGTTCAACTTTTTTATCTGCGAGTTTCTGCGCAATCTGCGGGAGAAACTTCTCCGCGACGGCCTGGTCCACGAGCAGCGTTTCCATGGCGTTGCACACGGCGGGACGCTGAACTTTCGCGTTCATTGCGATTTCCCCGGCCATTTTCAAATCGGCGTCAGCATCCACAAAAACGTGGCAGACGCCCTTGTAATGTTTGATGACCGGCACCTTGGAACACTCGGCCACGGCGCGAATGAGCCCTTCGCCGCCGCGGGGCATGCATAGGTCAATGTATTGCGTGAGGGACAGCAAAATGGGTATCGCCTCCCGATCGGCCACGGGCACGACCTGGATGGCGTGTTCGGGAAATTTCGCGAGCGCCTGTTTCCCCGCCTCAATCATGATTCGCGCGATGATTTGATTCGAGTTCAACGCTTCCTTGCCGCCGCGCAAAATTGTGGCGTTGCCGGATTTGAAACACAAACTCGCCGCGTCGGCCGTCACGTTGGGACGCGATTCATAAATGATGACCACCACGCCGATGGGCGTGGAAATTTTTTGGAGCTTCAGGCCGTTGGGCCGGACGCGTTCGTCCAGGATTCTGCCCACCGGATCCGCCAGCGCCGCCACTTCGCGCAAACCTTTCGCCATCGCCGCAATGCGTTTATCGTCGAGCTTGAGGCGGTCGAGCATGGCGGAGGACAAACCGCCATTTACCGCGGCGTCCACGTCCAGCTCATTGGCCGATTTGATGGCGTCGGCGTTTTTTTCGAGCGCGACCGCCATCGCGAGCAAACACGAATTTTTCTCCGCCGTCGTGAGTTGGCCGAGTTCGCGCGACGCCGCCCTGGCCTGCCGGGCCAGTCGCGTCATCTGCTCATTCAAGGTCATGTGGCAAGAAGGTAAGCCAAAAAAATAAAGTGAAAAGGGCGAAGTTGCTGGCGTTCTTCGCAACCCGGGTTGTTTCGCTTCACAAGAGTCCGATAAACCGGTCGGCTCGGTTCGGCAATTATTGCAAAGTTGTTACCAAGAAATGGCGAGCATGTTCCTATCCGGGTGTGGATAGTCGTAACATGATTGCTGGCACACAGTTAGCCGGACAGCGGATCGCGAAAGCGGCGCCATTGCCGTCGAACTGCAACCACAATCAGGTTGCGTGGCATAAGGTTGGTTCTCCGGCTCGAATCATCGCGACATTGCGCGCCGCAATCAAAGCCCGGGTACCGGTGGGTTATGAGGATGAAACCGGCTTCCATTACAGCATGAAAGCCTCCGCCTGGCCTGCGGCCGGTTTTCCGGTCCGGATCATCGCGAAATTGCGTGCCGCAATCGAAGCCCGGGTGCCGGTGGGTTACGAGGATGAAACCGGCTTCCATTACAGCATGAAAGCATCGGATTGGATCTTTTCAATTTAAGGCAGGCTGCGCCAACGGCTTTTTGATGCGCAGCGGTGACAATTCGGGTTTTGGATTTTGGTTCGGGCGGACAGTCGTTTTTTCCGCGGGATTCCCCATCCCCACCTCCTTGGCGACTGTCGCCCGAACCGGTTTTTAGACGAGGAAAACCGACAGGTTGTTCGGCTGATGGGAGATTAAAAAAGACTTTTACTTTGAACCGGACTTTCGCCTGGAAACTCCGCCCTTCTTTGGATCCGGCTTCTCGTTCAACGCATATTCGGACGGGCGGTGGGTCGGATAACGGCTCCTGGAGGAAACGCCCCCACCCTTTCCAATCCGATGCGGCGGCAAAGCCAGATCCTTGGAAAGATGAATGTCCGCGCGCAATAATTTTTCGATGATGGCGTCCCGGATGAATTGGGAACGGTTCCGGTAGCCGGCCGGCGCCAGGCCGGCATCCAATTCCCGGAGAAATTTCTCATCCACGGCGATGGGCAGCAATTTTTGGCCTGGTGCGCGCTGATTGGGCATGACGCTTTATATACCGCTTTGCCGCCGAAAATACAAAAAAATGTTGACATGAGTATAGATTGAATCTATACACCTTGCCATGAAGCGTGGCTCAGGGAAAAAGCCAAAGGGCAAACTGCTGGCGGTTTGGGTGCCGGGAAAGCTCATGCCGCGCCTGGACCAGGGCGCCCGAAAGGAAGATTCGGACCGCTCCAAATTCGTCCGCAACGCCATCCGCGAGAAACTGGCCCGCCACAATGCTCCCGAAAAAAAAATGACCGAATCATGACCGCAACCCTCCTCAAACCGAAAATCCTGGTCGTGGAAGACCAGCCGGACGTTCTGGCAACGATAATTTACCTGTTAAAACGAGCCGGTTGCGAAACGATCGGCGCCAAAACCGGTGCGGAAGCCCTGCGCCTGGCGCAGGAGGAAAATTTTGACCTGATCACGCTGGACATTGATCTGCCGGACACCGACGGCCTGGAGCTTTGCCGTTGTTTCAAACAGGATGTTCAGCTGGTCCATATCCCGGTCATCTTTGTTTCCGGACGATTGTGCGAGGGGAACCGGCAGCGCTGCCTTGAATCTGGCGCCGCCGATTATATCGCCAAGCCGTTTGACGCTTCCGCGTTCGTCTCCTGCATCTTTTCCCACCTCGGAACCGCCGCGTGATTTGTACCAGCCGAGGCCTGCCGCGGCGTAGCTTTCAGCGCGAAGACCGGTAACGAGGCTCTGACTAAACTTGCGATATGCGATTTACGGTTCAGCCACACTGCGAAATTCGTATTTTGTAAATCGAAAATAATGAGCCTCGTCACCTCGGCTCCTACAATTTTGAAATCCACACCAGCGTCCCGCTGGGCAGCCGGTCGAAAAGCGGAATCAAATCATCGTCGGCGAGATGGATGCAGCCGCACGACGTGGGCCGGCCAATCGTCGTCTGGTCGCCGGTGCCATGGATGTAAATGTAGCGGGCGTGCGAATCCACATTGCCGCCGCGGTTGAAACCGGGTTCGAGCCCTTCAAGCCAGAAAATGCGCGTGATAATTTTGGCATCCGGCATCCCCTGCCAGGTGTAACCTACCGTCCGGCGGCCCTTGAAAACCGTTCCCGCCGGCCAGCCGCCGCCGATTTTTTCAACGACGCGGTGCAGCCCCAGCGGCGTGCCATTTGAGCCCTCGACCTGGCTGATGCCAAAGCGGGAAGTGGAACAGCGGAATTTTCTAATGAATCGAAATTCCTTCGTAGCGGCTCTCGGCAGAGAGCCGGAAAATGCGGCGGTCGGCCGACCGCCGCTACGCGTAGGGGAATTTTCAAAAAGCGAAACAGTCTGGCTTGCGACACTCACGATGAGGACAAAGGGGGTTGGAATGACCCCCTGCGTTTTGCACGCGAGCAAGAATTTTCCAAATGCGCTCGTTGGGGTGGTCATAGGAAAGTCACCAGCCGGATGCCGGCGCTATTTTAATTTCTTAACGAGCACCTTGGAATTTCTTCCGCTTTGCTCGTATTTTTCGCGGCGCGCGGGCGGCAGATCGTCGGGCGTGCCCTCGGCGAAGCCACCCTTGGATTGAAAATACGTGAACGCCTGGGTCGAGAGCGTGATGAGTTCGTCCAAGGTCATCTCGCGCGCCTTGTTTTCCACAAACTGAATCAGCTTCCGCCCGATGCCCTGGTTTTCAAACGACGGATTGACATAAAGGCACGCCAGCTCGCCCTTTTTTTGCTCGGGGTAAACATGCAGCGCCACGCACGCGACCGGATTTTTATCAATCTCGAAGAGGTAATAATCGCCCAGGCTTTTCTCGATGCTCGCCCGGGTGCGTTTGACCAGTTCATCCGATTCAACCGCCGCCTTGGTCAGCATTTGGATGGCCCGGATGTCCTTTTTCTTGGCCGGCCGGATCTGCTGATATTCATTGGCGTAAACCAGCGTGCCGATGCCGTCATTGGAAAAAACTTCCGCGAGCAGGCCCTCATCCACCCGGCCATTGATGATATGAACGCGCGGAATTCCGGCCAGGCAGGCAAGCGCGGCGTGCTGCGCCTTCGAAAGCGTTTCCGGCGCAAACCCGGCGCTGTTTTGTTGCAACAGCTTTTGCAAATCCGCCACAAGCATCTGGCGGATGAGCTTGCCGTTGTAAAGCAAGCCGTCCTGCGCCGTGATGAAAATCAGTTTGATGGCTTTGAGCGCATCGGCCACCGCCACCGCCACGCCGTCGGAATTCACCCGGTACGTCTTGCCATCGCCATCGAACCCGAGCGGCGGGATGACGGGAACGACGCCCTGATTGAGCAGCGATTGGAGCATTTCCACGTCCACGCGCTCGACCTTGCCGGTGAACAAATGGTCCACGCCCTGGATGATGCCCATGGGATGGGCGATGATGGCATTCGTGCTGGTGGCCCGGAGGTCATTGGCCGAAAGCCCTTCGAGAATTTCGTGCGTGAGCCGGTTCGCGGCGGTGAGCGCCAGGTTGAGCGTGGCCGCGTCCGTAACCCCGCCGCCGTAAAGATCGGAGGCTTTGACGTTTTGCTCGTCGGCCAGCGCCTTGATTTGCGCCGACGCGCCGTGGACGAGCACGACGCGGATGTTCAGCGACCGCAACACCGCCACATCCAGCAGCAGCGTCGCGAAGTTCTCGTCGGTGACAATCGCGCCGTCAATCGCAAGGATGAACGTCTTTTCGCGGAATTGCGGAATGTATTGCAGGATGCCCCGCAGGTCGGTCAGTTTCACTTTGGCTCGTTATGGTGTTTCAACATAGAGATAAGTATTCGGTTTTCGATTGGATTCAAATAATAATTTTGGACGAATTTCCGGCACAGCGAAAAATGCTCGCTGACCGTGTGCGGTAAAATGGGATAAACGCAGAGGCGCAGAGGACGCGGAGACCCGCAGCTTGTTTCATCATGGTGAAAAGAATCGCGTCCAATCCTGCGCCGCGTGCAGGACGCGAACGACCATGACGGTTTCTTGAAACGGCTGGTAGAAAATCAGGTAATTGTGGAACTTCGGCACGACGAACCAGCGGATTTGCAAGTGACGCGCGGCAGCCTTGCGGATGCGCCGCCCGAGTTCAGGATGCTGCGCAAGAAAATCGGCGGTGTTGAGGATGATCCGGCAAACACTTTCCGCTGCCTCGGGATTATCGGCGGCGATGTAGCCGGAGATTTCGTCCAAGTCGCGTGCGGCTCTGGGGCTGAACCTCGCCCGGATCATGACCGGCGGCGTAATTCGTCGGTGGTTTTAGCTTGATCCAGATTTTCCAAACCTTCGTCCAGCAGCCGTTCCAGTTCCGGCGTCATCACCACCTCCATGCCACGACGGCGGGCTTGATGCTCGCTCAACGCTTCCAGCACAACTTCGTCCGAACCTTTGTAGCCGCTGGTTTGGACCAGTTCGGCAACATAGTTTTCAAGATTTCGCGGCAAGGCGATGTTCATGGATTCAATTTAATACGTGGTGAAAATGTGTCAACCTGCAAGCGGCAGCTTCAGCCCTCGCGCAAGGATCCGGCGGCAAACTTTTCCAGTTTCGGGTAAGTGCGTTTCTCCGCAAGGATTCGTTCCCACTCGCGGTCGCCGGCCTGCTGTTGGAGAAAACGCGCGAAGTCCACAACCGCGCGGGCCTTGTCCTCGGATAATCCATCCACGATGGCAATCAACTCTTGGGCTGCCGAACTCATGCTTGCAAGTTATACCGCCGTCCAATACCGCGCGACCACAAAAACGCAACCGGCAGCAATGTTGTAGGTGAACACAGTCTCAAATCATGCGACGGAAATGAGGATATTCAATTTGTTCACCAACGCCATTGATTGGAAATTCAACCCCGCCTCCACAAAACTGGCAATGGTTTGGGAAATAACCAGTCACACTCATGGCCGGGGAACCAATTATTTCAAAACTTTTTCCAAAGCATCAAGGCACCGCTGGTTTTCCTTCGGCGTGCCGATGGAAATACGGATCCATTCCGGCAACTGGTAGCCGCCCATCGGGCGCACAATCACGCCCAGCTTCTGCAGTTCCCCGAACACGCGCTGGCCGTCGCCGACGCGCACGAGGATGAAATTCGCCTGCGACGGGATGAATTCCAACCCGAGTTTGCGGAATGTGCGCGCGTAAAGCCGGAGCCCGCGCGAGTTGATCTGGCGCGTTTTTTCGACGTGTTTGGCGTCGTCCAGCGCCGCGAGCGCGCCCGCCTGCGCCACCAGGTTGATGTTGAACGGCTGGCGGATTTTTTCGAGCGCGGCAATGAAGTCAGGATGCCCGATGCCGTAGCCAATCCGCAAACCAGCCAGGCCGTAAATCTTCGAAAAGGTCCGCATCAAAAGCAGGTTCGGTTTGCTGCCGTTCCGGATTACCGGCAGCAGATCGAGCGGTTCCGCCAGGAACTCAATGTAGGCCTCGTCCATTGCCAGCAGAACATCAGCCGGCACGGAGTTGACAAAGCGCGCCAGTCCCTCGCGGCTCGCGATGGTGCCGGTGGGATTGTTCGGGTTGGCGACGAAGATGATGCGCGTGTTGGGCGTGATGGCGGCCAGCATCGCGTCGAGGTCATGGCCGTGATTTTTCGCCGGCACGACGACGAGTTTCGCGCCGAACAGGGCGGTCACGATGGGATAAACCGCGAAGCAGTATTGCGACACGACGACTTCAGGAACGGCCGTGGCGCCTTCGCCACCGAGCAGCGCGTGCCCGATCATTTCGATGACTTCATTGGAGCCGTTGCCGAGAATCAGATTGGCCGGCGTCACGCCCAGTTTGGTGGCCAGCTTTTGTTTCAGGTAAAACGCGTTGCCGTCCGGGTAAAGGTTGACCTGCTTGAGCGCCTGGCGCATGGCGGCAAGGGCAAGGCGCGACGGACCGAGCGGGTTTTCGTTCGACGCGAGCTTGATGATGCCGGCGGCGTCCAGACCGAGTTCGCGCGCAACTTCTTCAATCGGGCGGCCGGGCTGATAAACCGGCAAACTGTTGAGGGCGGGATTGATTTTCATGGATTCAGTTTTTGCCCGGGAGCGCCGGGCGTTTGCCTGGCTTTCGGGTTTTTTGGTCTTTCATGGTGTCGTCGCCGGGCAATTCAATGTCGGCGCCCGGATACAGTTTCTGGTAATCGGTCGCCTGCACGCCGAGGATGGCGGCGACGCCGAGGATGTCGTGTGCGTTCGAACCGCGCGAGACGTCGGCGGCGGGACGGTTGAGGCCAATGAAAATGTTGCCGTAGGCATTCGCATGGCCGACGATCCGGACCAGCTTGCTGGCAATGTTGCCGGAATTGAGTTCGGGAAAAATCAGCACGTTGGCGCTCCCGGCCACCTTGCTGTCGTGCAATTTGCGTTGCGCGATTTCCGGCACGAGCGCGGCATCCACCTGCAATTCACCGTCGAAGTCGGCATCCAACAGCAACTGTTCCGCCTTGCGTTTGGCCATCGCGGTGGCCGCCTGCACCTTGTCCACGGACGGATGCGACGCGCTGCCCTTGGTTGAAAACGACAGCAACGCCACGCGCGGCCGGACGCCGAGCATGTGACGCGCCAGCCGCGCGGTCGTCACCGCAATATCGGCGAGTTGATCCACGTTCGGATCGGGAACGACGCCGCAGTCGGCCATGAACAACACGCCGTTTTCGCCGACGCGCGTGTCCTCAACCTCCATGATCATGCAGCTCGACACGGTGGTGATGTCCGGCGCGGCCCTCAAAATCTGGACCAGCGGACGCAACACGCTGCCGGTGGTGTGCGACACGCCGGAAACCAGACCGTCTGCCTGGTGCATCGCCACCATCATCGTGCCGAAAAAATTCGGTTGCAACATGGCCTCGTGCGCCTCGGTGGCGCGAATTCCCTTGTTGCGGCGAAGCGAATGGAAACGCCTGGCGAAATTATCCAGGTCTTCGCTTTCAGCGGGGTCAATGATGCGGATGCCATCGAGGGATGTATTCAAGCCCGCGGCGACTTCCTTCACTTTTGCCGGATTGCCCAGCACGATGGGGGCGCCCAGCCGCAGCGCGTAAAACTGCCGGGCCGCCAGCAGGATGCGCGGCTCCGTGCCTTCGGGAAACACAATCCGCTTGGGATGCCGCTGCAATTTTTCGATGATGTTGCCAATGAAACGCATGGCGACAAAATAACCGGCCCGGGAGGAACTGCAAAATCAAATCGCCGGAGAAATTCCTCGCGCGAACCGCGTGACGGTTGCGGTGTAAAAACCATTGGGAAGGGATTGATAAACCACCCGTGCCGCCATACCATCTCCCGGCAAATCAGTTTAAAATGGAAAATCAGGCCATGAAAACAAATATTAAAGCCATAAAATCCGGGGACGCTCCCATACTGGGGAAGTATGTAAAACTCATCAAAACCGGCGAAATCGTCACCTGGAAAAGCTTCGACCCGAAAAAGCATCTGTTTGAAATCAAATTGCCGACGGGGGCTGTTTCCATCGTTCATTGGCGCGACATTGAACGAATTGGTCCGCAAGCGGAGGCGGAATTTTTGCGCTCGCGGAAAAAAAGTTCAAAGTAAGGCACTGCCGACTTTTCCGGCGCATTGACTTTGACTTGCGCTCGGTCAATCGTTAGTCTCTCTCGTTCAATGCAGGAGACGATTGAGAAACTTTTGATTTTACAGGACCGCGACCGCAAAATTCACCGCGTTCAACAGGAACTCGCTTTCATCGGCCCGGAACGCGAAACCTTCCGCACCAAGGCCACGTCCACCCAGGCGCAGCTCGAAACCGCCAAAACCCGCGTCAAACAAATCGAGTCCGACCGCAAACGGCTCGAAC
>Ga0187851_10001923_pt1 | contig 19017 bp, 11 predicted proteins | sample June2016WEW_6_10_FD_132997 | JGI IMG/M metagenome (GOLD analysis project Ga0187851, IMG submission 132997) | Peatland microbial communities from SPRUCE experiment site at the Marcell Experimental Forest, Minnesota, USA - June2016WEW_6_10 | ecosystem: Environmental > Terrestrial > Soil >...
GGGCGAGGGCGTGAACGCCGGCGTCGGTGCGGCCAGAGCCCTGGGGAAGGACACGTTCGCCGGTGGTGCGATGGATGGCGTCGGAGAGCAGGCCTTGGACGGTGGGCAGGTTGGGCTGGATCTGCCAGCCGCGATAGGGCGTTCCGTCGTAGGCGAGGGTGAGCTTCCAGTGGGACATGGCGATCAAATGCACGGTAACACGAAAGCAGGTTCGAGGTGCGAGGTTCGAGGCGCGAGGTTTGAGGTTGGTATACTGGGCGTTCGGCGAGCGGCGGTTGGAGATGGGAACCAGGCTGGCTTGGGGAGCGTATCAGCGGGGGATGGCTGTGCGTTTTTAACGCTGCGAGGCAAGAAGGGCTGGAGACGATGAGCGTGAGATTGAAGGATTTGCAGGCGACGGTGGCGATTGCGCTGCTGCTGGTGAGCGGAAATGTGCAGATGGCCGGGGCGCAGACGGCGCAACCTGCGGCGGCCCAGGCATCGACGACGGCGAGCACTCCTCCACCGGCACCCACGCCGAAGCTGACCGAGCCGCTGTATCTGCGGGACACGGGCAGGGACTACACGCATCTGAAGCCGATGTTTCCCAATCCGATCAAGCCGTATACGCGGACCAGCTATGAGGCGCCGCGACTGGGCAATACTCCTCGGCTGGACTCGCTGGTGCGCGACGGGAAGATCTATCTGAGCCTGTCAGACGCGGTGGTGCTGGCGCTGGAGAACAACTTCGACATCGCGATCGCGCGCATCAACCTGGACATTGCGGACACGGACATTCTGCGGTCGAAGGCGGGCGCGGGGTTGCGCGGCGTTTCGACCGGGCTGGTGACGGGAACGCAGGGCGGATCGGGGACGACGGTGGTGGGCGGCGGTGGGCCGGGTGGAACGTCGGGCGGCGTGGGCGGAAGCGGCGCGGGGGCCAATGGCCTGGTGTTAAGCACCAGCGGCGGCGGGGCGCAGCCGGAGAACCTGGACCCGACACTGACCGGGACCCTGCAATATGAGACATTGCAGCAGCAGCAGTCGAACCTGCTGTTCAGCGGCGGCAAGTCGGTGCTGTTTACCAACACATCTACGTATAACTTTGGCTACTCGCAAGGTTTTCTGACCGGAACTCAATTTGGGGTTTCCTACAACAACTCGCGGGTAAACACCAACAACCCGTTCACCGATTACAGCCCGGACATTACCACCAACTTCCGTGCGACGGCGACGCAGCATCTGCTACAGGGGTTTGGGACCGGGATCAATGGACGTTTCATTGTGCAGGCGAAGAACGACCGGCGGATTACGGATTCGGCGTTTCGCCAGCAGTTGCTGTACACGGTGAACCAGGTGGAGAACATCTACTGGGGACTGGTGAGCGCGTACGAGGACGAGCAGGCCAAGGAGCGCGCGCTGGCGCAGTCGACGCAGTTGACGGCGGACAATCGCAGGCAGTTGCAGATAGGGACGCTGGCGCCGCTGGATGTGGTGAACTCGGACTCGGCGGTGGCGACGGACAAGCAGGCACTGGTGGCGTCGCAGTCGAACCTGACGTATCAGCAGATGCTGATGAAGCAGGCGATCGCGCGGGAGCTGACCGACCCGGTGCTGATGGCCGCGCCGGTGATTCCCACCGACCGTGTGGGGCTGGACCGGCTGCCGGAAGAGGACATGACGGTGGACGCGCTGGTGCAGCAGGCGTACGTCAACAATCCGCAGATCGAGCAGGCCGTGCTGAGCATGAAGAACAACGAGCTGACGATGAAGGCGGAGAAGAACGGGCTGCTGCCGACGGTGGACGCGTATGCGTTCTACGGATCGAGTCAATTAGCGGGCTCGCAAAGTCCGTATGCGCAGAACTTTGCCACGGGCACGGCATACCCTCCGGGAACCTTCCCGCCGATCGCGTATGGCACTGCGTTTGGCAACTTCTTCAACAGCAACGCGCCGGACAAGGGCGTGGGGGTGAACATCACGATCCCGCTGCGCAACCGGGTGGCGCAGGCCGACCAGGCGCGGTCGCAGATGGAGTACCGGCAGGCGCAGATGCGGCTGCAACAGCTTTATACGCAGGTGCGGATCCAGGTGATCAACGGTCAGTACGCACTGACCAACGACCGGGCACAAGTGACGGCGGCGCAGGCGGGACGCGACTACGCGGCGCAATCGCTGGAGGCGGAGCAGAAGAAGCTGAAGCTGGGGGCATCGACCTCGGCGCTGGTGCTGCAACAGCAGAGGAATATGGCGACGGCGGAGAATGCTCTGATCTCGGCGACAGCTGCGTACGCCAAGGACAGGGCGGGGCTGCTGCAACTGCTGTCGAAGACGCTGGACCGGTACGGGATCAGCATAACGGAGGCGGCGACCGGCGTGATGACGGCGGCGCCGGTGATTCCGGGGCTGACCGCACCGGCAGCTCCGGCGGCGGCGAAGCCGATTGCGGTGGGGCCTGCGCCGGCGCAGTAGGGAAGATGCGATTGTGTTGCAAGGAGGGCCCGGGGTCAATGCTTCGGGTCTTTCTTGTTCTGCTGGGATATTTCAGGCTGCGTGGAAACCCGACTCTCAGAATCAGGATAGGTGGCTGGCGCATCTGAACAGAGGGGAGCGAGGCGGAAGAGAGTTGAGTCCCCCCAAGTAGGTGTGGGGATGGAACTTGTGTGGGATAGGCGGTTGCGTGGCGGCGGCTAGAATTTTTAAGTCGGAAGCAGTGTGTGTCTATGGGCCCGGGGACCGTGGAAGTTATGAGTGAGATGCAGAGCAGTGGCGTGGCGGCGGTGAGCGTGGAGCCTATGGAGATTGCCGGCGATGCGGGCGGGGAGCGGAGGAACGCGCTGGCGGGCGCGGCCTCGGCGTACCTGCGCTCGGCGATGCACCAGCCGGTGGAGTGGATGGAGTGGGGCGAGGCTGCGTTCGAGCGGGCGGCGCGGGAGGACAAGCCGATCCTGCTGGACATTGGGGCGGTGTGGTGCCACTGGTGCCATGTGATGGACCGCGAGTCGTATGAGGACGCGGAGACGGCGCGGATCATCAATGAGAACTTTGTGGCGGTGAAGGTGGACCGGGACGAGCGGCCGGATGTGGACACGCGGTACCAGGCCGCGGTGTCCGCGATCAGCGGACAGGGGGGCTGGCCGCTGACGGCGTTTCTGACTCCAGAGGGCAGGCCGTACTACGGAGGGACGTACTTTCCGCCGGAGGACGGGTACAACCGGCCAAGCTTTCAGCGCGTTCTGCTGACCATGGCGGACGCCTTCGCCGGACGGCGGACGGAGGTGGACGAGACGGCGGCGAGCGTGATGAATGCAATCGAGCACAATGAGGCCTTCAGTGGTCGCGCGGGCGGCGCGATCAAGGAGATTGGGCGGGAGCTGGTGGAGAAGATGGTGTTGTCGGCGCTGAAGAGCGCGGACCTGAAGCATGGCGGATTTGGCGGACAGCCGAAGTTTCCCCATTCGAGCGTTCTGGACCTTCTGATTGAGGTGGCTTCGCGGACGGACTTTCGGGCTGCGAGTGCGACGGGCACGTCGAAGCTGAGCGGGCTGGGGACAGCGAAGATGGCGGAGGCGGCCAAGCAGGCGGTGCTGGTGACTCTGGAGAAGATGGAGAAGGGCGGGATTCACGACCATCTTGGGGGCGGGTTTCATCGCTATTCGGTGGATGAGCACTGGGTGGTTCCGCACTTCGAGAAGATGGCATACGACAACAGCGAACTGCTGAGGAACTACGTTCATGCATACCAGGCTTTCGGCAATGTGGAGTATGCGCGAGTGGCGCGCGACGTGATGCGCTGGATGGATGAGTGGCTATGCGACCGCAAGCAGGGCGGGTTCCATGCATCGCAGGACGCGGATTTTTCGCTGGACGACGACGGCGACTACTACACCTGGACGCTGGATGAGGCTGCAGAGGCGCTGACGGCCGAAGAACAGGCGGTTGTGGTGGGGTACTACAACATCGGGGAGATCGGCGACATGCAGCACAATGTGGCGAAGAACGTGCTGCATGTGAAGCGCGGGCTGGATGTGGTTGCGCGCAAGGCCGGAGTGAGGGTGGTGGAGGCGCTATCGCGGCTGGAGTCGGCCAAGCGGAAGATGCTTGCGGCACGGCGGAAGCGTCCTGCGCCGTATGTGGACAAGACGATGTATGTCGCGTGGAATGCGATGTGCATCTCTGCGTACCTGGAGGCGGGGCGCGTGCTGGATGAGCCGAAGGCGCAGGCGTTTGCGCTGAAGTCGCTGGACCGGGTTCTGGGCGCGGCGTGGGGCGGGCGGGCGATCGGGCTGGCGCATGTGGTGGTGTATGGTGAGCCGGGAGTGAAGGCCGAGCGGGTGGCAGGCGGGCTGGACGACTATGTGTTTCTGGGCCACGCGGCACTGGACGCGTGGGAGTCGACCAGCGAAATGCGCTACTACGAGGCTGCGGTGGAGCTGACGGAAAGCGCGCTGGAGCGGTTTCACGATACGAAGGGAGGCGGCTTCTTCGATACCGAGAAATCTGGGGAAGGGAAACGCAGCCTGGGCGTGTTGGGAGCGCGGCGCAAGCCATTGCAGGACTCGCCGACGCGGGCGGGCAACCCCGAGGCGGCGATGCTGCTGATGCGATTGCAGGCGCTGAACGGGAGTGCGGAGTATGGGGCCAAGGCGCAGGAAACTTTGGAGGCGTTCGCCGGAGTGGTGGAGCACTTCGGCCTGTACGCGGCAACGTATGCCCTGGCTCTGGAGCGGATGGTGACGCCGCAGTTGCAGGTGTGCGTGATTGGGGACGACGCGGCGGCGCGCGAGTTGGAGGCGGCAGCAGAGGCGCGCTATTCGTCAAACAAGAGCGTGGTGCGCCTGAAGCGAGAACAGCTTGCGGCGCAATCGCCGGCGATGCTGCCACCGGCGCTGGAGCAGACATTGCCGCATCTGCCCAGGGTGCAAGGCAGTTTTGCAGTGGTGTGCAGCGGGCAGAGTTGCCAGACACCGGTGGGGACGGTGAAGGAACTGGAAGCGGTGCTGAAGCGGCGATCTGCCGGGGTAGGGCCGGAGACGCTGCGGTTTGTGGGGAATTTCATGAAGTCCTGAGGGTGCGGGGCTGGTCAGAGAAGCGGCAGAGGGGCTGACTGAACCTGCCTGGGGTGTGCCCGGCGGGTTGAGTCGGGTTGTGTGATGGGGCATGGGCGCATGGGGCTGAATTGGTGGATTTTCCTCATGGCTTGATCTGGGACAATTTCCATTGATATTCCATTGATAATACTGTGGATATCTCTATTGACACAATTTTCTTGACAATCATTCCAATTTAGACTTATAGTTGTTTTGAGCAAAACTTGTTTTATAAGGAGACTTTCCATGAGACTAGCGATTTTTTCTTCACTCGTATTGCTTCCTGTCCTGGCCCATGGACAGGCCAGCGCGCCGGCAGGAACCAAGCCGGCTCCAGCCTCGGCGGTGATTCAGGCCGAGCTTACCAAGCCTGCCGGATTGCCGGCGGTAGTCAGGTCAGCCGTTGCGGCAGAACCGGCGACTGCGATTTCTTCGATGAATGCGATCAGTCGTCCGGCGATCCGGGAGTTTGTGCAGACCCGTGTGACGGAGGACTTTGTGCACCAGGCACTGCGTCAGGCTGGGACACTGGAGTCCGGCTTCAAGGGGAGCGAAGTGACCGAAGAGTCGGCACCGAAGATGACCCGGCCAGTTGAGATCAAACTGACGGGGCAGGAACTGGCTGCGGTGCCAGAGCTGACGCAGGTAGCGGTGAGCGGAACGGTGGATGAGTACGGCTATATACGCAATCCGACGGTGACGCAGTCGGCGGGCAAGGCGGTGGACAAGAAGGCGCTGGCGGCGGTGAGCGAGTCTCGCTTCAAGCCGGCGACGGTGAACAATCAACCGGTGGACGCCGCAGTGACGATTTCAATTCAGATCGAGAAGCAGTAAAACGGCGATTGCCGGTTGAGCATCAAGGTCTTTTGCGCTCCTGTTCTCCTAACCCGGAGAGTGGGAGCGCGGTTTGTTTAATGGAATGGATTGCATGTTACTGGCGCAGACTCTAAGATTTGTGGGGAGTTTGGGAGGCTTTAGGATGCGGGTTGGGTCAGGGATGATGAGGGTTGGCGGTCTGGTTTTATTTGTGGCGGGGTTGGCGGTTGGGGCGGAAGCGCAGGGAACTCAGACGGGTGCGGCGAGCGGGGCGGCTTCGACACAGCCTCGGACGGTGGCGGCCCGGCCAACTGTGGCGGCGACTCCTCGGAACGCGGGGATTCGGCCTATGGTGGCGGCGACTCCGCCGATGGGATGGAATAGCTGGAACTTTTTTGCGGGGAAGGTGACGGACAAGGATATCCGCGATACGGCGGACCTGCTGGTGTCCAGCGGGATGCGCGACGCGGGATACGTGTATGTGAACATTGACGACACGTGGGAGGGCAAGCGCGACACCGACGGAAAGATTCAGAGCAACGAGAAGTTTCCGGACATGAAGGCGCTGGCGGATTACGTCCACTCGAAGGGGCTGAAGCTGGGGATATATTCTTCGCCGGGGGCGAAGACGTGTGCGGGGTATGAGGGGAGCCTGGGGCACGAGGCTCAGGATGCGGCGACGTATGCGGAGTGGGGGATCGACTACCTGAAGTACGACCTGTGCAGCTACGGGGGCGTGATGAAGACGCAGGCCCCGAACGATCCGGCGGGGCAGAACAGACTAATGCATGAGGCGTACGAGAAGATGCATCAGGCGATTCTGGAGACAGGAAGGCCGATGGTGTACAGCCTGTGCCAGTACGGGATGGATTCGGTGTGGGAGTGGGGGCCGGAGGTGGGTGCGAACCTGTGGCGGACGACGGGCGACATCTCGGCGAACTTCGACCGGATGAGCCTGATCGGGCGCAGTCAGGCAGGGCTGGCCAAGTTCGCGGGGCCGGGGCACTGGAACGATCCCGACATGCTGGAGGTGGGCAACGGGCGGCTGACACTGGATGAGAACCAGACCCACATGACGCTGTGGGCGATGCTGGCTGCGCCGTTGATCGCGGGCAACAACCTGACGGTGATGAAGCCGGAGATTGCGGCGATCCTGATGAACAAGGAGGCGATCGCGATCGATCAGGATGCGCTGGGGCGACAGGGCGACCGGGTGTTTGCGGACGGACCGTTGGAGATCTGGGCGAAGCCTCTGAAGAATGGTGCGAAGGCTGTGGCGATCTTCAACTATGGCGAATCGCCGAGCGAGATGCGGAAGGACAATCTGCACCTGAAGGAGATGGGATTCGCAGGAGCGGTGACGGCGCGCGATGTGTGGGCGGGGAAAGATTTGGGGAAGATCACCGACGCGTACAAGGTGACGATTCCAAAGCATGGAGTGGTTCTGCTGGTGGTGCGCTAGAGATTGCCGAGGACGACGTGGAGGAGAGCTTCGGTCAACAACGGGGAGTCGTTGAGGCTTTCGGTGCGGTAGAGGCGGAGGCCGAGGGTGCGCGCGGTGGCGGCGAAGGCGATGTCGATGTCATAGAGGATCTCGACGTGATCCGAGAGAAAGCCGATGGGCTGGAGGACGACCGCGGAGTGTCCTTCGGCGGCGATGGCGGCGAGGGTGTCTTCCACGGTGGGGCCGATCCAGGGGCCACCGGAGACGCCCTGGCTCTGGAAGGCGAAGTACCATTTTTTCAGGTTGGGGAGGAGGTGGGCGGCGGAGGCGAAGACGAGAGCGGCGGTGTGCTTGGCTTCGACGGGGTACGGGTCGGGGGTGGGACTGGGCTCGCTGGACTGGATGGTGCGGCAGGGGACGGAGTGGGCGGTGAAGAGGATGGGGAGGGATTCGGCGCTGGAGTTATTTAAGGGATCCATATCCCACGTCTCAGAATCGAGACGTGGGGCACCCAGTTTTGTGCAGAGTTCGATGAGGCGCTGGGCGAAGGCTTCTATGAGGGAGGGTTCTTCGGACCAGGACTCGATGAAGGTGAGGTGGGGCTTCGGTGCGGAGGGATTCTGGGCGGCTTCGGCATCGAGTGCGGCGGTGAGGGCGCGGCGGTAGAGGCCGGTGCTGGTGCTGGAGTTCTGCGGGGCGAGACAGATGGCGAGGATGCGGGTGACGCCGTGGGCGCGCATTTTGGCGACGACTTCGGGGATGAAGGGGTGCCAGTTGCGCATGGCGGCGTAGACGCGCAGGGGATGGCCTTCGGCGGCGAGGGCGGATTCGAGCAGGCGGGCCTGGGCGAGGGTCCAGCGGGTGAGGGGCGGAGGCTCGGGGGTGGGGGTCTCGCCGAGGCCGATTTGGGCGTAGCGGTGCTGCAGCTCGGCGACGACCGAGGGCGGGAGGGCGCGGCCTCCGGTGACATTGGCGAGGTAGGCGGGCATCTCGCCGAGGACGTTGGGGGTGCCGTGAGCGAGCAGGAGGACGGCGGTCGAGGTTTGGTCGGGCTGGTTCATCGCGGATTGCGTAACACCTAAAGCAAGGTAGAGGCGGTCAGGGGGTGGTGGATTTGATCTGGTGGACGACGGCGAGGACGGCTTCGACGGGGGTGGTGGGGACGATGCCGTGGCCGAGGTTGAAGATGTGTCCGGGGCGGCCGGCGGCGGCGGCGAGGACCTCTGCGACGCGGGCTTGGAGGACGGCTTCAGGGGCGAAGAGGGCGATGGGGTCGAGGTTGCCCTGAACGGCGACGGCGTGGCCGAGGGTGCGCCAGACCTGGTCGAGCGGGGTGCGCCAGTCGAGGCCAAGGACGTCGGCGGTGGTCTCTCGCATGGCGGGGAGGAGCGATGCGGTGTCCACGCCGAAGTAGATGACGGGAACGCCGAGGGCGCGGATGCGGGTGATGAGGTCGGTTGTGGGAGCGAGGACGTAGGCGCGGTAGTCGGCGGGGGAGAGCGCGCCGACCCAGGAGTCGAAGACCTGGATGACATCGGCGCCGGCGGCGACCTGCTGGGCGGCGTAGTCGGCGAGGACGGTGACGAGCTTGTCCATTAGGATGGGCCAGGCGGCGGATTCGGGGTTATCGTGTGTACCCAACCGCAGGTCCTTCGACTCCGCTGCGCTCCGCTCAGGATGACAATCTTCTTGGGCCGAAGCGGTGGGCTGGGAGGCGTACATGAGGCGCTTGGTCTCGATGTAGTTGCGGGAGCTGCCGCCCTCGATCATGTAGCTGGCGAGGGTGAAGGGCGCGCCGCAGAAGCCGATGATGCCGAGTTGGTCTCCGTCGGCACGCGGCGAACTGAAGTGGGCGGCGACCTTCTCTATCGCGCGGGCGACGTACATCAACTCTTCCGTCCGGTCGGTGCGCAGGGCCTTGGCCTGGTCGGCGGTGCGGATGGGGGCGAGGATTCGGGGGCCCTCGTCGGCGACAAACTCGAAGTCGAGGCCCATGGGAGTGAAGGGAAGCAGGAGGTCGGCGAAGATGATGGCGGCGTCGACGCCGAGGCGCTCGGCGGCGGTGATGGTGACTTCGGCGGCGAGGTCTGGGGTGCGGCAGATTTCGAGCAGGGAGTGGTGCTTGCGGACGGCGCGGTACTCCTGCATGTAGCGGCCAGCCTGGCGGAGAAACCAGACGGGGGTGCGGTCCGTGGGAAGCCGGAGGCAGGCGCGAAGGAAACGGCCGCCACCGGAGGCGGCAGCCGTTTCAGGTTGGAGAACCGCGGGGGGGGCCGCGGTCTGGGCCGCCGGCTTCGCTGCCCGATTGGTTGCAATGGGATCAGCGTGTGGGGCCACCGCTCGATTTTGAGCATCGAGTCGAGTGGTTCCGGCCAACGGCGCAGCTTCGACGCAATCGGACCCTGGGGCGGCGGATGTACGGTTCAGAGAATCGTTCTGAAATTGACTCAAAGGGTTTGGTCTCCCAACACTTCGAGCGTAGCATCCTCCGGGGGGCCGGCGTTAATCTCCTGTGCGCGGAGCGGGCAGTGGGCCACAACTCCGCGAATGATGCGGCGGCTTTTTGCGCCGACCGCTTGCTGCATAGGAGTACTTTGCTCCCGACGGAGGCACTCCGATATTCCCTATCGGTGACATGGGGATACAACTTTTGGCAGGGTTGAGGTTCAGGGTTCGAGGCGGAGGGAGAACTCTTCGATGACGGGGTTGGTGAGGACCTCGCGGGCGATGCGTTCGACCTCGAGTTGGGCCGCGGCGGGGTCGGATGCGAGGGAGTCCTCGAGGGTGAGGAGAAAGTACTTTCCCTGGCGGACATCGGCGACACCGTTCAAACCCATGCGGCGGAGCGCTCCGGCGACGGTCTGACCCTGGGCATCGAGGACGGTGCGCTTCAACGTGACATAGACATGGGCTTTCATGGGTCTGATTATAAACTTACGGTGGGGCTTGAGCATCACTCCTGATGTTGTACAGAAGACGAACTGCGACGCCGAGATGGATTCGGCCCCAGATGCGAGGGGACGGATGGGGAAGTGGAGAGGGACGCAAGCAGAAGGGCCGCCTGTGTGGGCGGCCCTTTGTTCTGGTTGAGGATATTGGAGCCTACGGAAGAGGATCTCTAATTGACGGTGATGTAGGCGTACATGGTTGAGTTGGGGGTCTGGTGGGAGGCCATGACGACGACGGGCTGGGTCGCGGGGACCGAGGCCGGAGCGGTGTAGAGACCAGTGGAGCTGATAGTTCCGTACACGGTGGAACCGCCTTGGACGGCTGTGGCTGTAGTTGCCCCAACCTCCCAGATGGCTGTGTCGTCGGTGGAACCGGCGGGTAAGCCATTGATGCAGGTGGTGCCACCGCCGGGGGCTATGCAGGGAGGTGCTCCGGCCACACCGCCGAAGAACTGATAGCTGGTGCCATGGGGAACGGTCAAGACGCTGGTGGTGAGTCCCGAGGGTGTGGTGGGGGTATGGGGTGTCAGATAGAGAGTGGGCGTAGTGCTATTTTCGTTGTAATTCTCAAACAACTGGTAGGCAGAGGTCACCGAGGAGGGATTGTCGGGATTGTTGGGCACGGAGACACCAACCAACGTGTAGCCCATTGGAATACCCGTCATCTGCTTGGTATTGGTTATGAGCGTCGGAACTCCGTTGCCTGGCAGAGACTCAGTGGTATAGGTGATGGTGTACTGCATGTTCTGCGCTTGCACCAGTTCCGCGCCGGAATAAATTGGAATTTGGCCGCACGAGTAAATGGCGGTGTTGCCGCTGGTTACGACTAAATAGCCCGTGTTGCCAGCGATGCTCGACTCGCCGACCGGCGTACTGGAACCCGAGGCGGGCGGATTGGGGATGCCAAGGTTATTCGTCGGGTAGACCTGCCAAGTGAGATTTGACGGAGCATTGGTGACGGTCGCGGTGAGGTCGATGACTTCACCCTCGCCGCCATTTGGCAGCAGAATCACACCTGGCTGATTCGGATCCCACGCGGCGGTAGTGCCATTTGTACTAATGGTGCCGCAGTCGGAGCACGATTGCGTCAAAACGATGCCTACGTTTGAATATGTGAAACTGGCGGGGGCCGCACAACCGATCAGGGAATAGGTGAAGGTGGCGACGATGGCAATGGCAAGAATCTTCAAGCAAAGTTTCATTGGGGGAATCCTTTGTAATGCGGAACCAGAAGAAGCATATCTAAAAATTCGCGTTCACGAAAGTATTTTTTTACGCCTGACAGGATCCACGCCGTACCCGGCTGCCTGCGACCGATTTGCTTAGAGAGAGGAACTGTACCACCATGACAGCATAACGCGCCAGAGTTATCTTGCTGGACGGTTTGGGGGCGGAAATTTTGGGGACGAGGCGCGGCGGGCCAAGCCGAAGGCGAGCGGACCGAGGGCCGCGACCAGAGCGGCAAAAGCGAGGGCTGGGAGCGGGCCGACGCGCTGGGAGTGGGCCGCAACGAGAGCAAAGGCGATAAGCAGGGCGGGGCCGACACCGGCCAGCACCGCGGCGGTTAACCCGCCGGGGATGCGGAAGGGGCGGGCGAGGGCTGGCTCACGCAGGCGGAGGACGACGAGTGCGACGAACTCCAGCAGCAGGGAGGCACCGTAGAGGACGAGATCGATGGAGATGAGGCGCTCGAAGGAGAGGCCAAGCGCCAGGGCCCATGCGGCTGCGCAGAGCAGGACCGAGGCCCATGGAACCGGTGCGCGGTTGGGACGGGCAGAGGAGGCGCGGGTGAGGAAGCGCGGGAGCAGACCGTCCTGGGCGAGGGCGTAGGGCACGCGCGCATAGCTGAGCATGAGGGCATTGAACATTCCCGCGCCGCTGAGCATTCCTCCGAAGACGACCGCGAGAGCGAGGATGGTTCCGAGGTGACCGGGGCCAAGGATGGACCGTGCGGCGTCGGTCCACGCGCCGGTGGTGAACTGGCTGGCGGGAACGCCGCTGATGCCGACAGCGGCGAGCGGGACAATATATGTTGCGGCAACGAGCGCAGCGGAGATCAGCATGGCGCGCGGGTAGTTGCGCTGAGGAGATTCCACCTCCTGGGCGACGGTGGAGGCGTTGTCCCATCCCATGTAGTTCCATAAAGCAATGGAGACGGCACCGGCGAGGGAGGGCGCGGCGACGGGCGCGCGGAGCAAGGTGAGCGAGTTGCGGAGGTGGTCTGTTAAAGAAAGGATGCCGGTGGCGTGAGCGAAGAGCCCCTTCCAGAGGCCGGCTGCGATCAGGACGACGAAGGGGGCGAGCAGAACGGTGAAGAAGCCGATGGATCCCTCGCCGACGGACTTGGCCCCGCGCAGGTTCCAGGCGGCGCAGGCGAGGACGACGGCCAGCTCCCAGAGCGTGGCGCGGGACCCAGAGGTGAGGTTGGGCGCGACGCGGGAGAGATAGAGGACGAAGATGACGGGGTAGATGGCCATGTCGAAGACGCTGGCTGTGAGCGAGAGCCATGCCTCCTGAAATCCCCAGAAGGGGCCGAGGGCGCGGCGTACCCAGCAGTAGTAGCCGCCCTCCTGGGGCAGGGCGGCGGCGAGCTCGCCGACCATGAGCGCGGTGGGCAGGCTCCAGACCAGCGGGATGAGGAGCAGGAGGAGGAGAGCTCGTCCGTAGCCGACGTCTCCGAGGATGTCTTCCAGGCCGTAGGGGCCACCGGCTACCATGAAGTAGGTGGCTGCGACGAGCGGGAGCAGACGCATCTTGCTGTTTGGTTTGCGCACGCGCCGGCCTCCGGGGAAGATTTGCTGTTGAGGAGAATTTACCTGAAGCGGGAGGAAAAGCGCAGGCCGGTCAATGGCACAGGTGAGATTGCGATAGAAAGAAAACTGGGCAGGAGGCTTGCTTTATGACGTGGGAGCGGGGATCTGTTTATAATCGGGAGATCCCGGCACGCGCTCAAGAGCGAGTTGCGGGGAGGGTTGGAGAGATGGCCGAGTGGCTGAAGGCGGCGGTTTGCTAAACCGTTGTAGGGTCAAAAGCTCTACCGGGGGTTCGAATCCCCCTCTCTCCGCCACGTAGTCTTAAGCTATTTATTTTCTTCAGATTATATCGAAGAAACAGCGCATAGCAGGGCAATTTCTGCGAGGTTGTTCCACCAGAGAATCTCCGCTGCTGCTGGAATGTCGCCGATGAATGGATTTTTCTCTGATGGCCCCCCCCCCCCGGAGGTCCGGTTTTTTGCAATTTTCCTCAAAACACAGACAGCGCCTTGCCAGGGCAAATCGCATCGGGTGAGGACATACTCGTAGTACGCGCACTCATCCACGTCCTGAACGGCCCCAACGGCCCACGTCATAGACGAGCAGGGAAGTGAAATCCATTCGTTTTGCTTCGACATCAGACATGAGCTGGTTCAGGCCTTCGCGGCCCGCAATGTTGAATCCACTCCGTCCGTGATCCGAGTACGCCTGCACGATTTCCATGTTGCGGTCGGCAACATACTGCCGGATCACGTCGAGTTGTTTTTTGGGGGGAACATTGTTGATGTTCTGTCGATATTCGGACATACTGCGCTGCACAGGATGGAGCACGGACAATCGGGGAAGCTGGAGAGATATCCATGTTTTCACCAACTCAGGTCAGATCAAGACCCTTGGCGTGGTGGGTCGAGAGGTCAACTAAAAACGACTGCTACATAGTGCAAGTTCGAGCCCGTTTTCGCGACAAGACGACGAAAATAATTAGAGTTTGCGGGGTAGCTGCCCCGAGTCGGCGATCGTAGAGGAATAGAGCACCCGGCAGACGACCCTCCTACGGCTGCCACAGGGGATATCATCCTGGGCTCTGGCAGCACCACTCATTAAGGCCTTTCATGAAGCCGCAAAAAAAATAGATCGTTTGAAACTTTCCCACATCTATGTGTGTTGATTAGCTACAAGTATTCGCCCAAGAGCGAACCCTGCCCTCCCAGCGGGCCATTGCGGAGTATAGGAACGCTGCACTGTCGTCTTCGATCTCTCAAGAGATCGAAGATGGACGCAACTCATATCCTTCGCAATGGAGAATGCAGATTATGTTTGACTGCTCCCCCGCTGACTCTGCCCGCTCGTTTTTCGCTCAACTCTTCAAAGCACGCTTTACCGGATTCGCCAGCCGAACTGAGGCCCGGAGCATTTCGCCGAGGCAGGAATGCCCTGCAGCGGAGAGCCTGGGCTGCGAAACTGTGCGCGAAAGCGAATGCGCGCAGACCTCTTTGAGAGCGGGATTTGGCGACATGGGGAAGAAGTGTGTGCGGCTGGCGATGGCTGGCGCGGCGTTGGGGATGCTAATGCTGAGCGGCGCGCAGAGTTCGCAGGCGCAGACGGCGCAGCCGGGCGCAAGCGTGACATCGATTTACACCGATCTGGCTGAAGGCGCAGCAATCGATGCTTCCGGAAATGTCTATAGTGGGACCGACTCCGGCACCGGTATCTGGAAGTCCACCTACAGCAACGGCTCGTACACAACGGTGAATATCGGGGCCCTCGGGGTGAGTTTGACCGGCGACAACATCTTCGCCCTTGCGATCGACTCCTCCGGCAACATCTATGCGGCGAACCAGGGTGGCGGGACCATTATCAAGATCGTACCCGGCAGCGGTGGGACCTATACGGCGACGACCATCATCACGGGCATATCCGGCGGTTCGGGAACGTCCGGCGTGGCAGTGGATGCGTACGGGAACATCTACACCAACAACTACGGCAACTCTCTATACAAATACATCTATTCCGGCGGCACCTATACGCAGCATGTGATCGCGAGCAACTTCAGCCTGGCAAGAGGCATGGCGGTAGATAACAACGGATATATCTACCAGACCGATGAGAGCGCAAACCAGGTCCGTGTGTTTATCCCCTCGGGCTCGATTGCGACTACAACAACCTATACGGCCGGAACTGTGTTTACCGGACTTTCATCGCCGGCCGGAGTCGCAGTCAAGAATGGCATCGTATACATCGGAAACGGTACGGAACTGCTGCAGGAGACGCCGAACGGCAGTGGTGGGTATACCCAATCCGTGGTGGCAACCGGTTTTGATGCGCTGCGCGGCATCGCGCCGGACAACTCCGGAAACATCTTTGTCTCCGATCTGGACCTCGGCCTCAAGAAGGTGACCAATGCCCTGCAGGACTTCGGCACGGTGACAGTCGGCACGACCTCCACGCAGCAGTCGATTGCGTTTGAAGTGCTTACGGCTGGAACTTTGGGAACGCCCGTGGTGCTGACCAAAGGCGTCACCGGACTCGACTTCAAGCTGGGTACGGGCAGCACCTGCGTGGGGAGCCTTGCCGCGAATACAGCCTGCGTGGTCAATGTCACGTTCACGCCGCAGTACGCGGGCGAGCGCTATGGCGCGGTGGAGCTGACCAATAGCAGCGGCGCCGTGATTGCAACCTCCCTAATGCAGGGCGATGGCAGCGGACCGCAGGTGACCTATAGCCCAGGCGTCATCACCACGGTGGCCGGCAATGGCGTGGCAGGCTTCAACGGCAACGGCATCGCGGCAACCAGCGCGGAGATCAACGCAGACGACAATGGCCCTGCGCTGGATGGCGCGGGCAATCTGTACTTTGGGGATTTATACAACTACGAAGTGCGCAAGGTGACGGCGGCGACGGGCCTCATCACCACAGTGGCGGGCACGGGGGCGGCGGGCTATAACGGGGACAATATCGCGGCCACCAGCGCGACGGTAGCGCCCGAGTCGGTTGCCATCGACGGGGCGGGCAACCTCTACCTTGCGGACGGCGGTAACAACCGCATTCGCAAGGTGACGGCGGCGACGGGCCTGATTACCACGATCGCGGGCACAGGGGCGGGGGGCTATAACGGGGACAATATCGCGGCCACCAGCGCGGAGGTTGACAATCCATATGAAATCGCAGTGGATGGATTGGGCAATGTGTTCATCTCGGACACCGGAAACCATCGCATCCGCGAGGTATCTGCGGCGACGGGCATTATCACCACGGTTGCGGGCACGGGCACGGGGGGCTATAGCGGCGACAACGGCGCGGCCACCAGCGCGGAGATAAGCAATCCGCGCGGCATCGCAGTGGATGCGACGGACAATCTGTACATCGCGGACTACGGCAATGAACGCATCCGCAAGGTGTCGAATACAGGGATTATCACCACGGTTGCGGGCAACGGCAGCGGCGGCTATAACGGCGACAATATCGCGGCCACCAGCGCAGAGCTGAACATCCCGCTGGGAGTTGCCGTGGATGCCGCGGGCGATCTCTACATTGCGGACGCAGGCAACAATCGTGTGCGCGAAGTGATCGCAGCGACGGGCGTCATCACCACGGTGGCGGGCAACGGCACTGGAGGATTCAGCGGAGACGATGGCTCGGCCACCAGCGCGGAGTTGTACGCCGACCATACGCTAACCCTGGACAATGCCGGCGACATTTATGTCACCGACTCCGGCAACCAACGCATCCGCAAGGTGACGGTGACGGCGGCGGCGCCCTTCGCATTCGCCAACACGTACGTCTACAGCTCAAGCGCGGACAGCCCGAAGACGGAGACGATCGCCAACATCGGCAACGCCGCGCTGACCTTTGAAGTGCCGGGCGCAGGCACGAATCCGAGCGTTTCCTCAGGCTTCTCGATTAGTAACAGTTCGACCTGCCCGCTGCTTTCGACGCTATCGAGCGCCGGGACGCTGGGTGCGGGTGCGTCCTGCACGGACTTGATCAGCTTTACGCCCCAGGTGGTCGGCACCATCGGCGGATCGATCGTGACCACCGACAATACGCTGAATGTTGCCAATAGCACCCAGTCCGTTGGCTTGAGCGGCACATCTTTGGCGCTGCTGACCAAGACGATTACGTTCCCGCAGCCGGCGACGCCGGTGACGGTTGGTAGCACGGCAACCCTGACCGCGACCGCCAGCAATGGCGACCCTGTCACCTACAGCATCACATCCGGCGCGGCAACCATCAACGGGTCGACGATCACCTATACCAATACGGGGACGGTGACGATTGCGGCGAACTCGGCGGAGACCTTCGACTACGCAGCCGCAGCGACTGTGTCGGTTAGTGTCGTGGTGAACGCTGCGGCCAGTTCCTATGCGGCGCCAAACGAAGCTGTTGGCAACGTGTCTGCGACACAGACCGCGACGGTGAACTTCACCACCGCCGGGACGCTGGGTGCGATCAATGTGGTCACCAAGGGCGCGCCGAACCTCGACTTCAACTTCGTCACCGGAGGCACCTGCTCCACGGGCGCGGCTTACACCGCAGGCCAGGCCTGTACGGTGCTGTACAGCTTTACGCCTTTGTACCCCGGCGCGCGTGAAGGCGCAGTGGTGCTAGAGACCAGTGGCGGCGCGGTGCTGGGCACATCGTATCTGGGCGGTAACGGCATTGCTCCACTCGGCCTGTTTACCACCACCTCGCAGACCCTGAGCGTCTCCGGCCTGAGCGGTGCGCGCGGGCTGAGCGCGGACGGCTACGGCAACCTGTACGTGCTTGAGACCGGCAATGCCAAGGTGGACGAGATTGCGGCGGGCACCAACAACGTCACCACGCTGACGACCATCGCCGGCACCGGTTCGGGCGGTACCGCCGTGGATGGCGCAGGCAACCTGTATGTGGGCGCCACGGGGGCACAAGCCATCTACGAGCTGGTCGGGGGCAAGCTGCCCGCGATCACCGTGGTCACCGGCACCTGCGGCAGCGACGACAACCTTGTGGTGGATGGCGCAGGCAACCTGTACTTCAGTTGCTATACGTCGCAGGGAGGCGCGATCTACAAGGTGGATGCGGTCAGCCATGCCTTGACGCAACTGCTTCCCGGTGGGCTGGGCCATCGCTTTGTGGCCATGGCGGCGGATGCGGCTGGCAACATCTATGCGCCCGACTTCAGCAACGCTGTACTTTACGAACTGCCCTTCGGAAGCAACAGTTTGACCACGCTGGTTAGCGGCGGCGCGCTCTACCAACCGCACGGCGTGGCAGTGGACCCAGCAGGGAACATTTACGTCACCAACATCAACGGAAGCAACATACTGCGCTACGCGGCTGGCACACACGCCCTCACCACACTGCCTGCTGCGGGCCAGCGCGGCATCGCCATCGACGGCAAAGGCGATCTCTTTACCCTTACCAGCGACTCCACTATTGCCGAATACGCCCGCACCACTGCGCCGGGCCTTACCTTCCCGAATACAAAGTACGGCGCCAGCAGCAATTCGCTGCAGACGGTCGAATTCGAAAATGACGGCAATGCGTCGCTGGCCATCACGAGTTACAGCGCTACCACGAACTTTAATGTGGGCGGATCGGGCAACACCTGCGCGGCCGGCTCTCTTGCCTCAGGCGCAAGCTGCTTTGTCGGCGCTCAATTCGCCCCAACCGCGGTTGGTTCGCTGACCGGTACTGCCATCATTGTCGATAACACGCTGGGTATTGCCGGCACTTCGCAGAACATCCCACTCTCAGGTACTGCAACTCAGGCGACACCGGCAATCACATGGCCGACACCGGCTGCGATCACGTACGGCGTGGCGCTGAGCGGGACGCAGTTGAATGCTAGCTCGACTGTGGCTGGAACGTTCAGCTACAGCCCGGCTGGCGGCGTGTTGACTGTCGGATCGCATCTGCTGTCGGTGACTTTCACCCCGACGGATGGGACGGACTACACGACGGCAACCTCGTCTGTGACGCTGACGGTGAACCAGGCGACACCGGCA
>Ga0187851_10001924_pt1 | contig 19011 bp, 18 predicted proteins | sample June2016WEW_6_10_FD_132997 | JGI IMG/M metagenome (GOLD analysis project Ga0187851, IMG submission 132997) | Peatland microbial communities from SPRUCE experiment site at the Marcell Experimental Forest, Minnesota, USA - June2016WEW_6_10 | ecosystem: Environmental > Terrestrial > Soil >...
GGTGTGGAATGCGCCGAGGGAGTTGAGCAGCGCGGAGCCGACGATGACGCCGCCGAGCACGCCCCAGGCCAGCGAGTAGATACCGAGCCGGTGATGCAGCAACAGAGCGCCGAGGATGATTCCTGCGTTGTAGATCACAGGCGTGCAGGCCTGGTAGAGGAAGATCTTGCGCACCTGCAGGCGCGAGCTCATCACGCTGCCGATAAAAAAGAAGAGCTGCGCGGGCAGTAGCAACCGGGTAAGTGCGACGCACATCGCAGCGCCGACTAGGTCTTTGCGATAGCCTTTGAAGAAGAGCCAGACATATTGCGGCGCGAAGATCTCGCCGAAGAGGAGACCCGCGGCAAGGACGATCAACATGGTGTTGAGGATGACGGAGAGGGCCCGGTCGCCGCCCTCTTCGTCGCCGGCGACGCGATAGCGATTGAGGATGGTGATGACGGAGATGGAGGCTGCGCCGCCGATGAGGAAGTAGTTGATGAGATCGGGGAGGGTGAAGGCGGCCTGATAAGCGTCCTGCTCCATGCCCACGCCGAAGAGGTGATTGATGACCTTGATGCGGATGAGGCCAAGGACTCCGGAGAGCAGCGCGCTGATCATGAGAAGCTTGGCCGCGGAGCCTGCGGTGTGCTTGCTGGCTGGGCGCGTGGACGGGGCCTGATGCGAGGCTGTGGGAGGGACTGGATGCGGCTGAAGGGTCAAGCTAGTTTCCATCGCCTTCGGAGTTCGAGCCGGGAACGAGAGAGTCGAAGAGGAGATCGCTGGGGCGCGTGCGTCCCGATGAACGCGCGGGAGCGGATGGAGATGGAGCGGGCTGGGGCTTGCGGGCGGACTTCTGCGCGGCGGAACTTCTGGCGGCGACGGGCTGGGAGAGCATAGTGGCGAGGGCGGCGAGATCGCGGCGGAGATTGCGCAACTGCTTTGTGTCGGGGAGATCGGATTCGATGAGGGAGAGCTGCGGGCCCTTCTGCTTGAACTCGGCCTTGAGCACCTGGCGCGCACCTGGGATGGTGTATCCCTCGTCCTTGAGGAGGGTCTTGACGCGCAGGGCGAGTTCGACATCTCGGCGGCGGTAGAGGCGCTGTCCGGTGCCTCCCTTGTTGGGCTTGAGTTGGGGAAACTCGCTCTCCCAGAAGCGGAGGACGTATGCGGGGACCTCGCAGAGGCGGGCGACCTCGCCGATGCGGAAGTAGAGTTTGTCGGGGATCTCCGACGCGTTCGCGCCGGAACCATGCGGAATGCCGCGGATTGGCTGGTTATTTGCCATTGACCAGACGCGAACCCTCCCTTACAGACGAGAGCGTGAACCCCCTCGATCCAGATTGACTCCAGTGTCTCCAGCGAGCGAAGACTGAGCAGAGAAGAAACATGGGGCCTTCACTCCGATGCGGATGACAACCAGAAGATGTTAGCACCTCAAGTCGATCTGCCCTAGAAGGGATTGAGTTTGGCGAGGCCCTTCTTCTTCTTGTGCTTGCTGGAGGACTCGTCGGCTTTGTCGAAGGCCGGCTTGGGCTTATTGCCGTCTGCGGGAGCAATCTGCGCGGGTGGCCGCGAACCGGGAGCAACTTCGTTGACGGGGTCTGGCGCGGCGTCGGGCTTCTCGATGGGGGCCGTAATGGTTGCGTTGGGCGGGCCGGCGAGTTTAATTCCTCCCATGTTGTCGTTCGGGTTCGGTTGGGATGAGCCGCTGGCGGACGAGGCCGTTGCGGGCGCGGAGGACTCAGAGCCGGGGAAGACGGGAGGCGAGGCTGGCTCCGCGGTTGGCGCGGGGGAAGCGGAGGAGGGTTGCACGATCTCGATGCCCACGGAAGATCCGCTGGAGACGGCTGCGGGGGTTGCTTCGGAGACGCTGGTGACCGCGGCAGAGTCGCTGGATGCGCCAGCGCCGGCGGCGGGTACGTCCTGAAATGCGAGTGGCGCGGCGGCTGGAGCCTGTACGGGGGCAGACGAGCCGGTGGCGGACGGGGCGATCGTGGCAGCCGCCGCAGAGGTTCGCGGTGCGTAGGCCGCGGGATTCATCGAGGTGTTGAAGTCGACGATGGCCTGCCGGGTGATCGTGGGAGCGAATGTGGGCTTGACGTCTTCCAGCGGAGGTTCTCCGAGGGTGGCGGCGGGGACTGTGTCCGCCTTGTGCAGGACGAAGAACTCGACGCGGTTGCTGAGGGTGTACTGGCCACGGCTGTTCTCCAGCGCGACACTGGCTGCAACCTGCTCCGGCGTGGGGGTTGGAATGGGAAGGCCCATGCCAACGATGCGGTCTCGCGCGTCCTCGACGTGCGCCGCGGCAGAGTGTTCGAGCACGACCTTGCTGTAGGCGGCGTAGGCCTGGTCGTCGTAGATCTTCAACAGACGCGCCTTGCCCGCCTCGGGAAGCTTGAGGGTACGGACAAAACGGGCCTCGGTTTCAAACGCATCGCCCAGGTTCACCAGCACGTCGTCCATGTGGCTGTAGAGCGGATAGGTATCGACGACGGTCTGGTAGCGGGCGATGGTGGCAGGCCAATTTGCGTGGGTCGCGTAGAAGGCGGCGATCTCGGCCTCGCGGGAGGCCAGCGTCTCCTGCACCTCTCGCAGGCGCTGCTTGGCCTGAGGCACCAGCGTCGAATCGGGGAACTGCTGCAGCATCTGGCGATAGGCGGCTTCGGCCTTGACGATGTTGGAGTAGTCGCGGTCGGGCTTGTCCATCTGGCGGAAGTAGATGTCGCCGACGCGCATCTGGGCCTCAGCGGCCTCGGGCGAGTTGGGGAAGAAGGTGATGAAGTCGGTATACTCCTGCTCGGCCTGGGTGAGGGCAGCGGCGCCCCCTTCCTTGAACCAGCTATCAGCAACGCCAAGCTTGGCGCGCATCATGTACTGCGATTCGGGATAGGTGTTCAGCAGGGTCTGAAGGTCGAGGCGGGCAACGTCGTAACGACCGTGCTTCACGGCGTCTTCGGCTTTGTCGTAGAGCGCCTTGTCTGGGAGCTTGGCGTCCTGCGCTTCGATCGGATTGACCTTCTTTATCTTCTTGTCCTCTTGCCTGGTGTCCTTGGAGACAACGACCTTCTCATCTTTCTGCTTGCGGACCTTGGGGGCCTTCTTGTTGCTGATAGCGATGTCAGGCTTGGCCGAAGTGGAGGCGGGTGCGGCGGCGTCCGGTGTTGCGGCCGGAGGCGCTGTGGCGGAGGGCGATGCAGCGGTCTGGTTGGTGGCGTCCTGCGTTGGAGGCGCGGCCTGAGCGCGCGCGCCGATGGTTGCCGCCAGAAGCGCAGTCAGGGCGAGCGCGGCGCAACCATATGGAAAGAGGGAACGGACCTGGATGCAGGAGAGCTGGATGCTGCTGGAGGTGGTGCTTCGCGTCATGCTTGGAACTCCATCTGCCTCGTAGTGCAACGTTCTGGCGGGCGCGCACTCGGCGGTATGCGGCTGCACTCTATTCTAGAGCAGTTTCGCGGAAACCGTGGTCCTTCGGTGCATCTCTCAAGGTCCGAGCCGCGGCAAAAACGCCGGGGGCGTAGTGGTAATCCGCAACAACCGCTGCGCTAACCCGCCGGAGCCGCGGCGCGGGCGATGCGCAACAGCTCGATTGCGTTCTGCTGGGTGCGGCCTTTTTCGAAGACGGCGGAGCCTGCGACCAGCATGTCGGCGCCGGCCTGGACCACGGAGGCGACCGTATCGAGAGCGACGCCGCCATCGACCTCGATGCGAAAGCTGAGCCCCATCTGCTTGCGCAGGGCTGCAAGAAAGGCGATCTTCTCGACGGCGAGCGGGAGGAACTTCTGTCCGCCGAAGCCGGGATTGACGCTCATCACCAGGACGAAGTGGACCATGGGGAGGACTTCGATAAGCGTCTCGACGGGCGTGGCGGGGTTGATGACGACACCGGGCAGGACGTTGTGCTCGGCGATGTGCTGGAGGGTGCGATGCAGGTTGCGGCAGGTCTCCTGATGGACGGAGATGAGGTTGGCGCCGGCCTGGGCGAAGGCTGGGATGTAGTCGTCGGGGTCCTCGATCATGAGGTGACAGTCGAGGGGGAGCTTGGTGATGGGACGCAGCGCCTTGACCATGGGAGGGCCGAAGGTGATGTTGGGGACGAAGTGTCCGTCCATGACGTCTACGTGGACGATGGTGCCGCCGCCGCGCTCGGCTGCGGCGACTTCATCGGCGAGATAGGCAAAGTCGGATGCGAGGATGGAGAAGGCGAGTTCGATCATAAAGGCCAGGTTCGAGGTACCAGGTTCGAGGTTCGAGGTGAAAGATGCATTGAGGGAAGTGTATCAGTGGACTGGTTCGACTGGCGTTGACGACGGATCGCGATGGAATTCGGGCGTGGGTTTGGGGTCGCCGAGGGAGATGCGGGCGGCGGCGTTGAGGATGCGGCGGATGGGCCATGCGGATTTGTCGGTCGCGTCTTCTCTTGGGAAAAAGACTTCGCCGGTTCGCTGCTTCTCCGGGCGGTAGTACCAGCGGCGGAGGAGCGAGAGGTGGTCGGAGAGTGTGGCGAGGTCGAGGGATGAATTGGGTTGGGGCTTGGCGCGGGTTGTGAGGCCGTCGAGGAGGTGCGCGGCGCGGTCATCGGGGTTGAGACAGGTGCTCGATGCTGACGCGGGAATTGGAGGAAGAACACTACGGGTGGAATCGGTGATGCCGACAGCATCGGGGTCCTTCGACTGCGATGCGACAGAGGGCGTCGCATCTCCGCTCAGGATGACAGTGTTCTGAGTTGGAGGTTCTTTGAGTAGGACAGCCTGGATCATCAGCGGCTGAGCGAAAAGGGAGGTGCCGACGGAGGTCTGTTCTTTGACCGCGCGGACGCCGAGGGTGGAGAGGCGAGCAGGGCCTGTGATGCAGCCGGAGGCGAGGAGGAAGATGGAGGCTGCGGGTTCGGCTTCGGAGCTGGGTTCAGGTGAAGCAGATCCCTCCGCTACGCTGCGGGATGACAACAAAGAAGCGGGCTGGGCGGCTTTCTGCACGATGACGGCGCGGAGATTGGGGATGGGCTGGACGAGCGGGTCGGCGAGCGTGGCGGCGGATTTGACGCGCAGGAAGTGAGCGTGGAGTTGGGCGGCGCGCTCGAAGTCGAGGCTGGCGGAGGCCTGCTCGCGCTGGGCGGTGAGCTGCGTGAGGAGCGACTCGCCGTGGGTGGCGAAGAAGGCTTCAACAGCGGCGGCTTCGGCGGTGTAGGCGGCTGCTCCCTGGGGCGTGCAGGCCTGATTGCAGGGCGCGAGGCACTTGTTCATCTCCTGATAGACGCAGCCGGGATGCTCGGGACAGGGCGCGAGGTCTTCGGTGCAGCGGCGGAGCTTGTAGAGGTCGAGGACGGCGTCGCAGTAGCGGTCGGCGGCGGCGCGCGACGGGAACGGACCGTAGGTGTGCGCCAGGGCGCGAAGGCTGAGGCGGTTGGTGGAGTAGACGCGGGGGAAGGCGTTGCCGGCGGTGAAGCGGAGGAAGAAGGGCGTGTGCAGGCGCAGTCGGCGGCGGGCTTCGGCGAGGCCGAAGATGGCGGCGGAGGCGTGGTAGAGCGTGAGCGCGGACTCGAACTCGGAGCCGGTGATGGTGAAGTCGATGCGGGCGACGCGGGTGCGGAGGTTGAGGCGCTTGGATTGGGAGTCGGGCGGCGCGAGGATGCGGGTGATGCGGCGGCGGAGGTCAGCGGCGCGGGTGAGGTAGGGCTCGGCTGGAGTTGGCGCGGGCGGGCCGTGAAGGGCAAAGACTCCGGGGAGCGCGGGGATTGAGCGCAGGATTTCGGCGGCGCTCTCCGGCAAGAAGGGGATGGAGCGATCGAACTGAAAGGCTGCAGCCACTCCTGGATTGTAGTCGGCAGGACGGGCTCGCGGCTGCCTCCCGCTCGCCTGCCAGAGATTGCTGCAAGCAAGACCCTGACAATGCGGTATTGTAGTGTGGTTCGCATCGGTGAGCTTCGCCTCGCGCTTGCTCTAGATTCTTGTGGAAAGGCCCTTCCAGTGTCTCGACCATCTGCTATAAGAACAACCGAGGCGGCAACCCAGGCTGGCCGCGAGAACGCGCGTGACTCGAAGTGGGATGGAGTCTATCTGAAGACGATCCTGGGACTGGCTCTGGCAACCCGTTTCGCCATCGTCGCCGACGTGCTCCTCAACCTTCCTCATGGATGGTTCTTTCGTTCCCAGGGGGAGCTGGGTTTTCTTGCCCAGTCGCTTCTTGCGGGCCATGGATTCAGCTCGCCCTTTGGCGGATCGACGGGCCCGACGGCATTTCTGGCGCCCGGCTATCCAGTGCTGATCGCCGCCATCTTCCATCTCTTTGGCAGCTTCACAACCTCCTCTGCCGCAGCCATTATGTTGCTTCAGACGCTCTTCTGCGTGCTCACCATCCTTCTGCTGGTACAGATCGCCCTTCAGGAGTTCGGCCCTGCGTGCGCCAACCTGGCGGGCTTCTTCTGGGCGATCGGACTGCCTTTTCTCTGGCTCCCGGCCATCTTCTGGGAGACCAGCCTGACCATTCTTCTGCTCACCTGCTCGCTCGCTCTTGCACTCTGGTGCGTTCGCTCGGACCGCAGCACCCCGTGGATCCTGATGGGTCTATGCGGCGGCATCACCTTGCTGGTCAACCCCTCGTTCTCTCTGGTACTGCTGGCCCTCTACTGCTGGACGGTGGCCCGCTCCCGCGCGTCCTCGCGTCCTGGTCCGGCGATTGCCTTCGCCATCGCGCTGCTCCTGTTTGCTCCGTGGCCGGTGCGAAATGCGCGCGTTCTCCATGCGTTCATTCCACTGCGCAGCAACCTGGGATTCGAGTTATGGAAGGGCAATCGTCCGGGCGCCACCAGCATCGACGATGCGAAGCTGTATCCGGTCTTCAACCGCCCCGAGTACGACAGCTATTCGAGCAAGGGCGAGGTCGCCTTCATGCGCGACAAATCGACCGCTGCGAAGCAGTACATCCGGGCCCATCCCGCGACCTTTGCGCGGCTCTCCGCCGAGCGCTTCGTCCGCTACTGGACGGGAACCGGAGCCACCGATCCCTCCATTCTGCTGGCGTCGTTCGCCGTGCTCACCACGCTGCTTGCACTGCCTGGGCTGTGGTGGCTGGTCAAGGCGGGACGAGGCGATCTGGCGGTCCTCTTCTCTCTGCCGCTACTTCTCTTCCCTCTGCCGTATTACGTCACCCACTGCGAACTTCGATTCCGCCTAGTGATCGAACCGGTCACCACGCTTCTCTCGGCCTACGCCATCGTCCATGCGTTTCACTTGCTGCTGCGGCGCGTGTGGATTCGCCGGCGATCGAACGGACGTTAGAGCGGAACCAGAGTAACAATGCCCAAGCAAAAAGCATCGAAGGTGGATTTTTCTTGAGGAAAAATCCACTCGGAGGGTTCGCCCCCGGGGTACACCTACTCTGGTTCCGCTCTAGCTGCCAGCGATGGTCATGCCTTCGATGCGGAGGGTGGGGGCGGCGGTGGCGGTGCGGAAGACGAGGTCGTTGCCGATGGCGGAGATGTTTTTGTACATGTCCTTGAGGTTGCCCGCGATGGTTATCTCTTCGACGGGGTAGGCGAGTTCGCCGTTCTCGATCCATAGGCCAGCCGCGCCTTGTGAGTAGTCTCCGGTGACGAGGTTGACGCCGAAGCCCATGGTCTCTGTGACGTAGAGGCCGGACTTTACGTCGGCGATGATCTGGGCTGGACTCAAAGTGCCCGGCTCCAGGAAAAAATTGCCTGCGCCGATGCCGGGGTTGCCGGCCAGCGAGCGCGCGGCGTTGCCGGTGGAGGAGGCGAGACCGAGCTTGCGGGCGGTGTAGGTGTTGGTGACGTAATTCATGAGGATGCCGTTCTCGATGAGGACGGTGCGGCGGGTGGGCAGGCCTTCACCATCGAAGGGCGCGGTGCCGAAACCGCCGGTCTTGATTGAGCCATCGTGGTCCGATTCGCGATCAAAGACGAGCGTTCCGTCGTCGATGACGGTGATATTGTCGCCGGCGACGCGCTCGCCGAGCATTCCGGCGAAGAAGCTGGCATGGCGATAGATGGCGTCGCCGTTGGCTGCATCGAAGATGTTGCCGACGATGGAGCGGGCGATCTCCGGAGAGAAGACGACGGGGGCCTGCTGGGTTTTGGCCTGGCGCGCGCCGAGGCGTTGCAGGGTGCGGCGGGCAGCCTCCTGGCCGATAGCGACGGGGTCCTCCAGCAGGCGGGTGGAACGGGCGGCGGAGTACCAGTAGTTGCGCTGCATGCGGCCGTCGGGTTCGTGGGCGATGGGCTGGGCGGAGAAGCCACAGTAGCTGCGGCGAAACTCTCCGGTGAAGCCGCGCGAGTTCATGAGTATCTTGTGCGAGGATGCGGTGTCGAAGTCGCCTCCGCCGGAGTTCTGGATGCGCGGGTCGAAGGCGAGGGCTGCGGCCTCGACCTCGCGCGCGATGCGGATGCGGTCGGCGGGCGGCTGCTGGTTGACGTCGTCGAAGTAGAGGTGCTGGGCGGCGGCGTCGTGCTGGCCGAAGTCGGAGGGTTCGGGAAGGCCTGCGAAGGGGTCTTCGCTGGTGATGCGGGCGAGCGTGACGGCTCCGGCTACCAGGCGCTCGATGCTCTCGGGCGAAAAATCCGAGGAGGAGGTGCTGGCGGTGCGAAGGCCGATGAAGACACGCAGGCCGACGGCGCGGGAGCCGGACTCCTTGAGCGTCTCGACCTGGCCGAGGCGGACGAGGGTGGAGAACTCATCGCCCTCGTAGACGACAGCTTCAGCGTCTGTGGCTCCGGCCTTGAGTGCGCGTGCGAGAACATCGGAGGCGAGCTGCTTGAGGTCGGTGGCGATGGTAGCTTTGGTCGGCATTCTTACAGCGTATAACTCCCGGAAAGTTTCTGGATGCAGCGTCGCGAGATCCCTTAGCGGACGGGATGCTCGGAGAGGCGGGGCAGGCGGCCGTCGGTGGCCTTGCGAAAGAAGAGGCCGGCGGGGCAGTACTCGGAGTCGGTCTTGAGCTTGTGGGCGATGTGCGGAGGAGGCGCGCCGGGGACGTGGTGGCGGTGCAGCTTGACGGCGCCGGTGCAGTCGGAGCAACGGAACTCTGTGTCGTCGTCGATGAGGGCTTCGGTGACGGACTTGAGCTTCCAGAAGGGCTCGTATCCACCGCCGGTCTTGAGGCGACGTCGTTTGACCTGGCACTCGTAGATTTTTTCTGATTCGGCGGCCATGATGCTCCTTTGAGGTGTTGGGTGAGGGGATCTTCGGACGCGTCCCTGAGATTGCTTGCACGAGACAGAATGCATGCCCCCGGGGATAAAACCCCATGTTCATGGCGGCATGTGAGACCCAAGGAGCCCCAAGGCCAAAGCCCTGGGCACCCTGGAAGCGAAAACACCGACAACGGCAGATTCAAGGACAACAGCGAAATGCGGAAGCAGATTCCTCCGCTACTCCCACCCCAGCGAGCAAAGACCGCTCGCCGGGGACCCCGGATGCGCTGCGGAATGGCAAACCAAGGATCAAAGGCAACAGCAGATTCCCTTCGGGAATGACAACCGGAAGGGCGTGCGCGGCTATGCGACGGGGTTGGCGGAGGGTCTGGCTTCGCGGCCGTCGGTGGCGCGCTGGAAGATCAGGCCGGAGGGACAGAACTCTGCGTCGGCGGCTAACTTGTGCTCGACGTAGGCGACGGCACCGGTCTTGCCGTTGCGGCCAAGCAGCTTGACCGCTCCGGAGCAGTCCTTGCATCGGAAGTCGGTGTCTTCGTCCACCAGAGCGACGGCGACGTTTTTAATCTTCCAGTAGGGTTCGTATCCTCCGCCTGGCTTGAGACGTCGGCGGCGGACCTCGCATTCGTACATCTTTTCCCGTTCGACTGCCATTGGAGCATTTCTCCTTTTCATGCAACTTAGTACAGATTCAAAATGCCGTTCCTTCTGCAAACGTTGCAAGTACTTCAGTTACGACACATCCTGGGAGAAAGATGCTTTACTGCCCGGTTCCGCCGACCGTCATGCGGTCCAGCTTTGTAGTTGGCATACCGACGCCAACGGGAACGGACTGTCCGTCCTTGCCGCAGGTACCGATGCCTTCGTCGAGGGCGAGATCGTTGCCCACCATCGATACGAATTTGAGTGCCTCGGGGCCGCTGCCGATCAGCGTCGCGCCCTTGACGGGCTGCGTGACCTTGCCGTCCTCGATGAGGTATGCCTCGGAGGCGGAGAAGACGAACTTTCCGTTGGTGATGTCGACCTGGCCTCCGCCGAAGTTGACGGCGTAGAGGCCGCGCTGGACGCTGCGGATGATGTCTTCGGGCTGGTCGGAGCCTGCGAGCATGTAGGTGTTGGTCATGCGCGGCATGGGGATGTGGTGGTAGCTCTCGCGGCGGCCAGAGCCGGTGTTTGGCGTGCCCATGAGGCGGCTGGAGAGCTTGTCGGAGAGGTAGCCGCGGAGGATTCCATTCTCGATGAGTACGGTCTCCTGGGTGGGGTTGCCCTCGTCGTCCACGTTGATGGAGCCGCGGCGATTGGGCATCTGTCCATTGTCGACGACGGTGACTTTTTCGCTGGCGACCTTTTGGCCGATCAGCCCGGCGAAGGCGGAGGTCTTCTTGCGGTTGAAGTCGGCTTCGAGGCCGTGGCCGACGGCCTCGTGCAGCAGGACGCCGGGCCATCCGGGGCCGAGGACGACGGGCATCTCGCCAGCCGGAGCGGCGATGGCGCTGAGTTGCAGGATGGCGGTGCGTGCGGCCTCGCGGGCGAAGTGCTCGGGGGAGTGCGCGCCTTCAAAGAAGTCGAGGGTGACGCGGCCTCCGCCGCCGGATGTGCCGCGCGTGGTGCTGCCTGCGCCGTTGTCGGCTGTGGCGTCCTGAGCGATGACAAAGACATTGAGGCGGGCGAGGGGCTGCGTGTCGGAGGCGAAGGTGCCGTCGGATGCGGCGATGAGAATGCGGCGCAGCTCGTCGGAGAATCCGGCGCGGACCTGGGTGATGCGAGGGTCGAAGTCGCGGGCGGCCTTGTCGGCGCGCTGGATGAGGGCAAGCTTGGCGACGATCTCGGCGTCGGCCGTGGCACCGGCGATGGGGTAGAGGGTTGGCTTATCGGATGTGTGGCGGAAGCCTGCTACAGGCTCTTTGGCCGGGCCGCTGGCGATGAGGGCGGCGGTGCGGGCGGCGCGGAGAAGGCGGGCGCTGGAGAGGTCGTCGGTGTAGGCGTAGCCGGTGCGCTCGCCGGAGAGGACTCGGAGGCCGCAGCCGACGCTGATGCCTTGGCTGGCGGACTTGACAAGGGACTCGTCGATGCCCAGCGAGGTTGAGGTGACAGACTCGAAGTAGAGATCGGCGAAGTCGCCGCCAGCCGAGAGCGCCTCGCCCAGGCAACGCTCCATCAGGCGCTCGGAGAGGCCGAGCTTCTCAATGAAATAACGCTTATGGTCGGGCGTTGGGGCGGGGATTTTGTCGGTCTGAGACAGGGGCACACTTCCATTCTAGGCTTCCACGTGGTTCACGGCAAATAAAATGCGAAGAAATGGGCCGCGGACGTGATACAGTTGCGGGTTCGGCTCCGTTCCCATTCGATGCGGAGGAGGTAGGTTTGGCCTCAATATGAGAGACGATTTGCTGTCGATGAAGCCACGGACGCTCAGGAGTTCGCTTGCGCTGTTCCTGGTGACGGTGATGGCGGGGCTTGCGGTGCGGATGGCTCCGCTTGGGCTGCCGGCGGTGGTGGTGAAGTACGGCGGATCGATGCTGTGGGCGGCGATGATCTACTGGATCGTCTCGGCTGCGCTGGCGCGATGGCGGCTGGCGGTTGTGGGGTTGGTCGCGGGGGCGATTGCCACGGGGGTCGAGTTCTTCAAGCTGTACCACTCGCCGGGGATGGACGCGTTCCGGCTGACGCTGCCGGGGATGATCGTGCTGGGACGGTTCTTCTCCGTATGGGACATCGTGGCGTACTGGGTTGCGATTGGCCTTGCGGCGTGGTTCGATGAGAGAATTCGCTTGACGAAGTAAATCTACATAGGTAGATTTAGTGGCATGAGGATGAAGATGCGTCGATCTCCGCAGACCGCGCTGGTGCTGGCCGAGTTCCTCTCGGACGAGCAGGAGTGGCGTTACGGCTACGATATCAGCCGCAATACGGGGCTGAAGTCGGGCACGCTGTACCCCATCCTGATGCGGCTGGCGGAGCACCGGATGCTGAAGACGAGCTGGGAGACGGCGGAGACGGGCCGTCCGCCGCGCCACATGTACAAGCTGACGAAGGATGGTTTGTGCTACGCGCGCGAGGTTGTGAGTGAGCCAGCGACAGAGGCGGTCGGCGAACCGGCCTTCGACGGTACAGCCTTCAGCGGGGTGGGGCTATGACTCTTGTGCGCAGGCTGGCGCTGGGGATTTCGCGCAGAGTGGTGCGATGGGCATCGCCCGGGTGCAAGGAGTGGGCCGAGGGATTGGAGCGCGAGGCTGAGGTGATCGAGAGCGACTGGGCCGCGCTGGGTTGGGCGATTGGGAGCACGCGTGTTCTGCTTGATCGCCGCCCGGTGTCACTCACCTCGCTCGAAGAAGTCCCTGCTGCAACGCAGAAGCTCGTGGATGGAACGATGGTCTTTGGCACGCTCATCTTGTTCAGGCCAGTCATAGATGGGCTTTGGTTTTTGCGCTGGTTCTTCGTGGCCAATAGCACCTTGGGACGCGCTGGTTGCGTAATAGGCGTTCTGGGTTCGGTCATTGCGGTGACTTATTTGTTAATGGAATGGCGCAGGCTTTCGTTGATAGAACGGCGCAGGCTCAAGGAGACATATAAAGACTACATCTACAACGATCTCGTGGCCTGTGCGCACTTCTACAAAGAGCAACTGAAGAGTTGCCACAAACTATGGATTTATTTTTCTTGTTTTCTCTGTTGGATGTTGGGCAAGTTGATGTATGACCACAATACCCACGTCGATATGTTCACGTGGGTATTGTTGAGTATGCTCTTCATAGTCATTCTTCTAGCAATGCATCTATGGAAACAAAACAACTTGCGGCGGATCGAGGAGATCGATGCGCTGCTGGCGGAGCGGGAGCACGGGGCTGAGCTATAGCTTCTGCACGACGACGGCGGTGCCATAGGCGAGGATGATACGTTCGCCATTGGACGACGGGGTGGCGTAGCGCATGCCAACGACGGCGTTGGCCCCTTGCTTGGCTGCATTGGTGAGCATGTCGAGGAAGGCTTCGCGCATGGTGTCGATCAGGATGGTTTTCTGCCCACCGGGAAAGATGCCGGTGTAGATTGTGACGCCAAAACCCTCGGCGACACCGAGAGTACGAGTGATGCGATAGCCGGGTATCTCGTCGGTGGTGGCGACCATTGTGGGATCAAGTGGAAGAGGCATGGGATGCTCCAAGTATTTCGAGGGTTAGATTTTTTCGACGACGACGGCGGTGCCGTAGGCGAGGACTTCGGTGACACCCTGCATGAGCTCGTTGGCGTCGTAGCGGGCCATGATGACAGCGTTGCCGCCGGCCTGGGCTGCGTGCTGCGCCATCATGACGAAGGCGTCCTGGCGGGTCTTCTCGCAGAGCTGGGTGTAGAGGGTGATGTTGCCGCCGATGAGGGTCTGTAGGCCGGCGCCGATGGTGCCAAATAGATTGCGCGAGCGGACGACGATGCCGCGGACGATGCCGATGTTGCGCACGATGCGGTAGCCGGGAAGCTCCAGCGCGGTGGTGACCATGGAGGGATCGATGAGGGCGGCGGGCTGTTGGGGATATGAGGCCATAGGGTTCTCCTGATTTCCGGTTTCGAGTTGTGAGCTTTGGGCCGTGAGCTATGAGCTTTTCTGCTGGAGGATTGTACGCGCGGGGAGGGGTTATGGTTCCGTGCGGGCGAGGTCGGAGATGAGCGTGGCGACGGAGCCGGAGTCGATGGCGCGGGCGGCGAGGGCGATGGCGGCGCGGAAGGCCTGGTGGCTGTCTGGCGTGGAGGATGGGACGACATCGGCGGCGATGAGGACGGCGGCGGCGTTGAGCAGGACAACGTCGCGGCGGGGGCCGGGTTCGCCGGTGAAGATGGCGCGGAGAATGGCGGCGTTGGTTGAGGCATCGCCCCCGCGCAGGGTGTGGATGGAGGCGGAGGCAAGGCCGACCTGCTCCGGCGTGAGACGGCTGAAGGTGACGGCGTCGCCGCGGACTTCGGCGAGTTGGGTTGGGCCGGAGATGGAGATCTCGTCGATGCCAGAGCCGCTTGCGGCGGCTTCGTCCGAGACTGCGCCGTGGACGACGAAGGCATGGCGGACGCCGAGCAGCAGCATGGCCTCGGCGACGATGGGAACCAGGCGGGCGGAGTAGACGCCCATGACCTGGGCGCGCGCTCCTGCCGGGTTGGCGAGCGGGCCGAGGACGTTGAATGCGGTGCGCACGCCGAGTGCCCGGCGGACGGGCATGACGGCCTTCATGGCCGGATGCAGACCGGGAGCGTGCAGGAAGGCGAAACGGTGGCGGCGCAGGGATTCGGCCCCGGCGGCTGGGGTGAGAGAGATGGGAATGCCGAGGGCCTCGAGGACGTCGGCCGAGCCGCAGAGCGATGTGACGGCGCGGTTGCCGTGCTTGGCGACCATGATTCCGGCCCCGGCGGCGGCACTGGCGGCGGCGGCGACCAGGGCGGCGGCGGTGGAGATGTTGAAGGTGCCGGTGTCGTCTCCACCGGTGCCGCAGGTGTCGACGAGGAGAGCGCGCTCGGCGTCGTCGAGGGGGACGGGGATGGCGGCGGTGAGCATGGCTTCGGCGAAACCGGCCAGTTCTGCGGCGGTCTCTCCGCGGGCAGCAATGGCCCCGAGCAGCGCGGCGAGCTGTTGGGAGTGCGGGCTGCCGGGCTGATCGGCTTCGGTGCTGCCGGCCAGGACGAGGTCGAGCAGGGCGCGGGCCTGACTGCGCGAGAGGACCTCGCGCTGCTCGACGACGCGCTTCATGTATTCATGCAGGGCCATGAATGGAAGGGTATCAGGCGCGGGTGGCTGCAAGGCAATCGGTTTCTGCGTTCACGCCTAAAGGCAGCGGGCCGCCGCACGTTGAATTGAACGATAATCGACCATATCGGACGATAAACGCACAAAATGGGGTTGGTGGATTGCTCCGGTTCGCGGCAATCCACTAGTATCGGACTGCGAGCAATTTTTATATAGAACCGAGACTAACAAAACATGAAGATCCACGAGTACCAGGCAAAAGAGATTCTGCGGAGGTACGGGGTTCCCGTGCCCGAAGGCGCGATGGCCACCACGGAGGAAGAAGCAGACACAGCGGCGAAGACGCTGTTCAGCAAGGGCAATCTGGCGGTGGTAGTGAAGGCCCAGATTCACGCCGGAGGCCGGGGCAAGGGCGGCGGCGTGAAGGTGACCAAGACGATCGAGGACGCGAACACGGCGGCCAAGGCGATCCTCGGGATGCAGTTGGTGACGCATCAAACTGGGCCGGCGGGGCAAAAAGTCCAGCGGCTGCTGATTGAGGCGGGCTCGGCGATCGAGCGTGAACTTTATCTCGGTTTGGTGCTGGACCGCGCGACGGCCAAGATTGTGTTTATGGCGTCGCAGGCGGGCGGCATGGAGATCGAGAAGGTGGCGAAGGAGACTCCGGAGCTGATCTACAAGGAGACCATCGAGCCGGCGCTCGGCCTACAGCCATTCCAGGCGCGGCGGCTGGCCTTCAAGCTGGGGTTGGAAAAGAAGCAGATCAACCAGGCGGTGTCGTTCATGATGGGCCTCTACAAGGCGTACGTCGAAAGCGATGCGTCGCTGATGGAGATCAACCCGTTCATCACGACCAAGGACGGAAGCCTGATGGCCCTGGACTGCAAGATCAACTTCGACGACAACGCGATGTTCCGGCACAAGGACCTGCAGGCGCTGCGCGACCTGGCGGAGGAAGACCCGCTGGAGGTGCAGGCGTCGAAGTTCAACCTGAACTACATCAAGCTGGACGGCAACATTGCGTGCATGGTGAACGGGGCCGGCCTCGCGATGGCGACGATGGACATCATCAGCTACGCGGGCGGGAGTCCGGCGAACTTTCTGGATGTGGGCGGAAGCGCCAGCCAGGAGCAGATCGAGAATGCGTTTGAGATTCTGCTGACCGATCCCAACGTGAAGGCGATCTTCATCAATATCTTTGGCGGGATCCTGCGAGTGGACATTCTGGCGTCGGCGGTGGTTGAGGCCACGAAGAAGCTGAATGTGAAACTGCCGATCATACTGCGGCTGGAAGGCACGAATGTCGAAGAGGGCAGGAAGATTCTGGCCGAGTCCGGCATTAAGTTCCAAGTGGGAGCAACGATGAAAGAGGCTGCCGACCTTGCTGTCGCCGCCGCGAAAGGGGGCAAGTAATGGCAGTATTAGTTGATAAAAATACGCGGTTGATTGTGCAGGGGATTACCGGGCATGAGGGTACGTTCCACGCCAAGGCCTGCGAGGAGTACGGGACGAAAGTGGTTGGCGGAGTGACGCCTGGCAAGGGCGGGACAATCCACGAGGGCTGGCCGGTCTTCAACACGGTGGAGGAGGCGGTGAAGGCGACGGGCGCGAATGCGACCATGATCTTTGTTCCGCCGCCGTTTGCCGCGGACGGGATTCTGGAGGCCGAGGACGCGGGGCTGCCGTTGATCGTCTGCATTACCGAGGGCATTCCGACGCTGGACATGGTGCGGGTGTGGGAGATTGTGAAGCGGTCGAAATCGCGGCTGGTGGGGCCGAACTGTCCGGGCGTGATCTCTCCGGGCAAGGCGAAGGTGGGCATTATGCCGGCGCGCATCCACAAGGAAGGCTCGGTGGGAATTGTGTCGCGCTCTGGGACGCTGACGTATGAGGCGGTGTACCAGTTGACGACGCGCGGCATTGGGCAGTCGACGGCGATCGGCATCGGCGGCGACCCGATCATCGGGACAACGCACATCGACGCGCTGCGGCTGCTGAACGACGATCCGGAGACCGAGGCGATCATCATGATCGGCGAGATCGGCGGAACGGCGGAGGAGAAGGCAGCGCAGTTCATCAAGGAGTTTGTGAAGAAGCCGGTGGTCGGGTTCATCGCGGGACAGACAGCGCCTCCGGGACGCCGCATGGGCCACGCTGGCGCGATCATCAGCGGCGGCGAAGGCACGGCCGCAAGCAAGATGGCGGCGATGGAAGCGGCTGGAATTCACGTTGTCAAGTCGCCGGCAGAGATGGGAGCGACGATGGCGCGGCTGCTGGGCAAGGCATAGATTCAAGAGCACGAAGGACAAAAGCGTGGCGCGCCGATGGGTGCGCCACGCTTTTTATTGTTTCTGCTGCCGGTAGAAGAAACCGGCGGCGAGGAAGAGCATGGCTACCGTGAAGGCGAGTCGTGCGTGGAGGAGCGCGTGGACGTGAAGCTGCACCACTCCGTCCATGATCCAGGCCGCACATCCGACAAACCAGATCCAGGCTGTCTTTCGCATTGCTCTACTGTAGTCGGAAAGCTAGCAGGCTTTACACTGGAGGTACACGCAAAACACGTTCAGAAGAAAACATTCACAGCGATAGACATTCAGCAAGGGAGAACAATTTTGTCAGAGAGAACATTCAGCATCATCAAGCCGGACGCGGTGCGCAAGGGATATACGGCGGCGATTCTGGCGCAGATTGAAGAGGCGGGATTCAAGATTGTGGCCATCAAGCGGGCGTCGATCTCGCAGGCGCAGGCCGAGGGTTTCTATGCGGTGCATGCGGGGAAGCCGTTCTTCGCGGGGCTGACCGAGTTCATGAGCTCGGGGCCGATCTTTCCCATGGTGTTAGAGAAGGAGAACGCGATCGCCGACCTGCGCAAGCTGATGGGGGCAACCAATCCGGCGCAGGCCGAGGAGGGAACGATCCGCAAGAAGTATGCGGAGTCGATTGGCGAGAACGCGATCCACGGCTCGGACGCGGAGGAGACGGCGGCGTTCGAGATTGGTTACTTCTTCGCTGGGATTGAGCTGAAGTAGGTTCATGGGGTGGGTCCCGGCTCGGCGGTGACGACGGTCTTGGCGTTGAGGAACTCGCGCATTCCGGCGGCTGAGAGTTCGCGGCCGTAGCCCGAGCGCTTGACGCCCCCGAAGGGCAGGCGGGGATCGCTGGCCACCTGGGCGTTGAAGAAGACGGCGCCGCACTGGAGCGCGGCGCTGAAGCGGCGCTGCTCTTCGCGGCTGGCGGTCCATACGGAGGCGGCGAGGCCGAATGGGGTGTCGTTGGCGATGGCGATGGCCTCGTCGATATCGGAGAAGCGGAAGAGCATTGCGACGGGGCCGAAGACCTCTTGGCGGTAGACCGGCACGGTGCGGGGAAGGCCGGCGAGGACGGTGGGCGCGTAGTAGTTCCCGGTGCCGATCATGCGCTCTCCGCCGGCGAGCAGGCGCGCGCCGGCGTGGATTGCGGCTGCGACCTGCGCTTCGATCTCGTCGAGCTGCGCGGTGGTGGCGAGGGGGCCGATCTGAGTGTCTTCTCGTGTGGGGTCGCCGACCTTGAGGGCGTCCATGGCAACGACGAAGCGAGATTCAAATTCTTCGTAGATGCATTCGGCGATGAGGAAGCGCTTTGCGGCGATGCAGGACTGTCCGCTGTTGACCGTGCGCGCGGCGACAGCTGCTGCGACGGCGGTGTCGAGCGAGGCCGAGGGCATGACGATGAAGGGATCACTGCCGCCCAACTCGAGAACGGATTTCTTGATGAGCCATCCGGCCTGGGCGGCAATGGCGCGGCCGGTGGACTCGCTGCCAGTGACCGTGACGGCGGCGACGCGCTCATCGGCGAGCACCATCTCCACCTGGCTGGCTTCGATGAGGAGCGTCTGGAAGCTGCCGCGGGGAAAGCCGGCGCGGCGAACCAGAGCTTCGATGGCGAGCGCGCACTGAGGGACGTTGGAGGCGTGCTTGAGCAGGCCCACGTTGCCGGCCATGAGAGCGGGCGCGAGGAAACGGAAGACCTGCCAGAAGGGGAAGTTCCAGGGCATGACGGCGAGGATGACTCCGAGCGGGTCCCAGCGGACGGCAGCGTCGAGCGGCGGGGCGTCGACCGGCTCCGGCGCGAGGATGCGTGCGGCGTTCTCGGCGTAGTAGCGGCA
>Ga0187851_10001925_pt1 | contig 19010 bp, 19 predicted proteins | sample June2016WEW_6_10_FD_132997 | JGI IMG/M metagenome (GOLD analysis project Ga0187851, IMG submission 132997) | Peatland microbial communities from SPRUCE experiment site at the Marcell Experimental Forest, Minnesota, USA - June2016WEW_6_10 | ecosystem: Environmental > Terrestrial > Soil >...
ACAGGCCCTGGACCTCGGCTGCAATTTTATCGACACCGCCCAGGGCTACGGCGACGGACACAGCGAACGGGTCATCGGCAAATTCCTGAAGGCGCACAAGGGCGAACGCATTTACGTGGCAACGAAAATCCCACCCAAAAGTCCGGGTGAGTGGCCGCCGACGCCTTACGACGACATCGAAGCACGGTTCCCGGAAAATTATCTGCGTGAGTGCATTGAAATCAGCCTCCGCAACCTGCAGACCGATTGCATTGACCTGCTGCAATTGCACACCTGGACGCGCGCCTGGAACCGCCGGCCGGCCGCACTGGCGGTGCTGCGCGAGTTACGACGCGAAGGAAAGTTGCGCGGCATTGGCATCAGCACGCCGGAACAGGACCAGAATTCGCTCGTGGAGCTGATGCGCCAGGGCTGGCTCGACAGCGTCCAGGTCATCTACAACATTTTTGAACAGGAACCGCAGGCGGAATTGCTGCCGGCCGCTCTCGAACACAACGTTGGTGTCATCGTGCGGGTTGCGTTTGATGAAGGCGCGCTTACCGGCAAATTCACGGAAAAAACCACGTTCGCTCCGGACGAATTCCGCAATAATTATTTCGCGGGCGACCGGCTGGCGCGCACCGTCCGGCGGGTGGACCAGCTCAAGGCAACCATCGGCGCGGCTGAACCGGACCTGGCCACGGCGGCCTTGAAATTTGCGCTCAAACCCAGGGCCGTTTCCACCGTCATCCCGGGCATGCGCAATGTCCGGCAAGCCCGATTGAACTGTTCCGTCAGCAACCTGCCGCCCTTGGCTGACGAACTCGAATTAAAGCTGCGCCAGCACGCCTGGGCGCGCGCCAATTGGTACAAGGGCAAGGATTGATGGCCTTGTCCGAACTTGACCGCCCACCAAAAACGCGTCGCCGTCTGGATTGCGGCTCGCAAATCCGTACAATTTCTGCGAAAAAATGGCCAAAGAATGACGAGCTTTCTTCCTTTTCGCCACTGATACTCAGGTCATGACTGACGGCTATCAATCATTGGATGGAGACGTTCAGGAAAACGGGCCAACCTCCAGTGGCGGCAGGTCCGGGCATGTTGAATCCGGAAAGATCGGGCACTGGAACGGTATCATCGCAGAGTTTCTCACCACCCTCCGGTCACACGTGCCGCTGGGCTATGAGGACGAAACGGGCTTCCATACCGGCATCATGTCTCCTGAAAAATAAAAGCCTCAAGGCGCGTCCTCGAAATGGGCCGCCACGCGGTTGATTATTTCCTGACGAAAACCGCCGGGCAGGAATTTGACTCCCCGGATCGTTTACAGAAATACCTGATAAAATCACGCTTTCCCGCCGCAGCTGTTTTGTTACTGTGGCCGCATGTTTGACCCAGCCGACTTGTTTGACCTCCGCCAGACGGAACACGCCGCCATCTTTGACGGCGGCAGATTCGCGTGGGACGCCCTTAAAGAAATTGAATCCTACCTCGTCGCCCATCTAAAACCCGAACTGCACAACAAATGCGAAGGCCGGGCGTTCATCAGCGAAAACGTGTCCATTGGTGAAGGCACGGTGGTCGAGGACGGCGCAATGATCAAAGGCCCGGCCATCATCGGCAAAAACTGCAAAATCCGTCACAGCGCCTATATCCGCGAAAATGTCATCATCGGCGACGGTTGCGTCGTCGGCAATTCGTCCGAACTGAAAAATTCGCTGCTGTTCAATGGCGCGCAGGCGCCGCACTACAATTATATCGGCGATTCCATCCTGGGCCACAAGGCGCACCTTGGCGCGGGCGTGAAGATCTCCAACTACAAACTCTTCCACGGCAACATCGAGGTGGAAGTGGACGGCGTGCCGTTCGACACCGGCCTGCGAAAGTTTGGCGCGCTGCTGGGCGACGGCGCGGAAATCGGCTGCAACGCCGTATTGAACCCCGGCAGCATCATCGGGCGCGGCGCGGTCATTTACCCGAACGTCTTCTGGCGTGGCATCCTGCCCGCGAACATGATTGCCAAGAACAAGGCCCAAATCGAAGTCGTCGCCAAAAGGCCGAGGGAAACCTAATTAACCGCTTCGCATATTTTCTGTGCGATTTTTTCCGGCGATTCTTCCGGCTGTAATTCCATCCATTTCGGTTCAAGCTGACGGTGAAACCATGTCAATTGCCGTTTGGCAAACTGCCGCGTGCGGATTTTTACCAGTTCAATGGTTTCCGCCAGACCCGAAAGCTTTCGGGGTTCGCCGCGCAGATGTTCCACCACCTGCCGGTAGCCGATGGCCTGCATCGCCGTTTGGTTTTCCGCCAGACCCTGCCTGAGCAATTCGCGCGTCTCGTCCACCAGCCCGCGCGCGAACATCGCATTCACGCGGGCGTTTATGCGCGCATGCAAATCTGCGGGCGGGCGTGTGACGCAGAAAAAGACGTTGGACCTTGGACTCTGGACCTTGGACTTCCATTCGACCCGCTGCTGGGAAAACTTTTTACCGGTCAACCGGATCACCTCCACCGCGCGAATGACGCGGCGCGGATTTTGTTTGTCAATCTTCTCATAGGCCACCAGGTCGCGCTCGCGCAATTCCTGCAGCAACGCCTCGAACGGCAGGGCTTCCAGCCGGGCGCGCAGTTCGGGATTGGCCGCAGGCGCCTCGCCGAGGCCGCTCAGGAAGGCCTTGAAATAAAGTCCCGTCCCGCCGCAGAACACCGGCACGCGGCCCCGCGCCTGAATTTCCTCAACCGCCTTTTGTGCGAGCCGGACAAATTGCGCGGCGTCGAAGGATTCGGCCAGGTCACAGATGTCGATGAGATGATGCGGCACCCGGGCGCGGTCGGCGGGCGAAGGCTTGGCCGTGCCGAGGTCGAGTCCGCGATACACCTGCATGGAATCGGCGGAGATGATTTCGCCGCCCAGCCGTTCGGCGAGGCGGAGCGCGATTTCCGATTTTCCCACCGCGGTCGGCCCGGCGATGAAAACGGGTTGAGGGTTGAATGTTTCTGCCATCGACATCCCGTTCGTCGTTACGTTCGTTTTGCCGGCCGGTATTGCGACAGGATGACCCCCAGCGCGAGGCCGGTAATGAAAAAGGGTATACTGACCAGCATGCCCGGCGTGAGGCCGTAATGCAGGTGGTCGGGCGGATAATCGCCGCGGAAATATTCCATGAACGTGCGGGTGACGGCATAGCCGACGAGGTAGGTGGCAAAGACCTGGCCGTCGAATTTTTTGTGCCGGAACAGCCATGCCAGCAGGAGGTAAAGCAGCACATTATTCACCGCATCATAAATCTCCGTCGGATGCACCGGCAGGGACGGGTCATTCTTGCCAACGAGACCCTGCTGATATTGCTGGAACCAGGCAAAGGATTGGTTCGGGAATTGGACACCCCACGGCAGGTGGGTTGGATGGCCATAGCAGCAGCCGTTGAGAAAACAACCGACCCGGCCAAAAAAGTTTCCCAGCGCGATGCTCGGCGCCAGCACGTCGGCGACCTTCCACACCGGCAGTTTTTTCCAGCGAATGTAAACGAAGCCGGCCAGGATCGCGCCCATCAGGCCGCCATAATAAACCAGGCCGCCGTGCTGGATCATAAAAATTTCCAAAAGCGGCTGGCTGGCAAATTCATCCTTCCAATACGTCGTCACATAGACAATGCGGGCGCCAAGGATGGCGCCCACCATCAGCCAGAGCACGATGTCAGCGATGCGTTCGGCGGGGATATTTTCACGCGGGGCGCGGCGGGTGGCCGTCCACAGGCCCACCAGAAACGCGATGGCAACCATGATGCCATACCAATGAATGGCCAGTGACCCCAGGTGAAACGCAATCGGATGCACGTTGAGAGGTTAAAGCGTGACAGCGGAAATGGAAAACTGAAATTCGCGCCGGTTCAGTTCGGATTGGTCGTTGCCACCGGACTGAAGTTTGTCGGCGGCGGGGGTGGCGGCGTGATAAAGTCCTGGGGCAACGGCGGCCATGCCGGCACGTTCACCACGAGGTCGCGCCAGGCCTGACGATCCGCGGGCGACATCCGGGACCAGCGTTCGGCGTTCTTCAGGAATTCCTGCTTTTCAGTTGCGCTCAGGCCGGCAAATTTCGCAAAGGCACGCGTGCACTCCTCCCGCTGACCCGGCGGCAATTGGTCGAAGGCCTGGAGGGTTTTTTTCATTTGCCGGCGTTCCGCATCGGACAAGGTGCCGAGGGCCGCCTGTTTTTCGTCCGGGGTAAGCTCGAAGAATTGATTCACGCCCGCAGTGATTTTTTTCCGCTGAGCTTCGGTCATGGCATTCCAGCGGGCCGCCTCGGAATCGGGAGCGGCGTCCTGCGGCAGGGGCGGGCCGTTGCTCGTGTCCACGTTCGCAAAATAACGCAGGGTGCGTTCGTTCTCCAAAAATTCCTCCTGCAACGGCGGCGGCAGAATGCTCCATTGCATGAGCCGGGACCCCACCAGTTCGCGCAGGTCCGCCGGGACCTGCGCGAGGCGCGCGGCACGTTGGTCCGCCGGGACCTGCATGAGCGGGAGCAGATACCAGCGCAACTCGGTGGCGCACAGCCGTAATTCGCGCTCGTTGGGATCGAGCGCTTCATATTCTCCGACCTTGGCGAGGATGCGTTCGCGCACGGGCGGCGGGCGGTTGGTCAGAAAGGCCTCACGATCATCCGGCGTCATGGCCAGCAATTGGCGGAATAAATCCACCGGGGACCGCGGGCCGGGCACGGCGGGAAGATGGCTGGCCGGCGACGAAAACAATTTCAGGGGCGGCGAAACGCCGGGGCCGGTTCCCCCGGAAACGGGATGCATCATCACCTGCCCGGCAACGCAAAACACCAGCCACCACCGTACGTGCCACAATCGGTTCATTGCAAGAGCGCAAGCAACTCCTCATCGGCGCGCGGCTGGCCCATGCGCTGGATGGCATCGAAATTTTTCAAGGCTTCAACACTGGGCAACGGCTGCGCCCGGGCCACCCGCGCCATGTTTTGGGCGAGCTGGGCGCGTTGATTGAATTCGTAACGTTGATAGGTCAGGCCGGCAATGCCGATCACCGCCACCCCGACCGCCAGCCGGGGCACCAGCACGCGCCAGGTCCATTGCCAGCCCGTTGCCCGCGACGGCCTCGCTTCGCGTTCGGCGGCCTGGAGTACGCGCGCCGTGAAATTTGACGGCACCGGCGCATCCGGCAACCGGGCCAGCCCTTCAGTCAACAGCGATTCAAACTCCCAATCCGCCCGTGTTTCCGGCAGGGCAGGCAATCCGGTGCGTTCGGCCTCGGTAAGTTTCCGGCGCCAAACCACTTCGCGCAAGGGGTCCTGAAGCGGCTCGTCTTTCATTGTGTCCTTTGGGTTAAAAACCGGCGTGCCGACAAAGTTGCGCCGAAAACTCGCTCGCCGTGACCTGTATTCCAGCCTATGCTAGGGGCGGAAAATGACCGCCATGGCCGCCAATCCAGCCAAATCCGAAGCCCCCGGGCTGACCAATCGCCAGCGCTTTCTCGACGCCTGCCATTGCCGCGTGGTGGACCGCCCACCGGTCTGGCTCATGCGGCAGGCGGGGCGCGCGCTCCCGGAATACCGCAAGCTCAAGAGCCAATACCCCTTTCTGACCCTGGTCCGCACACCGGAACTGGCCGCCGAAGTCACCTTACAGCCCGTGCAGCGGTTTGACTTCGATGCCGCCATTCTGTTCAGCGACATCCTCGTCGTCGCTGAAGGTCTGGGCCAGGGCTATAAATTCCGTGACGGCGGCGGCATCGAAATGAATTTTGCGCTGCGCACGGCCGACGACATCCAGCGACTCGACGTTCCCGCCCTGCCGGAACGCCTCGCCTACATCCCGCGCGCCCTGCAACTCGTCAAATCCTTGCTCGGCGACCGGACCGCGCTCATTGGTTTTGCCGGATCGCCCTGGACGCTCGCCAATTTCATGCTCGAAGGCGGCAGCGCGGATGAATTTACGCGGGCCGGGAAATTATTTTATTCCGAGCCGGAACTCTTTTCGCGGCTGATGACCAAGCTGACCGCCGCCGTCACCCGCCTGTTGCAGATGCAAATCCAGGCGGGTGTGGACGCCGTGCAAATCTTCGACAGCCTCGGTGGGTTGCTGGCCGGGGAAGCATTTGCGTCCGCTTCGGCCGACTGGATCAAACAAATCGTGGCCGCGCTGAACCACGCCGTGCCGGTCATCGTGTTTTCCAAGGATGTCCACGGCCACTGGCACACGCTGGTGGACACGGGCGCCAACGTGCTGGGAATCGACTGGACGGTCCGGCTGGCGGAGGTGCGCGCCCGATTGCCGGAACAGGTTGGCGTGCAAGGCAATCTTGATCCATCTTTGCTCCTGACGAACCCGGAAATCGTCACGACGGAAACCCGCCGGATTTTGACCGACATGCGCGGCGCCCGCGGCCATATTTTTAATCTGGGTCACGGCGTGCCGCCGGATGCCAAACTGGAAAACATCACCGCCCTGGTCGAGACGGTGAAACATTTCAAATGAGCCAGCTGAACGTCAATCTGGATCTGGTGCAGAAATACAACGTGGCCGGGCCGCGCTACACCAGCTATCCGCCCGCAACGAAATTCACCGACGCCATCTCGTGGGAGCAGCTTTCCGCAAAGATCGAGGAGAACAACCGGGCGCCGCGCGACCTCTCGATTTATTTTCACATCCCGTTCTGCGAAACGCTCTGTTGGTTCTGTGGCTGCACGACCGTCATTACGCTCAATCACGACCGGGGCATGGCCTACGTCGAGGCCCTGGGCCGCGAGGTGGCAAAAATGGCGCCCCGGCTGAATCGGCAACGCCAGGCCGTCCAACTCCATTTCGGCGGCGGCTCGCCGACGTTTTTGAAGCCGGACGAAATCCGACGGCTCGGCGAAATCATCCATCAACACTTCCCCTTTTCGCCGGACATTGAAGCGAGCGTGGAGGTGGATCCCCGCCGGCTCACCCGCGAGCACATGGTGGCCCTGCGGGAAATCGGATTCAACCGCGCCTCGATGGGCGTGCAGGATTTCAATCCGCAGGTGCAGGAGGCGATTCACCGCATCCAGCCGCGCGCCATGACCCAGCAGGCGATGGATTGGATGCGCGAACTCGGTTTCGGCTCCATCAATCTCGACCTGATTTACGGGCTGCCGTTTCAGACCCCGGAATCATTCAACGAAACGCTCGACACCGTGCTGACGATGAAGCCCGACCGGCTGGCGGTGTTCAGTTATGCGCACGTGCCGTGGATCAAACCGTCGCAAAAAATTCTCGAACGCGAGGTGCTGCCCACACCGGAAACCAAGTTGCAGGTGCTCAAGCTCGTCATCGAAAAACTCACGGCGGACGGCCAATACGTCTACATCGGCATGGACCACTTTGCGAAGCCGACCGACGAGCTCGCCGTGGCCCAACGCGAGAAGAAACTGCAACGGAATTTTCAAGGCTACAGCACCCGCGCCGGCTCGGATATTTACGCATTTGGCATGTCGAGCATTTCGCAAATCCCCGATGCCTACTGGCAGAACGAAAAGGAACTGCCGAAATGGCAGGAGGCCGTGGACACCGGAAAAATCCCGCTGCAACGCGCCTATTTCCTGACCGATGAGGACAAAATCCGCCGCGAAACCATCATGCGCGTGATGTGTGACCTGTCCCTCGACTTCGCGGCGATGTCGCAGAAACTGGGAATCAATTTCCAGGAACATTTCGCCCATGAACTCGCCGCGCTCGCACCGTTTGCCGCCGACGGTTTGGTAAAACGCTCATCCGCCGGCCTCGAAGTCACCGACGCCGGGCGGTTGTTTATCCGGAACATCGCCATGTGCTTTGACAACACCCTCGCACCCGCGGGCGAGCGGAAACATTCCAGAACGATTTGAAATCCGTTGCCATCATCGGTGCGGGCATCACGGGATTGACCGCGGCGTTTTACCTGACACGCAAGGGCATTCCCATCACGGTCTATGAAGCGGGCGGGCGGGTGGGCGGGGTGATTCAATCCATCCGGCGCGACGGTTTCCTGGCCGAGTGCGGCCCGAACACCCTGCTCGAAACGTCGCCGAAAATCGCCCAACTCGTCCGCGACGCCGGGCTCGCCTCACGCCGGCTGGATTCGGATCCCCAGGCCGGGGCGCGTTATGTCGTCCGTTACCGGCGGCCCATCGCGATGCCGTCGTCGCAATTGGGGATCTTCACGTCGGAATTGTTGAGCGCAACGGCGAAGTTCGCCTTGTTGCGTGAACCGTTTGTCCCGCGCCTCCGGGATGGTCGCGAGGAAAGCATTGCGGAATTTGTCATGCGCCGGTTGAACCGGGAATTTCTTGACCAGATGATTGACGCGCTGGTGGCCGGAATTTATGCGGGCGATCCGCACAAGCTTTCCGTGCAACAGGCGTTCCCCCGGCTCGCCGAACTCGAAGGGCGCTACGGTTCGCTTATCAAGGGCCAGATTTTTGGCGCCCGCGAACGTAAACGCCGCGGCGAAATCGCCAAGGACCGCGCCCCCAAGTTTTCCTTTGACGAAGGCCTGCAGGTGTTGACGGACACGTTGGCGGCACGGCTTGGTAACATGGTGAAGCTCAACACCCCGGTCACCAAACTCACACAAACGGAGGGTGGATGGCGGGTATCGACGGCATCCGGTGAAATGGAGCACGGCGCGGTGATTTATTGCGGCACGGCCCACAAACTGGCGGAATTGAACGTGGCGATCGGTGGGGCGGCCCTTACCAGCACAGTCAATCTCTCGCCATTCTCCGAAATCCGTTATCCGCCGGTGGCGAGCGTGGTTCTGGGTTTCCGGCGCGAGGACGTGGTGCATCCGTGCCAGGGCTACGGCATGTTGATTCCAAAAATCGAAGGCTTCAACATCCTCGGCACGATCTTCTCGTCGTCGTTGTTCCCGAACCGCGCGCCCGCCGGTCACCTCACGCTTACCAGCTACGTGGGCGGCGAACGGCAGCCGGACCTGGCGTCGCGCCGGGCGGACGAACTGGTCGCGCTGACCTGCGAGGATTTGCGCGTATTACTGGGAGTAAAAGGCCGGCCCGTGTTCGAACATACGAGGCTTTACCCAAAGGCGATTCCGCAATACAATGTCGGCCATGGCCGCTACCGCGAATTGATGAATGCCATCGAAAATCAAGCCGCCGGTCTTTTTCTCGCCGGCCATTATCGCGAGGGTGTTTCGTTGGGCGATTCGATTGTCTCGGGCGGCAACGTGGTTGAGCGCGTGGAAACATTTCTGACGACCAAATGAGCAAGGGCGTTTTGCTGGTCAATTTGGGTTCGCCGGATTCGCCTTCGGTCGGCGACGTAAGGCGTTACCTGAATGAATTCCTGATGGACGCCCGCGTGATCGATACGCCGTGGCCGTTGCGGCGGCTGATTGTCAGCATGATTCTCATCAGCCGGCCCAAAGAGTCCGCCGAAGCCTATCATAAAATCTGGTCGCCGGAAGGTTCGCCGCTCGTGGTCACGAGCCGTCGGGTCCAGGCGAAGTTGCAGGAACGCGTCACCCTGCCGGTCGCCCTGGCGATGCGCTATCAACACCCTTCCATCCCGAACGCGATCCGGGGGCTGGCCGAACAGAAAGTCGACGAGGTTATATTGATCCCGCTGTTCCCGCATTACGCCATGTCGAGTTACGAAACCGCCGTCGTGCGCGTCCAGCAGGTGGCGGCCAAACTCGCGCCGCAAATGCTGATCAAGGTCCAACCGCCTTATGGTGACTCGCCGGATTACATCGCCGCCCTCACCGCCAGCGCGGCAAATTATCTGGAGGCGGGTTATGACCATTTGTTGTTCAGTTTTCACGGGGTGCCGGAACGGCATCTCAAAAAAACCGATCCCACGGGCCGTCACTGTCTGACGGCCCCCAATTGCTGTGAAGGCACCAGTCCGGCGCATGCCACGTGTTATCGCGCGCAGTGTTTCAAGACCGTCGCCGCGTTTGTGAAGCAGGCGGGTGTGCCGGCGGGACACTTTTCCGTGTCGTTCCAATCCCGCCTGGGGAGCGATCCCTGGCTGAAGCCCTACACGGATTTTGAACTGGCCGAACTGCCCAAACGGGGTGTCAAAAATCTCCTGGTCATCTGCCCGGCGTTTGTTTCGGATTGTCTGGAGACCCTCGAGGAAATCGGCATTCGCGGACGGAAAACGTTCTTTTCGGCGGGCGGCAAGGAGTACACGCAAATCCCCTGTTTGAACGAGCACCCGCGCTGGATCTCCGCGTTGGAAAAAATGATCGGACGGTTCTGAAAAACGGGCGGCATCTCAAAATCCGTCCGCCTACCGCTTGGACTTTCCGCGCCCGACGGAACTCCTGAACTTGAGTTTGACCGTGTCCTGCAAAAAGCCGAGAAACCCCTTTTTCTTCTTCGCCTGGACAGTCGGGATGGGCTCACACTTATGACTGCACAACGGACAAAGCGAGAGCGGGTCGCCGCCTTTGAGGCGCAGCACATGCACGCAGTCGTTGCACATGACCTCGTGGCAGTGGCTGCAACGGTAGGTGGCCTGGGCCTGCGAATGCCGCGGACAGACAATCATGCCATCGGCCAGCACCACCGGCGGCTTGGGCCGCGGCCGTTCAAATTGCGGAATCGCGACGTTGATCTCGGTGGATTCGACAAACAACTCCACGTCGCCCAGACACACCATCTGGCCCGGAAGCAACCAGGCTTCCCGGACCGGATCGCCGTTGACGAACGTGCCGTTGGTTGAACCGCAATCGCGTATCATCACCCCGTCGTTCGAGAGCACAATCTGACAATGGTTGACGGATACCGTGGGGTGATCGATGGAAAAATCGGAATCCGGACTGCGGCCGATTTGGTTGACACCCAGGCGCAGTTCAAGCGTCTGATTTTTCAAACCCTCTGTTTTGATCAACAGCCTGGCCATGGCGCCTCCGCATTTTCAGTCCACCGCCATTCTCCGCTTCAAGGGAGAAAAAGTCGAGAACAAAATAAGCGGAGCTGTTCAACCGCCGACGGCCTTACCGCAGTGGGTTCCGGGCAAAGGCAAATTCCTCGACGATTTTTCCGCCGACTAAATGTTCCCGGACAATGCGTTCCAGTGTCTCCGGGGTGCAGGAGTGGTACCAGACACCTTCGGGATAAACGACCGCGACCGGTCCGCGCGTACAAACCCGCAGACAGTTGACTTTGGTGCGATAGACCAGCGGTTGCGGCCCCGCCAGGTTCAACTCTTTGAGCCGCTGCTTCAAAAACTCCCAGGCGGCCAGACCCGCTTCTCGCGGGCAACAGTTCGGCGTGGTCTGGTCCGCGCACAAAAAAATGTGCCGGCGGAATTTTTCAATGCCGTGCGTTTCCACGGCGCTTTGCAACTCCGTTTTCATAAACCTGATCCTAGTCCGGGTGGCCGGCGCCCGCGAGATTAAGTTGCCAAAGGGGTCAACGCGAAAACGTCAGGCCGATGACGCCCGCCACGGCCATCAGCGCTCCCAGGGTCGAGCGCAAACCGATGCGTTCCCCATCAACGAGGCGCGTCATCGGCAGCAACAGGATGGGGGTGGTGGCGATCACGGCGGTGACGATGCCCGCCGATGTGTTTTCGAGCGCCCATTGCATGCAACTCACACCGACCGTCTGGCCGGCCAGGCTGTTGGCCACCACCCAGGGCCAGAGACGGCGCCATTTATCCCGGGAAACCTGAATGCTCTTTGGCTCAAGGATGCCGCCGTGTGCATGGGCGCTGCGCCATTTCACCGCCAATAAAAGAACACCCAGCGCGATGGCACCGCCGATGACGCGCTGATAGCCGGTGGTGCCGGGATCCGGATGTTCTCCCGCCGCATGCGCGACGGCGTAGGCTTTGCGACTTAACACTGCACCGAACGCGCCACCAAGGGCGCCCACCACCGCACCGGAAATTCCAAGGAACATCTGGCGCGGCGCGATTTTCAGGTGTTCCCGGGGCGCCAGCGCCACGACCACTCCGGCCAAAATAACCGTGATGCAGATCAATGCGGTCGCGTTCAGCTTCGTGCCCAGCCACCACCATTCGATGATCAGCGCGAAGGGCGCGGTGAGGCACTGCATCAACAAAACCGTCCGACGACTGCCCAGTCGGGGCAGGGCCTGAAAATAACCGCTGTCGCCCAGGCCGATCCCGGCCAGGCCGCTTAACACAAAAATGGGAAACGCGGCGCCTTCAAAACCGCGGCCGAGGGTGTTTGCCCAAAGGGCGAGAAAAAGGGTGGCCAGACAGGCCCGCCAGAAGTTGGCCTCCACGCCGCCGATCTGTGTGGCGGTGCGATGACCGCAAATCGCGGAGATGGCAAACAACAGGGTGGTTAAAAGCGCGGCAAGCATGGAACCCGCGGGAGCAATTACAGTTGATCGTAATACTCGTCGGGGCCGAGGCTGCTGTCGCCACCGGGGCTTTCGGTTTCCGCGCCGCTTTCCTTGAGAATATTGGCGATGTCCGGTGAACCCGCGGGTTCCTCCTTGTCTTTGACCTTCCGAACGGGCTTGATGCGGAATTGTCCGGTGGCATTGGATTCCAGAACGCCGCGTCCCTCCATGCGCAGCAGAATCGGCTTGGCCCAATCCGGTTCCTCGTTGAATCGCTGGCGGCCGCCGGCGCGCCGGCAAATCTCTCGCGCGGCAAGATAATTGGATCCCCATGATTTGAGGAATTGAAAAATATCGCGTTCATCCGCATCCATAACAGCAACCTGCCACAGCCCGGCAACGGAGTCGAGCGATGAGGAGACGCCGGGAACCCGCCAGGGCACATGGTTTTTGGCGAAAGACGTCTAAAAACCAGCGCGGGGTGCTCAGGTTTGGATCAGTCCGTTCGCATTTCGATTCCCTCTGCCTTCATTGAACCGGCTGGAAACCGCCAAGGCATTGAATTTACAGGTCTTTTAGGGGCTTTCCCGGGGCGGTTGGCGCAGAAATCGCTTTAATTCCGGCTAAATTATGTTGTGGTGGACATATCAGCAGCTTCGCGTCAGCAATCCAAAGACCCGGCTGGCGACCGTCGAAAAGCTCGCGCATTCCGAGCATTCCGATTCCGTGGAGCCGCTGCTCTTTGCGCTCAAGGACGCGGAGGCTGAAGTCCGCGGTACGGCCGCTCGTGGGCTGGGCCGTTATCGAGACCGGCGGGCCGTCGAACCGCTGATGTTACTGTTGCGCGACCCGGCTCCGTTGGTGCGCGCCGCGGCGGCGGAGGCGTTGGGCCAGCTGGGCGATGCACAGGCGGTGAACTGGCTGGTCCGATTGCTCCGGGACATCGAGCCGGCAGTCAGATCGCGCGCCTCCCAAAGTTTGAAGCAACTGGGTTGGCAGCCCGATAGTGACACCGAACGCGCCTTGCACCTCATGGCGACCGGCACGCTGCGCCAGGTCGCCGCCCTGGGCACCGAGGCCATCGAACCGTTGTACGAACTGCTCAGGCATGGGCCGCCGGACAAACAACTCGAGGCGGTCAAGACGCTGGGCGAAATGGACGACCGCAACGTCATCAAACCCTTGCTGGAAGCTCTTCGGAAAAACACGTCGGCGCTGCGCATCGCGGGCCTGGAAGCGCTTCAACGTTTTGCCGATCCTTCCACTTTCGAAGCCGTGGAACGTTTGTTAAGGGACCAAAATGCCAGTGTCCGTTCCGTCGCCGTCGAGGCCGTTGCCAAATGCGACAGCAAACGGGCCGTGCCCGGACTGATCCGCGCCCTGAAGGATTCCTCATGGGAAGTGCGCCAGGCGGCGGTCAAGGTGTTGGGTGCCCTCGGCGAACCGTCGGCCGTGGATGGACTTTGCCAGGCGTTGCGTGACAAGGATCGCGATGTGCGCGAGGGCGCGGCCGTGGCCCTGGGCCGGATCCATGATGCGCGGGCCATTTCGTTCCTGGTGCGCGCCCTTTTGGATACCGAAAGCAATGTGCGCAACGCCGCGACCAATTCCCTGCAGTTGATTGACCGGCTGTGGTTGAAGACCCGGGAAGCCCGCCAGGCGTTGCCGGATGTCGAGACGGCGTTGAATCACCGGGAATACTGGGTCCGGCACAGCGCCACCAAATTGCTGGAACAACTCAGCAGCATTGTTCCGGACAAAGCGGACATTCCGTCGCCGGCGGTTCCGGCCGGACCAACTCCCGGCCATTCTCAACACGCCGCTTTTGCCATTTTAGCCGACCTGCTCCACGACGGTGACCGCGACCTGCGGCTGGCCGCGGCAGTGGCCTTTGGGAACCTGCGGGAAATAAATGCCAAGTCCATCCTGGGGGAAGCCGTCCAGGACGATGATCCGCTGGTGCAGCGGGCGGCCAAAATCGCCCTGACGGCGTTAAATTGAAAACCATTGAAAACGGGGGTGTTTTATGCCCGGCGGCGGCGGCTTCCGGTACGGGAATTGCGGTGTTATCCCCTGAATTTCCGAGCGAAAAGTGAACGCACCGGCAAAACAATATCAGCTTTTGTTCGTGGATGATGATGGCGATTTTCTCGCCATGATCCGGGATTTCTTCGCGTCCCTCGGTGAAAAAATCTGGCAGATCCACTGTGCCACGTCCGCGGATCAGGCGCTGGAGATGCTGAAAGTCACCAAAATCGACCTCGTGGTATCGGATGTCAACATGCCGATGCTGGACGGCATCCAATTCCTTCACATTCTCAACCGACGCCATCCGGATTTGAAAAAAGCGGTGGTGACCTCCGATGCCACCGAGGAAAAGCGTTCCGCCTGCCTGGCGGAAGGCGCGGAATTGTTCATTGAAAAACCGCGCTCGCCCGACGGGTTGAGGTCCATCTTCATCATGCTGGAGGAATTGATCACCTGGACGCCGCAGGAAGGCTTCCAAGGCGTGCTGCGCCGGGTCGGTTTGCAGGATGTCATTCAAATGGAATGCCTCGGCCGCAATTCGTCCATCCTTGAAATCCACAACCAGCAGTTGCGCGGCCGGGTTTACATCGAAGACGGCCGGATTATTCACGCGCAGGCCGGCGAACTGCTGGGCGAAAATGCCTTCTACCAGTTGCTGTCCCTCCCGAGTGGTGAGTTTCAATTGCATCCCTTCGAATTGCCGGCCAAACGCAGCATCGAAGGCCAATGGGAATTTTTGCTCATGGAATCCGCCCGCGTGCGCGATGAAACCATGGCGGCGCAAGCCGCGGCAGGCGGGCCGGTTCCCCCACCGGAGACGAAACCGGCGTTCGAAAGTTCCACCACGGCCTTTCATCTGGCCGCGCGGGTCGAGGAGACGCTGATTTGTTCGGGCACCGGCGAGCCCCTGTATGCCTGGCAATGCCCGGACCCCTCCGCCCGGGTGACGCTATTGCAAAACATGGCGCAACAGGCGGCGGCGCTCGGCGAAGGGATGCCGTTGGGAAATTTCGACCGGCTGGAAATCCAGCTGGCCGACAGTCGGGTGGTGGCGCAAGCCAGGGCGGACCGCATGGTCTTCGTGCGCGTTTCAACCGGCGGTGAAGGATCCGCGACCCAGATCCGATGAATGACACCTTACAGGAATGGCTGGCCACCGGCGCCATCGCGTCCGGCCTGCTGGGCTGTGGCATGCGCCTGCCCGATGCCACCTGCCTGAGTTACAGCTTCAATGAAATCTGTTCGCGCGAACGTCTGGATCAGGTCCTGCATCAACTGGCGGAGGCCACGACCTTCCTGGCCGGCCATGGCCTGGCCCCCCGCCGGCTGACCTGGACCTTCGAGCGGGGCCAAATCTTCCTGTTCCCGCGACCGGACGGCGCGTTGCTCGTTTTGGCAACCCAACCCAACACGGAAGCGGCTGAAAATGCGGATGAATTGGCCGAGGAATTTTTCGCCCTGAATGCGGAACATTGATCCCGGCGCCGCGTCCGCAGCGGTTCCATCGTCCATTTTTCCTTTTCCCTTTTTCCTTTCGCCTTCATCTTGACGGTGTGGAATTGTCCAGCACCGAAGTCCGTCAAGCCGTCCAACTCGCCCTCGCCGAAGACATCGGCAGTGGCGATGTGACCACGCTCGCCACGGTGCCCGAAGCGGCGACGGCCCGGGCCGTCCTGCGCGCCCGGGAACCGCTCGTCGTCGCCGGACTCGCCTTCGCCGAAGCCGCCTTTCTCGAACTTGCTTCCGCGTTGAAAATTGAGCGGCTCGCCCGGGACGGTCAACGCGTGAAAACCGACGACGTTTTGCTGCGCCTTTCCGGCCCGGCGCGCCCCATTTTGAGCGCCGAACGCGTGGCGCTGAATTTTGTCCAGCGGCTTTCCGGCATCGCCACGCTGACCGCGCAATTCGTGGACGCCGCCAAAGGAACCCACGCACAGATCCTCGACACGCGCAAAACCACGCCCGGCTGGCGGCGATTTGAGAAATATGCCGTCGGGTGCGGCGGCGGAAAAAATCACCGCCTGGGCCTGTCCGACATGATCCTGATCAAGGACAATCATCTCGCCGCCCTGCGACAGGAAAAAACGAATGCCATCGCCGCGGCCGTGGCCCGCGCGCGCGATCAATTTCCGCAATTGAAAATTGAAGTCGAAGCCGACACCCTGGAACAGGCCGAACAGGCCGCCGAGGCGGGCGCGGACATCATTTTGCTGGATAACATGAACCTGATTCAACTGCGGCTCGCCGTGCAGAAAATCAGGGGCCGCGCGCAAACCGAGGCCAGCGGCGGCGTGAATCCGGCGAACGTCCAGGCCATCGCTGGGAGCGGCGTGAATTTCATTTCCGTCGGTGCGCTCACGCATTCCGCGCGCGCCGTGGACCTGGGCCTGGATTTTGAGGATTAAAAACGGATGACCACCGACTCTAAAATTCTCTCCGCCTTGCGCGCCAACCCCGATGGCGTGTCGGGCGCGGACCTGGCCGAGCAACTGCACATCAGCCGCACGGCCATCTGGGCGCGCATCGAGGAATTACGCCGGCTCGGATACGACATCGAGGCCGGCCCGCACCTGGGCTACCGCCTCGTCAGCGTGCCGGATGTGCTGCATGCGGACGATTTGCTGGCGCGCCTTTACAAAACCAGGATCATCGGCCGGGACATCCGGGTGTTTGAGCAGACCACCTCGACCAACGACGTCATCGAAAAGCTGGCGCGCGACGGGGTGAAGGAAGGCGTGGTGGTGTTCGCCGAATCGCAAACCAAGGGCCGCGGCCGGCTGGGGCGGAAATGGCTTTCGCCCGCCTACAAGGGACTTTGGTTTTCCGTGTTGCTGCGCCCGGATTTGCATCCGCAGGAGGCCACCCAGCTGACGGTGGTGGCCGCCACGGCCCTGCGCCGCGCCATTGCCTCCGAAACCGGCCTGCATCCCGAAATCAAATGGCCCAACGACATTTTGGCGGGCGGAAAAAAAGTCGCGGGCGTGCTGACCGAACTCAGCGCGGAACTGGATCGCGTCCAGCACGTCATCCTGGGCATCGGCGTGGACGTGAACCTGACGGCGGGCGAATTTCCGGCGGAGTTGCGCAAGCAGGCAACCTCGTTGAAAGTGGAGGCGGGCCGGCCCGTTTCGCGCGCGGACCTGGCCACGGCCATTCTCCGCGAGCTGGATCACGATTACGTGCGCGTTTGCAACGGGAAATTCGCCGAAATCGCCGATGAATGGGAGGCGCATTGCAAAACCATCGGCCGGGACGTCACCATTCAAATCGGCGACCGTCGCCTGCGGGGCCGGGCGGAATCACTCGGCGAAAGCGGCGAGTTGCGGTTGCGGACCGAACACGGCCATCTGGAGCGCATCAACGGCGGCGACGTCACCTTGGAGAAATGATCCTGCTTTTTGACATCGGCAACACGCACACGCACGTCGGCCTGGCGGACAGCCGGCGCGTGTTGCGGCAAATCAACCTGCCCACGCGCGCGTGGGCGGGTGGCAGCGCCAAAACCAGGGTGGCCGGATTGGTCGGCGCAAAAAAAATCGAAGGTGCGGTTTTATGCAGTGTCGTGCCGCGCGCAACCCCGTTGGTCCATAACGCCATCCGTCAACGGTGGAAATTACGCGCGCTGGAACTCACGCCCAAAACCTTGCGCGGCCTGGGCGTGGATTATCCCAACCCGGACACCATCGGTCCCGACCGGCTGGCCAATGCGGTGGCCGCGCGGCACCACTTCGGCGCGCCGGTGGTGGTGGTGGATTTTGGCACGGCGGTGACGTTCGACGTCGTGAATCGCGCGGGCCATTACGCGGGCGGCATCATTGCGCCGGGATTGGCAGCCATGACGGATTATTTGCACGAGAAGACGGCGTTGCTGCCTAAAATCCGGATTCGCGAAGTAACCGCCGTGATTGGCAAAAACACGGAACAAGCGATGCTGGTCGGCGCGGTGCACGGTTATCGCGGTCTGGTGCGCGAGCTGATTGCCGAACTCAAACGCGAATTGCGGGTGAAACGCCTGCCGGTCGTCGCCACGGGTGGTTACGCGCGCTTGATCGCCTCAAAGCTGCCGGAGATTTCCGCGGTGGAACCCAACCTGACGCTCGAAGGGCTGCGGTTGACGTGGACGGCAGCCCAGGCTCACGGCCATTTATAGACCAGCGTCGCAAAAACCCCGTGCGCCGTGAAGTCATTCAAATGGGCGCTGCTGGGTTCGGAGTATTGGGAAAATTCGTAATGCAAAGCGCCGGAAAGGTTTTGGGTGAGTTGCCGCGTAACCCCCGCAAATAAAACGTGACGGGTGAAATCCAGGCCGAGCGGCACCCCGTTCGGGGCATTGTTCTGACCGTAACCCGCCTGGGAAAAACTGTAGGAAGCCTGCAAACTGGTTTTCGGGTTTAACGCGTAAGCGGCGGTGGTCACGAGCGTGTAAACATCCCCGTGGTAAGGCACGACAGATGAAACCCCGTTGTCGGCGGTAACCGTCCGTGACCGGCTGTAAGTGAACGCGCCGGAAAAGTAAAATCTCCGGAACGGCGTCAGGATGGCGCTCAGGCCGTACGTCTGCGCACGATATCGCCCGTCCGCCAGCGGGCCGCCAGGGTCACTCCCGAAAGCGGCCGGATCCGTTTTTGATGAATATTCCGTGGCGGTGAGTTGATAACTCAAGGTGGTTCTCAGCCAGTTCCAGGGGCGC
>Ga0187851_10001926_pt1 | contig 19009 bp, 9 predicted proteins | sample June2016WEW_6_10_FD_132997 | JGI IMG/M metagenome (GOLD analysis project Ga0187851, IMG submission 132997) | Peatland microbial communities from SPRUCE experiment site at the Marcell Experimental Forest, Minnesota, USA - June2016WEW_6_10 | ecosystem: Environmental > Terrestrial > Soil > Wetlands...
AAGCCGTTCGTCGGTCACATTTACGACGTCAGGACTTGTCCATCTCCCCTGCGCCGAACTCATATACCTCGCCCCGAAGTAATCGAGGCCCGTTTCCGAATCTCGTTCTTTGCCCGTGAACTTGAGTGTTTCGCCCGTCGTCGAGATTGACGAGAGGTCCCGATTGCCGTATACGTACTGGTTCGGAATTTGACCGCCGAACGGGAAGTAGTCCCATTGGTTCAGCGCGACGCCCGCGCTGTTCGTGACCAAGCGAGTGCTCCCCAGGTGATCCTGGGTCAGGTATTGGGTCCCCAGGTCCGCCTCAGCCATCGTTGAATACTCCGCCGTCAGTTGCCCCGCCGCGTCGTACACGTACGTCACGGTCCCTGCCGTCGAGCCGGTCAACGTCTTTTGCACGCGTCGGCCTGCAGGATCGTAATAATACGCTGCGACGTTGCCGCCGTTGGTCACTGTATATTGCTGGCCCCCCGCGTAGTATTTCAGGGTCCCCAGATATGCATCCTGGATCAGGTGCCCCGCGGTGTCGTACTGTTCCCCGCTCATCGCCAGGCGGTTGTTGGCCGTGTTGAGCTGGCTCGGCGACGTCGGCGTTGCCGGACCCACCGCCGGCGAGCTGCTACTCGTCCACTGGTTCCCGTAAGCATCATAACCGAATCCCATGCTCAACGCTTGCGCCGCCACCCCGTTCGGCAACTGCGGCTCGGTTTCCTGCACGCCCGCCAGCCGGTTTGCCGCGTCGTACGTGTACGTCTGGTAATGCGTCACCTGCGACGTGGTGATGGTCTGGCTCTGCAAATTGCCATTGTTGTGGGGCGAGGAGCCGTAGGTGAAGCCCATCCCCAGCGACGTGCTAGACGTGGTCGCCTGGATACTGGTCAACTGCAACCGGTCCGGACTGTATGCACGCGTTTCCGTGAGCAGCCCATTGTTAAGACTCGCCGATGTCATCTGGCCATCCAGCCCGTACCAAGCCTGCGTCGAATAGTTCGTATTGACGCCCGCCAGGTTGCCGGCCACCGTCGTCGGCCGCCCAGCCACATCGTAGCAACTCGTCACCTGCCGGCCGCTCGGGTATTGCTCCCACGCCAATTCTCCGCCCAGATTGTACTTGTATTGGAATGAGTATGGCACGTTGGGCGTTTTCTGTGTGTGCGCCGATACACGCCCCATTTTATCGTACGCGAAACTGTTTGAGGAGTTGCCATTGTTTTCCCAAGTGAGGCGGCGCTGTGAGTACGCCCCTGCCGCCGGTGCACCGGCGCAGTTGGCGCCCGTGGTGCCGCCATCATAGCAGTAGTATGCGGTGGGCGTGACGCTATCGTTATAGGTTTTCTGAATCACGCGATTCAGCTTGTCATAATAGGAACTCGTCGTAACGCCGTTGGCATCCGTGTGGGTCGCTAGATTGCCGTTGGCGTCGTAGGTGTACCGATCGACGCCGCTGGCGGGCAGCGACGCGCACGAAGTCGATGCCGCGCTGCTTTCCGGGTTTTGAGCGCAGATCAGGCGCTTGGCGGCATCATACGCAAAGGTCCGGGACTGGCTGCTCTGGCTGACGCCGACAAGATCGTCGATCGCGTCGTAAGCGTATGTGGTGGTGTACTGCAGGAGCGAGATCGCGGGAGGCACCGCCGCGTTGGTCAGGGTGCCAGTTGCCGTAATGACGCTTGCGGCGGGGTCCTCCACTACTTGGGTGATCCGTCCCGCTGCGTCGGTGGTGGTTTGTCTCCACTTGCCGGCTTCGTCCACCACCGTGGTTGCGTTGCCTGCGTAACCCGTATAGCTAGCAGATCCGTCCGGATCGGTTACCTGAACGACCCGGCTGAGCCCGTCGTAGGCTGTGGTTGTCCAGGATGATGGGCTGCCCGGATAGGTGTACGGGTTCGAGACCTGATAAGCGCGTCCGAGACCATCGAAATTGGTCTGCACCGCGGCTTGTTGGCCGCTGACTCCATTCACAACCTCCATCTTGATTGCTTGCACCGTGCGACCGAGGCCATCGTAAACGACCGAGCTAGACTCCTGCTGCCCGGTCGCGCTGCACGGATCGGCCACGGCCGTAAGAGCCGTGGTGGTGGTAATAGTGTTGCTGGAATCACTATAAGTGTACGCAACGGAACCGCCATCGGGGTAGCCGACGCTCTTCAATCGTCCCAGGGGGTCAGCGTTTTTTGACGAATCAACAAAAAGATAATTTGTCGAGACATTGTTTGCAACGTCCGTGACCTGTGTCGGCTTGCCAATGTAGTAGTCGTATGAGGCGGTTTGTTCCTGGCTCAGAGGATTGGTTATCGTCGTCAGAAAGGCATTCGCGATGCAGTTGCTGGTGCACGGCGGCGTGAATATCCAACTGGCCAATGCAGAGTTAGTGAGCGTGTTGCTCGCATTGGAAGAGCTGTCAGTGGTGGAAAAACTGTCAGTGTAAGAGTACGTGGTGACGTTTCCGTTGCCGTCGGTCGTGCTAATCACGTTGCCCGTAAGGTCGTACGACGCGGAGTTCTGTGTGTAGGTGCTGCCGGAAGTCAAACGCGCAATGGTGGCCACATTCCCGCGCTGGGGATTCGAGGGATCGGTCCAGCCGCTCGGGTTACTAACGCCGGCGAGCCCGGTGGCCGCAAGGCAGTTCGCGCCGGTCTGCTGGTCGTAGCAATACTGGGTGTCGGCAACCTGGGTACCAGAGCCGTTATAGACTTTCTGTTCCGACACAAGGCCCGGAAGGTGGGTTTCGCTGGCACCGGTTCCGGTAATCGTGTCGTAACCATTGCCCGTCACATAGGTGGTGTAGGTGTGCCGCAGCAGGGCGCCAGTTCCGTAGTCATACTCGTACATGTGAGTCTTGTTGCTGTACCCGTCATATTGGTATGTCTGGAGCGAGACCTGACCGGTGTCCGACAGGGTGGTTTGGACTTGGGAAACAAACGGATTCGTAGCTCCCTGCGAGGGATCAGCACTCATCGGACAGGCGGGAAATGTCGTTGAGAGTTGTGTGCCCAAGCAGGTGTCCCCTGGTGCGCAGTATCCGTTGGCCCAGGCTTGGGCTGTCGAACGCAATGTACTCCCACTGCTAGTCGTCGCCTCGTCGGTCTGGTACTCCTTCCCATCGTTCCATGCGGGATACCAGGCCGTGTTTCCACAACTGGTTTTCAAACCACCAGCGCCATAGAAGGAATGCTTCTCGTGGGCCAGTTGAAGTGTATCGGCGCCATAGTGGTCCACGGTGACAACGGTAGTGGGGTACGCCCCTTGGACAATCGTGGAGGTGCCGGCATAGACTGCGTGCTGTTCCAGCGTGGTCCCGTTAGGATAGACGTCGCGCGACAGCACCCTTCTGTACAAATACGCCTGTCCGTACGGATCTAGCAGCACCACGCTGGCGCCCTCGTCCGGGTCCGTCGGATTGTTGGTGGGTCCCGCTCCCCAGGTGTACTTGATGACGCCGCCGGTTGGAAGGGTAATCTGCGCGACCTCCCCAAAGGAATCATACGCGAACTGATATTCCTGGCTGTTCGGGAGCGCGATTGAGGAGACCGGGCAAAGGTTTGGCGCAGTGCCAACACCGCTATTGTAAGTGCCGAACAGTTGGTCCATGGTCTCCTGCGAATACCCCGGCGCGAGACAGGTGGTAGGGGTACTTCCGCTTCCGGGCTTGTTGATCGTGATGGTCTCAGGCGTGCCGCCTGGGCCTTGGTACTGGATTGTATCGGTTTCTTGTGCGGCAGTCTGGCTGCGGGTTATGGTAATGATCCGATTGAGGCTGTCCGCGATTTCCGAGATGAAGCCGTTGCTGTCGTAGTTGAAAGTGATCTGGTTGCCGTTGCGGTCACGGATCCACGCCAACAGGACGGCGTCGGCAGCGGAGTTCTGTAGGTACCGATACCGCATCCCGTCCTTGAATATCAGTGTGCCGGGCCCCGCTGGCGTGGGCGACTGAGGTTTGATCAAAGAGTCGTAGATGGTCGAGTCGGCAATAAACGTCAAATCCGAACCATCGCGAGACTGGAAGACGTTGCCCCTCGATGGACCCTGTGCGACGCAACCGCCATCGCCCAGCACCGCGCCACCGGTTTGCTGGTCAACCAGGTCTGTTGTGGTCCCGTCCGGGCGAATGAATGATAGCGTCGTGAGAGTAGAAGTCGAGTTAATTCCAGGGTATTGCGACTGGTTGCAGTTCAGTGTGCCGGAAAACTGGGTATTGACGGTGATGATTCCGGGACTATACGGATCCATGGCCACCTGGCTGTAGCCCTGACTTGGCGCGTAGGTGTAACTGCCCGAACCGGGATCCGTCCCCTTAAAAATGGTCCAAGTATTCAGATAGGTTACTGGGACCGATATCGTGTAAGCCGCCTCGCCTCGCCCTCCTACCTTGAGAATCGGGACGTTGACGTTTAGATTGCCGTTGTACAGATTGACCGTTTCAAAGCCGCTTAATGAGTAGGAGCCAGCCGGCGAACCGGTGGCGGCGACCGGAATGGTCAGACCATCCGAGATGGTGGTGGGCTGGCCCCAAACCGTGGCGCAGAGAGCAACCCCCGCCGCAAGAGCCATCACCAGCCTACGGTTTCCGTTGTGTCCATTTCTCGATATCATTTCGCACGGCCTCCTTGCGGACTATTGAATGGTGATGGCACAAGTCCAGGCCGGATGGCTGGACTCTGTGAGTGTGTAGCTGCCCGCGGCCAGGGTGACCATCTGGAACCAGTGATGGCTGCCTTGGCTCAGATTCGGGTGGCTAAGCACCGTTGCCGCCCCACTGATCGCCGCCGCACCGCTGACCGCTGAAAAGTTGAGGGCCCGCGGCACCGGCCCGCTCATGTTGTGCACAAAAATAAAGAACGCGCCCGCAGAATGCGTGACTTTCGCTGGCTGAAAACCGTAAGGCGTCAGCTTGACGACGATCGTATCGACGCGGGCGGCGGTTGGCGACGTCGTCTGGCCGCTGGCGACCGCAGTCAACAGGAAGCCGAGGAGGGCAACGATGGTCCACTTGCAGGATAAGCTCTTCATTTGATTTCTCCAACAGTGCGCATTTTGCTAAATATTCGGATTAATCACCGCCGTGAACGTGGTTCCGCTGCTCCCGACGGCGGTGAAACCGGGGAGTGGCGGAGGTGCCTTCACTTGCTGGGCCTTTGCAAGCGGACACCGCCATAGCCCAATCAGGCTCACTGTCAGCAGTAAATTCATATCCGCCCTCACCATATCTGGCTCAGGTGCCAGACGCCCATGAAATTGGAATCCCAGGCACCTTGTGCCCATGACAACGCCGGCGCGGGCGCGCTTGGGTTGCCGAAGTACTCGTAGATTACGGTGCTAGCCGTGGCTGAGAGACTCGGGATCTTTACCCAGGCGATCAGTTGTCCGGTCGCCGGATTGTAGTACTCGATTTCATAGTTCAGAGGGGTCACTCCGTCGATGGCCGTGAACACGATATCGCTCCCTCTGTCGTTGGCCACCTTGCCGCCGTTCGCCGTGTATATTAGATCTGGATCGGTCACGCTGACTAGCATCGGGAAATTCGCTAGCGCGGTTGTGGAGTGGGTCGCGGTGTTTACCTTAGATGAGTTGGCGGCCACGGGTTTGCGCTCCGCCCAACCGGAGTTGTACCAGGCCACTGCTGGCAGCAACGTCACACTCGCCGAACCTGACTTTGTGTTATCGGCTACGCTGGTCGCGGTGACGGTAGCAGTTTGTTCCGAAGATGTTGCCGGCGCCGTGTATAACCCGGGCTGAGTGATCGAGCCGGCGCTCGCGCTCCAGGTCACACCGCTGTTACTGCTGTCGTTTGCGACTGTCGCGATAAACTGCTGTGTCAACGACGAGTACACGGGGGCCCCGGCCGGGCCCACCGTCACGGAGATTGGGAGCACGGTGAACGTACCACCTTGGTACCAGCTCCAACTGCTCTGATAGTCCACACCTACCCATAGGTTCGTCTGCCCAACGAAGCTGGAAGTAAAGCTCACCTGAAACGTCACAGTGAACCCCGCGCCGACCCGCTGATGGGTTGCGGTTGCGAGGCTGACCGTGCATTGGTTGCTGTGAAGAGGCGTGGTGGACGGGATACCGCCCTGTCCAGCTACCTGCACTGGATTGCCGTCATACGATAACAGAAAGGTCGTCCATGTCTGCGGCTGGAACTCAACCATGCACGCGTTGGACGTTGCTGTGGATGGCGATCCCGCACTGGCGGGAAGAACGAAGAACGCCAAATAATCGTTTGTGCTCGTCCAGTCGTCATAATAGTCGGCTCCGCTCACGGTAAACTGCACGAACGTTCCTGGAGCAGCCGACCCGCTGGATGGCGATAGGCCATAGCTGTTTACCTGTGCGAAGCCCGGAACACACATGCCAAGGAGCAGACAGAGTCTCACGACGACGCCTCCGAGCCTGCGCCCCAAAGGGGCGGAACGACGAGCGAGTACGAGCGTCCGATTCACTTGGGCTATCCTTGTCTTGTTTCGCATCGATTCGCACCTTATCGTTACGGTCGGGTTAATGTATCGCTATCTCTTGTTTGAATTGCTGCGTGCCGACCGGAATAGTGAACGGCAGCGTGTAGCCGCCCTGTTTGCTGATCGCCGCCCCTACCGAGTTGGTCAACGAGTAAGTGGCGCTTGATATGATAAGCGTCAGCTTCGTTGCCATAGGAACGAACAGATGATAGTCCGCACCGTTGTTATCGACGGCGGTCCTCGGAACCGGTACGGCCGCGCCGTGGGAGGAAGTGACGGCGATCATCATGCCGGCGCCTGGTACAACCACTTCCGTCGCGGCGCGCCTGCCGTTAGGATCGTCGACCCTGACGTATAGGTCGGCGCCGGTCGACATCGTGATTGGCGCCTCCGCGACCGTTCCCCCATTGGTAACCGTGACCACCGGCTCCGATCCCCACATGCACGGCGGCAGCAGCGCCGTACGCGGAGCGTTGGGGCAGACGGCGTACTTCCCGTTTGGGACATTCGCAACCTTGAAGGTCCCGTCAGCCGCGGTGGTCGCGAGCGCCGAAAACGGAACCAGCGGATCGCCCGCGTTGGTTTGCCGGAATGCGATCGAAACCGTCGCCTTGCTTACCGGCTTGCCATCGCTCGTGATGACTGTTCCGGTTATCGTTCCGGAACCCACCGCGCTCTGAGACCACGCCGAGCCTGCCGCCAGCGCCGCTGCGACCAGAACCAGATATTTGCTTCGTCCGTGCGTCATGGTGTCCTTCTAACCCCGCTTGCCCGCCTGTCAACACTCCGTATTGCTCTGAGCCGGCGCGCAGATTCGGCCGGCTCCAAGTCCATGCCCGTCATTCCTCATTGCGACCCGCAGTTGGCGATAGCGATGACTCGCCCGCCCAGCCGGATGTACTCGCGCGATGGGCCGCCCAGGCCACTTGAAGTGAAACTCACCGTCTGGTTCGTGGACGGGGCCGCGACCGTCGCGACTCCCGGACAAAACATGTACCCTGACATCGAGGGCGTCACTGTATAGTGGCCTCCGGCAGGCACCGTGAAGATATAGGACCCGGTGGCATCCGTGTTCCCCGATGTACTCTGGTCGCCGCCAAGAGTCAACGTGATCCCTCGCGCCGGGCTGCCATTGACCATCACCTGGGCGGAGATGGTCACCGTAGACGCCGCTGTCACCGTGAACGGCACCCCGTTGCTCGTCCCGCTTGCCGTCGTCACCGTTACGTTGTTGGTACCCGTCGACGCGCTCACCAAAATCGTGAACGTCGCCGTAATTTGCGTCGTGCTCACCACTGTCACGCCGCTCACTGTGATCCCGGTGTTGCCAGGATTCACCGTGGTCGCCCCGGTCACGAAGTTCGTTCCGTTCAGCGTCACCGTCACCGGCGCGCCCTGCGCTCCGCTGTTCGGAGTGACCGTCGCTAGCGTCGGCGCCGACGTCGCCGCCGTCACCGTGAACGGCACCCCGTCGCTCGTCCCGCTTGCCGTCGTCACCATCACGTTGTTGGTACCCGTCGCAGCCGTTCCCGAGATCGTGAACGTGGCCGTAATCTGCGTCGTGCTCACCACTGTTACGCCGCTCACTGTGATCCCGGTGTTGCCAGGATTCACCGTGGTCGCCCCGGTCACGAAGTTCGTTCCAGCCAGCGTCACCGTCACCGGCGTGCCCTGCGCTCCGCTGTTCGGAGTGACCGTCGTTAGCGTCGGCGCCGACGTCGCCGCCGTCACCGTGAATGGCACCCCGTTGCTCGTCCCGCCTGCCGTCGTCACCGTTACGTTGTTGGTACCCGTAGCAGCCGTTCCCGAGATCGTGAACGTGGCTGTAATCTGCGTCGTGCTCACCACTGTTACGCCGCTCACTGTGATCCCGGCGTTGCCCGGATTCACCGTGGTTGCCCCGGTCACGAAGTTCGTTCCGTTCAGGGTCACCGTCACCGGTGCGCCCTGCGCTCCGCTGTTCGGGCTGACGGTCGTTAGCGTCGGCGGGGGTGGGTTCACCGTGAATGGCACGGCACTACTCGTCCCGCCGCTCGTCGTCACCGTCACGCTGCTAGCGCCCGTCGCAGCCGTTCCTGCGATCGTGAACGTAGCCGTAATCTGGGTCGTGCTCACCACTGTCACGCCGCTAACTGTGATCCCGGTGTTGCCTGGATTCACCGCGGTCGCCCCGGTCACGAAGCCCGTTCCAGTCAGCGTTACCGACACCGCTGTGCCCTGCGCCCCATTGTTTGGACTCACCGTCGTTAGCGTCGGCGGCGCAATGACCGTCAGGCTGAGGCTCGCGGTAAGGCTGTTGCTCCCGGTGTCGGTTACCTGTACCGTAAAGTTGGCTGTGCCGGCTGCGGTCGGCGTGCCGCTCAAGAGTCCGGACGGGGAGAACGTCAGCCCGGCCGGCAGGGTTCCACTAGCCAGCGACCAGGTATAAGAACCCGTCCCACCACTCGCGCTGAATTGCTGCTGATAATGGACTCCCACCGTTGCAGCCGTCAGGCTTCCCGGTGTGATCGCGAGCGGATTGCCTTCTACGAAGTTTTCACTGATTGCCTGGCTCGATGGAAGCGTAACTGGAATACTGGGTGGATTGAAGGCCCCCGCTGCCCCTTGAGGCGTGATCGTGTAGGTGGCGACCGGCAACCCGGTAAAGCTGTAAAACCCATCTGGGTTCGTGGTCGCCTGCAGCGGCGACCCTGCAGTCCACGGCCCGCCAACAAGATTCACGGACGCGCCGCCGACCCCTTGTGTGGGATAGTAGTAATCCGTGATCTGACCGCTGATGGTATATGTCGTCACCGTGGCAGCGAAGTTGGCTGCCGTGTTCGGAGCTGTAACAGAAGTATTGCCGCTGAAAGTGTATCCCGCTAGCGATGGTGTGATCGTGTACGAGCTTGCGAAAAGCCCGGTGAAGGTGTACTGCCCATTCGCACCGGTGACCGCGGGGGGAATAGTCGTCCCGCCAGGGCCGCCGCTTAGTGTCACTGTCACGCCACTGAGCCCGGCGCCCGCCAGCGTGATCTGGCCGCTGATTGTGCATGTCCCCGTCGCGGTAAAGTTAACACTGCCCGACTGGCTGGAAGGCAGGGTAATCGAAGACGAACCCTGCGCCGTAAACGTCGCACAGGAGGGCATCGAGGGCGTCACCGTGTAGTTGCCCGCGATCAATCCACCGAATTCGTAGGCGCCGCTATTCGTGGTGGTCGTGCCGCCGGAAGCACCGGTGAGCGTCATCGTCACTCCGGTAAGCGGAACTGCGGCTTGCGTGCTCACTTGACCCCCGATGCTGTACGGCGCCTGCACGCCCATTGCCTGGGTCGTGCCGACCGCGTAGAAGGCGGCGGGAGCGCTCTGATTGTTGAATTCCGTCGCAATCCAGTCGGCCGAACGTCCCGCGCTCGAAACCCGGACTTCGTCGAGGGCTCCGTTGAAGGCGTCGTTGTTTCCAGCGTCCAATCTCCAACCGATCTCGCTTGCCGGTGCACTGCCGTAATTGATGCTCTGATTGGCGCAGGAAGAACTGCCTGCCAGCACACCATCCACGTAGATTCCGATGCTGGCCCCGGTGTAAACTCCGGTCACCAGGTGCCAGGAATTGTCGTTCAACAGCGTGGGGCCCTGGATATGACAGCTACCCCAACTGTTGGCGCCCTCCTTGACGGTAAAAGCCGGATATCCTTGCGACGCGAAGTACAGGTTGTAGCCCGTCGCGCCGGTGGCGTCTCCGGCCGAGACGATTGCGGGAGACGACGCCTGAGTGCTCGATGCCTTGATCCAGGCGCTGGCGGTGGTGGCCCCGGTCGGCATCAATGTGCCCACCGCACCCAAACCGACGTATTCATTGGAACCGTTGAATGCCGCGCCGTCGCCAATCCACCCCGAGACGGCGGCGGCTCCATTGTAGGCCGCGCCGCTGTTGCCGTTGGCGGTGGAGTCGCTCGTGTTCAACCCGCCAGGCACGGGCGGGTTGACCGTGAATGGCACACCGTTGCTCGTCCCACCGCTCGTCGTCACCGTCACGTTGTTGGCGCCTGTCGCCGCCGTCGTGGATACCGCGAACGTGGCCGTGATCTGCGTCGCGCTCACCACGGTCACGCCGCTTACCGTGATCCCGCTATTGCCTGGGTTAACCGTGGTCGCCCCGGTCACGAAGTTCGTCCCCGCGAGTGTCACCGACACTGCTGTGCCCTGCGCTCCGCTATTCGGGCTCAGCGTCGTGAGGGTCGGCGCTGGTGGGTTTACCGTGAATGGCACGCCGTTGCTCGTCCCGCCGCTCGTTGTTACTGTCACGTTGTTGGCGCCTGTCGCGGCCGTTCCGGAGATCGTGAATGTCGCCGTGATTTGCGTCGAACTCACTACCGTCAGGCCGCTCACGGTGATCCCGCTGTTGCCAGGGCTCACCGTCGCACCAGTCACGAAGTTGGTTCCGGTCACCGTCACTGGTACCGTCGCGCCCTGCGCTCCGCTATTCGGGCTCGCCGCCGTCAGGGTCGGCGCTGGCGGGTTTACCGTGAATGACACGCCGTTGCTCGTCCCGCCGTTCGTTGTCACTGTCACGTTGTTGGCGCCTGTCGCAGCCGTTCCCGAGATCGTGAAGGTGGCCGTGATCTGCGTCGCGCTCGACACCGTCACGTTGCTCACCGTGATCCCGCTGCTGCCTGGGTTCACCGTCGCACCGCTCACGAAGCTCGTTCCGGTGAGCGTCACAGCCACAGCCGTGCCCTGCGCCCCGCTGTTCGGACTCACCGTCGTTAGGGTAGGCGCCGGCGGAGTCACCGTGAACGGCACTCCATTGCTGGTTCCGCCTGCCGTCGTCGCCGTCACGCTACTGGCGCCCGTAGCAGCCGTTCCCGAGATCGTGAACGTGGCCGTGATTTGCGTTGCGCTTACCACTGTCAGGTTGCTCACCGTTATCCCGCTGCTGCCTGGGTTCACCGTCGTGCCGCTCACGAAGTTCGTTCCGGTGAGCGTCACCGACACGGCCGTGCCCTGCGCCCCGCTGTTCGGACTCACCGTCGTTAGCGTCGGCGCTGGCGGGGTCACCGTGAACGGCACTCCATTGCTGGTTCCGCCTGCCGTCGTCACTGTTACGTTGTTGATGCCCGTAGCAGCCGTTCCCGAGATCGTGAACGTGGCCGTGATCTGCGTCGCGCTCGCCACCGTCACGTTGCTCACCGTGATCCCGCTGTTGCCAGGGCTCACCGTGGCGCCAGTCGCGAAATTGGCTCCAGTCAGCGTTACCGATAGCGTCGCGCCCTGCGTTCCACTGTTCGGGCTCACCGCGGTCAGGGTCGGCGCCGGCGGGTTCACCGTGAATGGCACTCCATTGCCGGTTCCGCCCGCCGTCGTCACCGTCATGTTGTTGGTGCCTGTCGCCGCCGTTCCCGAGATCGTCAACGTGGCCGTGATCTGCGTCGCGTTCACAACCGTCACGCCACTCACCGTGATCCCGCTGTTGCCGGGGCTCACTGTCGCTCCGCTCACGAAGTTCGTGCCCGTGAGAGTCACCGGCACGGCTGTGCCCTGCTCCCCGCTATTCGGACTCACCGATGTCAGCGTCGGCGCCGGCGGCAGGTTCACCGTGAATGGCACGCCATTACTCGTCCCGCCCGCTGTCGTCACCGTCACGTTGTTGGCGCCCGTCGCCGCCGTTCCCGAGATCGTGAACGTGGCCGTGATCTGCGTCCCGCTCACCACCGTCACGTTGCTCACCGTGATCCCGCTGTTGCCTGGGCTCACCGTCGTCGCCCCGGTCACGAAGTTCGTTCCAGTCAGTGTCACTGACACCGCCGTGCCCTGCGCTCCGCTATTCGGGCTCACCGTCGTCAGGGTCGGCGCTGGCGGGTTTACCGTGAATGGCACGCCGTTGCTCGTCCCGCCGTTCGTTGTCACTGTCGCGTTGTTGGCGCCGGTCGCCGCCGTTCCCGAGATCGTGAACGTGGCCGTGATCTGCGTCCCGCTCACCACCGACACGTTGCTCACCGTGATTCCGCTGTTGCCTGGGTTCACCGTCGTCGCCCCGGTCACGAAGTTGGTTCCAATCAGTGTCACCGACACCGCCGTGCCCTGCGCTCCGCTATTCGGGCTCACCGTCGTCAGGGTCGGCGCTGGCGGGTTTACCGTGAATGGCACGCCGTTGCTCGTCCCGCCGTTCGTTGTCACTGTTACGTTGTTGGCGCCTGTTGCCGACGTTCCGGAGATCGTGAACGTGGCCGTGATCTGCGTCGCGCTCACCACGGTTACGCCGCTTACCGTGATCCCGCTGTTGCCTGGGTTCACCGCCGTCGCCCCGGTCACGAAGTTGGTTCCGGTCAGTGTTACCGACACGCTGCCGCCCTGCGCCCCGCTGTTCGGACTCACCGTCGTCAGCGTCGGCGCCGGCGGCTTGACGGTGAACGGCTGTCCGCCGCTGGTCCCACCGGTCGTCGTCACCGTTATGTTGTTGGTGCCCGTTGCCGCTGTCGACACAATCGTGAAGGTCGCTGTTATCTGCGTCGAACTCGCCACCGTCACGCCGCTCACCGTGATCCCGCTATTGCCTGGGTTCACCGTCGCGCCGGTTACGAAGTTGGTCCCCGTCAGCGTCACCGGTACACTCGTACCCTGCGCCCCGCTGTTCGGACTCACCGTCGTCAGCGTCGGCGCCGGTGGCGTCACCGTGAACGGCACGCCGTTGCTCATCCCGTTGTTCGTCGTCACCGTCACGTTGTTGGCGCCCGTCAGCGCCGTTCCGGAGATCGTGAACGTGGCCGTGATCTGCGTCGCGCTCACCACGGTCACGCCGCTTACCGTGATCCCGCCATTGCCGGGGTTCACCGTCGCCCCGGTCACGAAGTTCGTCCCCGTCAGCGTCACCGGCACGATGCTGCCCTGGGCGCCCAAGGCCGGCGACAGACCAGCGATGCTGGGCGCACCTGCACCGGTGGCTGTCTCCGAACCGACGGAGTAAAAGGTTGATGGCGAGCTCTGATTGCTGTATTCTGCGGCGATCCATTGGGCAGAGCGTGCAACGTTGGAGACCCTGAGCTCGTCCAGGATTCCGTCGAATCCGTTTGTGCCGCTCGCGTTGTTTCCTATGTAGACCGGATTGTTTGTTTGATTGAGAGATATAGCGCTACCCACAGCGACATTAATGCCGTTGATGTAGAACGAAACAGCGCCCGTGGCCAGTGTGGCAACAACGTATGTCCATTGATGAATCGGCACTGCATGGTAGCCGTAGGTGTAGCCGTTGTTGACGGCAAAGCCGGGTGAAGCATTTGTGCCGTACGGGTCGAACTTAAGAGCGAATCCGTTCCAGGTCCCGCTGCACGAGATAACTGTGTACTCGCTAGTCGGAATGGAATTCAGATAGACCCATGCCGACACCGTCACCGGCGAGCCGTACCCGAAATTGAAGCTGGATGGCGTGCCAAGTCCGATGTAATTCGCCCCAGCCCCAATCGCCACTCCGCCGTCGATTTGGCCTGTGGCTGCAACTGGCCCGCTTATCGTGCCGTTGCTCGCGTTCGCCGTGGAGTCATTCGCCGAGAGCGTCGTTCCGTTCGGAAAATGCCACACCCCCAAGAAACCAGAGTTCCAGGTGCCGGTCCGATTCGACTGATCCGTGGTAATTGTCGTATTTCCATACCACACGTAGAAGACCGTGTCCGCCGAGGAGGAAACCACTGGCAGTCTCACCCAGCAGATCAGTTGGCCCGTAGCGGCATTGTAACTTTCCCTTTCATATGAAAGCAGTGTCGCCCCGCCAGCATCGGAACTGAAAATGATGTCGTAACCATTTGCGCTCAGGACGTGCCCTCCGTTGGCCACGCTCTTGAGGGTCGGATCGGTCACACTGAGGAACACCGGAAACTTGGTCTGGTCGAGATAGGGCACTTTCGTATGGTCGATCGTGATGGGCCGATAGTAAGAGTACCCGCCGGGCGTAGCCTGTGCGGCGAACAGGGCGCAAAGGAAGATCAAGAGAAGACGCACGCCAGCCGCGCGACCGGAGAAGCATTTCGCCAACACTGACCGCACCGGTTCAGACCACCTCGACGTCCTGTTCATGTCGCCTCTCAGGTTAGTTTTCGTAAATAAACACGGACGATCTGCTGACACGATTGCTTTCTTCCTGTAACTAAAGCAACTAGGAATTGCCCAATCGGCTGCGTGTACCGGCTGATTCATTACTTCCAGAACTTCATTAAGTCTCGCGCACTTTCAGCGGCAATCCTAATTGTTTTTAAGAATTACAGATCTGAATAGTACTATCGAGTATTGCGACAGCAAAAGATAGCTAGCTCTTATAAACCTAACCGGGTCGTCGAGACTTACAGGTTTACGGCTTTAGCGGGTCCGAAGACCGCTGCCACGACGGTAGATTCGGCGGCGAGTTTCGGCAGGAGGCGAGCGCTGGTTCCCCGGACCCAGTCGCAGCCCACCCGGCGGGACATACCGATAATCAGTTGTCTTTCTGCATGCGTGCTTTTGCACAGCGCTGGTGTATGGGCAAGCCAGCCAGCAAGCGGCCCCGGCAACCCTGACTGTCAGCGGAGATATTCCAGCACGGTTGGTGCTGAAAGCTGAGGAACTCTTGCAGATGTCTCGGGAGACAGTGTCAATCCAGGAGGATGGGAGCAATGTGGACTACGAAGGTGTTCTTCTTCGCGAAATCCTGAAACGTGCTGGAGCGCCAACGGAAAAGGAGCTGCGTGGCAAGGCTCTCGCAAGCTATGTTCTTGCCAAAGCGCGCGACGGCTACCAAGTGGTTTTTACGCTCGCGGAGGTGGCCCCGGAGTTTGCTAATGAGCGCATACTCGTGGCCGACAAGCGCGACGGCAAGCCGCTGTTTGGATACCATAGCCCGTTTCGAGTGGTGTGTCCAAACGACAGGGCGGGTGCGCGCTCGGTGCGGATGCTCGATGCTCTCGAAATTGTCCGGCTCCAGAAATGAGGGCTAGCGGCCATGCGTAGGATCAGGTCGAGCCTGGCGCTAGTGTTTTTCGCATTCCCCGTGCTCGCGATATTTGGCCGAGAGCCCGTCAGCGCCGCGCCAGAATCAGCCGAACCGTACTCGTGAAATCTGCCCAAGGGCTTCCCGAAGCCTAGCGTGCCTGCAGACAATCCGATGACCGCGGCCAAAGTGGAACTGGGTAGATATCTGTTTTGCGACAGTCGAATGTCGGTAAACGGGAAAGCCTCTTGCGCGACCTGCCACAAGCAGGAACTCGCATTCACCGATGGCCGCGCCGTGAGCGCAGGAGCAACCGGTCAACTGCATTCGCGAGGCGCGATGAGCCTGGTCAACGTGGCTTACAGCGCCGTGGGGCCGCGACCGCGCGGTCGCGGAATTGGGAGATCCGAACACCGATCGGTTGTGTTGCACGTGGCTTCAATGGGGCCGCGACCGCGCGGTCGCGGAATTTCCAGGCATGGAGCCGGAAGAGTTCGAGGCCTTTAAGCTTCAATGGGGCCGCGACCGCGCGGTCGCGGAATTGCTCTGCCTGGCTGCGCAGCGCGCCCGCCTGGCCGCAGCTTCAATGGGGCCGCGACCGCGATATAGGCAAATTGTTTTCGTCCATAGTGCTCGACCAGTGTGATCTGTTCGGCTTCAATGGGGCCGCGACCGCGCGGTCGCGGAATTTCGGGAGCCAGAATGTTCATGTTCGGGTTTGCGAAGCTTCAATGGGGCCGCGACCGCGCGGTCGCGGAATTACGGGTTTACAAAGCCGCATAGTTCCCAACAGGTTCGCTTCAATGGGGCCGCGACCGCGCGGTCGCGGAATTAAAGGGATCGAGTCTGCCCTTGGCGCGGACATGGCGCTTCAATGGGGCCGCGACCGCGCGGTCGCGGAATTCTTCGTTGGCAACGGGCGCGGGTTGCGCCATGCGTGCTTCAATGGGGCCGCGACCGCGCGGTCGCGGAATTGATTGATCTTATCGTCGTAAATGTTCTCTTTTGTCATGCTTCAATGGGGCCGCGACCGCGCGGTCGCGGAATTGACTCGGCCAGGAGTAAGCGTTGGCCGCGGCATCCCGGCTTCAATGGGGCCGCGACCGCGCGGTCGCGGAATTGTAGCGCATCACACCAGACGGGCCCGGCTTACCCTCGCTTCAATGGGGCCGCGACCGCGCGGTCGCGGAATTGCGCCGATGATCTGCTGCGCGCGGTGCGGCTGCATCACTTCAATGGGGCCGCGACCGCGCGGTCGCGGAATTGTGCAAAGTACTACAATCCAAGGTGGACAGATTCAACTTCAATGGGGCCGCGACCGCGCGGTCGCGGAATTGGCGAGCGTCATCACGGTCGGCTGGTTGACAATCTACTTCAATGGGGCCGCGACCGCGCGGTCGCGGAATTAATCTGCGCCGCCGTGGGAGTCGGTTGCGCCACCTGACTTCAATGGGGCCGCGACCGCGCGGTCGCGGAATTCCGGCGCTCGGCGGATCGACCACCTTAGCCATCGCCCTTCAATGGGGCCGCGACCGCGCGGTCGCGGAATTCGGTCACGTTGACACGCAACCACGGGTGATGGAACCCCTTCAATGGGGCCGCGACCGCGCGGTCGCGGAATTGTTTTGGACGTGCCGTTCCTGCAATACCCTGGCCTCCCTTCAATGGGGCCGCGACCGCGCGGTCGCGGAATTGTTGGGATCTGGTAAGCCTGCTTATTGAGGATCTGGCCTTCAATGGGGCCGCGACCGCGCGGTCGCGGAATTGGGGCGTTGCGGTACGCTCGGGACAAAGCCACGGGCCTTCAATGGGGCCGCGACCGCGCGGTCGCGGAATTCGGACCGCAGACAAGATCATGCCCGCGAATCCAACGACCCTTCAATGGGGCCGCGACCGCGCGGTCGCGGAATTTCGAACTGCTCCTCGGATATCTTCTTGGCCTGCTCCCTTCAATGGGGCCGCGACCGCGCGGTCGCGGAATTGGTTCGACCATCTCCAACACGGGAGTCTTGACCGTCCTTCAATGGGGCCGCGACCGCGCGGTCGCGGAATTGGCCGGAGGGAAGGGAATTGAACCCCGCCCACGGCACCTTCAATGGGGCCGCGACCGCGCGGTCGCGGAATTGTGGCACCCGTTCCGTATGACGAGTTCTACGACGGCCTTCAATGGGGCCGCGACCGCGCGGTCGCGGAATTCAACTATAATTCGATCCAGAGCTACTCGGATGGGACCCTTCAATGGGGCCGCGACCGCGCGGTCGCGGAATTCTCCTCCGGAGCGAGCGAGCCGGCCGCCTTCTTGTTCCTTCAATGGGGCCGCGACCGCGCGGTCGCGGAATTTCAGGAATCCCGCATCAAGGCGCGCGACGCCGGCAACCTTCAATGGGGCCGCGACCGCGCGGTCGCGGAATTGGGATTGCTGAGCCGGTGTACTGCTCCCCCGCTGCCCCTTCAATGGGGCCGCGACCGCGCGGTCGCGGAATTGAAAAGCGGGCGGCTGAAGCGAAGGCAGCACAAGACCCTTCAATGGGGCCGCGACCGCGCGGTCGCGGAATTGCAACTTCGCGACGTGCTAGAGGAACGACCACCCTTTCCTTCAATGGGGCCGCGACCGCGCGGTCGCGGAATTGATTCTGGCCGTCGCAATCGCCACCGGACAGACCGACCTTCAATGGGGCCGCGACCGCGCGGTCGCGGAATTCCGGCCCCACTTGCCCGGTGTGTAAGTGCCAGGACCCCTTCAATGGGGCCGCGACCGCGCGGTCGCGGAATTGAAGTTGGGGCAGTCGTTCTTTGTCGGCTCGGTGATCCCTTCAATGGGGCCGCGACCGCGCGGTCGCGGAATTAAGTGATGAGTGTCGACGACCTGTCCCTCATTGACCCTTCAATGGGGCCGCGACCGCGCGGTCGCGGAATTGCGGGAATACAATCGTGTTTCATGCGATGGCTTTCCCTTCAATGGGGCCGCGACCGCGCGGTCGCGGAATTGCTACCGTGCCGGTGGCCGCCGCCAGCACCATCGTACCTTCAATGGGGCCGCGACCGCGCGGTCGCGGAATTGGAGCCGGCATAGACGCCATTGCCAATTTTGATCCAGCCTTCAATGGGGCCGCGACCGCGCGGTCGCGGAATTTTCTCGGCATGCTCTCGACCGGGAGAAACACCAAGCCTTCAATGGGGCCGCGACCGCGCGGTCGCGGAATTGCGAACTTGGGAGTCTTGGTGTCAGCCGCTTTTTTCCTTCAATGGGGCCGCGACCGCGCGGTCGCGGAATTACCCCTACCGGATTTACCGCCGCCACGGTGCAAGTACCTTCAATGGGGCCGCGACCGCGCGGTCGCGGAATTCCATCACCAAGGCAGCGAGAGCGCCGAGACCACCGCCCTTCAATGGGGCCGCGACCGCGCGGTCGCGGAATTAGGCGGCGTAGGTGTGTTGGTGCGTCGAAAGCGCAACCTTCAATGGGGCCGCGACCGCGCGGTCGCGGAATTGGTGTTGTTACTTCCCGTGGTGAGAGCGTCCATGCCAGCCTTCAATGGGGCCGCGACCGCGCGGTCGCGGAATTGATGCATTGCCGTTTCCCATTGATCCCAGCGACCCACCTTCAATGGGGCCGCGA
>Ga0187851_10001928_pt1 | contig 18992 bp, 20 predicted proteins | sample June2016WEW_6_10_FD_132997 | JGI IMG/M metagenome (GOLD analysis project Ga0187851, IMG submission 132997) | Peatland microbial communities from SPRUCE experiment site at the Marcell Experimental Forest, Minnesota, USA - June2016WEW_6_10 | ecosystem: Environmental > Terrestrial > Soil >...
GAGCAGGGGGACCTAGCCTATACCCGCGAGCCGCTCTGCGCTTATCGCCTGCACGCGCGACAGCAAAGCGCCGTCAATGACAACGAAGGCGTGGCTTGGAAAGAGCATTTGCTGTTTTTCAGCAGGTATGCCACCAAGCCGGGCTTCTCGCGACAAGCCCGCTTTTCCGCCCTCTTCGCCTTGCGCCGCTCGCGTCAGAAAAAGCCCGGGCCATTCCATGCGGAACTGCTGGACACGGAACATCGCCTGGCCAGCCAGTTGGGCGGAATTTGGTATGCGCTCCACTGGATATGGTATAGACTCACCATCCCGTTGCGCAATTTGAGGCGCTCGATGGAAAAGGCATTGATCCGCGCACGTTTAAGCCGGCGGCCCGGGCGGAAAGACATCACGCAACCGTGAAACACAACATCTGCTGATCGCGCGGATGTCCCCAGTCGCCTATCAATTTCACCGAAAGACCGGCGAACCCGGCCAGCATTTCCATTTCCGACAATGAATAATGGAACGGATCGCGGTCGCAATACGTTACTATCCCTCCCAGTTCGTGGTGGATGGATTGCAGATGCATCGGGTCTGGAGCCAGAAAGAACGTCGCAAAAAATTTGCCCCCCGGGACCAATACTTTCTTTATCTCGACCAGGCAGCGTCCGATGTGATTGGCATAAAGATGGGTGAAAACCGAAATCGCCAGCGCGTAGTCAAATTGGGCTCCAAACTGAACCATATCAAACCGGTCGGTGACACGCAAATCAGGCTTTTTGTCGATGTTCCCGGTGTGTTTGAAAAGTTCCTTTTTACCGGCTTCGATGAGCGACGCGTTGATGTCGATCCCGTAGTAATGGTGCTGCTCGAGGTAGGGCACAAAATACACGCCGCCCCGCAAACAGCCGCAGCCAATGTCGATCAGGCGATGGCGCGGCGCCAGGCCCTTCTTTTTCAGGAACTCAAATTGCAGGGAGCCGATTTCTTCCCACATCCCGCCGACAAACTGGCGATGTTCCCCGGAGCTGATCTCAGCCTCCGTCAATTGGCGTTCATATTTGTTTTCAGTCTGATGGTTGCCGGCGGACCCGGCAGACCGGTTCCCGCGCAGCAGCTTTTGCAGAATTTTGCCCATGGCTCGGTATCCGGGCTGATTGTGGCGTTTAATTCTCTTGCGTCAATGGGGAATTTTGGCAAGTGTTCATCGGTTTGAAATGCTTATGTCTGCGCCCCGAAACAACGCTAACTGATTCCTCTGCTCCCTTGAAATTGTTGGAACAAATCTTCAAATCCGGGACGATGCCGCCGCCCCCTCTCTTGCGTCCAGACCCGGTTTTCATCATCGGCATGCATCGCAGCGGCACGTCGGCCTTGGGCGGCGCTTTGGAACCGCTCGGTTTGACGGTGGGGAAGACGGTCATGCCGCCCAATTCCGACAGGGGAAACCCCAGGGGTTATTACGAAAACCTTGCCCTGACGGAGCTTCACGACAGATTCCTGGCCTGCATCAAATCCATCTGGTGGGATCATAAACCCGTGCGCAAATTGCGATTCTTAGGACCGTCAGCGCGCCGGTTTCGAAAAGAATTGGTTCAATTGCTCATTGATGAATTCGGCCAGGGCCGTCCCCTGATCAAAGACCCGCGCATGTGCCGGCTGATGCCGCTGTGGATTCCAGTGATCAAAAAATACTTTCCGCAGGCTCGTTTCATTCTGCCCATCCGTCATCCTGTGGAAGTCGCGCACTCCCTCCTCAAACGCGATCAATTCAAACTCGACCTGGGCCTCAAGCTCTGGGTTGTCCATGTGCTGGAAAGTGAAAGGACCACCCGCGGCCTCAACCGCCTTTTCACGACATACGATCAATTAACGCAATCTTCGCTTGAAACCGTTGTCCGTCTGGCGCGGAACCTGGGTCTGCCGGCGGAGACGGTTCCTGCCTCGCTCTCCGGCCAGATCGATCCCGCGTTGCGCCATCATACGAACTCCGTCTGGCCGGCTGGCGAACCGTATGAAGACTTGACCCTTTCCATCCACCAGACGCTCGTGTCCGATGAATCGGAAAAGGAAGGGAAGTTGGACCGGTTGCGCAAAGAGTATTACCGTCAGATGGATTGGAAATGCTGACGGGTGATTGCGGCGGCAAACCGCGCTCACCGCTCCGCCAGTCCGCGCTGTCTTCGTTCGGGCTTGACTTCTTTGCGCAGGGAATTTATTCGGAACGACTATTACGGACTGGAAGCCGACAATACTCAACCATCACATCGCGGAGAATCACTGCGCTCCGCGCATCCGTGCATGGCGGGGGTCGGCCGCCCGGCAAAAACCAATCCGGGCCAACCGCTAAATGAGCATGGATCCAGCAGCCCGGGAGATTCCCGCCAGGAAGCTTTACAAGGTCAAATACTCGATTTGCACGCTGGTCAACAACCACGCGGAATACGGGGGGATGGTGGATTCGTTCATCAAAGGCGGTTTCACCCCGGGCGACTGCGAATATCTTTATATTGACAATAGCCGCGGCAACAAATCGGAGCCTTTCGCCGGTTATAATCTGTTTCTTGATGCTGCGCAGGGCCAATATGTGATTTTATGCCATCAGGACATCCTGCTTAAATATGATGACCGGAAAATCCTGGAGCAGCGCCTTGGCGAATTGGACAAGATCGATCCCGCCTGGGGTTTGGCAGGCAACGCCGGCGGAGTCGCCCCAGGCACCAATGCCGTCCACGTCACACATCCGGCCGGCGAGCAAAACACGGGCGTTTTTCCCGCAAAGGTGGGCAGCCTGGACGAAAACTTCATATTGGTTAAAAAGGATGCCAACCTCTCTCTTTCTCATGATCTTCACGGGTTTCACTTCTATGGCACGGAGCTCTGCCAAATCGGCCGGATTCTGGGATGGAACGCATGGGTGATGGATTTCAATCTTTATCACAAGAGCGAAGGCAATTTTGATGAGTCGTTTTATGAAATGTCGCGCACGATTGCCAAAAAGTACCAACGGGCCCTGAAAGGCGCCACAATTCAGACCATGGGCATGAGATTGCATCTTTCAGGTTCCGCTTTCAAAAATTGGCTGCGGACGCCCAGCCGCCGCCGCTTGATATTCGAGCAGCAATATGGAGACCGTAGAAAACAAAAAAGAGGTCTTCCTGTAAACAAAGTCCCCGAATTTCTGGCCAAACCACTCGGCCTTGGATGGATTGTGTTTTACTGGCTGGCCCACAAAATACGAGTGCCTTTTGAAAACCTCATCAGTTCGGCAGCCAAGAGGCGCCGGAAGTTTCTTCATCGCGGCCCCAACCACACCCCAGTCCCTCCCCATGCTTCCCATTAGCATTCTCATCCCCACCCGCCATTGCGCCGCCCTCGTGCCCGGCCATCTCGAATCCCTCCGGGCATGGCTCGATTTGGCGGAGGAAGTGGTGGTGGTGGACAGCGATTCACGGGATGGCACCGTCGAACTGCTCCGCGCCGGCCTGTCGCATCCGTGCGTCAAATTCCTGACCCATCCACCCGGCTTGTATGAGTCCTGGAATTTTGGCATCCAAAATACCGGCTCCAAATATGTTTATATTGCCACTGTGGGAGACTCCATTACTCGCCAGGGCATGGAACATCTTTTTGAAGTGGCGGAGAACTTTCAAAGCGACATTGTTCTCAGCAAACAGGATTTTGTCAGCGCCGATGGCGAGGCTTTGCCCGACGACCGCTGGATGATTGATGTCATCCTGAGCCGCCTTCAAATCGAGCGTCCCCGGTTGCTTTCCACGACTGAACAGTTTCTATTCGCGGTGACCAATCTGTGGGGAGCCATACTCGGCAGTTCAGCCAGCAACCTCTACCGCGCCGATTGCCTTAAGCAGCGCCCGTTCCCAACGGAGTATGGGAAGGCGGGGGATGGGGCATGGGGAATTCTTAACATTTTTGAAGTGAAAATCGCCGTAACGCCCGAACGCTTTTCCACGTTTCTTGTCCATGAAAAAGCTTACGCAGCGGCCGAGTATTACGTGGAGTCGGTGGCTTTGAAGCTGTTTCGACTGGTGCAGAGCGTCGTTGCCCTGCAAGGGCCGCGCAACCCCGCCGTGCCCCGGATACTTGGGGAGATCCAATGGTCTGAACTCGAGGCGGCGCTGGAAGTCGTCCATGCCCAGCAGGCAAAGCTGGAACACCGCCGCCAACAAAAGATGCCGTGGCTTCTCAATCCTGGCGCATGGCAGGCCCGCGCTGCGCGCAACAAGGCCAGGCGGCGGATCAGCCAAATAACCGAGGATGTCGTCGGGGCGTCGCGCGCCTCCGGATCCAGGCCGCGGGACCGGGGTTAAGGCGTCCTGGGCGGCCTGTTTTTCTTGACAACTATCCAGCGGTCAATCTGCAGCGGATAGCGCTGCCGTGAGACCGGAGTTATGGGCGTGGTGAAAATTCTCTCAAACTGGTTCAACAACCGCTCGCGGCTGAAAAATTCATTGGGCTGGTTGTTGTGAAAATAGGGCTGGCGCAGGTATTCCATATACTTGGCGTCCTCTTGGTCCAGCTCGATGATTTTGTCGATGAGGGCCTCGGCGTTCGGAAAATCGGAATAGTTAAGAAAACTTTTGGGGTTAAATTCCATGCCAATCCCGGGGTTCCCCCGATAGATGGGCACGGCGCGGGCCAGCATGGCGTCGGTAATTCTTTCCGTGGTCCAACCGGGGATGGAAGCGTTCTCGAAGGCCATGTAGAATTTGCAGGATTTCAAAAATTCCGCCTTGCGGTCCCAGGTGATGCGATAGCCCAGGTTATTCAACGCGATTGCAGCCGAATCCACCTTCTTGTATTTGCACAACTTGTGAAAGAATTCGTCGCGGAGGCGGGTCTTCCGGTTTGAATAGCCGGCAAGCATGCAGCAAAACCTGGTTTTGGAGGCCAGGATTTGTGCCGGGTCCTCGTTCTCCTTCTGCAGCATTTGCGGGTTGAGTCCACGAACGTACGGGGGCAGCCGGAGGTTTCTGGGATCGTTGATCTGGTGGCAGGTGAAAGCATAATCATAGAGCTTGAAATCAGGCAGGAAACTTTCCGGGCACATGAATATCTTGACGCAATTGTGAACCCGATGCACATGCTGCCCGAGATCGCCGAAAATCAGAAAATCCGGGCAATCGCAAATTTCCACCTCGAATCTCTCCTTGAGGAGGTTGTAAATAAAATTGTTGGTCTTTGGGAAACCGGGCCAGAAATCGCAAAAATCAAGGCGGACTTTCATTGTCATTTCAAGCGGCGCAGCCTAACAAATCGCGATAGAGACGCAAAACCTTTGCGCCCATCTGCTCCAGCGAAAAAGCGTGTGCGACGCGGCGATGCAGCTCCTCCGCCTGGGTCGGGTCCAATCGGGGTTCAAGGGCCTGGACGGCCATGGCGGCGGCCAGGGCCCCCACGTCCTCGCCCGGGACCAGCCGTCCATAATGACCGGCGGCGAACGCCTCAGGAATCCCGTCCAGGGCCGAGGCAATGACCGGCTTGCCGCAGGCGTGCGCTTCGCAAACAACCAGGCCAAGGGCCTCCGTGCCAATTTGCGGATGGACAAGACAATCGATGGCATTCATCACTTGCGGCATGTCGGATGCCTGGCCCGTCAGCCACGCTTTTCCCGCTAAGCCCAATCGCGCAATGTCGTCTTGGAGAACTTTGGCCATGCTGCCGCGGCCAACGATCAGGAACCGGGCTTGCGGAATGTTTTGCTGAAGGCGCGCGGCGGCAGCTAAAAACTCGCGCTGCCCCTTGCCGCGCGGCAAATCGTAGCCGCCCACCACCGCGAAGGCATAATCCCCGGGTTGCAAGCCTAGTTCGCGCCGCTTGTCCGTCCCATCCGCCGGGTGGAATTGAGCCGCATCGATGCCGCCTTGGATGACATGGATTTTGGCGTGATTGCCCCGTAGCGGGGGGCGGGCGCGGCGTTCCGGCTCCGGGGATTGCGGTTCGTAAACGCCCTCCCGCAATACTTTCGCCACAAATTCCGAAACTGCAATCACGGCATCGCATTGCCCCAGGAGAAACCGCCGGCTGGCCGGGGAACTCGGGCTTTTGGCCATGTGCCGCGTCAGTACGATTGTCGGCTTTGTCCCGGCCAGGCGCGCAGCGAAAATCGTCGGCCACAGGTCGCGGCCATGGTGGCCATGGACGATTTGCGCCTTCTCACGGCGGATGAACTGCGCAGCGCGCAAGATGAACTGAAGTTGGTTCGCACGGGAGCCGGTATCGAAAAATGGCGCGCCAAACTCGGCTATGCGCGGCACAAACGGGCGTCCGGCGGGACCGGCGATGACGACCTGTTGGCCGAGGTGATGCAGTTGGACCGCTAGTTTGACGCACTGGTCGTCGGTTCCGCCGCCGGTGAGGAGGGAATCCAGATGCACGATGCGCAGCGGTTGAGGGGGCGTTCTCATGCGGATGGCGCGCCGGCAAGGTACTGTGCGACGCCACATTCGCAGCGGATCTTTGTTGACCGTATGGTTTCCGCCAGACGCCGGTGACCGGCCTCGAAGCCGACGCGGGCCACCATGGGGTGGTTCAAATGATAAACCACGGCGTGGCCATAAACAAATTTGCGCGGACGCCCCAGATGATAAAGCCGCGTGCCCACGTCCGAATCTTCCCCGCCCCATCCGGCGTAATCCTCATCGAAACCATTGACGGCCAGCAGATCATCGCGCCAAATCCCCATGTTGCAGCCGATAATGCCCCGCTGCCCGGTATTGCGTTGGACAAATGGAATTGGCAGACGCACGGCTTTGGCCAAGCCCGTGATGCGGCCCAGGAGAATCCAACTTGGAATCGGCGTGACGCCGGGCACAAAGGCTGCCGCGAATTTTTCCCTGACGAAACAGCGGCGGCCTTGCACCCAGGAATTCCGTTCCGCCAATCGGGCGTGGTCGCCAAGGAAGCGGGGATGCGGCACGCAATCGCCATCCAGAAAAACAACGTAGTCGCCTGTGGCGGAGGCGAGACATTTGTTGAGGATCATTGTTTTACGAAAACCACAGTCCTCCTGCCAGACATGGCGCAGGGGCGCAGGCGGTTTTTGCTGCCATTGGGCAATAAGTTCGCGCGTGGCGGAGCTTGAACCGTCGTCCGCCAGCAGGATTTCCCCCGGCATTTCCGTCTGTCGCGCCACCCCGCGCAGGACTTTGTCGAGCGCGCCCGGGTTCTCGTAAGTCGAGATGATCAGGGAGATTTGGGCGGAGCGCATAAGGGTGGGCGCGATTGCAGGTGCTCGAAAAGCCGGCTGTGCCGCACCAAGCTCGAGTAAGCCGTGGAGGCTGCGATGAAGAAACCAGGATACCCATCCAGAAATCCCAGCCGGATAAAGTAAGCGCGCACAAATCGCCAGGCGGCGCGAAAGATTGCGGCGGGGGCGGACCAGCGGGATTTTTCAGCCAATTGACGTTGCAGAAATACATCGGCGAAATAATTGATCTTGTTCACGTAGCTGCTGATGTCCGGATCCGTATAGTGCAAGAGGTCGCCGGTCAGGGTGACGCATGTCCCCTCTGCTTCAACGGCGCAATGTTCCGCGCTGCCGGCCCATTTCCCCTTCTCCCGCCGAAAGAGCCGCAAGACGCGGTCAGGGTACCAATCACCGTGCGTGATCCACCGGCCCAGAAACCAAACCTTGCGGGCAAAGCGGCCGGCGGCAAAGCGCGGCTCGCCGCCGTCGAAAAACCGGGCAATCGACTCCCGCAACTCCGCGGATACCTCTTCATCGGCATCCAGCGCAAGCACCCACGGCAAAGTGGCATAACTCAACGCCAGGTTCTTTTGCTCGCGAAAGCCCTGCCACCCATGGCGATGAATTTTCGCGCCGAACGAGGCCGCGATGGCGTCGGTGCCATCCTGCACCTCGGAATTAAGCACGACGATTATCTCGCCGACCCAGCCCGCCACGCTGGCCAGGCATTTGCCGATGCGCTGCGCCTCGGCGCCGGAAATAATGCAAACTGAAACAGGCAGTTTATTCACAGTTGCCCCAGGTCCTGCGCAGTCAGTAAACGTTTTGTTGTCTGATCATGCCGCATGCAATGGACAATTTATGCTGTTGCCCCCACGCGAGTCAGTCACAAAAACATCCGTTTTTTATCGCCAGACGCCCCGCGCCCCGCTAACAAGTTCCGCATGGCTTCCGGCCGATCAGCACGGAGTTTTCTGGAACGCACCCGCGCCGCTAAAAAAGTGATCGTGGTCGATTTTGGTTTTTTAGGCGACTCGGTCCATCTCGTGCCGGCGCTGTGGGAGATCAAACGGCATTACCCGGAGGCACAATTGCATACCTTGTCGGCCCCGGTCGGGGCGGAATTGCTCCGGCTGGCGCCCTGTGTGGATCGGGCGTGGGCCTTTCCGTTGACGGCCAAAAGCCCGGCTTGGTGGCGGCATTGGGGCATCCTTCGGGCGCTGCGCCGCGAACGCTTTGACGCGGCATTTAATTTCAGCGGATCAGATCGAACGATATTTGTCACAGCCCTGTTGGGCGCGCGGTGGACTTTGGCGCACGAAGCCGGTCGGAAACATTTTTGGAACCACTGGCTGCCGGCCGAGTGGGTTGGCCGGGCGGCGCGGGATCTGCCGGTGTTTGAGCAACGCCGGCAAGTGCTGGCGGCGGCCGGATTCGCGCTGGAAGGGCCCCGATTTGGTTTGTGCGTCCCCGGGGAGGAGCGGCAGTGGGCGGAAAAGACCATGGCGGACCGGCCCGTTCATTTCTCCATCAGCGCGAGCACCCCCGTCAAAGAATGGCCGCTGGACAATTGGATCGCCCTGGCCCAAATGCTGACGCAAAACCGGCCCTCGATCCGGTTGGTGGCCACTGCCGGTTCCAATCCGCGCGAGCAGGCCCGCTTGACGGAATTGGCGAAGGGGGCGGCTGGCGTGCGATTGCTGTGTATCAAAGCGCTGAACATTCCACATCTGGCCGCCTTGTTGCGATGCTGCCGGCTGCACATTGGCTCGGACTCCGGCGCGTTGCATCTGGCTATGGGGCTGGGCGTGCCCACCTTGACGGTCTTTCGTCGCTATGTTGGATTGGCCGAATGGATGCCCGTCGGAAACGTGCATCGGCACCTCATCGCCGATTGCCCTTGCATCAATGAAAATCGAAGCGATTGCTTGCGCGCTGGCCGGGCCGCCTGCCTGGCCTCGATCAGTCCCGGCCAGGTCTGCGGGCAGGTCTGTCAACTGTTGCCGTAAAAACTCTCGCCCTAGCGTGCAATCGCTTCCATACTGGCGGCGACGGCATGATTGAGTTCTGGCGTAAATTGTGGCAACTGACACGTCCTTACAAGGGGCGATTTATTTTGGGCGGCCTTTTTGGCGTGTTGAGCGGCTTCGCCGATGGTGTGGTGCTGTTGACCGCGGCTTTTGTGGTCAGTGTGGTTTTTTCCGGTTCCCAGCCTCAAGGCATAAGCCGGCCCATGCCAAAACTGGCCCAACAATGGCCCTGGCTTGCCGTCCATTTACAGCATGCCCAATTTTGGCTCACCGTCCATTTGCAGCAAGCCCAACTTTGGCTCAACGCCCATGTCACAAATTCAACTTTCAGTCTGGTGCTGGTGGTGAGCTTGATTCCAGTGGTCATGCTGGCGCGGGGCGTTTGCAATTATCTCAATAATTATTTAATGGGCTGGGTGGCCATCAGGGCAATCTGCGATCTGCGCGCCCGTTTGTTCCAGCATTTGCTCAATCTGCCCCTCAGTTTTCTGTCCCGCAACAGCACGGGCGAGTTGATGTCTCGCATCGGCGACATCGGCATCCTGCAGAATATGATTGGAGTCTCCCTCGTAACGCTGATCAAGGAACCAATCCGGCTCGTCTCATATGCCAGTGCGGCTTTGCTCATTAATGCCCGATTGACCCTCATCGCCCTGATTACCTTTCCCCTCTGCGTTATCCCCGTCGTTGTTTACAACCGAAAAGTGCGCAGGGCCGGGGCCGCCATCCAAACCGAGGCGGCCAGCCTGAGCAAGGTCATCCACGAATCGTTCACCGGCAACCGCATCATCAAAGGTTACAACTTGGAGGACGTGGTGGCGGAACGCTTTAAGGCCAACCAAAAAAGATTCATCGGCCATTTTATGCGGGTCATCCGTTCCACTGAAACGCCCGGCCCGATTATCGAATTCCTCGCCGCCATTGGCATTGCGATTTTATTGCTCTACCTGGCCGGCTCGACCACTCCCGTGGAATTTATGGTGTTCATCGGCGCTCTGATGATGATGTACGGGCCGGTCAAGGCCATCATCCGTGTGCAGAGCCAGTTGCACCAGGCGCGGGCGGCCACGCAGCGCGTTTTTGAACTGCTGGCCACCCAAACCACCCTGGCCGAATCGCCCCAGCCCGTGCCGCTCAAGGCGGCTGGCGCAGAAATTCGATTTGACAATATCAGCTTCAGCTATGGCGACAAGCCCGTCCTGCGCAATATCCAACTGCGCGTCGAGCCGGGGCAAATGGTGGCCCTGGTGGGAAGCAGCGGTTCCGGCAAAACGACCCTGACCAATCTGTTGCTGCGTTTTTACGATCCGGCCCAGGGCGCCATCCGCATCGGCGGCATTGATCTGCGGCAGGCGGCTTTGCGCGATCTTCGGTCGCAAATCGCCGTGGTCACACAGGAGGTTATCCTATTCAACGACACCATCCGCCAAAACATTGCCTACGGGCGTCCGGACGCTGCCTTCGCGGAGATTGAAGAAGCAGCCCGTAGCGCGTTTGCCCACGATTTTATCCAGGCCAAGCCGCGGGGCTACGATTCGGTCGTGGGCGAAAAAGGAACCAATCTTTCCGGCGGCGAGCGGCAGCGCATCGCCATTGCCCGCGCCATATTGAAGAACGCCCCCATCCTGGTGCTGGACGAAGCGACCAGTTCGTTGGACAACGAATCGGAACGCATGGTCCAGGCTGCCCTGGATCAGCTCATGAAGGGCCGGACCACCTTCTGCATCGCCCATCGTCTATCCACCATCCAGCACGCGGACGTGATCGTGGTCCTGGATCAAGGCCAAATAGCGGAGACAGGGCGCCACGGCGAATTGCTGGCGCGCGGCGGCATCTATCACAAGCTGTACATGCTCGGCTTCACTCCGACCGAAGGCCAGTGAGCGGAGAGAGGGCTAAAACTCCGTATAGTGTCCCGCTCGAATCGCGCCGATGGAGGCGTAGAAATAATTCCTGGACGGTGACGGCGCCGACAACGGCGTTGCAAAACTTGTTTCGCCACTGTTGACGACGGGCTCGTTGCTCTTGACGGGCGGGGTCGGCGCGGTGCTGGTGCTGCTGCTGGAATTACTTGGATTCTGAAGGCTTTTCTGGGTTGTCAAAGTCATGCTGCTCATATTCTCTTGTTATTAGTGTGCCGTTCATTCTGCTTCTCCCGGAGCAGCGTAGGCATTTGTACAACTAATATCGGATGCAATGAGGCGGGACTTTAGAGAAATTATTCAATTTTTCGTATGTGCTTGATTGCCAGCCTGGTGTGTCACCGGCTCCAAATTGCTTCCGGTGATTTTGAGAGAGCAGGTCAGACTGCGGGTTGCCTGCGCGGGCAACACCACGGTTAATCCCCGGTCGGTCTGGGTAAATTTCAACTTGCCCTTGCAGCCGAGCAGTTCAACACGCCGGATTCTGTTGGCGCGGACGTCGTCTGTTTTGGCCAGGGATTTTACGACAATCTGGCCGTTGTCCGGCCAGCCCAGCGCAATCGCGTACAAGGTCCTGCCTTTGGTCGTGAAGCGGATGTCATCGGCGGTGTAGCGAAAATTTTCACTGAACGCGCCGCCTTTGGCTTTCACCTCTCCCTCGCCATAAACCCGCCAGGGCCGTGTGCCGTAAATCGCCTCGCCGTTGATGGCCGTCCAGCCGGCCAATTCATGCAACATGGTCTCGACTTCGGGGTCGAGCGAGCCATCCGGTCGCAACACGACGTTGAGCAGCAGGTTGCCGTTCTTGCTCACGATGTCCACCAACATGTCCACCGTCCAACTCAACGACTGGTACTTCCAGTGCCTGTTGTAGAACCAGTCCCCGATGGATGTGTCGGTCTGCCAGGGGTCCGGATTGATGCCGCCATTGACGCCGCGCTCATAATCCTGCACCCAACGACCGCCCGAGGGTTGCTTGCACGTATAGACAGCCTTCAGCCTGCCGTGATGGCGCCGGATGCTGTCGTTGTAAAGATTGGCAATCTGGCTCAAGCCGACTTCGTTGCCAAACGCCACCCCCCCGTCGCTGTAAAGCAGGTCGGGATGATAACTGTCCACCAGTTCCTTGATTTCATTGTACCATTGCTGCTGCCAGCGCGGGTTCCTCGAGTACCAGCCCGCGTCGCCTGGTTCCGCCGGGAAATGATAAAGGTCCCAATAATTGGAATTGGCCCCGTCATAGGGCACGCCAGCCAGTGGGCCGCTTCTGTCCGCCTTGTGCGAATCCTGAAACCAGGTGAAACTGGCGCCAAGATGCTCTGAAACCCCGAAGGGCAGCCTTTGTTTCCCGGCGGCTTTTTGCCAGTCGCCCACCACGTCGCGGTGCGGCCCATAATTCACGGCATTCCATTTGTGCAGCGGCGAATTCCACAGGAAAAAATCATCGTGATGCACGCCCATGCTGACGAAATATCTCGCGCCCGCTTTTTTGTAGAGCGCCATCAGTTTATCCGGATCCCACTTCTCCGCTTTCCAAAGCGGAATGATGTCTTTCCAGCCGTTGGTGGAGGGATGGCCAAAGCGCGCGAGATGGTCCTGATAATCCTGCGATCCTTGCTGATACATCTTGCGCGCGTACCAGTCGCCTTCCATCGGAACGGCCTGCGGCCCCCAGTGCGCCCAGATGCCGAATTTGGCGTCGCGGAACCAGTCGGGACAGGAGTAGTTGGTCAGGGAATTCATCGTGCCCGAAAATTTGCCGGGGGTGATTTTCAGATCGGTGGCCGACGATCGAAGTTGAGCCAGGGTCAGCAACACCGCAAGACAGACGACTTTGGCCGGGATTTTATTTATTCTTCCATTCATGAGTAATATGAGTTGTCTTTTCTTTCGCGCCCGGTGTCACCGGGCGGGGCGAGCCGGACGAAACGAACAGTGAATTCCTGATGACACATCAGAACCCTCTCAACTCCGTGCTGGTTCGTCCAGGCAAACCTTCTGCGGGCGCGCGCTTGAGCACAAGATATCTAATGCCATGTTTCTGGCAATATTCGCGTTTGCCGCCTCTGTCGCCATCTTCATTCACAGCGTAAATGTCCGGCTTCAATCGCTGAATTTCCGGGGCGGCATCCAGCCAGCCGCTGCCACTGGCAATAAGGGCCTGCTTCACAAATTTGATCGAGCCGGCGGCGTAGCGGCGTTCCTCCTGCGGAAGGAGCGGGTGGCCTTCGCCTTTGAGCAGGCGAATATTTGCGTCCTGGCCCACCACCACGTAGAGATCGCCGTACTGGCTGGCTTCTTCCAGAAACCGCACATGACCGGAGTGGAACCAGTCAAAAGAACCGGTGGCCACAACTTTCGTCCTTGCTGAAACCGATGGCTTGGGCGGTTCGGGAAAACCTTTCAGTTCGTCCGCTTTGAAAACGCGATAGGCAATATGATTTTTGCGGCAGAAATCTTCACGAACCGCGTTTGAGCTGCTTTCAACATCCGCCCAAACCTGGGCATGGCTGCCGGCGGGCAACTCATCCGGGTGAACCGAAACGCCAACCGGAATGACGCCACTGACGTAGCGAACCGCCCTTAGAAAATAGAGGCGTTCCGCCAGCGGGAATTTAGGCCTTTTGCCCGTGAGCTTTTCCAGCGTCTCATCCGGCCACAGTAATACGGTCAATGCGCCGAGCTTCGCGGCTTCATCCAGAAACCGCAGATCGCGCGAGCGGATATCGTCGAGCCCGCCCATGACCCTAATCTCTTTGGCATTCATGGCTGGAGGTGCGGATCTTGATCTGAAACGCTCCCGGCACCGGCGTCTGCGACACGACAAACAAATATCCGCCGCCACAGCCGGAATACATCGCGCCGGGATACTGTGATTGATAAATGCGCAATAATCCGGCCAGATCAGTTTTCAAAGCCGGATGGCGGACGGTGCAGGGGAGAATGGACTCCCAACATTCCATGCAGTCATTGAATGAAACACCCAGTGCGGCGGCATCCATTTTGAGGATGGCCTGGAAGCAATCCCTGCCGGTGTGTCCCAGCCGCGCGATCCATTTCGCATCAAGATTCTTCTCGCCCAGGGGCCTGTAGCCATCGGGCCTCTGGGCGACGGGCAGAAGATGCAGCACTTTTTCCAACCAGCGCGCATGCCGGGCGTTGTCCAGCGATTGAATGTGCGATGGAAAAACCCCGCCATTGACCGCGAAATCATAGTCCAGCCGGTTGATGCCCGGATAAACCAGACCGATCATGTCCTGGGAACCGGATGGATTTTTTTGGCCGTGATTCTCAGCCTGATAAAGTTTGCGCGCCAGTCTGGCGGGATCATCCTTGGGCAACCCGCCTTTCCAAATCCGCAACGCGACTTGACGTGTGCTGCTGCAAATGCCGGCTCGGTCCATAAACCGGAATTGAGGGAGGACGTTGACCACGACCATGGAGCCGGGCGGGTCGGGGTTGTGGCGCGAGACAAACGGTTGGTCAATCCAGCCGCCAGCCAGGGCAAGGCGATAGGGAAGCTTCCCAACAATGCCGGTGATGGACATCAGGCGTTTCATCTCGAATGAGGTTACGGCAGCCTGATCTTGGGATCAAACCTTCCCACCGTCCGCCTTCGCCCAAAACTTGTGGCCAAATTTGGCTGAATGAATCGCAAAAAACGTGCAGTGCCGTTCCGGGGGGCGGCGCATCTTGTTCTCATGATGGCAAAACATCACAATCAACCAGCCGCCAAGAAAACCAGCGGAAATGGAAACGGGCACGCCCGCGGCCACGCCCTCATCACGGACGACGTGGCCTTTGGGTATCCGAGGGATTTTCTGGAAAACAAGTTCGTCTATCTCGTGATTTCTCCGCGGGCCGGGGGGTTGTCCATCGGGGTGAACGTGAACCCGATCGTGAAATGCAACCTCAACTGCATGTACTGCGAGATCGACCGCGGCAAACGCGCCGCCGTGCCGCACTTTGATGCCCAGAGAATGGCCGCCGAACTTCATGCGACTTTTGGATTGGCCTACACGGGCCGTTTGCAGCAAAAGCCGCGCTACGCCAACTTGCCGCAGGAACTGCTGCAAGTGCGCCATGTGGCCTTGAGCGGCGATGGGGAACCCACCCTGTCCACCCATTTTGTGGAGGCCTTGCACGTCATCACCCACCTTCGCCTCGTGGGCGGATTGCCCTATTTCAAGATCGTGCTCCTCACCAATTCAACCGCGCTGGACCGGCCCAAGGTGCAATACGGACTAAAGTTCCTCACCCGCACGGACGAGATTTGGGCCAAACTGGACGGAGGCACGCAGGAATATCTGAACCGGCTGAACGGCACGACCATCCCGCTGGCAAAAATCATGGACAATATCCTCCTGGTGGCCCGACGTCGCCCCGTCGTGATTCAGAGCCTCTTCCCCGCCATCGACGGCGCGCATCCCTCCGCCAACGAGATCAAGGAATACGCGCAGCGATTGAAGGAACTGAAAGAGGCGGGCGCGGAGATTTCTCTCGTGCAAATTTATTCCGCGACGCGGCCGATGGCCAGGACGGGTTGCACTCATTTGCCGCTGAAATCGCTCTCGCAGATTGCGCGCACAGTCCGGCGTGTGGCCGGGCTGCGGGCGGAAGTCTTCTAAGCCGCCACCATCAGTTGAGGCAGGCCTTGCATGGCCCCTTGAACGCCCAACACGATTTTTTCCACTTTTTCGACATCCAGCCCCAGCGCCGCAGCCGCCAGGCTTTTGCCCTGAATGGCTTGGTCTTCCCATCCGGGAGCGGCCCCGCACAGGAGAACTGCGCTATTGGCCAGATAAACCACCGCGGATAGCTGAATGGATGGATGGATGACAGGACAATGATGATCGGCCACGGCCTGGACGATCAATTCCGGCAATGACCACCGTTGCAGCAGGCAGGCCCCGACTTCGCAATGGTCGGCTCCCAGCACGGCTTTCTCCGCCTCGATGCGCGAGAGTGACTGTCCGGTGATTCTATTCCGGATCTCGGCCCGGGCCTTGGGGGTCAGCACTCTGCTGATGACCGCTTTGCCGATGTCATGCAACAAACCGGCCGTAAACGCAGTGGAGGGGACGAAGTTGCCGTAGGACTCCACGTCTGCCAGATATTCAGCGCCCAGGGCTGTATTGAGCGAGTGGCTCCAAAGACCGTTGGCTTCGGTGTCGTAACCCGGCGCCGCCATTCCCAAAGAACCGCTGAAACCGATGGCGCAGACCATGCGGAAAATCATGTTGTCACCCAGCAGCAAGAGGGCTTGATCGACGGAAACAACCGGCTCGCGCAAGCCGCTGTTGGCTGAGTTGCAGGCCCGTAACAATTTGGCCGTGAGGATGTTGTCGCACCGGACGGTTTCAACCAATTCGTCCCGATGCAAATCGGGTTGGTTCAATTGAATGACCAGCTTTCGGGCCGTTTCCGACACGACGGGCAGGTCTTTTGCGTGGGCCACTATTTCATCGGCTGTCATAACTTTTTCACCATCTGTTCCTTATTATGAGCGCCCAAGTTGAGAGAGATGTGTCCATGGCTTTTGGCCAGAAACTCATGCTCCGCCAGACTGGACAGCGGATTCAATTTCCATGCATCAATGCAGACTCCTTCCTCTATCGGCAGGAGCGGCCAAAACTAAAGGGCTTTTGTTGACTGTTCGAAATCCACCGGCTCCAGTTTGGGGGCGAGGAGATGGACGACGGTCGCTCCGGTCAGATAGGCCAGACTGGCCGCGAGAAAAATCAGGCGGTAATTGCCCAAATCATGGCTCACCTCGGCCACTTTGCGAATATGGGCAATCCAGAGGAACAACAACAATCCACCGATCGAGCCTGCGAAGCCGGCCAATCCCGTGACGGAGCCGACCGTGCGGCGCGGGAACATGTCTCCCGCCAGACTAAAGACATTGGCCGACCAGGCTTGATGCGCCGATGCCGCGATGGCAATGAGGGCCATCGCCAGCCACGACCGGTCGGTGATGGCGGCGAAAAACACCGGCAGAACACAGGCAGCGCAAATGAACAGTGTCGTTTTTCTGGCCCGGTTCAGACTCCAGCCAATCTTCATGAAATACCCCGAGAGCCAGCCGCCCCCGATGCTGCCGAACGAAGCCAGAACATAAATGACCGACACTGGCAGGCTGCGCGCTTTGAGATCCAATCCGAAACGATCCGAAAAGAAGTAGGGCGTTCCAAAGAGATAAAACCACCAGAAACCGTCGCTCAGAAACTTGGCTGCGGCCAAAGCCCAGGCTTGGCGATGCGGGAGCAGGCGTCGCCACGGAATCTTGACGCCAGCCTCGGCGGGGTCGCTGTTGATGCCGGCCAGTTCGCCTGCGGACACCCGGGGGTGGTCCTGGGGTTTGCGGTAGAGCAGCAACCAGGCGAAGATCCAAGTCAGATCAAAAATGCCGGTGACCAGGAATGCGCCGCGCCAGCCCAGCGCATGGCCGCCGATATAAAAGGTGCCGCACAGGGCGACGACGGACGGCAGACCAAAAGGAACCAGAATGCCGCCGGCGTTGGAGCCGGAATTGAACAGGCCGGTGGCCAGGGCCCGTTCCCGCTTGGGAAACCACTCCGCCGTGGTCTTGACGGCGGCCGGGAAATTGCCGCCTTCCCCCAGGGCCAGAAGTATGCGCACGATGAAAAAGCCCGTGACCGTGCTGACCAGGGCATGACTCATGGCGGCCAGGCCCCAAAAACCACACGCCAAGGCAAAACCCCACCGCAGACCGATCACGTCCATCAGCCGTCCCGCCAGCATTTGGCTGAAGGCGTAAGCGGCCGTGAAGGCCACCGCCATTTCATAGTATTGATCCTGCGTCCATCCGATTTCCTTTTCCAACGTGGGCGCCAGGTTGCTGAAGACGCTGCGGTCGATATAATTGGCCGTCGTCACCCAGAACAGCAGGGCGCAAATCACCCAGCGAAAATGGCTTGAAGCAGGCCGATGTGAAGGATTGGCATCCACGGGCATAAATAATTGGGCCTAGTATGCTGGTACAGAAATTGTTTTACAACGATCCCCTCTCACTGCCCTCTCCCCGCATTGCGGGGAGAGGGTGGCCGCAGGCCGGGAGAGGGGTTCGTCTAAAAATGTCATTGAAATGATACACCAGCTTGCCTGCTTCGCGGCGGATGGACAGCATTGTTTCGTGCAAGAATCCTTGAATCCTGGGCACTTTGCCGCGCGCGGCCATTGCGCCCCGGATGCACGATCGCTATGAGGCCACGATGGGCGGCAATGCGGCGTCAAGGGACCCAAGAATCCACTGCGGCTCCTGCTCGCAAACCAGCACCCGGCAGGGATATTGTTTCTGATTGGCCAGGGCGACGGTTTTGCAAAGAAACGTCAACCCGTGCCCTGCCGGGACCTGCCAGACATTCGGGGCGATCCTGAGAATCTTTTTGTCCCCATCCGACACTGGGGACTCTATCTTTTGCAGAAAGTCCAGCCACTCGGCCTGCTTCGACTTGGCGTCATTGCCGGCCGTCTTTGGAGACTCGATTATCAAAAGGAAAGAATTCATTCCCACAAATCAGACGCAAAAACAGCGGCCCTGTCAAGGCTCCAAGCCGCCCGCCACCGGGCTGTTACTTCGCAATCAGCAGGATGACGCCATGCGCGGGCACCTGTCCTTCCCAGCCCTGCGGTGCCGGGGCAACATCTTGATGCTCCCAAAGGTCCCGTAGAGCGTTGGGTTTCGCGGCCAGGCCAAACTCCGCCCAGGAAACCTTGATGGCGCTGGCTTTTTCTGAGCGATTGAAGATTCCAATCGCCCTGCTGGCATCGTGCAGCGGCCTGGCCCATACCTCGAAGCCTTCCCGCGTCAGTATTCGTTGCCCC
>Ga0187851_10001929_pt1 | contig 18991 bp, 12 predicted proteins | sample June2016WEW_6_10_FD_132997 | JGI IMG/M metagenome (GOLD analysis project Ga0187851, IMG submission 132997) | Peatland microbial communities from SPRUCE experiment site at the Marcell Experimental Forest, Minnesota, USA - June2016WEW_6_10 | ecosystem: Environmental > Terrestrial > Soil >...
CAGTCCGCCGAATAAACCGGCCACCGCCATGTCTTCCCGCGCGTCCTTGTCCTTTCCCCTGCTGAAGGCGATGCGCAGCGACCGCGCCGCGCGGCGAAGGCCCTCGACGCATAACCCGTCGGTCATCGGGTTCGCGCGGGTGCAGACGAACGGCTCGATGAGCTGGGTCAGGGCGTCAAGCCCGGTGCTGGCGGTGAGTGCCGGCGGCAAATTACAGGTCAGTTCGGGGTCAACCAAAGCCACCTTCGCGAGCATCAACGGGCTGCGCAGGCTGACCTTTAATTTGTGTTCCGGCGACGCCAGCACGGCGTTGCGGGTCACTTCCGCGCCCGTGCCGGCCGTGGTCGGAATCGCAATGAACGGCACGGACGGTTTGGCCAGCGGCCGGCCGCGTCCGATGATTTCGACGTAATCCAGCAATTCCCCGCCGTTGGCCAGCATCGCGGCAATGGCCTTGGCCGCGTCCAACGCGCTGCCGCCGCCAAAACCAATCACCAGTTCGCAGTGTTCGGCCTTCGCCCGTTTTACGCCCTGTTCTACGGTTGCCAGTTCCGGCTCGCCGGCGACGGGAAAGGTTGTCGCGTTCACATCGGCGGATTTGAGCTGGGCCAGGAGCCGGCCTGCGCGATTCGGGTCGCGGCCGGTCACGACCAGCGCCCGCCGGCCAAAATCTTTGGCGATGGCGCCGGCGTCGTTGACCGCGCCCGCGCCGAAGACGATGCGCGTGGCGGTGGCAAATTCAAATTTCATAGTCGGATGGTGGGGCGAGCGTCCTCGCGAGCCGTTGTTGAAATGCAAAGAGCGGCTCGTCAGGAGCCTTGCCCCACCGCTTATCATTTCTCATCACTTGGAAACACGTTGTTGAATTTCACGCTGCGGCGCGGTTCGGCCATCATGGGAGCGACTGCGTCCCGCCAGACCGGGTAATGGCTGGTTTCCTTGTGCGCGGCGGCGGCGTTCGCATCCCGATAAACCTCCACCAGCACGAAGCGCGTCGGAACGTCCTGCTGCTGGACGACATCAAAGCGCACGACGCCCGGTTCCTGCCGGCTGGCGCGTGCGTTGATGAGCGTTGCCTGTTTGAAGGCTTCCACACTCTCCAGTTGGACATGGACATGAACGTGAACCACAAGCATGAGCGACGAATACGCGAAACCGGCAAAAAGCTCAAGTGCGCGGCGGCGGAAAAAATCAAAGTCATGGCCGGCTGTGTCTTTTTACTCGTCACACTGCGCGGGCTTCCGTAATCATATATTCAACCCCATGAATCGACGACCGGAGCAGCAAGCCGGGCCGGCAAGGGCCTTGAGGCGCATTCGAACACGCCGGTTTCGCCGGCCGGTGAAATACCGGATATGAAAGGATCCTGCTCACTGGAATCCGAAAACCGTCAGGCTGGATTGAATGGCCGCTGGGGGGTTCCCGGGGTCTGCATTTTTCTGGCCGTCGTCATCTGTATTGTCTTCGGCCAGACGTTGCACCACGACTTTGTCAACCTCGACGACGACGTGTATGTGTATGACAACGTGCAGGTCGTTCACGGTTTGACCCTGCACGGGATGGCTTGGGCCTTTACCACCTCTTCCACGGCCTACTGGCATCCGCTGACATGGCTCTCCCACATGCTGGATTGCCAGTTGTGGGGGCTGAAGGCCGGCGGTCATCATCTGACCAATGTGCTCCTGCACACGGCCAATGCCCTGCTCCTGTTCCTGGTGCTGCGACGGATGACCGGCGCGCTTTGGCGCAGCGCGTTGGTGGCGGCGCTGTTTGCCGTTCATCCCTTGGATGTGGAGTCGGTGGCCTGGGTGGCGGAACGCAAGAACCTATTGAGCACCTTGTTCTGGCTGCTGACGATGGGGGCGTACGCGCGCTACGCGGAGGAGTCCAAAGTCCGGAGCCCAACTCCGCTGGTGCGCGAGCAGGCGTCCAAAGTTTATTACGGGCTGACGCTGGTTTTTTTTGCGCTGGGGCTGATGAGCAAGCCCATGCTGGTGACGCTGCCCTTTGCGTTGTTGTTGCTGGATTACTGGCCGCTGGGACGGTTTTCAGTTGTTTCGGTCACCGGCAGCGAACCGTCCACCCCGCCTCGCCCGCAAATCGTCAGGCTGGTCCTCGAGAAGGTCCCGTTGTTGTTGCTGGCCGGGGGGTCGAGTATGATAACCTATCTCGGGCAAAAGAATTTGAATTCGGTAACGTCGCTTCAGGAAGGTCCATTGGGGATGCGGCTGGCGAAGCTGCCACTCAATTACGTCGGTTACCTGCGGGATACAATCTGGCCGAAAGGTTTGACGGTTTTTTATCCCTACCCTGCCACATTTTCAGTTGCGACGGTCGGGTTGAGTGTTCTGTTGCTGGCGGGCCTCACGCTGCTGGCGCTTTGGACCGTCCGGTCCAGGCCGTATCTGGCGGTGGGCTGGTTCTGGTTTCTGGGCACGATGATTCCGGTGATCGGGCTGGTCCAGGTCGGCAACACGCCGGTGGCGGACCGGTTCACGTACGTGCCGCAGATCGGGCTGTATGTGATGGCGGCCTGGGCGGCCCGGGACCTGACCGTTCCCTGGCGTTGCCGGCGTCCGTGGCGGGTTGCGATGGCGGCGCTGGTGATGGCGGCGTTGATGGCGTGTGCGACCATCCAGACATCATATTGGCGGAACAGCGAATCGCTATGGGCGCGTGCGCTTGCCTGCGACCCTGAAAACTTCCACGCCTACAATAATTCAGGCAACGACCTGCTGCAAAAGGGAAGGGTGGACGAAGCGATCGGTCAGTTTCACAAAGCCTTGCAAATCAATCCTGGCTACGCGAAGGCCCACAACAACCTGGGCAATGCTCTGGTTGAAAAAGGGGAAGCCGATGAAGCGATGGTTCAATACCAGATGGTCCTGCAAATCAACCCTGACGATGCGAAAGCCTGCTACAACCTGGGCAATGTCCTGTTGCAAAAAGGAAGGGTGGACGAGGCGATCCGCCATTTTCAAAACGCCCTGCAAATTAATCCTGATTACGCGAAAGCCTGGTGCAATCTCGGCAATGCCCGGCTCCAAAAAGGACAATTGGATGAGGCCATTATCGATTACCAAAAGGCGGTGCAAAGCCAACCCGACAGCGCGGAAATCCACTATGATTTTGGCAACGCGCTGCTCGAAAAGGGAAAGGTGGACGAAGCAATCGCCCATTACCAAATGGCGCTGCAAATTGCCCCCGACTACACGGATGCCCACAATAACCTTGGCAACGCCCTGCGCCAAAAGGGGAAAGTGGATGAAGCAATCGCCCATTACCAAATGGCGCTGCAAATCAAACCCGGCTATGCCGATGCCCACAATAATCTTGGCAGCGCCCTGCGCCAAAAAGGGCGGTTGGACGAAGCAATCGCCCATTACCAAATAGCGCTGCAAATCAAACCCGGTTACGCCGAAGCCCACAACAATCTTGGCGGCGCCCTGCTCCAAAAGGGGCGGGTGGACGAGGCGATCGCCCAATTCCAGATGGCGCTCCAAATCAAACCTGACTACCCGGATGCCCATAACAACCTGGGCCACGCCTTGCTCCAAAAAGAACAAGCGGACAAAGCGCCCACCCATTTCTAGGTTGGGCTGCAAATCAAATTCAACCAGCTGCAAGTTCAAACGGCCGGTCCGTGGAGCCAGACCGTCAGGCAAATCGGCTTGCCGGGAGAGGTCCGATCATTCCCGCCTCAACCGCCGGCGCCGGGGTCGCGCAATTTGCATTGAATCGGCGCGCCGATCTTTCCACACTGGGCAACCTATGGGCGCGCAATGGAAACAGGCCGGACGCGAAATCAACGCGCAGAAAAAAGGCCAGATGGTCGCCAAACTGGTCCGCGAAATCATGGTCGCAGCCAAACTCGGCGGACCCGACCCCGACCTTAATCCGCGTCTCTTCGTCGCTGTCGAGAAGGCCAAAAAAGCCTCCGTTTACAAGGACACCATAGAGCGCGCCATTCGCAAGGGTGCCGGACTCGACACCGAAAAGGTCAACTACGAAACCATCGTCTATGAAGGTTTTGCCCCCCACAAGGTGCCGGTCATCGTGGAATGTCTCACCGACAGCCGGAACCGCACGGCGCCGGAAATCCGCAACTTGTTCAAGACCGGCTCGCTCGGCCAGCCCGGCAGTGTGGCGTTCTTCTTTAATCACCTCGGCGTGGTCGAAGCCACCCATCCCGATGCCGGTCGCGACGCGGAGGCCGACGCCATCGAAGCCGGCGCGCAGGAAGTTGAACCGCTGGAAGCCGACGAGGTTCCCGCCGGGCAGAAGGGCGCGCGGTTTCTGACGGAAATCAAGGACCTCGATCACGTTTCCAAGGCGTTAAAAGCCGCCGGCTGGAACGTCATCGCCTCGGAAATCCGTTATCTCGCCAAGAATTTCGTCGAAGTCAGCGGGGCCGCACGCAAGGACGTCGAAGCCTTCCTGAACGCGCTGGACGACCACGACGACGTGCATCGCGTTTATGCGGCGATGAAATAAACCGGGGGATTGGCCGCCGGCTTAGAGACTGAAGAACTTCAAGACCTGCAATTCCCCGCGGAAATGGAGCAGGATTTCATTGCCCTGCACTTCGATTTGCACCGGATGGCAGGACTGCGAGTAATCCCACATCACATGCCCATCGGACGGATTGAGCCGGTAAAAATTAAAATATAATTCCGGTTCATCCCCCGGCGCAATCATGGTCAGCGGGTTCACGGCGGCGTGCATGGCATAGATAAATTTTCCGGAAAGGAAACATTTGGCCCCGATGCTTTCGTCGCGCCACAGCACCCGGCCGGTGGCGGCATCCACCTTCAGAATCACGGGGTTTGCCTTCGAGGTCAAACTGACCTGCTGGGAGAATTGAATGGAATCCGGGCTGGCCGTCGTGCTGGTCACATAAAGGTGCCCCTGGCCGTCCGGCTGCACCTGGGAAATCCCGACGCTGGTGAGCTGCCAATGCACCTGGCCGGTCGCTGCATCGAAACTGGTCAGCATTCCCCGGTCAAATACATACAACGTGTTGCCCGATTCAACGCAGGGCGGGTCGGTCAGGGTGGCGAAATCTCCCGGATGCTGAACCGAGATGGGGTAGGTGAAGCTGGCCGTCCAGAGTTTCTGGTTGTGCTTGTCGAAAACCTGGACGGAACTTCCTCCCACCAATACGTTCCAGGTTTTGAGCGCGAAAAACGAGGGAAAACCGATGACTTCACCCGTCCAATCCGGGGCGGTGCCGGCCGGCCACCGGCGCAACTTGATCTGATACCGGCTGGCATCTTCCTCTTCCACGCCGCCGGTCTGTTCCCGGCGCATGTCGTTGATCATCTGTTCGGAAGCCTCCAGGCTTTGACCGGCGGTGAGTTCGCCTTCGAGCATGGATTTTTTCGGCGCCTTCATTGCCTCATGCATGATCGTCTTGTGTTCGATCAAATCCACTTTCATCTGCACGACATCAGCCCCGTCGGGCACGAATTTGTCGTTCCAGTTCGTCCGCACCGGCGGTTTCAAGGCTTGTGCCAGCGCCGCCAGTTGCGCCAGCTTTTCGTAGCCCGGACTGTTGGTGGACATCGCGGTGGCGGATGATTGCAGCGGGCGCCGGGTGGACGATGCCGCGGCGGGGCCGGATTCGATTGGCGTGGTTTTAACCGTGCCACCGGCAAACGTGATGCGCGTGATGTTTTCGCGCCCGGTATCATCGGGGGAAATCACCGTCAAACCGTCATCGTTCCGCGCCAGGCCGAGGAATGGCAGGTTCAACGCTAATTCCTGTTTGCGGTTGCCGGTGTACCGGTCGTATTGCACCAGGCGGCCCGGAAATAAAATCCACAGATCATTCGTGGTCGCCATGGCCAGTGCCCGGAGATAAAGTCCGGCGTTCTCTTCGACATTGGTCACCACCGAATTCAATTCCGGCCGCGGGGACAACTCCACATTCGACAAGGGGACGGACCAAAGCTGTTTTTGCTGCGCCAGATCGAACAGGCTCATCTGGTCTGCCTTGATGGAAAGTATCTGGCCGGGAACCAGCAATTGATAGAACCGCGCCCGGTCGCCGTGGGGCAGTTTCTCGGAATAAATGACGTGCGGATGCGACCCGTAGAAGGTGTACCAGACCCAGGCGCCAACCAGACCGGTCACCAGAAGAATAACGGCCCGCCAGATCCACGTGCTCACCCGGGCCATCCGGGCCTCGATCACCGCCCGCTGCCGCGCGTAAACCGGCACGTCCATTCCGGTCTGTTCGGCCCGCTTCCGGCAAAACGTCGAACAAACATAACCAAACTGTTCCATGCACTCCTCGCAAATGGGTTTGCCGCAAACCCGGCAGGTTTCCGCTGCCAGATTTTTCGGGTGCCGGGGACAAAAAGTCGCGGACGGGACGGACGGGACGGCGGCCACCGGCGTCACCGGGGCCGCGGACGCGGAGGCGGCAAGTTTTTGAGAAATATCCGCGTTGGCCAGATCCGTACCCTCCGCGCCGCAATCGGGACAATTGATCCGCACCGGCATCCGTCCGTTCACCGGCTCGACATCAAACGCATAATGCGTTCCGCACGGGCATTGGACCTTGACTTCCATGATCAGGGTTTCGGGTTCAGTAAAATGACGTTGGTCGCCTGTGGCAGGGAAAATATCAGCCGGGCCGGAGTGTATTGGACGTCGCCGTCGCCAAAAAGAAAATTGCCGCCGAATTTGTTGTGATTGTTGCCCGGCTTTTTGCCGCCGGGCGAAAAGACAATGTCCCCCGCCTTTTTGGGCCCGGCGTCCACCTGCGCATCGGAAACCAGCGCCGCCACCGAACCTTCCGGCAACGTCCCTCCCATGTAATAGGCGTAGCTGATTTTTCGGTCCGCAAAGGGTTGGGCATCCGGCAACGGCTTGTCCTTGCTGCCCGGACAAATGAAAAATTCCGACCCGGTTGTGTATTTGGGCACGAGCAGGCTCAACGGCGCCTCGGAAGTTTGCGCGCCCGGAACGGCCGGGAGCGCCCCGTTGTTGTCCTGCGCAAATGTCCTCAGGCCGGCGTAAATATTTTGCAGGTGGCCCTGGCATTCCGTCAGTTTTTGTTCCTGATAACTTTTTGAACTGGAACTGAGGTAAAGCGTGAACAGGATGAAAATGATCACGACCACGAGAAACAATTCCAGCAGCGAAAACCCCGCGGCGGGGAATCGTGCTGCCGGACTCCTGGACTGCTCGATCACAATTCGTGTGTAGCAGCGGACCGACAACGTGGCAACAGTTTCTTTGACCGTTCCCGGCGCCGGCGGACCGGGGGCCGGGCGGTCCATCAGCAGCCGGAGATGCCGCGGACGTTTGCCGGGGCAAATCATCGGGCCATCAAAATGGCGGCCGGATCGAGTATCAGCTTGAACTGCGGGCCCGATTTCGTTCTTTTAAGAATTCCAACGGCCAGCCGCCACGACACCAGCATGAATTTTTTGACGATGAGAACGACCCGTTCGGCGGGAAGGCTCATGATTGTCTTGGCGGGAATCGTGGCCGGGCAGGCCATTTTATATGGGCCATCGCTGGCGGGCCGAAAAATTCTATTGCCGCTGGACCTTCTGGCCTGTCCCAGCGCCTACCTTCCGATAGCGCCCGGAACCACCAAATTCGCGCCCCACGATTATACCTTGTCCGATCTGGTGTTTCAGTGGGAACCCGCCCGGCGATTTGCCGTTGCGGAGTTTCATGCCAGCCGGTTGCCCATGTGGGATCCCTGCCAATATGCGGGCGCTCCGTCCATCTGGCCGAAGTTTTCGCCGTTCCTGCTGCTCGAGGGTTGCATCGCGTCACCGGTCATCCTGGCCTGGGCACAATTGTTCGCCGCGGTGGTCGCGGGTCTCGGCGCCTATTTGTTTTTTCGCCGGGCGCTGGCGGTGGGTTTTTGGGCGGCAGCCATTCCGGCCTGGTGCTATCCGCTGACGGGATTTTTCGTTTTATGGCAGGGATACCCGACCAGCGGCGCCGTCCATTGGCTTCCCTGGCTGTTGCTCATGGTGGATCGGACGATCCGGCGCGCCAGCCCCTGGGCGGCAATCGGGACAAGTCTGATCACCGGTCTGGCGCTGACGAGCGGGGCGCTGGATGTGGCGGGACAGGTGCTTCTGGTGTCCGGTCTCTACGCCATCTGGTGCTGGCTGGACGCGTACCGGAACCAATGGCTTCAGCGCCCGGCGCGCTGGCCGGTTTTGGCCGTGACCCTGGGATGGCTGCTGGGATTTTTGCTGGCCGCCCCGTATTGGCTGCCGACGCTGGAATACGCCCAAACCGGCGCCCGCATGGAACGTCGCAGTTCGGGGGCGGAAGAGCGGCCGCCGACGGGGTTGTCCGCCCTGCCGCAGACGGTCTTGCCGGACATCTATGGCGCTTCACGAACCGGCAGTCTGCGCATCGTTGACCAGAACGAGAAGGAAAGTTCCGCCGCAACCTATGCCGGCCTGCTCGCAACCCTTTGGGTGGCGCCCCTGGCGTGGTGCAGCCGGCGGCATCGTTCGGTCAATGGGTTCTGGTGCCTGCTCGGCTTTTTGGGGTTGAGCTGGTGTTTGAATGTGCCGGGCCTGGTCCAGTTGTGGCGGCTGCCCGGCCTGAACATGATGTCCCACAACCGCCTGGTGATTGCGACCACCTTCGCCATTCTGGCCATGACGGCGGTGGGATTGGACGCGCTGAGACACGGCGAAATCCGGCGGCACCGGTGGTTCGGGTTTCCCGTCGCCGTGCTGGCCGGGTTGTATCTGTGGTGTTTTTACCGCAGCCTTCATCTGCCCGAACCCATCGCCACCCAGATCCGGCTGGCGGTGACCCAGGGCAAATGGATTACCGGGATTTCCGATCCCGGCGATGTGCAACGTGTCCAGGCCTGGTTTACGTGGTCTTATATCGTGGCGATGATATTGTGCGGCCTGGGACTGCTCGGCTGGCTGATGGTCTGGCTGCGACCCGCCTGGCCCAAATGGGCGGTGCCGGCACTGGGACTCCTGCTCGTTGCTGATTTGCTCTGGTTCGCCCACGACCGCCGCGCGCAATGCGACCCGGCGCTTTATTATCCGCCCATTCCGGTTCTGGAACAGGTGGCGAAGTCCACCCCGGGCCGGATCATTGGCGTCAATTGTCTGCCGGCCACACTCGCCCGGATGCTTGGGTTGCGCGACCTCCGCGGATATGACGCGGTGGACCCGGCGCGTTTGATGGATCTCATGATGTTGGCGGCGAGTCCTGACTCTCCGGCCTATCCCTACGCCTTGACGCAATGGTTTGTCCCGCGCTTGAAATTTGAGCCGCCGGATGGAATCCGGATTTCCCCCCTCCTGGACCTGCTCGACGTGCGGTATCTTATCTTTCGCGCGACTCCACCTCCGGGAATCCACCCGGCGTTCCAAGGCCCGGATTACTGGGTGCTGTTGAATCACCACGCGCTGCCCCGCGTGTTTGTTCCCCGCCACGTTGAGATGGTTGCCGACCGCCGCGAACGGCTGGAAAAACTGGCTTCGCCCGGCTTCGACCCGCTCGCAATGGTTTATGTCGAAACACCTGTGAACCTGCCCGATGCCTGCCGTGGCCAGGCGGAAATTGTCGCCGAGATTCCAATGCGTGTTACCGTGTCGGTCCGGATGGAAACTCCCGGGCTGGTTGTCCTTGCCGATCTTTGGGACAAAGGCTGGAAGGCTGATGTGAACGGCCGGCCGGCGCAAATTCTCCGGGCCAATCATGCGGTGCGCGGGGTGGTCGTCCCGGCGGGTGCCAGCACGCTGGAATTTCAATACGCGCCGGACAGCTTCACGCGGGGCTTGTGGTTGTCGGGCCTGGCGGCGGTGATTCTACTGGGCTGGTCGGGCATTATTGTTTGGTCCCGGCGACAACCTTCGCAAACGAGTCATGGACTTCCTCTCCAAAGTGAACGATAGTGGCAGTGAACCGAAATCCTGCCTTTTTCAAGATGTCGATGGGGAGACAGACGCGCCAGATGACGAAACCTTGCGCCCGTTCAGCCCGGCCGGACCGAGGTACCGTTTTCGACCCAAACCATTATGACCAAAAATCCAGCAACCGTCAGGCCGATGTCCGACCAACCCGAGGGCAGCGAAACCGAGCGGCAGCATTTCGACCGCATCCTGTCACGGGCCCAATTCAAGCCGCTGAAAGCCATCCTCAACGAATTGCGCATGGACAACTCGGTGATGCGTGGTGCGATTGTCACCACAAATTCCTACGCTAATTTCCTGGGCAAGCTTGGCTACCGGGTTGTTCTGTTAAAGCAAATCCACGAGCAGGACTGTTATTCGCGCCTGGGACCGGTAGGCGGCATCCGCGCCGTGCTGCCGCATCACGACATGGCCACTTACAGCACGTTGGTCACACTCGTGAACTTCGATTCCACGCTGACCACCACGCCCAAATCCGTTGATTTCTTCGACCACCAGCTGGCCGAGTTCAAAACCCAGTTGATGAATTAAGCCGTCGGACATGCACCCGACATTACACGGGTGCCAACACTCAGGCTTCGATGGGGGGATTGGTTGCGGACGCAGGACAAGTCAGGCGGAATTTTCCCGATGCCGCCGGCAGCAGGACCGGCATGGCCGCGATTGCGATTTCAGCCCGGCAGCCCAGCAGGGTCTCGATCTGTGAAGTCGTGCGGCGCAATTCCGATTCCGTTGGCCCGGCCTCATCGGGCACAAAACGCAAAACGCAACCGCCGCCTTCGTTCTGGCGCAGTTCATAGTGAATAATGCCGGGCAATTTCTTGAAGCACTGGTCCACCTGCCACGTGGTCACACACCGGCCGTCACCGGCGCGGAGCGCGTCGCGGGCGCGGCCATGGATCACGAAATTGGTTCCGTACGGTTGCTCGCATCGTTCCGCCAGATCGCCGATGCGATAGCGGAGCAGGGGCATGTAATCGTTGGTCAGCGTCGTGACGACCAGGTCGCCCACACCGCCCGCGTCGGCGCCCACAATTTCGAGAAACGCTGTGTCGTAGCCGGGCTTCATCTCGCCGCGTTCGTTTTCCATGAGCAGATGGCCGGTTTCCGTCGAGCCGTACAGGTTGAAGACCGGCACACCGAAGGCGCGCTCAAGAATCCGGCGATGCACCACACTGACAAATTCGTAACTGCATAAGACAAACCGCAGCGTTGGGAACCGCAGGCCTTGCTGTTCACAGTAAAGCGCCAGGCGCGCGCCATGCACCGGATCCAGGTCGAGAAACTGCGGCGACCATCCGGCAATTTCCCCCGCCATCCGCGCCAGTTCCCGGTCATCCAAAAGAAACGGGATGCGCGCCAGGTTCACGAAAAGGGTATTGCCCAACGTCCGTTGTTCGCGCGACATCCAGACCGTCGGACAGGTCAGGCCGTTGCAGGCCGGCGGCACAAGCGTCGCCCGGCGGGCGTTGGGATGTTCGTCCAGCACGCCGGCGACAAATGGGTTCAACCGCAGCGCGCGTTCCTCCTGCGCATTCCACCAGCCCTGGCCGAAAATCACCGGCAGCCGTTCCGCGGACGTGCCGGACGTGTGGTCCAGTTCCACCAGCTTGTTCTCCAGCAACGTTTCGAGGGTCTGTCCGGCAGGCAAAAAATTTTGGGGAAAGCCGTCGCGGATTCCAGGTTTGGCCAGCAAAGGCAAATGCCGGAAGCTCGTGAGAGCGCCGGTTTCGACCGGATGATTTTCCGCCGAAGCCAGTAAATCACGATAGAGCGGCACCGCCCGCCAACGCGGCAGACGTTCGGCCAGCAGCGGGATTTGGCCCGCTTCACGGATCAGTTCCGGTGTCGCCAACATGGCCGCAATATACACGCAATCCGCCGAATGCAAATCCCAGTCAAAAGGCGGTTCTGTCCGAATTTGGCCGTAGGGCACGACGTAAGGAGTGCATACCCAAACGACTCGTTACCTCGTCGCCTACAAATTAGGACACTACCCAAAAGGTTGAACGCCGGTGCCGGCGATGGAGGCTGTTCCGCTGATTTTAGGTCACCTTTGCTACCTTAAAGTTCATTCCACCACCCGCCGGATGCGCAAAGCCATCCACCGGCGACCGGGCAGCGCGATGGAGCGGTTTTGCGCATCGCTGTAGAGGTAGTTGTCCTCTTTGTGAATGGCAAAGACGCCGTCCACCGGGGTGACCGTCATGTTCCAGGTGTCGAGGATTTCCGCCTTGAATTTCATGCCGTCGGCCAGCTTGGGCTTGGGCAGTTCAAAGAGCCAGTTGGTCGGCTGCTCCTTGCCGAAATAAATCAGATAATATTCGCCGGCTTTGCCGCCGATTTGCGGGTATTGCCATTTGTCAATCGGATCAATGCCGCCGGCCGGACTGTCCGCCATGACTTGCTTGAGAAATGCCAGGCGCGGCGGGCTTTGACCGCGCAAGACGCCGCCCTCCGACAACCAGACAATCCCGTCCTGGGGATGCTGGTAACATTCGCCGTGGCCGACGTAGGTGCCCGCAACCGTGCCTTCCCAAAATCGGTGCACCATTTCTTCCGCCGTGAGATGCCCCCAGCGTTGTGGGAAGTCGCCCTCGTATTTCACCTCGTCGAACACGACCGGCTTGCGCCAGACATCGCGGTAAAGTTCCGCGCGGCCCGCATCCTCCACGGCCGAACCGTTTTGAATGCTTGCGTGCGTCACCCACGGGAGATTGTTGTTATAAATCAACATGCTGTGATGGATGGAGCGCAGGTGGCCGTATGGATCGCTGCGCTGGATGAGCTGGAAGATGCGGTCCCAATCCGACTCGTGCTTTTCGCGCATGAGATCGTATTCGTTGGCCAGCGACCACCAGACATTGTGATAAGCCGCCAGCCGCGCGACGACGTAACGCACGTAACGGTCATCGGTCGCGGCGTTCATGCGGTCATAACCCCAGCGGCCCTTGTCGTAGGGATGAAACAGAATCACGTCCGCCTCGACGCCGAGGGCGCCCAACTGGCCGACGCGCTTTTCAAGGTGCTGAAAAAATAGCGGATTGAACCGGGTGAAATCCCACTGATTGGTCGGCTGGCCGGGAAATGGGTAGCGGGCGGGGATATCACTCTGGTTCCAGTTTTCCGACGTGGGAAAAACGCACATGCGGATTTTGTTGAACGGCGCGGCGGCAAGTGTTTGGAGAGTCTGTTCCTCGAACGCGTCGTTCTGGTGGGTCCAACCGTAACTGGTCGTGCCGAGTTCGCGGAACGGCGTGCCGTCGGCGTAGGCGAAGTGGAAGGTGTTCGTTACCCGCACCGGGCCGTGGTTGTTGGCCGCGGGTGCGATGACGGTGAACGCGCCGGTTTTCCCATTCAACGGATGGCGGTTGCTTTTGGTTTTATAGTGCCATTCGCCCTGTTGTTCGGCCATGAATCGAATCCGATAAACGCCATCGCCGTCATAAAAGCCCGCGACTTCAACCGAATTGGTGTCCCGGGTGAAACGGGCGGAGAGGTCCACATCCATGAACGGATTACCGTTGGTCGGGCCGGCAAGGGCGAATTCAAAAATTCCCCACTGCTCAACGTTGGTCACGGCGGCGGTGACCGTCTGCGCCGATGTTGCCAGCAACGCGACGCCGGCAAAGCCGATTGACATGATGAAGGCACGCACCGGGCCACGCTAGCCAATTCTTTTGTCCACGCCAAGGCTTCTTGATTTCTACAAATATTCCACTCCTTACGGAGCGCGACCTGCGAGTGCTGGTGGCTGTTCGCAAGGACCAACTCCAACGGAGTTGTGTCATTCAGCCCAGCGTTGACCGATGACAATCGGGCTACGCTGGGTAGGGGATGAAAATAACGAACAACTCTGAAGGAGTTGCATCGATCCGGTCGTAGAATCGATGCAACCCATTCAGGGTTGAAAAATTTGGGGAACGGTTTCCCAGGGCAGCCCCGAAAGCATTCGGGGCAACCGCTGGGCTGAAGGATGGAATCCCGTTGGGCTTTTCAGAATGAAAAGCGGTGGCCGCGCGCAAACACCTCACCAGGGCCGCGCGCGGTCGGGACGCCGTTTGCGGACAGCCGGAGTGTTCACCTTCCGCTCGGTGGTGGCCATTTCTTCGCGTGAAATTGCGGCATCTTGCGAGGCTGGTCCCGACTCAGCCTGTATGGCAGTTATCGCCTCGTCGATCACGCCGAGCAATTCCTCCCGGCCCTGCTTCAGCATCGCGGAACAGGTAAAGATCGCCGGCAGCTTCTCGAACCAGCCGGAGATGCGGGCCGTGAACGCTGTGATGTTCGCTTGCACCGTGGCGGGCTTTACCTTGTCCGTCTTGGTGAAGACGAGAACGAACGGGACGGAGTTGCGGGCGAGCCAGCCAATGAATTCAATATCGATTTCCTGCGGCGGCAGCCCGGAATCGAGCAGCGCAAAGACACAGCAAAGGCTTGATCGATTTTTAAGATAATCGTCCACCGCATGGTTGAACTTGAATTTGGCCTTCCGTGCCCCGGCGGCGAACCCGTATCCCGGCAGATCCACCAGCAGCCAGGTCTTGTTCATTGTGAAAAAGTTGATGAGCTTGGTAAACCCCGGCGTGGGCGAGACCCGGGCCAGGTCCAGCTTGCCCGACAGCATGTTCAGCAGGGAGGACTTGCCGACGTTGGACCGGCCGATGAAGGCGAATTCAGGCAGGGACTCGTCCGGACACGAATCCAAGTCCGGCGCGCTGCAATCAAAAATGGCGGATGAAATGTTCACAATGGGCAACCTACCGCCCATTGTCGCAGCAAATCCGCTTCGGTGATACAGCTATTTTCTGGGAACAATCACCAACTCCAACGGAGTTGTGTCATTCAGCCCAGCGTTGACCGATGAAATCGGGCTACGCTGGGTGGCAGGCGGAAAACGCGAACAACTCTGAAGGAGTTGCATCGTGGCGGCGGAATAAAAGCGGTGGAGGGCCACCGCAGTCCAAGACGCTGGCGCGTTTGCGGCTACACTCGAATGACGCGAAGCGTTTTGGAGTGCGCCAGTCCTCCGGCGCTTTGGCGCGCGGCGGATTTGATGCAACGCCTTCAGCGTTGATGAATTGGTGGGAACGGTTTCCCAGGGTAGCCCGAAAGCATTCGGGGCAACCACTGGGCTGATGGATTTTAATCCCGTTGGGATTCACGGACGGAGCATTGGACATTTGAACCCGGAGAGCCGCTTCTAATTTTTCGCCCCCGCCAGTTCCTCCTCAAAATCTACGATTTCCTTGATCTGCACCAGAAACCAGCGGTCGATCTTTGTCAGGTTGAAAATCTCGTCGATGGTGAAGCCGGCGCGGAGGGCGTGGCGGATGAAGAAGATCCTCTCGGCGTTGGGCACGCTCAGTTTGCGGCTGATGACGTCCTTGGGCAGGATGTCGCGGTCGCCATAGACCTCCGTGCCGATGCGCCACGGTTTGCCGTCGCCGCCCAGGCCGCTCCGGCCAATCTCCAGCGAACGCAGGCATTTTTGCAGGCTTTCCTTGAATGTCCGGCCGATCGCCATCGCTTCGCCCACGCTCTTCATCTGCGTGGTCAACGTCGGGTCGGCCTGCGCGAATTTCTCGAAGGCAAACCGCGGGATTTTGGTCACGACGTAATCAATGCTCGGCTCGAAGCTGGCCGGGGTCTCGCGCGTGATGTCGTTCTTGAGTTCGTGGAGCAGATAGCCGACGGCGAGTTTGGCGGCGATTTTGGCGATGGGAAAGCCGGTGGCCTTGGATGCCAGCGCGGAGCTGCGGCTGACCCGCGGGTTCATCTCGATGATGACCATGCGGCCGTTGTCCGGGTTGACGGCAAACTGGATGTTCGAACCGCCGGTCTCGACGCCCACGGCGCGGATCACGGCAAAGCTCTGGTCGCGCATGATCTGAAATTCCTTGTCCGTCAGCGTCTGGATGGGAGCCGCGGTGATGCTGTCGCCGGTGTGCACGCCCATGGGGTCGAGGTTTTCGATGGAGCAGATGATGACACAGTTGTCGGCCTTGTCGCGCATCACTTCCATTTCAAATTCCTTCCAGCCGAGCAGCGATTCCTCGACGAGGATTTCGCTGACGGGCGAGAGGTCCAGGCCGCGCTTGGCGAGTTCGTCGAATTCATCGCGATTGTAGGCGATGCCGCCGCCGGTGCCGCCGAGCGTGAACGCCGGACGGATGATGACGGGGAAACGCCCGATTTTTTCCGTCACGGCGCGGGCTTCGTCGAGATTATGCGCGGTGCCGGAAATCGGAACGTCGAGGCCGATGTTGAGCATCAATTCCTTGAACGCCTGGCGGTCCTCGCCCTTGTGAATGGCCTCGGGCTTAGCGCCGATCATTTCGATGTCGTGACGTTCCAGCGCGCCGTTTTTGTGTAGTGCCATCGAGGTATTCAAGGCGGTCTGGCCGCCGAGCGTCGGGAGCAAAACGAGTTTGCCCTTCGCCTTGAGCTTTTTCATCTCCTCCTTCTCGCGCACGATGATTTTCTCGACGCACTCGGGCGTGATGGGTTCGATGTAGGTGCGGTCGGCGAACTCCGGGTCGGTCATGATGGTGGCCGGGTTGGAGTTGATGAGGATGACGCGGTAACCTTCCTCCTTGAGCGCCTTGCAGGCCTGCGTGCCGGAATAATCAAACTCGCACGCCTGGCCGATGATGATCGGTCCGGCGCCGATGATGAGCACGGAATGGATGTCGGTGCGCTTGGGCATAGTTCAAACCGCCACGGATGAAACACGAATTAAACGCGGAGCGAAAGAAAATTGCGGAGCGCGCCTGTCCCAGGCGCAGCATGTCCGAAGCAAAGAAACAGTGAAATGAGGATGAATGTTCCCGAGAGTTTAACCCGCTGCGGCTGGGACAGCCGCGCTCCGAATTCGAGCCTTCAACGTGGCGGGAAGGCGGGTTGATCGAATGGATTTTCAGGCGAGGCCTGGCTGGTCATGGGCACGAAACGCACGGGCAGCACGGCGCGTTGCGCCAATTTTTCTCCCTGCTTGCGGAGCAACAACAGTTCCTGGTCTCCGATAAGCCCGACGGGGATAATCATCCGGCCACCGTCCTTGAGTTGTTCAACGAGCGGCGGCGGCACCTGTTCCGGGGCGCAGGTGACGATGACGGCATCGAACGGCGCGGCTTCCGGCCAGCCCCGGCCACCGTCACCGGCGCGCACGTGGATATTCGTGTAACCGAGCCGTTTCAGGTCAACTTCGGCGTGTTGGGCGAGCGGCTCGACGATTTCGATGGTATAAATCTCCGCCACCAGTTGGGCGAGCACCGCGGCCTGGTAACCTGACCCGGTTCCGATTTCCAGCACGCGGTCCGTCGGTTGCGGCTCAAGTTGTTCGGTCATGAAGGCGACGATGTAAGGTTGGGAAATGGTCTGGTTGTAACCGATGGGCAGCGGTCCGTCGTCGTAGGCCCGGCGCCGAAGTTCCATCGGGATGAATTCATGGCGAGGGACCGCGCCCATGGCGGCCAGCACACGGGCATTGTGGATGCCGTGGCCCAAACTGGACAACTGTTCCTTCACCATGCGCTGTCGGCCGGCAACGAATCGGTCCTCCTCACCCGCCGGGGTGGCGTTGGTCTGTCCGCGGCCTTCCCGGGGCAGGATTGACAGCGCCCTGAGAATGGGCACCGCAATGTTTTTCACGACCTTAAGATAATCCCGTTTGCCGCCGCCCGCCACAGTCAAAATGATGGGCTGGCCAGAGTTCAGCCGCGGAGCGGCGAAAGAGAGTAGCCCACGGTGACAGCCGTGGGTTCCAAGAAAAGACAAACCCAAGCCCCGGCAGGGGCGGCAGAATAAAACCTTTCGGTATTAATGCAGCCGCTCTTTCGCCCCATCCGGGGCTTGTATCCATTCAACATTAAGGTTTAGGAATTAGTCATTCCGCAAGGCGGACGCCGGCTTGCTTTCCCGCCAGCTATGTTTGATGTTGTCTGTCCAAGTCCACGAACGAAATGGGAAACGCGTTTCAAGCATGAAAACAACCCTGGCCCTTCTGCCCGGCTTGCTGCTTTCGCTGCGGATGTTCGCGGGATTTTCGCTTGCGGATTCACCAAAGCCCGGGGATTTCGTCCTCTGCGACGGCAAAGGCGCGGCGACCATCCTGGTGGAAACGAATGAGGACCGGGCGGTGCTCCGTGCCGCCGGCGACCTGGCGGATGACGTCGCGCGCGTAACCGGGGTGAAACCGGCGCTGACCCAAAAACCGGCCGGCGAAAAAAATTTGGTCATCATCGGCATGCCCGGCCAAAGCAAGGTGATCGACCGGCTGGCGGCGGAAGGGAAGCTGGACCTGGCGGGCGTCCGCGGTGAATGGGAAGGTTACGTCCTGCAAATCGTCAAAAATCCCCTGCCCGGTGTCGAACAGGCGCTGGTCATCGCCGGCAGCGACCGGCGCGGAACGATTTACGGCATCTACCAGTTGTCGGAGCTGATCGGCGTTTCGCCGTGGTACTGGTGGGCGGATGTGCCGGTGAAGCGGAAAAATTTCATCGCGTTTCACGGCGACATTTTCAAGCAGGGCCCGCCGGCGGTGAAGTATCGCGGTATTTTCCTGAATGACGAGGACTGGGGGCTGCGACCATGGGCGGCGAAGACGTTCGAGCCGGAGACGGGTAATATCGGACCGAAGACCTACGCCAGGGTTTTCGAGCTGCTGCTCCGGTTGCGCGCCAATTACCTCTGGCCGGCCATGCACTACGGCACACCGGCGTTCAACTTTTTCCCCACCAACAAGGAAGTTGCCGACGCCTATGGCATCGTCATGGGCTCATCCCATTGCGAGCAGATGCTGCGCAACAACGTGGACGAGTGGAAACGCGACGGCAGCGGCGAATACAACTACGTCACGAACCGCGACGGCGTGCTGAAATATTGGGAACAGCGCGTCCGGGAAAATGGCAAATTCGAGAACGTTTACACGATGGGAATGCGCGGCATTCACGATTCCGGGATGCCCGGCGGCGGCACGCCCGCGGAACAGGCCGAACGCCTGCATCGGATCATCGCCGACCAGCGGGCCATGCTGGCCCGGCGGGTGAACACCAAGGTCGCCG
>Ga0187851_10001930_pt1 | contig 18990 bp, 14 predicted proteins | sample June2016WEW_6_10_FD_132997 | JGI IMG/M metagenome (GOLD analysis project Ga0187851, IMG submission 132997) | Peatland microbial communities from SPRUCE experiment site at the Marcell Experimental Forest, Minnesota, USA - June2016WEW_6_10 | ecosystem: Environmental > Terrestrial > Soil >...
ATGTGCGCGAGCGCGCCGCGCCTGCGAAATTCCGCGATGCGCGGCGTGTGTTCGCCGATGAGCGATTCCGTCAACCCGACAACGTTGATGACGGCGAGCCGGTTCATCAGGCGCGGGCGCGGATGATTTTCTGCGTCCGCGCGCCGTGGCGTTCGCGCAGTTCATGAATCGCTGCCACCAACTTGGGGAGATTTACCTCGTGGACTTCCACGCCCCGGCCGATTTCGCGGAGCAGGGTGATGGTCAAGTCGCCGCCGAGGTGTTCGCGGAATTCGTTCAGGCCGCCGAGCACCTGTAACTGGCCGTCCGAGCCCACATTCAGTAATTCATTGGCAAACAGGTCGAACCCAAGCCGTTCGAGCAACACAAGGACACGTTCGGTGGATGGGGTATCGAGCAAACCGGCCTGGCGCGAGTAAACCACGTCCAGCGCGATGCCGATGGCGACGGCTTCACCGTGCCGGATTTGGAAGTTGGAAAGCTGCTCCAGTTTGTGGGCCGACCAATGGCCAAAATCCAGCGGCCGGGCCGAACCCAGCTCGAACGGGTCGCCGCTCGTGGCGATGTGGTCAAGGTGCAACTCGGCGCAACGTTGAATCAGCCGTTTCATGGCCGCCGGTTCAAACGTCGTGAGTTTTTCCGCGTCCCGTTCGATTTCGCCAAAAAACGCGCGGTCGCGGATGCAGGCGACCTTCACGGCCTCGACGTAGCCGGCGCGCTGGTCGCGCGGCTCGAGCGTGGCGAGGAGATTGAAATCATTGATGACGGCATGCGGCGGCGCAAAGGTGCCGATGAAATTCTTTTTGCCGAAGGCGTTGATGCCATTCTTCACGCCGATGCCGGAATCGGCCTGGCTTAGGGTGGTCGTGGGAATGCGCACGTGGCGGATGCCGCGGTGCGCGGTGGCGGCGGCAAACCCGGCGGCATCCAGCAACGCGCCGCCGCCCACGGCAATCAAATACGAGTGGCGGTCAAGGTGGTGCCGGTCAATCTGCGAATGGATTTCCGCAACCTGCAGGGGGGAATTCTTGGCGCGTTCGCCGCCTTCGATGACCAGCGGCGGGCCGGCGAGTTTCACGTTGCCGTCCGGAGCGGAAAAATAATCTTCAATCTGGCGCGCGAGGTCAGGCCGGGCGTGCGCAAGCGATTCATCCAGGACCACGAGCGCTTTGCGTGATGCCTGACCGGCGTCATTCCCCAGCGCGGTCTTCAGGACGAGGTTGGCCGGAGCGAAAACGTCTTCGGTAAAAAAGACGCGCAATTGCCAGCCGACTTGAATGGAGCGCTGAATCACAGACATGGCCACCAATCTGAAATCTTGGACAACGATTTTCGAGTTTTATTTGAAGTAAAACGGCGGGCGGCTGCGCTGTCCGAACGCGCCCATCAAGCGTATCACGTTCCTGGGGGCGTTATTTCCCGATCTGCTTGTCTTCCGGAATGCGCATGCAATAGAACGAACGGTATACAAAGACCAGCGCGACGACGAAGAAGAACGCGCCAATGCCTGTTTTCAAGCCCTGGTTGGTCATCGTTACCGCGATTTCCGTGGCGAGCAGGCCAAAGAGCGTGGTGAATTTAATGATGGGATTCATCGCCACCGAGCTGGTGTCCTTGAACGGATCACCGACGGTGTCGCCGACCACGGTGGCGGCGTGCAGCGGGGTGCCTTTTTGCTTCAAATCCACTTCCACGATTTTTTTGGCGTTATCCCAGGCGCCGCCGGCGTTGGCCATGAAGATGGCCTGAAACAGGCCGAAAAACGCGATGCCCACGAGATAGCCGATGAAGAAATAGGGATTGAAGAAGGGCAGGGCGAGCGCGAAGGAAAAGACCACGATGAAGATGTTGATCATGCCTTTTTGCGCGTAGATGGTGCAAATCTCGACGACTTTTTTGCTGTCGGCGATGGAGGCTTCGGCCTGGTTGAGGTTGAGATGTTCCTTGATGAACACGACCGCGCGATAGGCGCCGGTGACGACGGCCTGTGTGCTCGCGCCGGTGAACCAATAAATCACCGCGCCGCCCATCAACAGGCCGAGGATGATTTCGGGCCGCACGAGACTCAACATTTCGATCACCTTGCCGTGGGCGACGGTGTTGTTCAGCAGCAGGATGATGCCGAAGACCATCGTGGTCGCGCCGACGACGGCCGTGCCGATGAGCACCGGTTTGGCAGTGGCCTTGAAGGTGTTGCCCGCGCCGTCGCCCTTTTCGAGTTCGAGCTTGGCGTTGGCAAAATCGGGTTTGAATCCAAAATCCTTCTCGATTTCCGCCGCGATGTTCGGCGCCGCTTCAATCCGGCTCAGCTCATAAACCGACTGCGCGTTGTCGGTCACCGGGCCGAAGCTGTCCACGGCAATGATGACCGGCGCCATGGCCAGGAAACCGAAGGCGACGAGGCCGAAGGCAAAAATCGGCGCGGCAAACTGGAATTGCGCCGGCATGAGCGCGAGCAGATCGGCGTTCTGCGAAAACAGGTAGGCGATGAACATCAGCGTCAGGATGACCAGTCCCATCCAGAACGCGCAGAAATTGCCGGCGACGAAGCCGGACAGGATGTTCAACGAGGCGCCACCGTGGCCGGAGGCATTGACCACTTCGCGCACGTGACGCGAGTTGGTGCTGACAAAGATTTTGGTGAATTCCATGATCAGCGCGCCGGCGAGGATGCCGCAGGACATGATGCTGGCGAGCGTCCACCAGAGATTCGGCAGCGGGCCGCCGGTCACGTCCTGGAAATCGCCGAGCAACAGTTTGCTGGCGGCAAAAGTGACAAGGATGGAGAGGATGGACGTGAGCCAGACTAGATCCGTGAGCGGCGACTCCCAGTTGAAGTCCTTTTTGCCGGCATAACGTGCGTTATTGGTAAACCGGTTTATATAAAACGAAGCCAATGAAGCCAGCACCATCAGGCTTTGAATGGCAAAGATCCAGATGATGAGCTTGCCGCACAACGCCGGCGCCCCCACCAGGGCCAAAGCCAGGAACGCGATCAACGCCACGCTGGTCACGCCGTAGGTTTCAAATCCATCGGCGGTTGGGCCGACGGAATCGCCCGCGTTGTCGCCGGTGCAATCGGCGATGACGCCGGGATTTTTGGGGTCATCTTCCGGGAGGTTGAAGACGATTTTCATCAGGTCCGCGCCGATGTCCGCGATCTTGGTAAAGATGCCGCCGCCGATGCGCAACGCCGCCGCGCCGAGGGATTCGCCGATGGCGAAGCCGATGAAACACGGGCCGGCCAGTTCCCGCGGCAGGAACAGGAGGATGCCGATCATGCAAAACAATTCGACGCAGACGAGCAGCAGGCCGATGCTCATGCCGGATCGCAACGGGATGGAGAGCGTCTTGAGCCCGTTGCCTTTGAGTGCGGCGAAGGCGGCGCGGCTGTTGGCGGTGGTGTTGATACGGATGCCGAACCACGCCACACCGTAGCTGCCGAGAATGCCGAGCACCGAGCATGCCAGAATGATGAGCACATCGCCGACGGATTTGCCCTGCAGCCCGATGAAGTAATACAGCATGCACAACGCGATCAAAATCCAGAGCGCCACCAGGAATTTTCCCTGTTGCAGCAGGTAGGTTTTGCACGTTTCCCAGATGATGTGGGAAACGTTGCCCATCGTGGGGTGCACCGGCAGCGCGCGCGTCTGTTTGTATTGCCAAAGACCGAACAGCGCGCCAATCGCACAGACCGCCAGGCCGAAGAACAGGATGGCGTGACCACTCCATGCGCCGCCATGGAACGAGACATCCTGCAACGGCGGCAAGTGGATGTCCGCATCCCCGGCCAGGGCGTTGGTCGCGCCAAACAGCGCGGCCAGCAGCAGGATGAAGCGGCAGGGTAATTGGTAACGTCCCATAAAGCCCGGCAGCGTGCCGCAGTCAACCATCACTATCCAGCATTTTTTGCCATAAATTTAGCAAAAAATGTATCATCCAACGCGTGTCGTTGGGGTGGCGATGGAATCGCGCTTGATGCCGGGCGGTGCATTTTCCATGCTCGACGCCCGTCTGGCCGGCCGATTTCCGCTTTTAAACGAACTTGGCGTGGTGTTGGAATTTTCGGTGTGGGTGCCGACGGATAGAATTGTTGTCTGAACATTCCATGATGAAAGCGTTTAAGCCGGTGGTTGGATGGTTTTCGCCATGCTGGTTCCTTCTGCTGTGGGGACTGGCTTTCTCTGCCGGTTTCAATCCCGTCCAGGCGCAGGAAAATGTTGAAAGAACCTGGGACGGTCTGGTGATTCAGTTTGGCCGGGCCCAGGTGGGAATTGCGGCGGCCACCCCGGACGCCTTGCGTTTGAGTGTGGCGTATGATGAATCCCCCCGTTTCATCCCCACTTCCTTTCTTGCCCATACCAATGCTGCCGATTCGGTTGCCTGGCAAATGGTCAGAAAACGCGGGATGGTCGGTGTCCGGACAAAAGCCGGCGAGCTGTTGATCAGTCCCCGGACCGGTGAATGGACGTTGCTCAATGCCGCCGGCAAGGTGTTGATTCCCCGGCATGAGCTGGGTGGCATGAATCAGGAATCCTCCCCTGGAAATACCAATGTCATAATCATGCTCGGTTGGGACCGACATCAACCCATCACTGTTTACGGATGCGGCAACGGAGTTGATGCGTTGCAACAATCCAATACGACCACCGGGCTCTCCAACGGCCGGGCGATCATTCCTTATTATTGGTCGGCGGCCGGTTACGCGGTTCTGGCCGTGACGGTCAATGACAACCAGCCCGCGCGCTGGCGTGGCGCGACCAACGGGGAATACCTTGCCTGGACGTTTCCCGGCCCCGAAGCGGAACTTTATCTCATGCCGGCCGCTTCGTTGAAGGAGGCCGCCGAAGCCGGTGCCCGCCTGACCGGATTTGCCCCCGTCCCGCCGCGCTGGGCGTTTGGCTATCTCCAAAGCCGGTGGGGTTGGAAGGATCGTGCATATATTGAAAACACGCTTCAGCAATTCCAGACTTTGAGAATTCCGGTGGATGCGTTCATCTACGATTTCGAATGGTACACCACCGAGCCCGATTACAAACTGCCCGCGGAAGGGGTGGCCGGGTTTGAGGATTTCGGCTGGAACACCAATCTGTTCCCTGATCCAGCGGCCCAGATACCAGCGTACAAAAACCAGGGAGTGCATTTTATCGGCATCCGCAAGCCGCGAATGGGCAATCGCGATACGCTGGCCATGATCCGGGCGAACGGCTGGAATCTTCAGATTCAGAAAGGCGAGAAATACCATTCCCGCGATGTCAATTTTGGCAATCCCGAATTTCGCGAGTGGTACATCGGGCAATCCGCGGGTCTGCTCCAAGCCGGAGTGGACGACTGGTGGAATGACGAAGGCGAGTCGACTTTTACCACATATTATTACTGGAACCTGGCGGAAGCCGAGGCCCTGGCGCGATACCAGCCCGGTCAGCGTTTGTGGACGCTCAATCGCGCCTTTTCCCCCGGGCTGCAGCGATTCGGTGCGGCGGCCTGGACGGGTGACATTCAAAGTTCCTGGAAGACGCTGGCCAGCACACCCACCAGTTTGCTGAACTGGAGTCTGGCCGGGATGCCTTATGAAACTTGTGACATTGGCGGTTTCACTGGACATCCTTCACCGGAATTGCTGGCCCGCTGGATGGAGGCGGGGGTCTTTTTCCCGATCATGCGCTCACATTCGGAAGTTCATATGACGCCCCGGTTCCCCTGGCTTTATGGCCCGGACGCCTTGGCTGCCATTCGCCAGGCCATCGAACTGCGTTACCGTCTGATCCCGTTGTATTACAGCCTGGCGCATGAAACCTTTCAAACGGGCATACCGTTGATGCGACCGTTGCTCATGGAATTTCCCGATGATCCTAAAACCGCCAATCTGTCCGATCAATGGATGGTGGGCGGGTCGCTCATGGCCGCCCCGATGCTTCAGGCGGGTGGCAAACGTTCGGTCTATCTTCCCGCCGGGTGCTGGTATGGCTTCGGTTCCAATCTGCCGTTGAAAGGAAAGCGCACCATTGAAATCACGGCCAGGTTGAATGAGATTCCGCTTTATGTCCGGGCCGGCTCCCTTCTGCCGCTGGGTCCGGTCATCCAGCATACCAGCCAGCTTCCCGGTGGCCCGCTGGAACTGCAAATTTATCCCGGCCAGGACGCGACCTTCACCTTGTTTGAAGACGACGGCGAGACCACGGGCTACCTGAAGGGACAGGTTCGCCGCACCACGTTTGGCTGGCAGGACAAAGCCCGCCGGTTGACCTGGAAAAGCGAAGGGCCCTACGCCGGCAAGGATGTTTTCCAAAACCTGCGCGTGGTTTTGTTTGGTCCCCGGGAAAAGATTGAGGCTGAGAGTGCGCTGAATTCCAGCGGTGAACTGCATTTAAGCGCGGGGCCGTGATTTTACACGTGGGAACCCGGCCGGTTCGCGCTTGCCGCCGTGCGGTGCATTTTCCATGCTCAACCCCATGTCTGACCGGCCGGTTTCCACTTTGAACAAGCCCGACGCGATGTTGGAGCTGACGCTGCGCCCGTCGCTCTTTACCGAGTTCACCGGCCAGCCCAAGGTGAAGGAGCGGCTTGAAATCGCCGTGGCCGCCGCGAAGAAACGCAAGGAACCGCTCGACCACATTCTGCTGAACGGCCCGCCCGGGCTTGGCAAAACCACGCTCGCCAACATCCTGGCCCGGGCGATGGGCGCGAACCTGAAAAGCACCAGCGGCCCGACCATTGAAAAGGCGGGTGATCTCGCCGGATTGCTCACGAATCTGGAGGAAGGCGACGTGCTGTTCATTGACGAAATTCATCGCCTGCAAAAAACCATCGAGGAATATCTGTATCCGGCGATGGAGGATTTCAAGCTGGACATCATCATTGACCAGGGGCCGAACGCGCGCAGCGTGCGGTTGAACTTGCCGAAGTTCACGCTCATCGGCGCGACCACGCGCAGCGGCCTGCTCACCGCGCCCCTGCTCACGCGCTTCGCCGTGCGCGAGCGGCTGGATTATTACGTCGCCGAAGATCTGGACAAAATTATCATTCGCTCGGCCCGCCTGTTGAAGGTGGAAATCGAGCCGGCGGGCGCGCATGAAATCGCCCGGCGCAGCCGCGGGACGCCGCGCATCGCGAACAACCTGCTCCGGCGGGTCCGTGATTATGCGGAGGTCCGGCACGACGGCCGCATCACCGCCGACGTGGCGGACAAGGCGCTGGCGATGCTGGAGATCGACCAGAGCGGCCTCGACGAGATGGACAAGCGCATTCTGGAGGCTGTCATCGTGAAATTCGGCGGCGGGCCGGTGGGCGTGAACTCGCTCGCCGTGGCCGTGGGCGAGGAGCCGGACACGATCGAAGAGGTTTATGAGCCTTACCTCATCATGGAAGGTTACTTGAACCGCACGCCTCAAGGCCGCGTGGCCACAGAGTCCAGTTACAAAAAACTCGGATTGAAACCCGCCGGCAACAATCAATCGCGGCTCATCTGACTTCCACCGCTGAATCGGCTTGGTTACGGATGCTGCCCCCGATTCGTACCAATAATCACTGTTATCAAATCACGGATGGCTTAAGCGGAAGAACAAATTTCCTGTGGGCGAGGCGAGGATCAGGGAATTTGTGCCATTGGCGGTGGTCCAACTGCTGTTGACGGACCAGCCGGCAGGTATGGCCAGATTGGTGTTCTGTTGCAAGCTCCAGCCCGTCACGTTCTGCCAATACACCGTCAACGTACTGCCCGAATGGCTGAAGTACAGCGTCGGCGCACCGGGTGTCTGGACCACGGAGATCAGCGCCCAGAAACCGCCGGTGAGCGAATAATTGCCGCCGGTCATCGGCCCGGCGGCATCGTGCTGGCCGATGGTGCCATTGATTTGATAGGTGCCGCCCGTGCTGGTGCCGCCGCCGGCGGCGACCTTATGCCAGTCAATCGAGTATTGCTGCGCTAATGCCGGAATACAGAGACCCGAAGCCAGCAGGCAGGATAAAACCGGTTTTTTCATGGCGCCTCAATTCTTTATGATAATCGATTTTACCACTGGTTCCAAATTATCCAATCGCTTTTCCAACGGTTCATTTTGCCGTTTCAGACCCTGAATATCGACGTCCCTCTCATCGGGGCCTGCCCGACTATCTTCGGCCCCGTGCGGGTTCGGCCTTTTTTGTCCCCGTTGGTTTTCGTGGCCAATCTGTCCCCAAAGGGCTATCTTAAGAGCGTGGCCAAATTATTACATTATCCATGAATGCCAGATTCACGGCGCTGTTTATGTTTGCAACCCTGGCTGTGTCGGCGCAAACCAACATGGCCGGTCAGACCAATGTCCCGAGTGTGATTTCAGCTTCCGGGACACCCGCCATAGAGCTGCAAACCAATCAAGCCCCGTCCATCGCCGGGCGCCTCCAGCAAATCCGGGCCACCTGTATTCAAGATCGCCGTTACATTTGCGGCAAAATCCTGCAGGTGCTGCCGGCGGGGCTGGTGGTGGACAGCGGTTATACGAACCTTTTGCGCACGCCCATCACCCGCTCCTGGCTCGTGCCCGGCACGGTCAGCGCCAGTCGCGCGACCACCCTGGTCGAAGGCAAGGAACCGGGTTCCGTCTGCGTCGGCCTGGTGTTCCTCACGGATATTCCCAAATCCCGGCGGCTCAAGCCAAAGGTGTATGATTATGTGATCCTCGAAGGTTATCCCACCGGCCAGTATACCTACACCTCCGTCGGGAACGTGCAACGAATCGTCCGCAAATTTACCGCCGTGCTTGAAAAGGCGGTTGATTTAAAGCTGCAGACCGAAAGCTCAACGCCAGCTCCGACCGCGGAAGTTAAATGACGCCTGGATTTCGATCTTCAATTTTCCATCGGCGAAACGCCCTGGCAGCGGGATTGTTGATTTGGGTCGCACCATGGCTTTTTACGATCGCCGCCGCCGAGCTTTCCCCCGCCGACCGACCGGACCTGCATCCCCACGCGAAGGCGTACCTGTTCATGCCGGCGCAACCCGGAGGCGGGCTCCCCCGATTGCTTTCCCAGACCGGCGCGTTCAAGGACACGGTCCGCCTCACGCCCGCTGACGGACTGATGGCTTACGACCTCATCGTTCCCTTCTGGTCGGATGGCGCAACGAAAACGCGCTGGATTTCCGTGCCGGACAATCAAAAAATAAAATTTGCGCCGACCGGCGAATGGGTTTTCCCGCCCGGCACCGTCTTTGTGAAAACCTTCGAGCTGGCAACCAATGAATTGGTCCCGGATTCGCTGCGACGCCTCGAAACGCGCCTGTTGGTGTGTGATGCCGCCGGCGGCGTTTATGGTGTCACTTACAAATGGCGCGCGGATAACAGCGATGCGGATTTGCTGGCTTCAAATTTGACTGAAGCCATTCCCATCCAGACCGCGGCCGGGATGCGAACGCAATCGTGGTATTATCCGAGCCGTCAGGACTGCCTTGCCTGTCACACCGCCAACGCGGGTTATGTGCTCGGGGTGAAAACCCGCCAGTTGAACCGGGATTTCGCCTATCCGTCCGGCGTCACCGACAACGAATTGCGGGTATGGAATCATCTTGGCTTGTTCGACACGAATCTGGACGGGACCGATATGACAACGCTTCCTCAACTGGCGCGCCTCGATGATCCCGCGCGGAGCCTGGAGGACCGGGCGCGTTCGTATCTCGACGCAAATTGCGCGCAGTGCCACCGTCCGCACGGCACGGTCGCCTATTTCGACGCGCGCTACGACACGCCGCTGGCCAAACAAAACTTGATCAACGGCCCGGTGCTGATTGACGAACGGATTGACCACCCGCGCATCATCGCGCCGAACGACATTTGGCGCTCCCTGCTGTTCATGCGGACGGACACGACCGAGCCGTTCAAGATGCCGCCGCTCGCGCGCAACACGATTGACGAACCGGGAATGAAATTGTTGCGGCAATGGATTGAGAGCCTGCCCGGCCCGCCGGTCCTGCCGCCGCCCAGCATGGCGCCCCACGGTGGCCGTTATGAACAGCCGGTGGAAGTGACTTTGAAAAGTGAACCGGACGCAACCATCCGCTACACGGTGGACGGAACGGTGCCGACCACCTCTGATTTGCTTTACGAAAAACCGATTCGCTTGACCGGCCCGACAATTTTGCGCGCCACGGCCTTCCAGCCGGGATTTACCAAAAGCATCACGACCCAGGAAATCTTCCTTGTCGGCGGGTGACCCGTTCGCGAAACCGGCAACCGCCCCTTCAGGAAACCTGCAGCGATGAATGGGCGTTCCGATACATCAGTTTTGGATCGGTGGCGGCTTCGGATTCCGCCAGGGCTTCGGCGATTAAATGGTGTTGGGGCGCCAGCGAGCAAGCCGGATCGGTGACGGCCGCATCGCCAGCCAGCAAGAATGCCTGGCAACGGCACCCGCCAAAATCCATTTCCTTGCGCGGGCAGCTCTGGCACGGCTCCGGCAGCCAACCGGTCCCACGGAATTTGCAGAACGTCTCGGATTGAAACCAGATGGTCTCCAGGGAACTTTCGCGCGCATTGTCGAATTTCAATCCCCGGATCTCGCGCGCGGTCTGACAGGGCAGCACCGTGCCATCCGCGGCCACGGTCAGGAAAACGCGCCCCCAGCCATGCAGGCAGGGCTTCGGAAACGGCTCAAAATAATCCGGCAGCACATAAAGAATTTCCATGCGGCCCTTGAGCCGCTCTCGTGCATGGCGTGCCGCCTCCGCCGCGAACTCCACCTGCGCGCGCGACGGCAGCAGGGCCGCGCGATTTTTCAGGGCCCAGCCGTTGAATTGCGTGTTGGCCAGTTCCAGCCGTTCCGCGCCGAGTTCTTCCGCCAGCGCAATCATGGCTTCAATGCGTCCGATGTTCTGGCGTTGCAACACCACGTTCAACGTCAGGGAAAAACCGGTCTTTTTGACCAGCCGCGCCGCGTTGATTTTCTTTTCAAACGAAGGCGCCCCACCGGCCATGCGGTCGGAATTTTCCGCGTCCGCGTCCTGCAGGCTGACCTGCAGGCTGTCCAGGCCCGCCTCGCGCAATTCCCCGGCCAGCTTTTCCGTCAACAAGGTGCCGCCCGTGCTCAGGTTGGTGTAAAGCCCCAGCCCGCGCGCGTGCCGGATGATTTGCGGCGCATCGGCGCGCAGCAGCGGTTCACCGCCGGAAAAATGCGCCTGCACGACGCCCAGGGCCGCGGCCTCCGTCAGCACCCGCTGCCATTCCCCGGTTTTCAATTCATCCGTGTGACGGGCAAAATCGAGCGGGTTGCTGCAATACGGACATTGCAACGGGCAACGATACGTCAGTTCGCACAGCAGGGAGAAGGGGCGCGGCGTTTCCATGTCATCACCCGGTGAAGGTCACAAAACTTTTCTCCGCCAACCGTTGCAAAATGTCCTTCACATCTCCGTCAATCACTTTCGCGTCGCTCGCGTGCTGCGTGGCGAGGGCTTTGACAATTTCAGCAACCGCGCGTTGACCATCGCAAAGCGCGAGGACGTCGTGCGCGGTTGGGTTCAGCACCAGCACGCCTTCGGGATACAGGAGCAGGTGTTTTTCGCGCACGGCGTCCCATTTCAAACGCGCCTTGCCGGCGAGGCGCGGCTTGGCGGTGTCGGCGAGGGGCATCATTTGATTTTGCGGTTCAGAACATACTCCAGGTACATGGCATCGAGCATGGCCCAAAGCAGTTCGCATTTGAATTTCAATGCCGCCACGGCCGAGGCCTGCAGTTCGCGGCTTTGGCAGCGTTCGACGACCAGGCGCAGGGCGAAGTCCGCGTCGCGCGGCGCTTGCGTCAACCGGCCCCGAAAATAACGCAGCCCTTCCTCCTTTACCCACGGATAGTGCCGCTCAAACGCGGCAATGCGTTTGGACATCAACGCCGGCGCGAACAATTCCGTCAGCGACGACGCCATGGCGATGATCCACGGCTGGCTGCGGCAGAACGTCACATACGCATCCACGGCATAGCGGACGCCCGGCAGCAGGCGTTCCTGGGCAAGCAGTTCCCGGCGTTTCAGGCCCACCGCCTCGCCCAGCCGGAGCCATTTTTCGATGCCGCCCAGATCGGCGTCCGTGCCGTCGTGATCCAGGATGCGCTGAATCCAGGCGCGCCGGATGTCGCGCTCGGGACAATTTGAAAGTATCGCCGCGTCCTTGATGGGAATCTGGGTCTGATAATAAAACCGGTTGGCCACCCAGCCTTGAAGCTGCTGGCGGGTGAGTTTACCCTGATTCATCAAAACATGAAACGGATGCCGGTCGTGATAGGTCCGGCCCACGCGGCGAAGCTGGGCGATAAAGTGATCCGCCGGCCAGGGGGAATCACCGGCGCGGCGCCGGGAAATGTTCATAGGCGGATCTCCATTCCGTCAAGGGAAATTTCCACGCCGGCCTGCCTGACCGCCTGCCGTTCGCGCGAGCTTTTTTGCAAAATGGGATTGGTGTTGTTGATATGGGTGTAAATTTTACGCGGAACCTTCAGGGTCCGCAACCATTCCAGGCTGCCGCCTTTACCGCTGATCGGCACATGCCCCATGTCGTGCGCGGTGCGCCGGGACAGACCCAGGCCGGTCATTTCGTGCTCCGACCAAAAGGTGCCGTCCACCAGCAGGCAGTCGCAGCCCGCGACAAATTCATTCACCGTCCGGTTGACGACCGGCAGCCCCGGAAGATAAACCAGGCTCTTCCCGCCCGCGTGAAGCCGGAGGCCGACGACATCGCCCCGTCGTGCGGGACGGCGGGCATAGGGCGGCGCTTTGTCGGTTTTCAATGCCAGCGCCGTTATCCGGATGCCGGCAATTTGGACAGGGAAAATGGAATGATGAATCCGGCAATATTTTTTTAAAATTGGCAGCAACGGGAACTGTTCGGTCAGAAGATTTTTGACGGCGCGGGTGCAGGCGAGCCGCAGGGATTTTTGTTCGCGCAACGAAAACAGTCCGGCGACATGGTCCATTTCCCCGTCGGTCAAAAGGACGGCCTGCACGGGGCTGCCCCGAATTTTTTTGCCCGGCGGTGAAAGCGAAGCAAAAGAGGCGAACTGAGAAGTCAGATCTGGCGAGGCGTTGAGCAACAACCACCTTTTACCATCTGCGGATACGGCGGCGGAAGACTGGGTGTGCCGGCTTTTGGAGGCGCCCGGTTTGCGCGCACTCCTGCAATTGCGGCAATTGCAGTTCCACTGGGGAACCCCGCCGCCCGCCGCGGAACCAAGGACACGGATGTGCACGACTGCTGAAGGGTCCGGCTTGTCAACCTGCGCCGCGGTTTGTTTCAGCGGCTTCGGGTCTTATTCGCCGGCGTTCACGTAGGCCGTGACTTCCATGCTCAGACTGATCTCTTCGAACTCAGGTTTGATCCAGGTCATATATTTGATTTAGGTTTGTTTATCTGCCTTATTATATCAGGCGGACGCCATTATTCAAGGAAAGTTTTGAGTTTCGACCACCGGCCGTTGTTGTTAGCCTGTGTTCATGCGTGCGCCATCACTGGATTTTCTGCGAACCCTGGTCAACACCCCGAGCCCGACCGGATTCGAAACCCGCGGCCAGCGGGTCTGGCTCGATTACGTCAAAGCCTTCGCCGACGAGACCTTTTCCGACACCTACGGAAACTGTGTTGCCGTCTTGAACAAGGGCCATTCCCCGCGCCTGATGCTCGCCGCCCACGCGGATGAAATCGCCCTGACGGTGAATTACATTGATGACGCCGGATTTGTCTATGTCCGGAGAATGGGGGGGGTGGATGCGGCCATCACCCGGGCCCAGCGCGTGGTGATTCACTCGCGCCCGGGCGGGGGCAAAGGCGTGGTGGCCAACATCGCGCCTCATTTGACCCGGGAAAATGACAAGGAACCCAAACCGCCGAAAATCCACGAGTTGTTTTTGGACATCGGCGTGGCCAGCCGGAAAGAGGCCGAAAAACTCATCCAGATCGGTGACCCCATCACGTTGGACAGCGACTTCGCCGTGCTGCGCAATGAACAGGTCGTGGCGCGCGCGCTCGACAATCGGGTGGGCACCTTCGCCGTGGCCGAGGCCATGCGGCTGCTCAAGGAATCGGGCAAAAAATTAAATGCCGAAATTTGTGCCGTCTCCAATGTCCAGGAGGAGGTGGGACTGTTGGGCGTGCGGCAGATTGCCTATGCGCTCAAACCCGATGTCGCCCTGATCGTGGACGTGACGCACGCGACCGATTGTCCGACGGTCAGCAAGTCACAGCATGGCGACGTGAAAATGGGCCGCGGCCCGGCGATCACCCACGGTGGTTGCAACCAGGCGGAAGTGGTCGCGCGCCTCGAGCGGGTGGCGAAGGCGGGGAAAATTCCATTGCAACACGAGGCGGTCTCGACCTCGAGCGGCACGGATGCCAGCGCGGTGTTCTGGACGCGCGGCGGCATTGCCAGCGCGCTGATCGGCCTGCCGTGCCGTTACATGCATTCGCCGGTGGAAATGGTCAGCCTGAAGGATCTGGAACGCATCCCCGAGCTGCTGGCCGGTTTCGCGCAATCGTTGAAGGTGGGCGAACAATTCAAGGCAAAAATTGTTTGACCCGTCCGGTGCCTGCCGGGTCAAGGCGTGAACCATCTGTTCGTCGGATTTTGATTGAAGTAGAATTGATCGAGGCGCATGGACCCGGCGTGACCGTCCATGAAGCCAAGATCGCAACGCTGATTATGGCGCGCGACCGGCCGGGCGTCCTTGTCGTCATTGATGACGGAACCGGGCGCGATCATTTTCAAGGTGTCGGGCCGCAAGGTGGTGAAATCGTCTTCCGTGCCGACATCGCCCAACATTACGGTAACCGTGGGGGTGTGAAAGCCGGCCAGGTGATTCGGCGGCATAACTCCAGGATCCGTCAGATCCACAAATCCCAGTTCGTTCAGGCCGTAGGAAATATTCGTGGAAATCAGATCGCAGGGGCAAAGGTGGATTTGGGGGCTTTTCAGATAAGGATCGAGCAGGGCCGGCCAGTCCACTTCATCACCATTCGCATCGTTGTAAGACGTCGGCGGAAGCAGGTCGCCGTGATCATCGGCGTACATGTATACCGCCAGCGCCTGCTGGCGTGAATTATTGATGCAAACGGTCTGCTGCCCCTTTTGTTTTGCGCGGGCCAGGGCTGGCAGCAGCAAAGCCGCGAGCACGGCAATGATGGCGATGACCACCAGAAGTTCAATCAGCGTGAAGCCGTGCCGCCAGTTGTTTTGGAATTTCGGGGACATGACGGCTGTGGTGCAAAACCTTAACGCGTGTGAATTTATTTTGCCACCGGCACCGCGACCACGCCCCACGGACTGCCGGGTGATTTGATACGGGCGATTTCCTTTTCGGTGGCCAGGTCAACCACCGAAACGTCATCGGACGGGCCGTTGGCGGAGAAGAGATATTTTCCGTCCGGCGAGAAGGTGATGCCCCACGGCCGCCTGCCTACCGGGATCGTGTTCAGCACGGCATAGGTGTTCGCGTCAATCACGCACACGGTGCCACCACGACCGGTGCTGGCATATACCTTCTTTCCATCGGGCGAGACGACGACGCACTGCGGACGTGAATGCGGTGGCAGCGTGATCACTTTCAGCAGCGTCTGGCTGGTGGTATCAATCACATTCAACTCGCCGACCGACTCCGACGGGATGAAGGCGCGTGAACCGTCCGGCAGAAACGCCACGCTGCGCGGACGCGGGTGAACCACGATGTGCCCGATGATTTTGAAGGTTTTGGCGTCAATGGCAAACACGTCACCGGCGGTCTCGCAGGTGATGTAGAAAAATCTGCCATCGGGACTGACGCCCGCGCCTTCCGGCTCGCGGCTGACCGGAATGAAGGTCACGATTTTTCCCGTCAGCGCGTCCAGCACGGTGGCCACGCCGACGTCCTCGTTGGACATGTAAATGCGTTTGCCATCCGGGCTTAAACAGAACTGTTCGGGATCGGAACCGACGGGAATTTTGCGCAGAAATTTGTGTTGCGCGACATCCACGATGCCCAGGCCGTCGGCCGTCTTGTCGGCTTTGGCATTGTCGTCATCATCGTCATGGCCTTTTTCGAAGATCGGGTTGCCGTTGGCGTCAAGTTTCGGCGGCGCTTCGATCGGCGTGCCGCTCAGCGCCACATAGAGGGTCCGGCCATCGGGGCTGGCATGAATGCCGCGCGGCCGCTTGCCCACGGGAATGGTCGCCGTCACCTTGAAATCGGCGCCGTTGATGACGGTCAGATCGCCGGATTTTTCATTGGAAACAAAAATTTGATAATCGCCGACGGTCTGGCCCTGGGCGGGAACCGCTCCCAAAAGCATCAGGCTGCAATAGCACGCGGCGGCCAGGGCGGACCGGAAATAGTTGTTCATATTTGAATTCGTATGATACCTCTTTTCTCTGAAAATGCATCTTTTAGACGTTTTAATCATTTTTCTTTAAATTTCTTCTAAATTTCACATTGATTTGACTGCCGAATTTGGTAGATTAGTCAGACTCAGCGGAGAAGTTCTCAACCAATACGGGGGGGGATTTTAGGTTGGGTTGTTTTTTTGTACACAAATGAAAGACCTGGAAACTGGTTGGATGGTTGGAACCGGTGTTTTAATCCATGGGAGTATTTACCCATCCTCGCCCCCAGGGGTGCCAGGATCATTCACTGGCCGGATGCTGAAATTCCTGAGGTCACTGGCCGCAGCCGCCGTTGTCATCACCGTGGCTGGCGCCGCTCATGGTCAAACTCCGGCAACCCTGACTGATTTGGGCACGACTGCCCCGACGCCGGGGGCGGTTGATATTTACCAGTTAAGCACTTCCGGGCAGGTGGACATGCCTGACGGCTTGAATTATTACGACGACAATCAGTCGAACCATGGCGCCGGAGAGCCTGGCCAAACGTTCACCACGCCCAACACCTCGTCCGGCTATCTGCTTGATTCCCTCGCCATCAAAACCGGAGGTGGTACTACTTCAGGAACTGGATCCCTCCAAAGTTATCTCCTGCATATCTATTCGGTATCTGGCAGCACGGCAACGCTGGTTGCGACTTATAGCGCGAACAATGTTACCTTTGCGGACGGCGACTGGTTGCAATGGAGCGGTTTTAGCCTGCCGTTGTCACCCAATACCGTTTACGCGTATTCCTTCGGGAAAGCTTCCGCTGTAATTTCCGGATGGGAGGAACTGGCAAATGCCAGTGGCAATCTTTATACCGGGGGCGAGATTGGCCTGATGCCGGTGGCAGGAGGAACGATCACGTTCGGCGGCAGTCATGCCTACGATGGGGTCTTTGACGTGGGGTTGATACCGGCCAGCAGTCTGGTTGTCAGCCAGCCGACGGCCTCGCCTTCCAACACGGTGTATGCCGGAACCACGGTGACATTCAATGTCTCCGTTATCGGGGCAACGCCCTATTTTTATCAATGGCGCACCAACCATGTGAATCTTTCCGGGGCCACGAACAGTTCCCTGGTATTGACAAGCGCGGCGGTCACGGCTTCGGGCAGCTACGACGTGGTGGTCCACAACAATACATTCTCGACGAACAGTCCCGCCCTTACTCTGACCGTCAACCCGACCACGCCGCCAGTGGTGACGAATACACCGGCCACGGGGGTTCAGACAACTCAGGCGACCCTCAACGGACAGGTCCTGGTTACCGGTGGAAGTTCGTCTCAGGTGACCCTTTATTATGGAACCGCCAATGGCGGCACGAATGCCGCGGGTTGGTCGCATGCGATTGCCTTGGGCCCGCAAACCGGGTTATTTGCGGCAACGGTTTCGGGTCTGTCCACCAACACGGTCTATTTTTTCACGGCTTCCGCTTCCAATAATGTAACTATCGCCTGGGCCACCCCTTCCCAAACCTTCACCACGCTGGCTACCAATCTGCCATTGGTGGCCATGCTGACATATCACTACGACAACACGCGCGATGGGGCGAACACGAATGAAACCATACTGACGCCCGGCAACGTCAATGTGAACAGTTTCGGCAAGTTGTTCTCCTACACGGTAGATGGCCAGGTGTACGCGGAACCGCTGGTCATGACCAATGTCACCATTCCCGGTCAGGGAGTGCATGACGTCGTCTATGTGGCCACGGAGCACGACAGCGTTTACGCGTTTGACGCCGACAGCAACGCGGGGACAAATGGCGGACTGCTGTGGAGCACCAATCTGGGCATTTCGGCTGTGATGCCCAACAACGATTTTGGCAACCGCTATGGACCCTATCATGATTTGGACCCCGAAATGGGCATCACCGCCACGCCGGTCATTGATCCGGTAAGCGGCACCCTTTATCTCGATGTGTTTACCCATGATGGCACCAACATTGCCGGCGCCAACATCTATCATCACCGTATTCATGCCCTGGACATCACCACCGGAAATGAAAGGCCCTACAGTCCGGTGTTGGTGACCGCCACGTTTCCGGGAAGAGGGGTGGACAGCTCCAATGGCGTGGTGACTTTTAATCCGGAACAACAACATGAGCGGCCCGCGCTGACCCTTGCTGGCGGAACATTATTCGTCGGCTACGGCAGCTATGCGGATACCGACCCCTATCACGGCTGGGTATTGGGGTATAATGCCACGAACCTTCAGTTCCTGACGAATTACGTGTTCAATACCACCCCCAACGCCACCGTCGCTGATTTCGGTGCCAATGCCGCCGAGGGCGCGCTTTGGATGGGCGGAAACGGGCTCTCCGTTGATGCGAGCAACAACTTGTATTTTGAAACGGCCAACGGCTCCTTCAGTGCCAACACCAACGGCGGGGACTATGCTGACAGTTTCATGAAACTTTCCACCACCAACGGACTACAGGTGGCCGACTATTTTACGCCCTACTATCAGGCCAGTTTGCAGTCTGCCGACGAAGACTTGGGCTCGGGCGGGCCGGTCCTGTTGCCGGATGCGGTGGGTAGTGTGGCCCATCCCCACCTGATCGTCGGCGCCGGCAAGGAAGGAAAAATTCATCTGGTGGACCGGGACAACATGGGTCATTACAATTCTTCCTCCGATAACATC
>Ga0187851_10001934_pt1 | contig 18975 bp, 18 predicted proteins | sample June2016WEW_6_10_FD_132997 | JGI IMG/M metagenome (GOLD analysis project Ga0187851, IMG submission 132997) | Peatland microbial communities from SPRUCE experiment site at the Marcell Experimental Forest, Minnesota, USA - June2016WEW_6_10 | ecosystem: Environmental > Terrestrial > Soil >...
CCTTGCGCTGCGTCTTCAGGCGACCCTCGCGCCCGAACGACGGCTCGAGCACTAGCACTGCATCGCTGCGCCGCGCCTCCCGCTCAATCGCGCGCCGCGAACTTTCGCTGCCGATCTCTTCGTCCGAAGTCCACAAGAACACAAACCGCTTCTTCGGCCGTATGCCCAGCGCGCGCAAAGCATCCACGGCAAAAAGCGCCAGCACGATCCCGCCCTTCATATCGAAAGTGCCCGGCCCCCAAGCCCGCCCCGCCGCCACGCGAAACGGCATCTTTGCGAGCGTGCCCAGCGGATACACCGTGTCCGTGTGCCCCAGCACCATGATTTGCCCGCTCGCGCGCCCCGGCCCATCCCAAATCTCCCCGCGCACATGATCTCCGCGCTCGCGCTGCCGCAAAATCCGCACGCCAGCCGCACGCCGCTCCCATTCCCGTGCCACCATCGCCGCGCACGAGTCCACCGCGCTCTTCACATGACTAGGCGATTCGCAGCGCACAAACTCCCCCAGCAGTTTCACCATCTCGCCCTGCCGCCCGCGCAATTCGCGCAGCAGCGCCTTCATCGACACATCTTCCGCATGCGTCACAGAACCCATTCGCGTTTCACCCGCCGCCATCCTAGCAGAGACGTCGCGCCACGGCACCCCAGCAGGCTGACAGCAATCTTCTTTCGCGTTATGCTTCGGCGATGCGACCGCGAATCCTCGCCATCTGCCTCGTGCTGATTGCGCCATTCGTTAACAGCGCGAAGCTGGCGCAACAGCCGGCCGCCAGATCCGTCACCATCACTGTGAACGACCAAACCGGCGCCGCAATCGCTCACGCGCAAATCCATCTGGTGCCTGCTCCCGACGCACCTCCGCCAAATATGGAATCCGACGTGTACGGCCACCTCGCACTGAACTTGAAGCCGGGGACCTACGCGCTGTTCGTTTCCGCGCAAGGCTTCAAGGAAGCCGCGCCGCACATCGAAGTCGGCGAAGCAGAAGGTGGCGCCAGCGCCGCCCAAATCGTTCCAGTCGTCCTGCGCGTCGGCGATGTCAGCTCACCCATGCCGATCTATCCTGCGGATTCATTGGTGCTCAGCGCCGATCGCCTCCACGTTCCCGTGGTATTTTCGCCGGCGGAATTCCGCGCGCTCCCGCACATTACCATCACGGTGCACAACGCCCACTCCAATGCCGACGAAACCTACTCCGGCGTCCCGCTCGCCCATCTGCTCGCCAAACTCGACGCCCCGCTCGGCGATAAACTGCGCGGCAAAGCCCTCGCCAGCTACATCGTCGCCACAGGCTCGGATGGCTACTCTGTAGTGCTCTCGATCGCCGAAGTCGATCCCAGCTTTCACGGAGGCGAGATAATCGTCGCCGACAAGCGCGACGGCCAACCCCTCGCAAAATCCGGCCCCTTCCAGCTGATCGTCTCCGAAGACAAGCGCCCCGCCCGCTGGGTCCACAACCTCGTTGCAATTTCTCTGCAGAGCGTTCCGTGATTACCCTCGAAGTGAGGAGCAACGATGCCAGCGATGGCCGTCTGACACGAACTCGCGTGGCATACCGCTGTCTTCTTCCAGGGCGATCCCTCTCGCAGTTAGGTCTTCGGCCGTTTCTAATATTGGCAATGTTCGCTTTCGCGCCCGCACGAGTCGCTTGCCAACGGACCCAAGAGCAGCCCAGCCAGCAGCCTCTGGAAGTTCGAGTGACAGCGCCTTCGTGGGAAAAAAGCTGCTTGAAGGTTGGTGTTGACCGCATCAACCACTCCTCCACGCCGCTGTATCTTTCTGGCACGGGACCCTACATTTCCTTGGCTGTGAAAGACGAGGCGACTGCAACAGGGAATAGCCAGGACACGAGATGGGTGAACGTTGACGGTTTGACAGAAGTCCTCTCGTGGGAGGCGGCACCGATCACCCCGGGAGCAACCGTCCACAACGATTACTGTTTTCGCGCCGCCGTAGCTGTGGTCAATCTGACAAAAGAAACTCGCCGTGAAATACCGTTGCGTGGACGATTGCGCGTGGAAGCTTTTTATTTTCTCAGCGAAGAGGAGTGGAAAAAAAACAAGCACTATCACGAAGTAATGTTCAGCGAGCACTCTAAGCCTTGGAAACGGCCGGAGTTTCAAAAGACCGAATCCACGACAGCGTACGTCGAAATCCCGTGCCACGAGGTTGGCTGCAATCCCGAATGTGAAAAGCCGCCGATTGTTCTACGGGACGAGCAGCGGATTCTCCCCGACTTTTACTACTTCGAGGAGAAAGCAAATGCTCGCGGCAGAGCCATCGGCGATAAATTGGCGCGCAAGTCCCCGACTCGCTCTGAAGACGTCCAACCGACGCATTGATTGTCCCTCACCGATTCCCACCCGCCTGCGTTTCGTATAGAATTGTGCGATTGTGCGCGCGTGAAAATTGTCCCTCGCAACAACGGGCGCGGCTCAACACTTAACACGCAACCAGAGGCCAACACACGATGCTCCTCGACAGCATAGGCATCCAGAAGATCCTGCCGCACCGCTACCCGTTCCTTTTGGTGGACGCCATTGAAGAAATGGAACCAAAAAAGCGGATCGTCGGAATCAAGAACGTCACCATCAACGAATATTTCTTTCAGGGCCATTTTCCCGGCAAGCCGGTGATGCCCGGCGTGCTGATCATCGAATCCATCGCGCAAATCGGGGGACTGCTGCTCCTGCTCGACGTGGAAGATCGCGACAACAAGCTGCTCTACATGGCCGGAGTTGACTACGCGCGCTTCCGTCGTCCCGTCGTGCCCGGCGACCAGATGCGTGTGGAAGTAAACGTCCTCACCTTCCGCGGCCCATTTTGCAAAGTTGCCGGCGCCGCGCGCGTCAATGGCGAACTCGCCGTCGAAGCAACGGTAATGTGCGCTATGGTGGACCTGAACGCCGACGGCAAGCCCGAACGCTCCACCAATTCCATCGCGTCGCCTCTGGTGAAGAAGTAGATGAGTGAGATTGATCCCCGCGCCGTCGTTGCGTCCACTGCAAAAATTGCCAAGGACGCAAGAATCGGCGCCTTCGCCGTCGTCGGCGGCGAAGTCGAACTTGGCGAAGGCTGCATCCTGGAACATCACGCCGTCGTGCACGGCCCCGCGCGCCTGGGCCGCGCGAATCACGTCTATCCATTCGCGGTGGTCGGCGGCGATCCGCAGGACCTCACCTACAAAGGCGAACGCGTTTCCATCGAAGTCGGCGACCACAACGAATTCCGCGAATTTTCCACGGTGAATCGCGGCACGGTGAAGGGCGGCAGCGTCACGCGCGTGGGCAGCAACAATCTCATCATGTCCTATGCGCACGTAGGGCACGATAGCCAGCTCGGGGATTTCAATATTCTGGTGAATGGCGCGACGCTTGCCGGCCACGTCACCATCGAAGACCACGCGCAAGTCGGCGCCTTCTGCCCCGTGCATCAGTTCTGCCGCATCGGGAAGCATTCTTACATTGCCGCGCATACCGTGATCACGCAGGACGTGCCGCCGTTTTCGAAAATCGTCGCGCCGCGCGGCACGCGCTGCTTTGGCGTGAATCGCGTGGGCCTCGAGCGCCAGGGATTTTCCTCCGAGCGCATCTCGGCGATAGAGAAGGCCTACCGACTGCTGCTGCGCTCGAAATTGAACACTTCGCAGGCACTGGAAAAGATGCGTGGAACCCTGGCGGACTCGCCGGACGTCTTAACCTTAGTGCAATTCATCGAATCGGCGTCCTCCGACCGAGGTCTGACGAAATAGCATGACGCTGCCAGCCACGAACAACGACGCGGCAGCCGGAATCTCCGCGAATTGGGGCCTGATCGCCGGTAACGGTGATTTTCCGTTTCTGGTGCTCGAAGGCGCCCGCAGCCGCGGCATCGAGATGGCCGTGATCGCGATCAAGGAAGAAGCTTCGCCCGGTCTTGAACGCGTCGCGAAACGCCTTCACTGGGTGAGCCTGGGTGAACTGAGCCGCACCATCGAACTGCTGCACGAAGAAGGCGTGAAGCGCGCGGTGATGGCCGGCCAAGTAAAGCACAACAAAATTTTCAGTTCGATTCGTCCGGATTGGCGCCTGGCAAAATTATTATTTTCGCTGCCGTCAAAAAATACAGATTCGCTGATTGGCGCGGTGGCGCGCGTCCTGGAAGACGAAGGCATCGAGCTCGTGAATTCCACGGAATTCCTTGGGCCGCTGCTGCCCGCGGCGGGCGTGCTCACTCGTCGCGCGCCGGATGAGTCCGAAGCGGCGGACATCGCCTACGGCCGCGGCGTCGCAACGCAGATCGCGGGCCTGGACCTGGGGCAAATGATAGTCGTGCGCGATGGCGCCTGCGTCGCGATCGAAGCCATGGAAGGCACAGACGAAACCATCGAGCGCGCCGCGCGCATCGCCGGCGGCCAGCGCCTGGTGGTGGTGAAGGTCAGCAAGCCGCGCCAGGATATGCGTTTCGATGTTCCGGTGGTGGGCCTGAAGACCATCGAGGTAATGAAGAAGTCGAACGCCACCGCGCTAGCAATTGACGCAGGACGAACGCTGCTCTTCGACCGCGACGCCATGATTCGCGCCGCCGACGAAGCAGCAATCGCCATCGAAGCATTCGCGCCCGAACGTGTTGTGAGCAACGACTCGCAGAAAGCGGCCGCTAAAAGAAAATCATGACGCGGACGTGGCTCAGGTTTTGAATTTGTAGCGGCCGCCTGCCTTTTAGGCGGGCATCTTTGCCTTTGATTTGGTTTTTGTACCGAACATCAATTTTCGGGGCGAAAAATCAGCCGCCCAAAAGGAAATCGTGCCAGAAAAACCCATACGTGTCGCAGTCGTCGGCGTCGGAGATTTCGGGCGCAACCACGTCCGTGTCTGGTCGGAAATGGAAGGCGTGGAATTGGTCGGCATCGTGGACATCAACGCCGAACGCGCCGCCCAAGTCGCCGCCGAATTCAAAACGCGCGTCATCCGCGATTTCGAATCGTTGCCGCTGGAAAAAATCGACGCCATCAGCCTCGCCGTGCCCACCAAGGAACATTCGCGCATCGGCTGCCGCCTCCTCGATTGGGGCATGGACGTCCTGGTAGAAAAGCCCATGGCCGCCTCGCTCGGAGAAGCGGACGGGCTGATCGCTTCGGCCCAGCGCAACAATCGCATCCTTCAGATCGGCCATCTCGAGCGCTTCAATCCCGCCGTCACCGCGGCCCTGAAAATCGTCTCCAAGCCCATGTTCTTCGAAGTACACCGCCTCGGAGTTTTCACGCCGCGCAGTCTGGATATTGACGTAGTGTATGACGTGATGATTCATGACCTCGACATTCTTCTGGCCCTGGTCGGCGCGCCCGTGGTGGACCTAAAAGCCGTGGGCATCCCGGTGATTACTGACAAAGTTGACATCGCGCAGGCGCGCATCGAGTTCGCCACCGGCACGGTTGCCAATGTCACCGCCAGCCGCGTTTCCACCGAACGTGTTCGCAAAATGCGTTTTTTCCAGGCGCACGAATATTTCTCCCTGGATTTCACGCGCCAGGATTTGCTGCGCGTGCGCGTGGAGCCCGGTTCGCCGCAGCCGCAGATCAATTTTGAGAAAGTTCCCACGTCGCCGGAAGAGCCGCTGCGCGCCGAACTGGGCGCGTTCTCGCGCTCGGTGCGCAATCGCCGCCCGCCCCGCGTGGATGGCGCCGCCGGTCGCGCCGCGCTGGAACTCGCCGACCGCGTAATGGCAGGCATCCAGGAACACGCGCGCCGCGTCCAACTGGATGCCGTCGTTCCCCAGGACAATAGATGATTCCGCGAACCCTCGTTCCCACCGATGTGCGCCCGTTCACCGACAACGGTGACAAGAAGCCGCCGCGCCGGCTCACCACGTACATGGACGATCGCACGGTCGTCCCTTCGGATTTGTCCGACGCGCCGCCACTCACCGGGAAGACCAACATACCGGAGCATCTGCCGCTGGACGTCCTGATCGAGCGTAGCCTGGTGCCGCGCGGCCTGGGCGTGAAGCCGTTCCAACAATTTCTGCCGCCATCCGAATTTGCGCCGCTCGCGATTCTGGACCAGCGCGTGGTGGTTCCCGCGTACGTCGAGCCGCCCGAGCAGCGCGAGATCGATAAATTCGATCAGCCGCCGCAGATGACGGCAGAGCTTCGCGAAATTGTCTCGCCCGATATTTTCAATACCGGCGAAGCCAACCTGCTCGTCGAGCCTGAAGATCGCAGGGACGCGAAATGGGACGCGATCACGCGCGTGATTTCCGTCGCGGCGCACATTGCCTTCATCATCTTCCTGATTTTTCTGCCGAAGATTTTCCCCACGCACGTACCCACGCGCGAGGAAACCGAAATTGCCAGCAAGGAACTCGGCGTGGTCTATTTGCCGCCGGACGAGGGTGCAGTTTCAAAGCGTCCTTCGCCTCCTCCCGGCCCTGTGGTGAAGATTACCCCGAAGACTTTGGCCAAAGTTGCGCCTCCGCGCCCGGAAGAGCATCGCATCGAACCGCCTCCGGTGGCATCCGAGCGCCCGCCGCTGGATTTGCCTGCGGCGCCCACGCCGAAAGTGAATACCAGCCCGACTCCGAATACCGCGCCAACGCAGCCGCCTCCGCCCGAGCCCTCGAAACTCATGCCGATTCTTCCGCCGACTACGCCGGGACACTTGAATCTTGGAATCCCGAACGCGTCTCCCGGCAGAGCAATGCAGGAAGATTTGGCGGATGCCGCCAGACATGCGCCCAGCGGCGGAACGTATACTTCGGAGGGCACAGTTTCAGGCGGTGGCGGCACGGGCGGTGGCCATGGCGGCCGCGGCGGAGGCGGCGCGCAGGCCGGCAACGGCGTCACAATTCTCACTCCCACAGAAGGCGTGGATTTTCAGAGCTACATCAACCGGCTGCTTGCCAAGTTGAAGCAGAATTGGATCACCGTCATGCCGGAATCTTTTTATTTGGGCGACAAAGGCATCGTCGCGATTTCCTTCCGCATTAATCGCGATGGAAGTTTTCCCGGCGAGAGTCTGAGCCTCGACCGGACTTCCGGCAAAGAGCCGCTCGACACCGCGGCAGCTTCCGCGATCCGCGCTACCAGCCCCTTCGAGCCGCTCCCGCCGCAATTCAAAGGTCCGTACATCGATCTGCGTATCGGCTTCTACTACAACATCCGGCCCGACGGCGCGACGCAGTAACGAGCACTGCGACATTCCTGCTTCGCCGTCATCCTGAGCGCAGCGAAGGATCTCTCTTCGCCGATTGCGCGTCGAGAACTACGTTCACCGTCCTTCGCATTCGTGAACAACGGCGTCCGCGCGCCTCTGGCCTTCATTTGCTGTGCCCCGGAGTGTTAACGTATCAACCAGCGACCTCATGAAACTCAATCGCACCCAAGTGATCGGCGCACTCCTGCTAGCCACGCTTGTGTTGCTCGGGCTGCTGCTGCGCTACTGGAAATTTTCCGGATGAGCGCGCTGCCGCGGCTCGTGGTCGTACTCGGTCCCACCGCTTCCGGAAAATCCGCGCTGGGCATTCACCTCGCCGAAAAACTTGGCGGCGAAATCCTGGTCTGCGATTCCACCCAGCTCTATCGGCACTTCGATATAGGCACCGCGAAAGTTCCCGCAGCCGAGCAGCACGACATTCCCCATCACCTGGTGGATCTAGTCGAGCCTACCGAAGTTTTCACAGCCGGAGATTACCGCCGCCACGCGCTGGAATCTCTGGGCGATCTGCGCCGCCGCAAAATTCTGCCGATTCTCACCGCCGGAACCGGCCTGTACCTCCGCGCGCTCCTCGAAGGCCTCGCCGAGGCTCCGCAGCGCTCCGAAGAAATTCGCGCGCGCCTGCGGCAGACTGTTGAACAGCGCGGCTCCCAACACTTGCATCGCGTGCTCGCGCGCCTGGATCCGAATTCCGCCGCCCGGATTTCTGCCGCCGACACGCAAAAGGTAATTCGCGCCATCGAATTGCGCCTGCTCACCGGAAAACCAATGACCGAAATCCATCGCGGCGGCCGCGGCGCGCTGCAAGGCTACGAAATCATCAAACTCGGCCTGCTGCCGCCCCGCGCCGCGCTCTACGCGCGCATTCACACGCGCACGGAGACGATGCTCGCAGCCGGATGGCTAGAAGAAGTCCGCGCCCTCGTCGCGAGAGGCGTGCCATCCGACGCCAAGCCCTTCCAGTTCATCGGCTATTCGCAGCTGCGCGATCATCTCGCGGGCGGCCTCAGCGAAAAAGACGCCGTGCATCAAATCCAGCAAGCCACCCGCCGCTTCGCCAAACGCCAACTCACTTGGTTTCGCAAAGAATCCGGCGTGCACTGGCTCGCCGGCTTCGGCGACCAGCCTGAAATTTCAGCCGCCGCTCTCGCGATCGCAAAATGTAACAATTACCTAACTTGACGCGCCCGATGCACTCCGGTATCGTTCCGCGGCACACATAGAAGGCCACATGGCTACCGCAACCGCGCTTAAATCTTCTCCACTGCAGCCCGACGATTGGATTCGCGCCGCGTTCGCGCGTCTTTCCACCGAGGGAATTGAATCTGTACGCATCGAGTTGCTCGCGCGCGACCTCGGCGTCAGCAAAGGCAGCTTCTACTGGCATTTTCAGGATCGCGAAGAGCTGCTGGCAAAGATGCTGGACCGCTGGGAAGGCGACGAAATCGCGTGGCTCGACGATACCGTCGTCACGCCACAAGCCGCGGCGCGCTGGGCGCGCTTCGTCGAGCATTGCGCCGACCTTTCCAGTGCGCGCAGGGAAGCCGCGCTGCGCGCGTGGGCTCGACGCGACGAGCGCGTGGCCGCGCGCATTTCCGGCATTGAGAGAAAACGCTCCGCGCATGTTTCCAGTGTCTTGCGCGATATCGGCTTCGCTCCGGGAGCCGCGGAATCCTGGGCGGAGGTTGCGCTGCTCGTCTATCTCGGCTGGTTGGATCGCGCCACGCGCGACCTCGAGTTCCAGGTTTCCGGCCGCGGCCTCAGCCAGTTCCTCTCCGATTTAATTCTCGCCGCTTCCGCGCGTTCCTCCGCTGCCCACGCGGGCTGAAATTCGCAAAGTTTGATCCAGGCGCGCATTGCGTGGTTTTGTAGCGGCGCACTTCAGTGTGCCATCGGTGTTGCGCCGCAGATCGATGGCGGTCTGAAGACCGCCGCTGCGAAACCTCTTGCTCAGCGCGGACGATCCGCCATTCGCGCCTCCCGCGTATTCGGCGTATAATCGGGTTACCAATGAATAAAATTTCCCGCACTTTGTATGGGTCCAGGGCCCTTCCATCCGCATGAAAACTGCTCAATCGGTGGACAATCGCGAAAGCGTCCTGCTCGTTGGCGTGAGCCTGAAGAAATCTCCGCGCGGACGTGCCGGTGATCCTTCAGCCGCCGGCCGCGATTCGCTGGAAGAGTTGCACGAGCTTGCGGAATCCGCTGGCGCGAAAATTGCTGGCAGCGTTCTGCAGGTGCGCGAAGCACTCGACCCCGCGACGCTCGTCGGCCGCGGCAAGCTGGACGAAATCCGCGCCGAGGCCGAGCTGCGCCACGTGCCGCTGGTGATCGTGGACCACAATCTCACGCCCGTGCAGCTGCGCAATATGGAGAAGGGCATCGGCACGCGCGTGATTGACCGCACGCAGCTGATCCTCGATATTTTCGCGATGCACGCGCGCACGCGCGAAGGCCAGCTGCAAGTGGAGCTGGCGCAACTGAATTATTTGCTGCCGCGGCTCACCGGTCGCGGCGAAGAGCTTTCCCGTCTCGGCGGCGGCATCGGCACGCGCGGCCCTGGCGAACAAAAACTGGAAACCGACCGCCGCCGCATCCGCGACCGCGTCAGCAAAATAAAAGAAGCCATCGAAACCGTGCGCCGCCAGCGCACCACGCGCCGCCGCGCGCGCCAGGCTGTCCCGCTGGGAATGATCGCGCTGGTGGGTTACACGAATGCCGGAAAATCCACGCTCTTTAACGCGCTCACGCATGCGGACGTACTCACGTCGTCGAAGATGTTCGCGACGCTCGATCCCACCGTGCGCGCCGTGCGCCTGCCTTCACGTCGCCGCGCGCTGCTTTCGGACACGGTAGGATTTTTGCGCGACTTGCCGCCCGACCTGATCGCGGCCTTCCGCGCCACGCTCGAAGAAGTTCAGGAGGCCGCGCTGATTGTGCAGGTCAGCGATATTTCCAATCCTCATCATGCCGAACAGGATGCGGACGTGCTGAAAGTCCTCACCGACCTCGGCGTGCAGGATCGCCCGCGCCTGCAAGTTTTCAACAAGACCGACCGCCTGTCGCCCGAAGAACTCGCCGCGCTCGAGAAAGCCAACGGCCGTAACGAAAACAAAATTTTCACCTCCGCCGTCAACGGCGCAGGCCTGGAAGATTTACTGGCCCGCATGGACGCCACTCTCCCGGTAGATCCGCTGGTGCACGTCGATCTGCGCATCCCGCTTTCGGACGGACGCAATCTCTCTCTAGTCCACGCCACCGGCCGCGTCCTCCACTCCGAAGTCGCCGACGTCCACATGCATCTCGAAGCCGAACTGCCGGAGTCCCTAGCCCGCCGCCTCGAAGATTTCGCACAGCCTGCCACGACGAAAGTTTCGCAGCCGCGCTGACAGCTCGCCATGCGGAATTCTTTGCGTTGAATTGTGAGGTAGCGGGCGGCAGAATGCTCGTGGGGTGCTTTCACTTATGAAAACTTGCGCGCGGATTCTTGCGGTGCTGCTGCTGACTCGCTGCTTGGCTATTCCTTCTGTGGCGCAAAAGGAGAAGACCGTGGCGGAACACGCTGCTGGGGCGTTAGAGGTGAAGGTGGACCCGCAGGGGGAGGCGGACAAGGCGGAGGGATCCACGCTCGGGAGGTATTCGCTCGACAAGCAGTATCACGGCGATCTGGAAGCAACAGCGAAGGGAACGATGCTAACAGCCGGGACCGATGTGAAAGGCTCAGCGGGGTATGTGGCGCTCGAGCGTGTCACGGGGACGTTGCAAGGCCGCAGCGGAAGCTTCGTCCTGCAGCATAGCGGCACGATGGCGCACGGGGAATTGCAGCTGTCCATAACCGTGGTGCCGGATTCGGGCACAGGGCAGCTGACGGGCATCGCGGGGAAGATGAATATTATTATTGCAGCGGGAAAACATTCGTACGAATTCGATTACACTCTGCCGGCGCCGCGATGAGGCGGCGGCAGCTGAGCGCCACGCGGACCGTACGCAATTCAAAAACGCGCGGGAACGGCTGCGCGAAAGCTACGACGTTTCAATCTTGCCTGTGCTCTTTCTGAATCGCGCGAAAGCGCGGCTCACCCTGAGGACCGGCAGTGCCGGCTCGAAGGGTAGCGCCGTCATACTGACTGCCCTGAGAGATTCTGCGAAGGGAACCCGCGACAGCGGGTGAAGCCTGCCTGCCGCAGGCGGGGATCTCTCTTCGTTACGGCTTGCTCGGATAGATTTTCAGTTCATCCCAGCCGCTGCCTTGTGTGTCAGTTTCGCGCGTGAAGCGGACGCCGATCAATTCGGCCAGCGTGATCTCGCCTGTGGTGTAGATTTTGCACCCAGTCATCAGATGCCCGCCGATCATGGTGCCTTGTCCGCTGGCGATGGAAAGATGCACGTGCTCGCCGCCTTCTTCCACCGTGCCAGTAATGGAAACGATCTCGAAGTGCCCGGTGTGGATGTGCGCTTCGGGCTGGTTGGCGTAGCGGATAGAAGCCTGCGTCAGGCTGCCCACGGCGCTCAGCAGCACCGCGGCCTGTATGTGGTTGGCGTTGACGTAAGCGCGGATGCCTCCGAGCAAGTCGTCGCCGGGGCGCAACCTGAAAACGTGAATGCGCACGCGGTCGGTCGTGATGGCTTCGTGGTGGTCGGCAAGCTGCTTGGTCCAGTCAGCAGGCAGCGCGGGCGCCGGCGGCGCCTCCGCGAGCGTGCTGCTCTGCGGCACAGGCTCGCCAGTCGGCGGCGTGTACTGCTTCGGCATTTGCGCGGCGCCCTGCGCAGACGCTTGCGGCGCGGTAAAGGTCAGCGCGGCGCAAGTCAGCGCGAGTGCCGCGAAAAAATTGAGTCGTGCACCTGCTGGCAAGAAAAGTTTGAGCTGCGCGTTCGCTGCCTTGACCTTCGCTTTCATGTGGATCTCCTGTGGGGTTCGGCCCTGAGCCCGCCGCGCAACATCGAATTTGTAGGGGCACGGCATGCCGTGCCCGCCATTGCCGCAACATTATGCACGTTCGGATTGATGGTGCAGAGATGATTCGCCGAGGCCGAGCGATTCAGGAATTGATCGGTGGGTGGGCGCGCGCGAAAACGGAATGGTTCGGTTGAAGGCTCCTTCGTTGATTGGTAGGGGCGCTTCGCGAACCGCCCGCTCGACGCCACGGATAAAGCCGCACCCTTCAAGAACGCTTGGCCTTCGCCCCTCTTGTGATGCAATTGTCGGTCAGTTAGCTCCCCAGCTGCCTCATCCAGCATCGCAATCGTTTGGTAGCTCGTGTGAAAATCACATCCTATAATCATTCCGTTGCGGCGGACTCGGCTCCTTCCTTCCGAGCCTTGGTGGTGTTCGGCCGCATGCGCAGCCTACCGGGAGGACCAATGGAAGAGACGTTCGAAGCATACCGAACTCGAGTCCTAAGCTATCTTGGCGATGAGGAGCCCATCGCTGTACAACGAGCCACCCCTTCGCAACTCGATCGGCGTCTGCGCGATGTCGCGCCCGAGCAGTTGATCCGGCGTCCTGCGCCTGAAAAGTGGTCAATCGCCGAGATCGTAGCGCACTTGGCGGACGCGGAGCTGGCGATGGGGTGGCGATTGCGAAACATGCTGGCGAATCCGGGCGTGGCCTTGACGTGGTGGGATCAGGACGTATGGGCGGAGCGCTTGGGTTATGCGCAGCAAGATGCGAGCCTTTCGGCGGGGGTCTTTCGGGCGCTGCGCGAGAGCAACCTGCGACTGTTGGAGTCGGTCCCGCGCGCGCGGTGGGTGGAGTGCTATGGGGTCCACGAGGTACGCGGACGGCAAACGGTCGAGGAGTTCGTCCGCTTGGAAGCGGCTCACGATTTGAACCATCTTCGGCAGATCGACCGCATCTTGGGTGGGCGTGTTTAGTCGCAGGCTGGAAGGGACCCGGTCCGATCCGGCCCCGCGAGGTCACAGCCCACAGCTTGAACTTGAATCATAGTAACTACTGTGCTATCACCACTCGTGCGCTAATTTCATCACCACAAGGGGGCTACATGGTCGACGCTGCTCGCGCTTCCGCAGCCCGCGCGGCCACGCCTCTCTCCCCCAATCAATCGCTAGTTTTTGTCGCAATTTGTTGGCTCCTCCACGGCAACCGATCAGTCGCGATTCTCGAGTCGCCTATCAGGCTTCGCGGTTCACTAATGACCAATCACTACTCACCAACCACGCCTTTCTAATCGCTACTTCTCGAAAATTAGAAATCGCGCCAAAGCCCTCAGGACAAACGACAAAATTTTTTCTAATCGCCACTTTTTCGGCCACTTCGGCCCGCCCTCCGCGTTTCACCCTTCACCACTCCCAACCCGCGAACCCCGCATATCGATTTCCCGTTTCCACAATCAAAATCACCCGTAACTTCCAGCGCGAGAGGAATGCGGCTTGCTTGGCTCTGCTGGTGGTGCTAAGTTGCCCGGCGGTAAGGGGCCAAATTGGCTTGTTGGCGCGGAATGAAGCCAGTGCAATGGCCACGGGGGTTGGATGGCGACGAAACAGTGGAGTTCGACTGCACCGCCGGGGGAATTTCGTCCTTACGTGGAGGCGGGGGAGAGCGTAGCGGAATTCAGCCTGCGCGCGGTGATATTGGGGTCGCTGTTTGGGGTGCTGTTTGGCGCGGTGTCGGTGTATGTGGGGTTGCGCGCGGGGTTGACGGTGTCCGCCTCGATACCGATTGCGGTGCTTTCGATCAGCATTCTGCGCGCGTTCGGCCGTTCCACAATTCTGGAAAATAATATCGTGCAGACCACTGGCTCCGCGGGCGAATCCGCGGCGGCGGGCGTGATTTTTTCCATGCCGGCGCTGATTTTCCTGGGATTTTCGCTGAACGCGGAATACTGGCGGATATTTTTTCTGGCGCTGATGGGCGGATGGCTCGGCGTCCTGTTCATGATTCCGCTGCGGCGGCAGTTGATCGTGAAAGAGCACGGCAACTTGACGTTTCCCGAGGGCACGGCGTGCGCGGACGTGCTGGTGGCGGGCGAGCGCGGCGGATCGTTCGCCGGCCGCGTGTTCTGGGGACTGGGCCTCGGCGGGGTCTACACCTTTGCGATGAACACGCTGCGCATGTGGCCGTCGCAGCCGGACTATCAGCCGAAATGGCTGCCCGGCTCATCGTTCCGCGCGAACATCACTTCGGAATATTTGGGAGTGGGTTACATCATCGGGCCGCGCGTTTCCGGAACGCTTTTTGCCGGCGGCGTGATTTCCTGGCTCGTGGTGATGCCGGCGATCAAATTTTTCGGGTCGCTCTCGGGCAATGTGGCGCTGTATCCGTCGACAATTCCCATCGGGCTGATGACGCCGGATCAACTTTATAGCAGCTACATTCGATCGATTGGCGCGGGGGCGGTGGCTGCTTCTGGGCTGATCACTTTGATCAAGACTTTGCCGACAATTTTTTCGGCGCTGAAGGCAGGGATCAAGGATATTCGCGCGAAGCAAGCGGCGGCGTCGGTGGCAGCCGTGGACCGCACCGAGCGCGATATGTCCATGCGCGTGGTGCTGGTGGGGTCGGCGGTGATTGTGGCGATGATGTGGGCGCTGCTGAAATTCAAGCCGATTCCGGGAGCGATGACCAGCGGCTTTTCGGATTTGCTGGCCGCGCTGTTCGTCGTGGTCTTTGGATTTTTGTTTGTGACGGTCGCGTCGCGCATCAGCGGATTGATTGGCAATTCGTCGAATCCGATCAGCGGGATGACGATTGCCACCCTGATGGCCACCTGCGCCGTGTTCCTGGTGATTCACTGGACCTCGACGCCTTATCAGGTGCTCGCACTGACGATCGGCGGCGTCGTGTGCATCGCTTCGGCGATTGCAGGCGCCACTTCGCAGGATTTGAAGACGGGCTACCTGGTGGGCGCGACTCCTTACTGGCAGCAGGTGGCGCTGGTGATCGGCGTGATGGTTTCGTCGTTTGCGATTGGCGGCACACTGATCCTCATGAACATTGGCCTGGCGCAATACAAGCCAGTGCAGATCGCACTGGATATCGATCATCTGCAGCCGGGAGTCGACGTGCAGGAGCGCGGCTATTCGTACAACGGGAAAACTTACACGCTGGTGAATGCGCTGGGTTCACACGAAGTGCCGGACGGAAAATATTTGTACGATCCCGGAACGAAGCAGATCGAAGTGCAGTGGGTGCAAGGAATCGGCAGCGATCAGGCGGCGGCGCCGCAAGCTCGTCTGATGGCGACGGTGATCAGCGGGATATTGAATCAGAGGCTGCCGTGGCGGCTCGTCTTTCTGGGCGTATTTCTGGTGATCGCGGTGGAATTACTGGGCGTGCGTTCGCTGCCGTTCGCCGTGGGATCGTATTTATCGATTGCCACGACGATGGCGATGTTTGCCGGAGGCCTGGTGCGCTGGCTGGCAGAGCAGGGCCTGGAGAAAAAGAGCGACGCGGAGAGCGAAGTGAGTCCAGGATCACTCTACGCCAGCGGATTGATTGCGGCCGGCGGCGTCTTCGGGCTGCTAGCGATCGTCCTGAATTTGCTGCAGGACCCGGAGCTCAGTAAGCACGTGCCGCATTGGCTCGGCGTAGTGCTGCGCTTGCCGTGGCCCGAGAAAATGTTCGCCTTGGGCGAAAAATTCCCAGCGATGAGCAACGCCCCAGGCGTCGGCGTGCTGCTCTTTGCGCTGCTCGCGATATCGCTGTTTATTTCCGCGCGAAAAAAATTGGGGCAGAGTTAGCGGCGCAAAGTCGCTACGCGCCGCGTCTCCGCCCCGATCGGCGTTTCGCGCTGGTTAGCGCTTCGGTTTTTCCTCGTGCGCAGGAGCCGATTCGTGTTGCGCCGCTGCCGGCTTCGGTGCCGCTTCGTGCGTGGCCGCTGGCTTCGGGGTTGATTCGGGTTTGGCCGCAGGTTTCGATTCATGCGTCGCGGCCGGTTTTGATTCGTGCGTTGTCGCGGGTTTGGATTCGTGTGTGGCAGCTGGCTTTGGTTCAGCTTTCGGCTTCGCCGCGGGCTTCGATTCGTGAGTTGCCGCCGGTTTCGGCTCCGCCTTTGGCTTAGCTTCGGACTTCGGTTCCCGCGTCGCTGCTGGCTTCGACTCCGTCTTGGGCTTGGCTTCGGTTTTGGGTTCGCGCGTTGTAGCGGGTTTTGACTCTGCTTTCGGTTCGGTTTCCGTCTTCGGTTCCCGCGTTGCCGCAGGTTTCGATGCGGTCTTCGGTTTGGCCTCGGTTTTCGGCTCGCGGTTTGTCGCAGGCTTCGACTCAGTCCTCGGCTTGGCCTCGGTCTTCGGTTCACGCGTGGTCGCAGACTTCGATTCCGTGCGCGGCGTGGCTTCCGATTTTGGCTCCGTCCGCGTTGTGGTTTCCGTTCGCGCGGAGTTTTCACTGCGCGGCGTAGCGGTGGATCTGCTTTCCGTGCGCGAGTTGCCGATGCGGTCCGATGCGGACGCTTTGGCCTGGACTACGCCAGGACCTTTGAATTCGCCGGGCCTCGCTGTTGCGACCACCGATGGGCGTCCGTGGTTGACCGAAGCGAACTGACTGCGGTCAGAGCGAGCTGCGGTGACATGCTGCTCCTGAACTGCCGTAGGCGCGGTGTGCTGTTCATGGGCGAATCTTTCCTGTGCTGCGGTGGGACGCGCGCTGACGCCACCACGGCCACCGTTAAAGCTGACGTGCGAATTGTGCACGACGACTGTCTTCTGATAAACGTTGTGGACGATGTTCACATTCACATTATTCACACGGGAGTTGTAGAAGAAGTGGCCGCCGGTCCAATAACCGCCGGCATAGCCCGTGCCGATGTAACCGAAACCGTAGTTGATGCCGCCGTAGAAACCGACTTCCGGTCCCCAGTAGCCCGCATTCCATAGATAGGCGCCATTCGACCAGCCCCAGTAGCCGGGCGTCCAAAGCAAGCCAACCGTGGGCGGTTCCACCCACGTGCCGGGAACCCAAAAATATCCGCCGTCGTCGCTGTAGCTCCAGTAGCCGGGTGTCCAGAGGTAGCCGTCGCCGGGACAAACGGGCTGCGTGTAAACGGGAAGAACGGGGGGAGCGACCGTTACAGACAGAACTACCTGCGCTGAGGCGGTGGAAGACGCGGCCGGAATCGCGAACAGGATTGCGGCCATTGCCAACAGACTTGAAAGTCCGAGCGACTTAAGCGCGCGGCGAATGTGAGAAATGTGCATCGGCTTCACCTCGTAAGAGAACTCTTGCATGAAGAATTGTACGCGGCGATGCGGAGGGTGACGATACGGCAAAGTCTTTAGGGGCGTAGGGAACTTACCTTATGGCCGCAAGTGCCGCTGATGGAATATTTTGCTTGTGTCGCCGAAGAAAATACCCTGCGGGTTCGTACAGGCGAAGTGCAGGGTGGACCGCTCTTAGGAGCCGAAGTGGTTGATCGAGTGGGAGTAATTTAAAGCTTCGCGAACGGAGATTGAAATGCGCTTCTTCGTTCGGAACTCTGTTCGGAGATTGCGGGGAGGCTACGATGAATCACAGATTCGACATATTTAAGAGACGCTCTAATGGAAACACGCTGTGGATCACGACGGTTGAAGGTCTGACCGAAGCGAAGCGACGGATGGCTCGGTTTGCACAGCTTTCTCCAGGAGAGTATTTCGTCTACTTGCAGGGAGAAGGAATTGTGGCGGAGCTGGGGGCTGAACAGCAGCAATGGATGGGAGTGACATAATCGGTCAGGCGCGAACTCGTGCGGCCTGGCGTTGTTTGCTGACCTTTCCGCAGCGGCTTTGACGGGGTAGCTTACAGGGCGGGGAAAAGTGATACACCCCTCAGCATCGTTGACGCCCAATTGCGATTTCCCTTTCATCGTGAATAAATCGCAAAAATATTCCGTGGATCCGCGCGTGCGATGGCGGTGGCGGTTGGCGATGGGGATTTCGACTAGGCGGAAATTCAGTTTCCGTGGCGGGGGCGATTTCAACGACGACGACGGGGGTGTTTCACCTGCGTTAAATATTCGCTGGGACTATTTAATGGTGAGCTGAGATATTTCACACGATCGGATGATATTGAGATCAGAGAGTGATTGTCCGGTGAGATTGCATCTCTATCTTGCCTGTTTACAGTAAGTTGCGCTGAAAATAATAATCATTAAATCCATCGCTCTATTTTTGCACCATATTTTACAGTCCTGCGATTTCGCATTGCGTGCACAAATATCGGCGTAATCGGTGAAATTCGTTTGCGGGGTGGGACGAGGAGCGAAATCCATTTGTCCGGTAAGTGCTGCCGGTTCAGCCGGTCGATGCAACACCATCTGGCATAAAGCTACTTTCAAAGGTGGTGTTTATGAAACAAGGGAGACGGTTTGGGCTTTCCGCGGAGCAGAAGAGCGACGTGTGGCGTCGTTGGAAGGCAGGACAGACGTTGCATGAGATTGAGCGTGCTTTTGGGAAAGAACATTCCTCCATTCGGTGTTTGGTGTCGCGTCACGGTGGGATTGCTCCGGCCGTCCGGCGGCGTGCGCTCCTCGCGCTCACGCTGCGTGAGCGCGAGGAAATCTCTCGCGGGGTGGCTTCCGGTCCATCGCTGCGTGCGCTTGCCAAATGTTTAGAGCGAGCGGTATCGACCGTGAGCCGGGAGGTCGCACGCCAGGGCCGGCCGCCCTGAGTATCGAGCCCAGCAAGCGGGTCACCAAGCCTGGGAATCAGCCTTGCGGCCCAAGCGCTGCCTTCTTTCCATCAACCTGAAGTTGCGGAACATCGTTGCGAGTAAACTGATTCTGGACTGGCCGCCGAAGCAGATTTCCGGCTGGCTGAAAACTCAGTATCCCGATGATGAGAGCATGCG
>Ga0187851_10001935_pt1 | contig 18973 bp, 14 predicted proteins | sample June2016WEW_6_10_FD_132997 | JGI IMG/M metagenome (GOLD analysis project Ga0187851, IMG submission 132997) | Peatland microbial communities from SPRUCE experiment site at the Marcell Experimental Forest, Minnesota, USA - June2016WEW_6_10 | ecosystem: Environmental > Terrestrial > Soil >...
CCAAGAAAGAGATCATCCGCTGCCTCAAGCGCTACGTCGCACGCGAGGTCTTCCGCGCCCTGGTCGCCAAGACCGAACTCGCCCGGGCAGCTTGACAAACCATAGAAGCATCAAGAAGCTATGGGATCTAGTCGCTGCTGCGGGCGACGAGCTCCGACACCGACACGCAATCCCTCGCACAGCTGCCTGGTTGACAGCGGGCGCCGGTGTCGGGTTGCTTGGATCTGGCGTTTGGGTCACGGACGCAGTCGCAGGCGAGCCTGCTCACCCGGCGTTCACACGAGCTAGCCATCTGCATAACCTCAGCGCCCTGCCCATCTTTCTTGGCATCCCGGTCGCTGCCCTCATCTCAAGCGTTTCGGCAGCCAGACAGAGGGTTTGGCTGTCGAGTGCCATTTCGGGAGCCGCCGGCATCCTCATGCCCGGTTTCTTCATCTGCTTCGGCCTTTCGAATGGTCCAGCGCACGCCCTTCCGGGAAAGGGCGGCATCTTTCAGCGCCTCTCGATAGGAGCTGGCCTCGGCTGGGTTGGTGCCGCATGCATTCGAGCCGTGCAGGCATCGAGGCGCTGAGGCCACAGAACCCGCCGCCTCACTGCTCATTGGAGCGGGAGACGAGACTCGAACTCGCGACATCCAGCTTGAAATGGTCGTGCTCTGCCAAGAGTCCCCCCCTCGCGCACGCAGGCGGCAGGCTTGAGGGTTGTCATGCGGGTGTGCAGCCGCGGCCCCCGCTCACAGAGCCTCGCGCAGCCACGTCAGCACGCCAGCTTCCCCCGCATCATGAGCCCCACCGGTCGTCGCCCGACCGAGCGTACGGCGCCCGGATCGCCGGGCTCAGCTGGACACTCGCTCGCCGGAGAGGCTGCGGTGCCACAGGTCGAGCGTCCGGTCGAAGTGCCGCTCGCACGCGTCGTGGTCGTAGACGGGGAGGTCTGCCATGGCGAACCCATGCGAGGTGCCCGGCAACCGCTCCACCACGCCCCGGACGCCCTGCCGCTCCAGCTCGTCACGAAAGCGATCGACGACCTCCGGGGTGGCCGAACGGTCGTTCTCCGCGAAAGCGAAGTAAAGCTCGCCGCGCACCCCGGCCAGGTCGTGGTGGGGGGAATCGGGCGCCTCGGTGACCCGGGCGCCGGGGTGGATGCCCGCCGCGGCGACGAACTGCGTGGCGAGCGCGGAGGCGGCATGGAGCGCCAGGCGCCCACCCATGCAGTAGCCGACGCAAACCTTGGCTCCCCGGCTCGCCACTGGATCCGAACCGATCGCTTCGAAAATGGCTTCGGTATCGGCGAGCACCGCGTCGGGCGTCACGCTCTGGACCGCGGCCATCATCCGTTGCCTCGCCGGGCCTTCGAAGCCCTCCGCGGCCAGTTTTCCCATATCGAACGTCAGCCCCTTTCCGGAGCGGTAGAAGAGGTCGGGAGCGACGCAGTAGTAGCCGTCGCTGGCGAACCGGCGCGCGTTCTCCTTCACCTGATCGCGGTAGCCGATGCCGTCCATGTACAGCACCGCGACCGGAAACGGTCCCTCGCCGTCGGGGTGCGCGACGAAGGTCGTCATCTCCCCGTCGCGCGTCCGCACCTCGATCTCCTTCTCGCCCATGGGGTCCCTCCTGTCAGGCCCAGCTAGGGCCTGACCCGCTCTGATGGACACGGTTGTTGGCCCGAACACACAGCGGCGCGGTCGGATCCGTAGTCTGCCGGACGGAGGTTCCCGAGCATCGAATGGGGACGCTCCCGGACGCGATCATGGAACCGGGGCCGCCGTCACGGCTGCTCGAGGATCGCATGACCGCCGACGCGCCCAACCAACACAGGCGTCACCCGAGGCGAGCGTCCCCCGACCCCAAGTGGGCTGCCCGTCCGGACCGGCGAAACTCCAGGTCAGCTCGAAGGCGCCCGGAGCGCCCCTCGGCGGCTTGATCCGAAGCCGGGCCGGCCACCGCTCCCCTCGGTTGACTTCTGACCCTGGACGCAGACCGCGTCTCGCAGGCCTCTGCCCAGGCCCCGCGTCCCAATTCACGAGATCCTATGCGCTCGCCACATAAATGGAGGGGCCGTCCTCACACCCTCTGGAGAAGCGGACAATCTCCAGCAGTCATGACAGCACTACCACCGGAACTTCGCGACCTGATCGAGTCTGGACCAATGGCCCACCTCAGCACCATCAACCCGGACGGAAGCCCGCAGGTGACCGTCATTTGGGTGGGGCTGGACGGCGACGATCTGGTGAGCACCCACATGCGGGACAACATCAAACTCAGGAACATCAGACGCGACCCCCGCGTGGCGCTCTCCTTCGACGCACCGCGAGAGCCCGGAGCCTGGCTCAATCCCTATGCAGTCATCTATGCCCGGGCGACGGTGGAACCCAGCCCTCGCATCTGGGACCTGATGGCCAAGCACGCGAAGGTCTACGTCTCGCCAGATGCTCAATTCCCCATTCCCGAGGAGGCGCCGCCTGGCTTCATCGTGCGGTACATGATCACGCGAATTGGTGGCGTCGGCCCATGGGCGACAAGCTCAGCGTACTGAACTGGCCAGTCGGCGATGACCCGCCACTCCGCCTCGGACATCCTCGACAGCCCCGATCCGATGGTGGGCGACCCGCTTCGGTGACCGCAAAAGCATCACGCTAGACTGTGAGGGTGACCACGGCCGTCGTGACGCGTCGTCTGCTGCGCGCGAGAGACTTGCTGGACTCGGAATATGCGCGAGCCCTCAATGTTTCGCAGATCGCGCAGTCAGCGCACCTGACCGCAGCCCATTTCTCCCGGCAGTTTCGCCGCACGTTCGGAGAGACTCCGCATCAATACTTGCTTTCGCGTCGATTGGAGCGCGCCGCCGCCCTGTTGGGCAACACCGACTACACGGTCACGCGCATCTGTGAGCTCGTGGGCGTGTCGAGCCAGGGTTCATTCAGCACGGCATTTCGACGCGCCTACGGCGCCTCGCCCACTGCCTATCGAGCGCAACATCTCCCCGCTGTAGCCCAGCGCGTGATTCCACCCTGCGTTCTCCTTGCGGTGACGCGCCCGCGGCTGAGCAGGATTCGAGAAGACGCCGCCCATCCAGCCACGTAGGATGAGGGCCAATCGCATCAGAGTTGATGCGGAGAGGGACCTGCGCTCCTGAACGACGCCGGGTTACGGCGGCAAGGATGTGCTCACCGATCAGAAAACGCCACCAAGGAGCAGTGCAATGAGCCTGAAGGTTGGATACACGACCCTCTGGGTCCGCGATCAAGACGAGGCCCTGGCGTTTTTCGAGAAACTCGGGTTCGAGGTTCGCGAAGACGTCAAGAACGGCGACTACCGGTGGCTTTCCGTTGCATCCACCGAGCAACCCGATCTTGCGATCACGCTCGCGAAGCCTGGCTATCCGATGGACGAGCCAACCTCGCAGGCCGTCGCCGGCGCACTTGCGAAGGGCATGTTGAGCACGCTCGTGTTCACGACGGACGACTGCTTTGCGACAGCCGCCGCCATCAAAGCCAAGGGGATCGAGTTCACCCGCGATGCCGGTGAGCGCGGGTACGGAGTGGACGCCGCATTTCGCGATCCCTCGGGGAACGAGTACCGGCTGCTCCAAACGGCCCCGTAGCCTCTGACCAGCAAGTCTGCCGGTGGCGGGTCAGAGCCCTGCCGGGGGCACCACCCTGGGCCGGAGCTGCCGGTTGCGAGCTCGCTGGCGGGGGCGGATTCAAAGGATCATCGCAACGCCCGCTGTCTACCTGCGTCGCGAGAGAGTAGCACTCCCCAGAAGCCAAACGGCGCAAACGGCCCAATGTTTGTAGCTGTGCGGGCCGACAGGGGCCGCAAGCAGGCCCCGGACTCCCGAAGGTCTCACCAGCCGCAAGGTAGTTCGGCCCAATGCTCGGGTCCGTGTCACCAGCCGCCAAGTAGGCTAGGCGCTCGCGATCACACTGGAAAGTCGACGACCTCCCGCTCGTAGACCTGTTGGGCCTGGGCCGGGGCGAGCTGGGAATGGATTCCCAGGCTGGTTCGGGAGGCATGGCCGCTGTAGGGCTGGACGAGCACGTCATCGACGCCCCCGCGCCTTCAACCAAGTGAAGAGGAAGTGGCGGAGCCGGTGAGGTGGCATGTTGTGCCGAAGGCCAGCCTTGGCCGCTCAGCGCGCCAGCATCGCCCGAACTCTTGACAGCGCGGCTGCTGCGCCCCACCATCGGACTGTCATAGGTCGGTGTCGGGGATGCGCCGTCTCCATGTCCAGGGTAGGACGACGGCCATGAGACGAATGGTGGTTGGGGTGCTTGCAGCAGTGCTGCTGGGGTTCTCAGCAACTGGCCCCGCTTTGGCGGCTTCCAGCCCACCCGCACCAACGTGTCACAATATCTCTGGGTCCAGCCATCTTCCGATGCCACCCCAGGGTGAGTGGTACACGGCCACCACCACGCTGACAAGCAACTGCACGCTCGTGGCCTCTCAGGCTGTGCTCACGCCCGACGGGCCAACGTCCCTGGCAGGAGATGCTCAGAGCAGTAGGGCGTCGATTGTTGCCGGCGCCGCCTCCGGGTCCGGAGATCCCGAGGCCACGTCGTACTACCGGCTTTGGGATCCTGCAAACTTATTGCTCAATGCAACCTACGACACCCTTAATTGGTCAACCAGTGGTGGTGACATCTCTGGCGCAACCACGAGCAGGGATTCGATTTGGGCTGATGACGGCTGGATCGAGTCCGGCTACGGCGGGGGCTTTACCGGTGGTTGCGTGGGCTGCACATCGATCTCCTCCATGGCCGAGAACTGGTACCTCTTCATTCCAGCCGAGATCTACTACAACTGGGACGCTGCGTACATCACCGGTGATGGCAACGGGGGCTATTCGAACTGTTACTCTGCCTGGCAGTGGGAAACAGGCTTCCCTGGCTGGCACACTCAGACATGGTGCGGCTGGGGCTTTAGTGGGTAATCACACCGTGATGCGGGTCGTGGGTTGGCTGGCCGCTGGCGTTGGGCTCGGGGCGGCCAGCCTCCTAGATCCGCTGGGAATGCTGGTTGCCATTATCGTTCTCGGAGTGCTGATCGGGTTCAGGTGGTGGTCCGACACCCCTGGACTCCTGCTAGTTGGAGCCGGCATCGGCGCCACCCTGATGCTTGAGTTGGCTGAGCGTAGCTACGCCGGGACTGTTCCGCTTGGCGTTTCACTAAGCCTCGCCGTCGTCCTTATCGGTGGCGTCTGGATCTATTTCAGCACGGCGCGCGGCCGCAAGCAGCGCCTTTCCCCGGACCCGACAGCGGCACCCCCGAAGGCGGGGTGAATCGCTGAAGAGCATCGTGAGAAGGCGCCAGCCCCGGCGCCAGCCTTTCCGTTCCCGCTGATTTTGCTGGGGACGGTTCAGGTCTGTGGGGACGCGGCGGCGGGCAGCGCGGCGAAGGCTTCGGCCGGTGTCATCCAGTTGAGCGTTTTGCGGGGCCGGCCGTTGAGGGCGACAGCAACGTTGGCAACGTCGTCCGCCGAGTGAACGCTCAAGTCGGTGCCCTTCGGGAAGTACTGGCGGAGCAGGCCGTTGGTGTTCTCGTTGGTTCCGCGCTGCCAGGGGCTGTGCGGATCGCAGAAGTAGACGGCGACGTCGGTGGCGACGCTGAACTGAGCATGCTCCATGAGTTCCCAGCCCTGGTCCCAGGTCAGCGATCGTCGAAGGTGACTGGGCAGCGTCAGGATTGTGGTGGCAAGGGCATCGCGCACGGCCACCGCGTCGTGGCCACCCGGGAGATGCACCAGCATGGTGAACCGGGTGGTGCGTTCAACTACGGTCCCGATCGCGGAAGCACCGCCCATGCCAACGATCAGGTCGCCCTCCCAGTGGCCTGGCACGGCCCGATCCGCAGCCTCGGACGGGCGCTCGCTGATCATCACCATGTCCTTGATCCGCTTCTTCCGGTGGTCTACACGTCGCCGCGGCTTGCGCAACGCACGGCCGGTGCGGAGGCAGGCGGCCAGCTCTCGCCGGAGACCACCGCGTCCCTGGACGTAGAGCGCTTGGTAGATGGCCTCGTGAGAGATCCGCATGCACTCATCGTCGGGGAAGTCCAGCCGCAAGCGGCGGGAGATCTGCTCCGGGCTCCAGCGCTCCGGGCCCCCGAGCTTCTCTTGCACGTAGGCGCGCAGCTGGTCGCTGGCGGCTAGTTTGCTGGATTTGGGGCGCTCTGAGCGATGGTCCGCGTGCTTCTGCGCGAGGAGAGCCCGATACTGACCATCGCGCGGTGCATTGCGCCGTAGCTCGCGAACGATGGTGGACGGCGCGCGATGCAACCGCCGAGCGATCTCCCGGGCGCTAACGTGTCCGCGCAAGACTGCGATCTCCTCCCGATCCGAGATCGAAAGGAAACGTGCGGATGGCTCTGCAAGATCGATGGGGGACACTCCGCCAGCTTCGCCGAACCAGCGAATGCCGGTTGTCCTGGTCAGACCCAACGTCCTTGAAGCGGCGTCGGACTGCATCCCTGTGGCAATCAGCCGCCAGAACTCTCGCTTCAACCCTCGGGGACAACCCAGCCGGCCTGGCTGCATGGCAACACCTCACGAGATGGGTGTTGCGACCACCCCTTGAACCCAAGGGGGTGTACGGCCACACGAGCGGCTCTTTCGGGCGCCCCATGGGCTCGCCTGTGTAGATCTTTCATGAGGATGTGACGCGCCTGCGATGGCTGTCGCTCCGGCACGGCACCAGGCTCTCAGCGATGGGGGTACCAGCCGCCCGCCAGCAATTGAGCGTCCTCACGCACCTCGGGCACAGCCTTCCCGGCGCCACCAGCCCGCAGAAGGCGGCCTTGGAGGTGGCGCGCACCCTCATCCGTCTGGGTGTCGCCGTCTCGGTGAGCACCGTCGAGGCTGACCAGGCCGTGCTGGTTGCGGCCCGCGCACCCCTTGGCGCCGGCGCCCAGCGACTCCTTCCCCCGAGCGCTCGCCTCATGGGGGTCCGGATCCCCATCGATCCCGTCCCGTGGTTGAGCGGCCCGGTGCGGCTGCGCCGACCCTTCGTGGGCTCCGTCCAGGGGGTCCACGCCCTGCAAACCATCTCGGTCGACCACGATCCGGGAGGCGTGCTCCCCGGGTTCGCCGCGGCCATCCATGTTGTGGGCGTTCCGGCCATGGTTCACGACCGGGTGGTCGCCGTCATCCACGCCTGGGGCGCGGAATCCCTCCAGGCGCTGGTGCCCACCCTCGAGGCGGCAGCGGCCATGCTGGCGGCTGCCTGGGAGCCCGAGACCAGGCCCGGGGCCGGCCGATTCTCTCCGCTGACGACCATGCGGGCCAACCCCCAACTCCGCTCCGAGATCACTGAGCTCCTCACTGCCGGGCCCATCGCGACCGCGCTGCAGCCCATCGTTCGCTTCCGTGACCGGTCGATCGTCGGCTACGAGGCGCTGACGCGCTTCTCTCCGCGTTCCCTCTTCTCCACGCCCGACGAGCTGTTCGCCGCCGCCTCGGCGCTGCACATGGAGAGCGCCGTCGACCTGGCCTGCCTCCGGGCCGCGCTGGGCGAGATGCCCAACCTTGGCCCCGTCGACCTCTTCGTCAACGTCCTGATCGGAACGCTCCTCAACGAGCGGCAGGGGCTGGCGGCTCTGGAGGACGCCGTTCGCCGTGCCGGTCTGGATCCGGCGTCGATCGTGCTCGAGTTCAGCGAACGCGACCCCGTGCCGAACCTCTCACGGCTGCAGCGCATCGCGGCGCAGCTGCGCTCGGCCGGCTACCGCATCGCCGTCGATGACGCCGGCGCCGGTCATGCCAGCATGCAGGTCATCGCCGAGCTTCGACCGGAATTCATGAAGGTCGACCGTGCTCTCATCCATGGGATCGACTCCCACCGCGCACGCCGTGGGCTGCTGGTCTCGCTGCTCTCCTTCAGCGGCCACATCGGAGCGCGCCTCGTCGCCGAGGGGGTCGAGACCCAGCGCGAGCAGGATACTCTGCTGTCACTCGGCGTTCAATATGGCCAGGGGTGGATGCTGGGACGGCCCGTGCTCACCCAACCGCTCGAGGGCCTCTCCGACAACACCGTCATCGACCCGAACTGGTTCACCCGGCACCGGGTGTGGCGTCTCCGCACCCCTCCGTCCCCCACCGTGTCTCCGCCCGAGGCCCCCGGCGAGGCGCTCGTGGCCACGGAGACCCCGGATCTGCCCCGTGCCCTCAGTGACGCCGCCCTGGCGCTGCAGAACGAGCACGACCCGATGGGCATCCTCAGTGTCATGGCTGCCCAGATGCAACGTGTGGTGCCGGTTGTCGACATGGCGATCTACAGCGCCAACTACGACACCCAGCGCTTCGTCCCGATGCTGGCCACCGGGCCCGACCGCGACGCCTTCCTCGCCGAGAACTTCTCCCTGGACTCCGGCATCACCGGCTGGGCCTTCGCCCGGGGGACGCCCGAGAACGTCGCCGATACCTGGGCGCACCCTCGAGTCCGGCAGGTCCCCGGAACGTCGGTGGTCCAGGAGTCGCTGCTGCTCGTCCCCCTCATCGCCGGCGAGCGCAAGCTCGGCATCATCAACTGCTACCGCCTGGGTGTCGGCCGCTTCAGTGACGACGAGCTCAAGGCGGCTTCGCTCTTTGCCCACGTGGCGGCTGCCGCCTGGCACAACGCCCAGCTCTATGCCGAGCTTCGCGAGGCGGCGGTGACGGATCCGCTCACTGGTCTCTACAACAACCGCTGGCTACGTGACGCGGGAGAGCGTGACCTTGCCTCCAGCGCGCGTGATCACACCAACCTCGCCCTGCTGCTGCTCGACATCGATCACTTCAAGACGGTGAACGACAGCAGCGGGCATGCGGCCGGCGACCTGGTCCTGCAGCGCGTGGCCACGCGGTTGCGCGGGTCGGTGCGGACTGAGGACGCGGTGGTGCGATATGGCGGCGAGGAGTTCGTCGTCCTGCTGCGTCGCTGTGGCGTCGCGGAGGCCGTGACCATCGCCGAGGCACTGCGGAGCGCGGTGCGCCAGGTCCCGCTGCCTGCGGACTGCCCGCTGGAGCAGCTGACCGTATCGATCGGCATCGCCGCCTACCCCGAGGACGGCACCGACCTCGACCTGCTGCTGGGGGCCGCCGACCGAGCCATGTACACGTCCAAGCATGCCGGCCGAAACCGGGTGACATGCGCGCCGCGAGCGGCGTCCGCCAACGCCATCACGATCTTCCCGGCTCGGCACCACGGCTCCCCCCCCGCGGCCGCGGCACGGGGCTGAGCAGGCCCGGGACCGTGCCCAGCGCGGCACCAGCTCCCTGAGCCATACCCAAGGCCGCCAAGTGCCCTAGCCGCTCACCCGCCCGTGAGCGCCACTCGCGACATGGTGGGGACCCGTGCCGTCACCCGACCGGGCAGCGCGAGGCTGCGCGAGCCCACCGGCACGATGTTGAGCATCTCGGCGGCCGCGGCCACCACGAGGACAGGGATGGCCGGCTTGCGCATGACCCGAACGTTGCCGAGCGCAGCCATGGCCAGAGCGCCGGCGTCCTCCGCAGCTTTGTTGGTGAGCACCAGCACCGGCAGCATGAAATGGGCGGCCAGACCTCGCAGCACGCGGCAGAGCACGAAGCCGTCGAGGTCGCGCCCGTCCAGATCGGTGACGATCACGTCGGGCCCGATCGCGCAGATCATCTCCAACGCGGCCACGCCACTCTCCGCGGGGATGACGTCGAAGCCGCCGCCCTGGAGTGCGTCCTGCAGAAGCCGGGTGCTCTCACCGTCGGCCTCGGCAACCAGGGCGCACAGACGGCCCCCGCACCGCGCGGGCCGGGTTTCGCTCCCGGGACAGGTGGCGGAGCCGGCCGGCTCGCACCAATCGCACACGTGGGGCTGATCCGTTCCTATCGCAGACGCCATGGTCAAACCCGCCCCGTGTCCGCCGATGAATCGGCGTGAGCACCGACGCTAGCACCGCCCAGACACGGCGTCCGCACGTTGCAGTACCGACCCGTTTGTCACAGGGCGGATGGGGTGCCACGGAGGGCGGCCGCCCGGGGGCCCACCTCCCACCCGCGGCAAGGGGCAGACTCACACCGTTGACTACCCAGCCCGAGGCCAGGTGACCAGGTGCAGCTGACGCGCACCCTGTTCGGCCGCCCCCTCCGCCCGAGCGAAGCGGCCAAGGAGGAGATCAACCCCGTCGAGGGGCTCTCGGCACTCTCCCTCGACGCGCTAACCTCGGTGGCATACGGCCCCCAGGCGCTCCTGGTGGCGCTCGGGGCCGGCGGTCTGGCGGCCCTCCAGCTGGCCCCCTGGATCACCCTCGCCATCGTCGCCCTGCTGGTGCTACTGGTCGCCTCGTACACCCAGGTGATCTCCGCCTACCCCGGCGGAGGCGGGGCCTACGCGGTCGCCCGGACCAATCTCGGATCCCGGCTGTCGCTGCTGGCGGGGGCTGCGCTGATCGTGGACTACGTCCTCACCGTCGCGGTCTCGATCGCTGCCGGGGTCGGCTCGCTGACTTCCGCATTCACCCCGCTCGCGCCCTACACCCTCCCCATCTGCCTGGCCATGCTGGCCGTGATCACCTTCCTCAACCTCCGCGGCCTGGCCGAGGGGGCCCGAGCCTTCCTGGTGCCCACTCTGGCGTTCATCGCCGTGATCCTGGTCGTGATCGCGATCGGACTGATCCATCCCCTGGCCCCGCACCTGAAGGCGCCGGGCGCGCCGCTGGTCGCCACCCACACCCTGGAGACGGTGGGGGTCCTGCTCGTCCTCCAGGCCTTCGCCGCCGGGTGCAGCGCCCTCACCGGGGTCGAGGCGATCGCCAACGGCGTCCCCCTCTTCCGCCACCCCCAGGTGACCAGAGCGCGCCAGACCGAGCTGATGCTGGGCACCCTGCTGGCCGTGATGCTGCTCGGGCTCGCGTTGCTGATCCAGCGCTTCCACGTGGAGCCGAGGACCGGTGACGCGGTCCTCAACCAGATCGTCGGCTATGCCCTGGGCCGGGGCTGGGCCTTCGCCGGGATCTCCATCCTGGTCACGCTGGTGCTCGCCCTCGCCGCCAACACCTCCTTCGGGGGCCTGCCGGTGCTGGCCAGCCTGCTCGCCAAGGACAATCGTCTCCCCCACGGCTTCGCCATCCGCGGCGACCGGCTGGTCTTCAACCGCGGCATCTGGGCGCTGGCGCTGCTTGCCGCGATCCTGCTGGCCACGGCCGCGGGAAACACGGACCAGCTGATCCCGCTCTACGCCATCGGCGTCTTCACCGGCTTCACCCTCGCCCAGGCGGGGATGGTCCGCCACTGGCTGCGGGAGAGGTCGCAGGGCTGGTGGTGGCGCTGCGGGATCAATGGGCTCGGCGGCACCGCGAGCGGCATCGCCACCCTCATCTTCGTGTTCAGCAAGTTCCGGGAGGGGGCCTGGGTGGTGGTGGTGGCGATCCCGCTCCTGATCCTCCTCTTCGTGAGGATCAGCACCTACTACCGCAGTCTGGCGGCGGAGATCCATCTCGGCGAGCGGCCGCCGCACCCCGCGCCGGGCTCGACCACCGTCGTGGTCCCCTTCACCCAGCTCTCCCGCCTCACCAGCCTTGCCCTCTCCCAGGCCCTCTCCATGGGCGACCACGTGGTGGCGGTAACGGTCGAGTTTCCCGAGGACCAGGGGGTCCGGGCGGAGCTGGAGCGGGCCTGGGCCCGGTGGGACCCGGGGGTGCCGCTGGTGGTTCTCCCCTCTCCCTACCACTCGGTGGTCCGTCCCCTGCTGCGCTACATCGGCTCACTCAAGCCCTCGGCCGCCCATCGCGTGGTGGTCCTCATCCCGGTTGCCCTGCCCCGCCACTTCTGGCACCAGGCTCTCCACAACCACCTGGATTTGGTGCTGAGTGCCGCGCTTCGGCGGCGGCGCAACGTGCTGGTCGCCCGGCTGACGGTCCCCCTGCGCAAGGAGTAGGAACTCTGGAATCCCCCCGGCGGGACCCTCCGCCCTCCGGCGGCGTCCGGTCAGCTGGCGACCTGAGGTCGTCCCGCCTGCTGCTGATCGCCGGCCGCGCCCGTGGGGTCGTCATGGGGACCGATGCCATGGGCCGGCACGGGCGGGATCGCCGCCAGGAGTTGCACCAGGGCGCGGGCGAGCTCGGGACGTACGGCGTAGACGGCGCCGGGCTCGTCGCCGCTCGCGGTCAGCGCCCCCGCGGCGGTGAGGCGGTCCAACTGGTGACGCAGCTCGAAGGGGAGCTGCTGCATCGAGAGGGCCAGCTCCGCAAGCGGGAGCGGCTTCTCCAGCAGCTGGCTCACGATCCGGAGCCGTTCCGGGTCCCCCAATGCCCGGAGCAGCTCGGATGACGCGGTGAGCTCATCGCGATTGCCGGACACGAAGGCGCGGACCGTCTCCAGAGGTGAGCGGGACCCGAGTCCCGGCGGCTGCTCGATGGCGTAGCTGGTGTGGAGGAGCGCCTCCCCGACGGTGGCACCGCCGCTGCGCCGGGCGATGATGACGTAGAAGGCGGCGACGACCAGGAGCGCGACCAGCGCGTCCACCCACCCGGCCCGGAAGCCGACCCCGAGCAGCCGTCCCAGAGCCAGGAGGCCGGTGCTGACGCAGGCCACCACCCCGACGTCCACGGCCGCAGCGACCACGATCCGCGCCGCTCGAGGCAGGCGCACCAGGCCGGCACCGGCGGAGGCCGGGGTGCGCCGGACGGCGACGTAGCAGCCGACCCCCATGGCGACCAGGATGCCGCCCTGGACAGCCAGCCGCTGGATCTGGGTGAGGAAGTGCTCGATCGGGACCCCCGCCGCCATGCCCAGGGCGACGAACACCGCGACCCACAGCACGGTGGCCGTGATCATGCCGGTGAGGAAGGTGGAGCGTTTCACCCGCAGGGCGCCGGCAACCAGGGTCGTGTAGACGCGCAGCCCCGGGATCAGCCGGGACACCGCCACGCCCATCCAGCCGGCCGACCTCACCCGCAGCGTGACCCGCTCCAGAGCGCGTTGCTGATGGAGCCGCCGGGCGAGGTTCTCCAATCCGCGATTCCCGAGCGCCCGAGCCCAGTAGTAGCCGACCAGAGAGCCACCGGCGCAGGCGACCACCGCCACGGGGGCGAAGACCCACGGGTCGAGACCGCCCGCGCTGATCAGGAGACCGGCGGCGAGAAGGGTCAGCTCGCCGGGCGCGAAGGGGAGCGGGACGCCCGCCTCCTCGGCGAAGAGCAGCCCGGCCAGCAGGGCAAGGGCCACGGCCCCATGCAGGCCTTGAAGGAAGTTCACTCCAGTTCGCCACTCCGTCTGGCCCGCCTGCACCAGCGGGAGGCACAGCCTACCCGGCCGGGTGGCGAGCGCCATCGAGACGGCGTCCCCCGCCCGGTGCCAGAATCGATCTCGTGGCGAGTGGTCAGGAGCATCCGGCCCTGCTGGTGATCGACATACAGGAGGCGGTCCTCGCCGGCTGCGCCGGCGTTCCCGGGATGATCGAGCGCATCAACGCCCTGATCGGGAGTGCCCGCCGCTCGGGCGCGCCGATCGTCTTCATCCAGCATCAGGATGCCGAGGGCCAAGAGCTGACCGCCGGCAGCCCGGGATGGCAGCTGGTCGCAGGCCTAGACCGGCGCGAGGGTGACCCGGTGGTGGCCAAGGAGTACCGGGACAGCTTCGCCGGCACCGAGCTCGGCACGGTCCTGGCCGGCACGGGAGTGCGCCGTTTGGTCCTGACCGGAGCCCAGTCGCAGTATTGCGTGCAGACGACGGCCCTCTCCGCCCTCCACCACGGCTACGACGTCAGCCTGGTTGGGGACGCCCACACCACGTCACCCGTCAGCCTGCCGGGCGGCGACCTCACGGCCGAGACGATCATCCAGTTCGTCAACAGCGGTTTCGGGACGCTCAGCCAGCCGGGTCGCTCCAACGAGGTCGTCGCCGCGACGGACGTCGCCCTCTAGCCCCCGCCAACCGCGGGCAACGTTCTCGCAGCCGCGGTAGCGGCTCGGCAGCCCGAGGTTACGAGGTCGTTCCATCCCCATGAACCCACCTTCCCATGGCGGGGCTCCGGTGGAACATCTCCCCTTAAATGGAGGAGTAGGTGATGCCAGGGACGCAGTTGCCCGGTCAGGCCAAGCCTGACGGGCACCCGCGGATCGGGATCCTCTCGCCGCTCGTGGCGGGCGGCTACACCAGCAGCCTCACCGCCGGGGTCGTGACCGCCGCCCGTGCCACGGGGACCCAGGTCATCGCCATCCAGACCTTGGACCTGGCCTTTGACGCCCTAGAGAAGAGATTGATGCGTCCCCGCCCCCCGGGAAGCGCCGGCGACCACCGCGGCTGGCCCCCGGGCAAGGAGGCCCTGGTGCCCCACTTCACGGTGCGTCCGTCCTGGGACCAGGTCTCCGGCTTCATCGTGGTGCTCAACGCGGTGGAACCCTGGTACCTCCAGGCCCTGCGGGACGCGGGCAAACCGGTAATCATGCTCAGTCATGAGGTCGAGGGCTTCCCCTGCCCCGTGGTTCGCGCCGACAACCGAACCGGGATCATCCAGGCCGTGGACCACCTCGTCGAGCACGGGCACCGCCGCATCGCCTTTGCCGGATTCCTGGTGCAGACCGACATCACAGAGCGGCTCGGCGCGTATCTGGAAGCGCTCGCCGCCCACGGGATCGAGGCCGACCATGATCTGGTCTTCGAGGCCACGGACAATCTGGAGGGTGGAGGGGAGGTGGCCGCCAGGGCCATGCTGGCGGCGGGCATGCCCTCGACAGCCGTGGTCGCCGCCACCGACTACAACGCACTCGGGATCATGAGGTCGCTCCGGGAGGCAGGACTGGTCCTGCCGCGTGACCAGGCCGTCGTCGGCTTCGATGACGTGCCGGCGGCATCTTCGGCCCAGCCCACCCTCTCCACGGTCCACCAGAGCTTCAAGGGGATCTCGCGGATGGCCGTCACCCTGCTCCTGGAGATGATCCATGGAGTCGACGTCCCCAACGGGTCGCACCTGGTGCCCACCGCGTTCGTGGCCCGCGAGTCCTGCGGCTGCACGGCGGCCGCCACGCTCACCGAGATCGGTGAGGGCGGCTCCGCGGAGGACGGACCGGCGCGAGACCGGCTGCTGCACCGGCTCGAGCGGCTCCTCATCAGGGGAGAGGCCACGACCGTCCAGGACGTGTCCGCCCTCGAGAGAGCGGTCGACGCGATCGAAAGAGGGCTTGACGTGGGGGCCGGAGCTCGAGAGCCAATGCTCGCAGACCTGGCGGAGGCTGCCGCGGCCCTCCACTCGGTGAACCCGCGGTGGACCGTGATCAACGCCGTGGTCGCCTGCCTCGAGCAGTACCAGCGGGACCTCGGCAGGAGGGTGGCCCGGGGGCAGAGCGCCGCCCGATTCCAGAGCGGCATCACGAAGATGGCGGTCGAGCTCTCCCGGTGCGTCACGCAGTCGGCTGCCGCCGCGAGGGCCGGCCTCACCGAGGCGATGACCCTGGATCACGAGCTGAGCGTGACCCTCCTGAGCGGCACCGCGGGAGATCCCAAGTCGCTCGATTGGCTCGCCGGCACCTCGGCCCGAGCCGGCTGTCTGGGGCTATGGACGGCGGAGGCCGGCGGGCACCTGGAGGGCGACGGCAGACCCCTGGACATCGTGGGGTCGTACCTCAGGGGAAGCGGGAAGCTGGTCCTTCCGGCGCAGTCGCGCATGGAGGACTTCCCTCCCGACGGCCTCCTCGACGGCATCGAGTGGCGGCCGGGTGAGCTAGTGGTCGTCTTCCCCACGAAGACGGCGACCCTCGACCTCGGGTTGCTCGCCGTGGTGACCCCCCTGAGGCCGCCTGCGGAATCCGAGAGGGACCGCCTCTTCGAGAACAACGCCCTCCTCAGCGTCTCACTCGAACGTCAGGTGATGATGGAGCGGCTCCGTCGCTCCAACGCCGACCTCGCGACCTTCAGCCACGCCATGGCCCACGACCTGCGCAACCCCCTGGCGACCATCGCGATGTGGAGTTCGGTGGCCCGCATGCGGGCGGGGCCCGGCGACGAAGCGGGGCCGGTGCTCCAGGTGGTCGACCAGATCGAGGATGTCGCCGACGATGCGATGGAGCTGGTCAGCGACCTCCTCCACTACGCCGAGCTGGACCGCGGCGACACCGCCCTGGAGCCGGTCGATCTCAACCTCGCCGCCGCCCGGGTGATCGCCACCATCGGGTCGAGCATCGCCCAGCAGGGCGCGCTCATCGAGGCCGGAAACCTCCCGACCGTCCCGGGACGGCCCGGCGAGCTCCAGCTGGTGCTCCAGAACCTGATCGGGAACGCCATCAAGTACCGGAGCGACCAACCTCCGCGGATCCGTCTCGACGCCATCCGCGACGGTGACGTCTGGAAGATCCGCTGTCGCGACAACGGTCAGGGCATCCCGGACAGCACCCGCGAGGAGGTCTTCGAGCCCTTCACGCGCGGCCAGACCTCGGTCCCGGGTAGCGGCCTGGGCCTGGCCACCTGCCGCCGCATCGTGGAGGGACACGGCGGCCGCATCTGGATAGCCTCCTCCGGCGACGTGGGGACGACGGTCGCCTTCACCCTCCCGGTGGGGTCGGAGAGCGAGCCCGGCGAGGCGGAGACGCCCCCGGCGCCGGCAGCCCAGTCCCACCCGGGAGACGGCACCCACCCGCGGCAGTCGCGGCACGCCGCCTGAGGCAGCCCTCAACCGGGTGCGCTGGTGGCCGGTCAGGGGTAGAATCCGAGCGCAACACCAGAACACGGCCTCGCCGCGACGCCTGACTGAGCGGGTGTCGTCGCGACCGGAACAAGATCCCCATGTCCTCTCCTCCCCCACCGCGCGATCCCCGCTCCAACCGCATCCTGGAGGCCCTTCCCACCGAGGACCGTGACCGGCTGATCCGCGACATGGTGCTCGTGTCGCTGCCCATCAAGACCGTGCTCTTCGAGCCCGGCGAGCCGATCTGGGCCGTCCACTTCCCGATCGATGGCGTCATCTCGCTGGTGACCCCCCTCGACGACGGCGCCATCGTCGAGGTGGCGACGGTCGGCAACGAGGGCATCGTCGGGGTCCCGCTCGTCTTGGGCGGCTCGCTTGCCGTGCGCGCGATCTCGCAGGTGTCGGGAGCCTCACTGCGGATGGACGGGGCTGCGTTCCTCGCCGAATTGGCCCGCGCCGGGGCGTTCAGCGATCTGTACCACCAGTATCTGTCGGCTCTCTTCGGTCAGATCTCGCAGGCCGCCGCCTGCAACCGGCTGCACACCAACGAGGAGCGTCTCAGCCGCTGGCTGCTGATGAGCCACGACCGGGTCGGCGTCGACGACTTTGCCATCACCCACGAGTTCCTCGGCCAGATGCTCGGCTCACGGCGGGCGACGGTGACCCTCTCCGCGGGGATACTCCAGGCCGCGGGGCTGATCCGCTATCACCGTGGGCACGTCTCCATCCTCGATCGCGAGGGGTTGGAGGGTGTTGCCTGCGAGTGCTACGGCAGCATCAAGCGAGAGCTGGACCGTGTCGGTGTCCCTCCAACCCATGACGGTGCCGCCTATCGGGGCGCGGGCTGAGCGCGTGCGCGGAGCGCGACCTGATCGGTACGGCGGCGAGCAGACGCCGCGCCGAGCGATAGGGCACCATAGGCGCCCTCAGACCGACGCTGTCCGTACCCTCATGCCCGGCACGGGATGGGAAGGTCGGGGAGCCGGGTCACGTCACGTGGTTCGACGCAACCACCCGATCCAGGATTTCCGACGCGGATGACCGAGACAGTCGCGCCTCTGAGATCGAGCGTGAGCGCTTGAGCGTCTCAACCGCCGCCGGGCCGCGGATGGAGGAGCGGTTCGTCCAACTCAGCGGACGCCGCCTCCGGTTCCTGATCGGCGGCACCGGCAAGCCGCTCGTGCTCTGCCACGGTTTCATCAGCTCCGGGGAGGAGTTCGGAGGCCGCTTCGCGGCGCTCGCGGGCCAGCACACCCTGATCGCCCCCGATCTGCCCGGCAACGGGCAGTCGGAGCCGCTCCCCTCACGTCACACCGCCGAGGCGATGGCCGGCACGGTCTGGGAGCTGCTCGATCACCTCGACGTCCACAGCTTCGACCTCGCCGGCCTCTGTCTGGGTGCTTCGGTCGCCTGCGCCATGGCCGCCGACAACGAGGGGGCCATCGATCATCTGATCCTGCACACTCCGCTCCTCGGGGAGGGTCTGATCCGCGCCCAGTACCGCTGGCAGGTGCGCATCCTGACCGTCCGGCCGCTCTGGGCTCAGGTGGCGTGGCTCAGCCGCCGGCGCACCATCAGCGACCTCTACAAACGAATCGCCATTGAGGGGAAGGTGGTCGATCCGTACACGGCCGAGGTCAACTACCTCAACCAGCGACGCGCCGACCCGCGCGCCGCGCGCGAGTGGCTGGCCGATGCGCTCAGACGTCAGGATCTGGACCTGGTCCGATCTCGCGCCAAGTCGACCATGATCATCGTCCCCGAGCACGATCGCCTGGTCAACGTCGAACGCCTCCGCGACATGGTCGCGCCCCTCGAGAACGTCGAGCTGGTCGTCGACAAGCTGGGGGGCCACGGCTGGAGCCCCGATGCGGTGGTGCGCCATCTCGCCGTGATGCGCCTGGCGCTCACCGACTGACCCCGGCCGATCGGCCCGCACCTCTCAGCCGGAGGCACCCCGGGCCTTGCGCTCGTCGCCAGGGCGGCGGAGCCATTCGAGGCAGCCTTCGACCGCCAACGCTCCGTCCTCGCCCGCCGAGCGGGCGTACCGGAAAGGCCTCTGGGGGCCTCTTCGACGGTATTCTCTGACCCGGTCAGAGGTTTCGGCCCCCCGGCCGGCGCGGTTACCCGCACCGGCCGGACGGCCTAATCCCGAGTGTTAGGCGGCGCGAACCTGACGCGCACGCGGACCCTTGTCACTCGTCTCCACGGCGAAGCTCACGTGCTCGCCAACCGCCAGGCTCTCGAAGTTGAGCGAGGGGTCGAGACCGCTGCGGTGGAAGAAGTACTCCGCGCCATCCTCAGCGGTGATGAAACCAAAGCCGCGCTCCTGCACGACTTTCTTGA
>Ga0187851_10001936_pt1 | contig 18970 bp, 11 predicted proteins | sample June2016WEW_6_10_FD_132997 | JGI IMG/M metagenome (GOLD analysis project Ga0187851, IMG submission 132997) | Peatland microbial communities from SPRUCE experiment site at the Marcell Experimental Forest, Minnesota, USA - June2016WEW_6_10 | ecosystem: Environmental > Terrestrial > Soil >...
ACGGTTACACCGCCACCTTTGCCAGTTCCAATGTCGCCAATGGCATCAGCGTCACGGTCAGCGGTCTGTCATTGGGCGGTGCGCAGGCCGGCAATTACTCGCTGACGCAACCGGCGGGATTGACCGGCAACATCACTGCGCTGGGACTGACCGTTTCGGGATTGAGCGTCAACAGCAAGGTTTATAACCGAACGACGGGGGCGTCGTTGAACACCAACAGCTATGCGCTCAACACGGTGATTAGCGGTGACACGGTCACGCTGGTGACCAACGGTTACACCGCCACCTTTGCCAGTTCCAATGTCGCCAATGGCATCAGCGTCACGGTCAGCGGTCTGTCATTGGGCGGTGCGCAGGCGGGTAATTACTCGCTAACGCAGCCAGCGGGATTGACGGGCAACATCACGGCGCTGGGACTGACGGTTTCCGGATTGACGGTCAACAGCAAGGTTTATGACGGGACGACAGCGGGCTCGTTGAACACCAACGATTATGTTCTTAACACCGTAATCAGCGGTGACACGGTGACGCTGGCGACCAACGGATACACTGCCACCTTTGCCAGCGCCAACGTGGCCAATGGTATCAGCGTCACGGTCAGCGGTTTGTCGCTGGGCGGTGCGCAGGCGGGCAATTACTCGCTGACGCAGCCAGCGGGTCTGACGGGGAACATCATGCCAGCCGGATCTTCCATTTTGCCGGGCGCTTCGGCCAATCCGATTGCTCATCTATCGCCGGTGACATTCACAGCCAATATGACACCGTCAACTTTGAGCGGTACGGTATTGTTCTTGACCAACGGTGTGGCGTTTAACAGCCAGACGCTGTCCGGCGGCACCGCGACCAGCGCGGCCACGGCGGTATTGCCGCGCGGCACCAACACGATTACCGTACAGTATTCGGGTAACTCCAATTATTCGCCCAGCACCAACACCCTGAGTGAAGTCGTGACCAATAATCCGCCGACGGCCAATCCGGCGGTGTATTATCGCCTGGCCGGATCTCCGTTGACGATTGTCATAACCAACCTGGCGATAAACTGGAGCGACGTGGACGGCGATACATTGGTGTTGACCGGTGTTGGCTCCCCCAGCACGAATGGCGGGACTGTGACCTTCGACAGCGCCAATATTTATTACACCGATGGCAATAATGTAACCGACCGATTTAATTACACGATCAGCGACGGCCAGGGCGGAACCAATAATGGAATTATTACGGTGCTGATGGCACAACAGACCGTATCCGGAGTAACGGTCAGCAATGGCAATGTGATTCTGAACTTTACGGGCATGCCAGGTTCCAACTATTGGGTTGAAGCAGCGACGAACCTGACACCGCCGGTGAACTGGATCCCGCTCAGCACGAACGCTGCCGGCGCCAATGGCCTGTGGCAGTTTACGGACACTCAAGCGACGAACTTTACCCAGCGGTTTTATCGGACCCAATCGGGTCATTGAAAACTCATAAAATCAGGCGATTATTACTGGCGACAATTGACGCTCTGTGATAAAATAATGGCGTAAAATCATTGTTGCCATCCATATCAAGTGGCCATGATTGTACGGTTTAAATTATGAAGTTACGCAATTATTTTACCTTTCGCGCCCCACTATTGCTGTCGGCAGCCGGGCTGTTGTCATTGGTAATGGCGACGCTGGCACAGCCGGCACTGCCGAACATCAACACCAACAATATCTTCAACATCACCAATTACGGCGCTGTCGGTGATGGAGTAATCACCAACACCACCGCCATCCAAGCCGCCATCGCGGCGGCGGCGGCAGCGACCGCCGGTGTGGGCGGTGGCACGGTGGAAATACCTGGACCCGGTACGTATCTGTGTGGCCCGCTCACGATGCAGAGCAAGGTCAATCTGCAAATTGACACCAACGCGACGCTGCTGTTCCTGCCCGAAAACAAATATCCCAATGCAACAGGCAGCCCTGCCAGTCCGATCACCTTTGGCAGCCTTACCGACGTCGAAATCAGCGGGACGGGTACCATTGATGGCAACGGCGCGGGTTGGTGGTCGGCAGACCCGCCGAGCCGGCCTTACATGATCTATTTTTCCAAATGCGTACGGGTACTGATACAGAGCGTGACATTGCAGAATCCGCCTATGATGCATATCGTTTTCAAGAGTGGTGGCGGGAACATAACCATTCAAGGCATCAACATCAACACCACGAACCCCCTCGCGGCAAATACCGACGGGATTGATTTGATTGGGACCAACTGCCTGGTCCAGAACTGCACCATCAATGCCGGAGATGACAACATCGCCATTGGCAGCAGCAGCATCGGCTCACCGTGTAATAACACCCTGATCACGAACTGCACCTTCGGCACCGGCCACGGGGTTTCCCTGGGCGGCAACACCCAGGGCGGGGTGTCAAACCTGACCGTGATCAACTGTACTTTCAACGGCACGGACAACGGCATTCGCATGAAGTCAGATAACTTAACCACCGGCGGCGACGGCGAGGGGGGCGTGGCCCAAAACCTGTACTATTACAATATTAGAATGACCAACATCACGTATGCGCCGATAATAATCTATAGCTATTACAAAGAATACGGGAATCCCACCACCGCCAACATCGCCCCGGCCAAAGCTAATTCCATAACTGCCTCCAACATCACCAGTTTTACGCCGGTCTGGCGGAATATAGTCATCAGCAATTTGACCGCGACGGCAGGCCAGCCCGGCATGATTTGGGCGCGGACCGAAATGCCCGCCACCAACATCATATTGAACAGACTGAACATCACCGCTTCCGGCAGTTTCGATCTTTACCATACGAAGCAAGTCCAGATCATTGATTCACAATTTCAAGTGGGTAACGTCAAAACCTTCGCGCTTTTTGACGCGCAGGTCACCTTCACCAATAATTTTACCAATACCTTTGGTTCCACCAACCTGATTACCCTGGACGGTCTCTCGACAAGCACCTACGGCAACACCCTGGCCCTCTACAACAGCCAGGCCTATTTGAGCAAAACCAACATAATTGATTTCGCCGTCGGCCCGCTTACCTTGGGGGACAGCATTCTCAACATTAACAGCAGTTGGACGCTGTTCCCCAATAACGTGCTGAATTTTACGGTGGATCAGAACACCAATCAGGTGGCGGTAACGGGTGATCTGACGCTGGCTGGGACCATTAATACGTCGAGCGGCCCCGGGTTTGGGGCGGGCACCTACACGCTGTTGACTTATACCGGCAATTTAAGCGGCAATCTGCCCACGCTCGGTTCGACGCCCGGGGGCATTTACACCTATGCCTTGGACACCAGCACTGCCGGCCAGGTGAACCTCATCGTAACCCCGCCCGCACCTCCCGCTCCCACCAATTTCACGGCAGTGGGCACCAACCTGTTGATCAATTTGAACTGGAACGCCGTGTCGGGCGCGACTTACAATCTCAAACGCGGGACGGTCAACAACGGACCTTATCCAACAGTTTTCAGCGGGCTGACCGCGACCAACTATGCCGACGCAGCAGTGACCAATGCCGTGGCTTATTATTACGTGGTGACAGCAGTATCCGGCGGCGAGAGCACCAATTCCCTGCAAGCCGGCGCCACACCGCTGCCTTCATCGGTGCCAACCAATATTGTCGCGCAAGCCAGCAGCGGCCAATTGCAGTTATCCTGGCCGCAGGATCACCTTGGCTGGCAATTACAGATTCAAACCAACGATCCCGACGCAGGTTTGGGGAACAACTGGGTCAACGTCCCCAACTCCACGGCCACCAACCAATATTTCCTCCCCATCAATCCAACCAACGGCTCCGTCTTTCTCCGGCTGGTCTATCCGTAATCGAAATCATTCCGGGCTTCGCTTGCGATAGTCGCCGCGGCTGAAATACTTTTCGAGCCAGATATAGAGACAGATAAAAAGGTAGCGGCTGCCCATCTCGCTCATCATCAGCTTCGCCTCGCCGGTGCGACGGTTGCGCCAGGTGACAGGAATGACGGTCCATGAAAATCCACGCACGATGGCCTTGAGTGGCAGTTCAACAGTAAGATTGAAATGTGGCGCGATCAGCGGGCGACACCCGTCAATCACTTCCCGCCGGTAGGCTTTGAAGGCGTTGGTCGTGTCGTTCAGGCGGATGGCAAAGAGGGTCTTGAGGAACAGGTTGGCGACGCGATTGATGAACAGCTTGATTCTGGGATAGTCAACCGTGCCGCCGCCTTTGATAAAGCGGCTGCCGAGCACACAATCCCATCCCTTGTTCAGTTCTTCCCAGTAGCGCACCACATCGCGGCAATCATCGGATTCATCCGCCATCATGATGACCACGGCGTCGCCCTTCATGTGGTCGAGGCCGCGGACAACCGCCCGGCCGAAACCGTGCAGGTCTTCGTTCTTCACCGGAACCAGCTCGGAAAGTTTGGCTTTGATCTGGGCAAGCAGTTCCCAGGTTCGATCGGTGCTGCCATCATCAACGACGATAATCTCGTGCGGCACGTTATGCAGCCGCAGTTCCAAATGCAGGTGCTCCACCGTGGAACAGATGCAGCCCTCCTCGTTGCGCGCCGGAATGACCACCGACAGTAACGCGAGGGGGCGGGGTTGAGGAGTCGGATTACTCATGTGTTGTTGATCAGGTCTGGTTTTAGCTGCAACACTGTGCCAAGACAAGCGGCGGATTCATTTGTCCTCTCAAGGCTAAATAAAATCTCCGCCAGGTCAAACAGTTAGAACTTGTTCGTATATAAAATTGTCCGGTGCCGGCCGGGCGTCACGCTCCCAGCCAAACCCGGCGCTGCGTCACCTGACCAGAATCCCTGGTGAGCCTTGTGCTTGATCGCTATGGTTTTTCATGAAATGGAGCGTTCGCCTCATAAAGTTTGAGCCGCATTTGCAGCGCGTCAGCCACCGGCTGGTTGTTTTGAGTGGCGATGAGAGACAAGGCGCGCCGGGCGGTTTCAACCGCTTCCGGAAATCGTCCCGCCTCGGCATAAGCCGCTGCCAGCGTATCCAGAATCTCCGGATGATTGCCGCCGGAAAGCTGCTCCGCCTGTTTGGCCAGCTCGATCGCTTTGCCGCCATCCCGCAACGATGCTTCCGGACAGGTCGCCAGCAACCAAGCCAGACTGTTTTGGGCCATCACCTGTCCCGGTTCCAATTTGAGAACTGTTTGAAACTGGACGATTGCCGCGCCGGACTTTCTTTGACTTTGCAATGCGCAACCGAGCATGTAATGGGCATCGGCATAATTCGGCATCAACTCCAAGGTTCGCTGGTATGTCTTGATGGCTTCATCGAACTTGCCCTGGGTGAACAGCGCAAGGCCCAGGTTGTTATAAGCGCCGGCATAGTCAGGCTTGAACTCAAGAACTTTTTGGAAACAGCCGATTGCTTCATCCGGCCGGCCAGCCCGCATCAACGCGACACCAAGGTTGTAATAAGTGTCGGCGTCGTCAGGCCTTATTTCCAGTGCTTTCCTGAATTGGATCATGGCCTCGTCTATGCGTCCAACTTCGAGCAAGGCATTGCCGAGATTGTAATGCGCATTCATGTAATTAGGCTCAATTTCCAAGGCTTTCTTGAATTGGTTTATCGCCTCATCCATCCGGCCCTTTTGCATCAATACGTCGCCCAGATTGTTTTGCGCCTCGTAGAAGCGGGGGTTGATCTCCAAGGTTTTTTTGAAATCGAGAATGGCTTCGTCCATCTGTCCCTTTCCAGACAAGATGGTGCCGAGATTATTGAAGGCCAGGAAAGCGTTTGGATTTCTGGCGATGGTTGTCCGCCAGAGCGTTTCGGTGTCAGCGTACATCATGCCTTGCCGCCACGTCAGCACGGCCAGCACCGGCAGCATGATGGCCGCCAATCCATAGAACATCATCGGAACGTGAAGATTTTCAGCCGCCCGCGCCACCAGCGCCGCCACCAGCGCGATGAGGCCCAGACTCGAAAGGTAGTCCCAGTGGTCGCACACGAATGAGTAGCGCATATAATACGCGTTCATGAATCCCAGCACCGGCAGGAGCGTGCCCACAAAAAAGAATGCCGCCGCTGCCGGCCCCCGCCCAATCCGCTTGCGGGCCAGCCACAACACGATAAGTACGACCACAGTACTGATGGGATACAGCCATTGCCCCAATGAACCGGCATCGAGCTGCCAGCGTGGATAAATAATGCACAGATTTGCCGGCCAGAACAGCTTGCCGGTATAAAACCATGGCGCCCGCCCGGCGATCAAACAGCGCTCCGGAAAAGTCATGGCAAAATCCGGCCCTTGAGCGCCAACACGATTTTTTTCCAGCCAGGCCGTGACCAGACACAGGCCGATGGCCAAGGCAAAGAACGGCAGGGTTGGCAATACATCCGCACCCCACCGAATCCTTCCCCGCTTCCACCAACAGATCAGGAGTATGACCGCCGGCAAGGAAAAGGCCGTGGTCTTGGCCAGCAGTGCACCCAAAAACAGAACGAAAGCCAGACCATAAAAGAGTGGCGAGTGGCGAGTGGTGAGTGACGAGTGACCCGTGAAACATGATGTGTCAAGCCTGCTTGCCGCGCTGGAGTCTGACGAAGGCGGGCCATTCACATCCCGCCACTCGCCACCCGTTACAACTTGCGCGTAGCGCAGGTAAGCCAGCAACGCCCCCAGGTAGAGCACCAGCGAAAGCACGTTCTTGCGTTCCGTGATCCACCCGGCGGATTCGACCATGATGGGGTGCAGCGCGAAGATGACCGCCGCCAGCCACGCCCCCGGCACCTGTAGTCGTTGCAATAATTTCCAAAAGAGCCATGCCGCACCCGCATGCAACAGTACGTTCTCAATGTGATACGGCAACGGCCAGAATCCCCAGAGATGATAATCCAGCCAAAACGTCGTGCCCGTGAGCGGATAATACTGTTGCAACGCGGTGAATTTGCTCCACATCAAACGCAAACCGGAAAAATCCTGCAGCAGCCCGGATATGCCGGTGGTCCAAAAGACATCGTCCCAGACAAATTGCCCCCGCAAGGCAGGCGGGTATGCCAACACGGTGACTGCAACCAGCAGCAGACCGAAGAGCCAGCTCCGGTTCCGCAAAGATTGCATCCATTTCACGATGCGGTTCACAATCCGATTAAACCACATGCAATTTCAAATGTCCGGCAATTCTTCGTTTACTCCTGTCCGCTGCCTCCTCTCAGTGGGACGCCCCGGATGAACAACCAACAGTGAATACTACGGTTTTTCGTGGTAAGGAGACCCGGCTTCATAAAGCTTGAACCGGACTTGGATGGCTGCGGCCAAGGGTTGGTTGTTCTGGGTCGCACTAAGATTCAGCGCCCGTTTGGCCGTCTCGACCGCTTCCCGATATCGCCCCGCCTCCGCATAGGCCGCCGCCAGCGTGTCCAGACTTTGCGCCGATTCCGCTCTGGCAAGCTGTTCGGCCTTTTGCGTCAGTTCCACCGCCCGGTTGCCATCGCGCAGTGACGCCTCCGGACTCGTCGCCAGCAACCACGCCAGGCCGAGGTGGGCGGACAGATGTCTCGGGTTCAATTCCATCGTCCGTTGATATTCAGCGATCGCCGCCTTGTAGTCCCGTTGCGCCTGCAAGGCCTGGCCAAATCGAAAATGGGCTTGCGCCGAATCCGGCACCAACTCCAGCGTCCGCCGATATTCCGGAATGGCTTCCCCCAGCCTGCCTTGCGCCGCCAGCACATTGGCCAGATTGCCATGGGCGTCGGCATGGCCGGGCTGGAGTTGTATGACTTTCCGGTACTGTTCGGCCGCTTCATTCAACCGGCCTTGCAATCCAAGCGCCACGCCCAAACTGTAATGCGCGTCCGCGTAGTCAGGCTTGACCTCGACCGCCTTTTGATAGTGTGCAATGGCCTCATTCAGCCGGCCCTCTCTGTCGAGTATGCAACCCAAGTTGTAGTGGGCCTCGGCATAGTTGGGGCTGGTCGCAAGGGCAGCCTGATAATGCTCCTTGGCCTCTTCCAGCCGGCCGCTTCGCATCAAAGCCACACCGAGATTGTTTTGCGCTTCGGGGAAATCGGCCTGAATCGCTAAAGCTTCCTGGAATTGAATCATCGCCTCATCCATTTGCCCGACCTGTAGCAAAGTATTGCCAAGATTGTAATGTGAAACAGCCGAAAAAGGGGCGATCTCCACGGCCATTCTGAAATGATCCATGGCCTCATCCACCCGCCCTTTTTGCAGAAGCGCATTGCCAAGATTGTTGTGGGCTTCGAAAAAATCGGGGGCGATCTCCAGGGCCTTTTTTAAATCGGCAATTGCTGCGTCCACCTCTCCTTTTCTGGTCAGGATGGTCCCGAGGTTGTTATAGGCCAGGAAGGCACGAGGGTTTCTGGCAAGGGTGGCCTGCCAGAGAGTTTTGATGTCGGCATACATTCCGCATTGGCGCCAGGTCAACAAGCCCAGCACCAGCAACAACATCCCGACCAGGAACGGTTTCAGGAATCGGCTTTTTTTTCCCAACCAGTCAAGCCCCTTGGTGATTCCCGCCGCAACCAGCGCGATGACACTCATGCAGCCAAAATATTGCCAGTGGTCCGACACAAACGTGTACCGCGTCATGTACAAAACCACGATCAATATCAGCAGCGACGTGCTGATGTAAAAATGCAGCAGTGCGACCAGTGGTCCCCGGCCTATCACGTTTCGCTTCCACCACAACAACGCAAACAGTCCAATCGTTGCCGTCGGATATAATAAATACTGCCACCAAGGGGCGGCATTGACGTCCCATCGCTCGTAGACGAATGTCAGCGAATGGGGGAAAAACAGTTTTTCCAGGTAGAACCAGAATGACCGCGCGGAAACCAGCACCCGCTCCGCAAAACCCAGACTGAATCCCGTGCCGACTGCCCCGTGAAGGTGTTCGATATAAAACGTCATCTCTCCCATCGCCACGACCAGTATCAGCATGAGCAGCAATGGCACCAGTTCCCGCCAGACCAGACGCCCCCGCTGCCACCAGGCCACCAGCAGCAATGTGGCCGGCAGAAAACTCACAGCGGTCTTGGCAAACATCGCCAATAGAAAAAGAATCAGCGACAGAATGCCATAACGCCAGTCAATCCCCGAATCCGTCCGCTTTAAGTTGTCGCCGTTGGATTCCGACACGTCATAAACTCCCAGGCCCGCAAATCGCAAATAGGCCCACCCGGCCCCCAAGGCCAGCGCTGCAGACAGCGTGTTTTTCAATTCTGTCATCCAAGCCACGCTCATCACGCAGACCGGATGCAGGGCAAAAATCGCTCCCGCCAGCCAGGCTCCGCGCACCTTCAACCGTTCCAATATTTGCCACAGGAGCACTGCCACCAAACAGTGCAACGTTACATTGAGCAGGTGATACCCCAGCGGGTTTAATCCCCATAGTTGGTACTCCGCCCAAAACAGGGTGAAACTCAACGGGTAATACTGACAGGTCGCCCCTGGTTTGAACCAGATTTCCCACAGCCCTCGCAATGATCGCAGTGTCAGGTTGGAGGATATATGCGCATCATCATCCCATATAAAACCTCCGTGCCATGCCGGTAGATAGGCCAGGAAGGTGGCGGTGATCAACAGAAGGCCAAGGAGCCAGTCCCGGCCCCGCTGGGCTTGCGCAGATTTCCTGATTGGGTTCACGGCCTGATTAAATCACTTGCAACTTCAAACGTCAGGTAATTCCTGCTCCAGCCTTTGTCTGGACAGACTCATCGCTATGCCCTTTCTACAAACAGCAATGCAGAGAATGCTACGGTTTCTCATGGTATGGGGAATGCGTTTCATAAAGCTCGAGCCGGGTTTGAACGGCATCAGCCAGCGGTTGATTGTTTTTGGTGGCGGAAAGATTCAGCGCCCGCCTGGCCGTCTCGACCGCTTCGCCAAACCGCCCCGCCTCCGCATAAGCCGCCGCCAGTGTGTCCAGAATTTGCGGCGATTCGCCCCCGGCCAGCTGCTCGGCCTGTTGCCCTAATTCCACCGCCTTGTTTCCGTCCCGCAACGATGCTTCCGGACAGGTCGCCAGCAGCCACGCCAGACTGACGTGGGCCGGCAAATGCTTCGAATCCAGCTCCAGAACCTTCTGATATTCTGTCTCCGCTGCGGCAAAGTTGTGCAGTGTTTGCAACGCCTGGCCGAATCTAAAGTGGGCCTGGGCGGAGTTCGGCACCAGTTCGAGCGTCCGCCGGTATTCTTGGACAGCTTCATCCAGACGGCCCCGGGTCGCGAGCACATTGGCCAGGTTGCCGTGCGCATCGGCGTAATCAGGTTTGATCTCGATGGCCTTCTGGTATTGTTCACCGGCCTCGGCCAGCTGCCCTTGCAACCCCAAAACGGCACCCAGATTGTAATACGTCTCGGCGCTATCGGGGTTGAGCTGAATGGCTTTCTGATATTGCACGACGGCTTCGTCAAGCTGACCTTTTTTGGCCAACATATTGGCCAGGTTGTTGTGGGCATCCGCATAGTCAGGCTTGAGTTGAATGGCTTTTTGGTAGTGTGTCATCGCCTCGTCCACCTGCCCTTTTCGGACAAGAGCGTTGCCGAGGCCGTTGTGAAATCCTGCATAGTCGGGACGCATTTCCAGCGCCTTTTGGTAGTGCATAATCGCCTCGTCCACCTGCCCCTTTTGGAGAAGTGCAAAGGCGAGATTGTTATGGCAATCCGGATAGTTGGGGTGAATTTCCAGCGCCATTTGGAAATGTTCAATCGCCTCGTCCAGTCGTCCTTGTGCGGTGAGCATGACCCCCAGATCCATTTGAGCGAGGGCATTATCCGACGTGCAGGCGATGGTGTGGGTCCACAACGATTCACTGTTGCGCCAATACGAGGTTTGCTTCCAGGTGCAAACCATCAAAGCCACAATCACACTCAATGCCCCCATGCCCAGCAACCGGCGGCCGGATCGCCAGGAAATCGTCAGGTCCCTCGCCGCCCAAGCTATCATAATATACACTCCCATCTGCGCCAGATACGTGAAGCGATCGGCCCGGGCGACGCTGCCGGCATGAATCACCCCAAGCATTGGCACCAGCATTCCCAAATACCATAACCAGCCGACCAGCAAATAAGGACGCCGCTGCCGTAATGCCAGCACTCCCACGGAAATGCCGGCCAGCAGGGCCAGCGCCCCGGCAACTTCCGGCCACGACAGACCCTGCCGTGGAAAAGGATATATGACAGCCAAACCTTCGGGATAAAACATCTGCACCAGGTAGACGACATAGGAAACTGCGGCATAGCCCGTCCGGGACAAAAGCGGCAATTCCCCAACCGGCGCCAGCAAGTATTGTTGAGTAAGAATGGTCGCTACGCACGCCGCGGCAGAAAGCACAAACAACGGAATCTTTTCAATGATGAGCGGAAGCAAAACCTTGAAGGTGGAGCAAGGAGCCGCCGGTTGCATTCGGACGAGCGGCCAGTAATCCAGGAGCAACAACAGGAATGGCAGCGTCACCAATGACGGTTTGGACAGAAGACCAAGTGCGAACAGAAATATTACCGCCAGATAACGAACCAGCGAGAATGGGGTGCGGGCGTAACGGACATACGCGCCGAGCGTCAGCACGAAGAACAGTCCGCTGAGCATGTCCTTGCGCTCGGTCACCCACGCCACCGATTCCACCCGCAATGGATGGGTTGCAAACACCGCAGCAACAAAAGCGCAGGGCCACAACGTGTCGCCCGGCGCGGCCCCGGTTCCAACGCTTTTCCCGGCGCGATGGCCCATCATCCGCCGCAGCACCAGAAAAAGCAGGATGGTCGTCGTCGCGTGAAGCAAAACGTTCGTCAAGTGATAGCCGCCAGGGTTCAACCCGTAAACCTGATGATCCAGCATCAGGGACAACATGGTAAGCGGGTGATAAAAATCGCACATCTGGCGGGTGAACACATGACTGACCCCCTGGAAGGTCAGCCCTTTTATGATCACCGGATTTTGATACACATATGTGTCATCATCAAGATTGACGAATTCATGGCGGACCGTCCGGCCGAAAACGGCAAACACCATCAATGCGAGCAACACGCAGATGCCAGCCGCGAAGCGATTCTCTGATTTCTGAACAGATGCGCTTTCTGACTGGCTCGCTTCAGGTGGAATTACAGGTATCACCGGCTTCATGGGCGTCAGGATTCCTTCATCCTCGAAACATAAGCCTCAATAGCTGGTTCTTCAGCAAACGGACAAAAACAGAACCGACGAAACCATTGGCGCCAATGATCGTTACCTGCATACCTCAAGGCAAGCGGAGCGTACTCCGGTTGGCAAAAATCCAATCGATGGTCATCCGGAGTCCATCCCGCAGCGAGGTCCGGCATTCGTAACCGAGTAACTGCCGCATGCGGGTAACATCGAATTCCTTTAGCAGCTGGCCGTCCGGTTTCGTTGTGTCCCAGACGACCCTGCCCCCGTAACCGGCAAGCTCCGCGATGGTCTCGGTCAGTTTCCTGATGGTCACCCCCGCGCCGGAAGAAATGTTGATGAGGTCAGCGCCGTCGTAATTTTCAGCGGCGAGCAGGATGGCTTCGCACGCATCGGCCACATAAACAAAATCCCGCACCGGTTTGCCGCTCCCCCAGGCGACAACCTCTGGTGCGCTGGCCTCCTTGGCGACAAGGAATTTACGGATCAATGCCGGAATGACGTGGGAACTGCGCAAATCAAAGTTGTCGCATGGGCCATAAAGATTACCCGGAACGAGGCAGATGGCATTGAAACCATATTGGGTGCGGTAAGCCGAGGCTTGCACCACTCCCATCGCTTTTGCGAGCGAATAGGGCGCGCTTTCGGCCTGTGGGTAGCCTTGGAACAACGTGGTTTCCTTGATGGGATTCGGCGCGGCGGCTGGATAACTGCAACCGCCCAGGAGGGTGATGTACTTCTTCACCCCGGCCCGCCAGCTCTCGTGCAACATCATGGTGCCCATGATGAGATTCTCATAATTGAAATCAGCCGGACGCTCGCGGTTCGCACCAATGCCACCCACCAGCCCGGCCAGATGAAAGACCACATCGGGTTTGATCCGTTCCAGCATCCGGCGGACCTGGGTTTGCTCCCGCAAATCGAAGTCGGCCCGCGTGGGGACCAGTGGATTGATCCGGCGCGCACGCATCAGCTCAATCAGGTTGCGGCCAACGAACCCGTTGGCGCCGGTCACCAGCACAGTGTGTTTTGTTAAATCCATGGACAAAGCCGGTCTATGTCAAATCCGGTCTATGAGAAAATAATCTGGGAGCCGGGCGCATTCAACCGCACATCCAAGGTCTGCCAGTTGCGGAATGCCTTTTGCAATTTCGGTCGCGCTGCGGGCGGCACAAAAAACAACATGAATCCACCCCCTCCGGCACCCAGCAACTTTCCGCCGATGGCCCCCGCCTTGCGCCCGCGTTCGTAAAGCTCGTCAATTTCCGGATTGGATATGCCCCCATCAAGGCTGTGTTTTGCGAGCCACGCGTGATGCAGGAGTTCGCCAAAATTGTGCAATCGGCGGCCGGAGGTCAGAATGTCAAAACCGCGGTAGACCATTTCCCGCATCTCACGCAACGTTCCGGCATTACGGCTGCGTTTTGCGAGCTGGCCGGCTGCCACATCGGAAGCCTTGCGTTTGATGCCCGTGAAGACCAGAAGAAGGTGGCGTTCCAGCCGTCCAAGGCAATCGGGCGTCACTGGTATGCGTTGCACCTCAAAGTCTCGTTCCGACCGGAATTCCACGAGATTGAACCCGCCAAAGGCCGCTATGACCTGGTCCTGACAGCCAACGTTTTCATGCAGGAGATGACGTTCGACGTGAATTGCCTCGCACGCCACCTCGTGGGGTGTGAGAAACTCGCCTTTGAAGCTGTGAAGCGCGTGAAGCAACGCCACCGTAAAGGATGAAGAAGAACCCAGCCCGGTGAATGCCGGCAGATCAGCCATCGTTTGCAATTCGATGTCCTTTTCCAAATCGCACAGTTTGAGACACTCGCGAAAAACCCGATGTTCAATTTCGTGATGGCGACGAACCAGTTCGACGTTGCGATAGGACAAGCGAATGGAATAGTCGAAAAGCCGGCTCAAGAAGGGGCTGGCGGTAACATACAGATACTTGTCAATGGCGGTCGCCAACACCGCTCCCCCGTCCTTGAGGAAATGCTCCGGATAGTCGGTCCCCCCGCCAAAAAAGCTGACGCGCAATGGTGAACGGGCAATGATCATAAGGTTTCAAGTTGCAGCCGATGATTGGCAACAAAGGTTTCGGCCAACGGCAATGATTCAGGCGTGCCCATGTCAAAAAAGGGTGCCTTCGCCACGTGAACACGCAAGTCCAAACCTCGTGCCAGCCAATGGGCAAAAACTTCATGTTCAAAGCTCAACGGCCGCTTCGGGGGGAACTCCGCCAGCAGGGGAGGCTTGAGCAGGTAGAGTCCGGCATTGATCACCCCGGCGCCAGCCTTCTTTTCCGCAAAGCGGGTGAGCCGGTTCCGGTCGTCAAAAATCAGGGTGCCATAACGACTGGCATCCGGCATCGCCACCCCCACCAGAACGCCCTGCACTTCTGATTCACCCAGCAAATGGGCTGCCTCCGCCAACTCGGCCAGCACCAGCGAATCCCCGTTTGACACAATCCAGAACGCCGGACTCGCGCCACATTGCCGGGCCGCGTGCAGGAAACCGCCCGCGGTCCCCAGCGCTGATGGTTCCGCCACGCACGAAATTTGCATACCGGGCACGGGTTCTTTCACAAAATGCCGTTCGACGACGTCGCTGCGAAACCCGGTGGACAACACCACCTGGCACACACCTTGCCGTTGCAGATGGCGGAGCACCCATTCGACAAAAGGCCGGCCACAGACTGTGATCATCGGCTTGGGCAAGTCGGGGGCAAGATGCCGGATTCGTGTCCCCAAGCCGCCAGCCAGCACGACTGCGGTTGCGTTGTTCAAGCTCGGTGCCGTCATCGGGGAAGCCGGGAATTACACATTCGAGTAAATCGAGTTGCGCAGGATGGTATAGCCCTTGATGAGTTCCTCAATGCCGCGGTCAAGGCTCCACTCGGGTTTGAATCCGGTCGCGGCAATCCGGGCGTTGCTGACGATGTAATCGCGCTTGTCCGGGTCCTCGCCAATCGGCGCTTCCAAGTACACAAATTGCGGGAGGTGTTTTTGGATTACAGCACACAATTCCAGTTTGGAGAGGTTCGCATCATCAAGACCAACATTGTAAGCCCGGCCTTTCATGGCGTCGAAGTTCGCCATGCCATGCAGAAACACCCGGACCACGTCGCGAATATGGATGTAGTTGCGCTTGAAGTGCCCTTGAAACACCACGACCGCCCGGTCATGCACCGCGCGATGGACAAAGTCGTTCACCAGCAAATCAATGCGCATCCGGGGTGACAGGCCAAACACCGTGGCGAGACGGAAGCTGATGCTGTTCCCGCGCGCCAGCACGGCCTCCTCGGCTTTTACCTTCGTGCGACCGTAAAGTGAAAGCGGCCGCAGCGGCGAGTCCTCGGTGCAGACCTTGCCGCTCTCCCCAATGCCATAGCCGCTGTTGGTGATAGGCATCAGCATCCGCTGTTGCTTGCTCGTAATCCGGCACAGCATCTCGACGGCTTCCTGGTTGATCGTCTTTGCGGCAACCGTGTCCCGGTCGCACATGGGCGCGCCCACAATTGCGGCGAGCGGAATGATGGCGTCCGCCCGGGAAGCGTGCCGCTTCATCAATTCCTCGTCCCGGCAGTCGCCGCGGATGATTTCAAACGCTTTGTGGTGGCAGCAATCGAGCAGACTGGCCTGCTTGAAGTAAAAGTTGTCCACCACCGTCACCTGATGTCCTTCGGCGAGCAGGGCCGGAGTCAAAAGTGAGCCGATGTAACCAGCGCCGCCGGTGATTAGAATTTTCATAGGAATTAATTTTGACGCCGGCCGCTCAAACGAACAGCCAGGGCGCTTAGGAGAATGCGGCAACCCGTCCGGACGATGCTTGACACCTCGCGCCAGCCGTTGCCATGACCGCTCACACCCCCCTGGCGATCATGGTATTTCACGGGCACCTGGGCAACGCGCAGGCCTTCCACGCAGGCGCGCACCGGGATTTCCACCTCGTAAACGAAGCCATCGTCCTGAAAGCGGATCGTTTGCATCGCCGCCTTCGTCCAGGCTTTGTAACCCGTGGTGACATCGGTAATGGACTGGCCGCAAAGCAGGCTGACCCAGGCATTGACCACCCGGTTGCCCATCACCCGGAAGAACGAGAACCGGTAGCCGGATGTGTCCGCTCCCTTCATGAAACGGGAACCGATCACGACATCCGCCCGGCCTTCCAGAATCGGCGCCATCACACACGCCATATCTTCCGGATCGAACTGAAGATCGGCATCGAACTGGCACATCATATCGAAGGATGCACGTTCGATGCCCACCTTGACGGCGCTGCCCTTGCCGTGATCGTTCTCGTTCCGGACGGCAATGACATTCGGATGCGATTGCGCAAAAGCCCGGGCTCGTTCGTACGTCTGGTCTTTACCGCCATGCAGGACCAGAATTTCCGCCGCCGGAGCGGATTGGGTGAGACGCTCCAGGCACTCGACAATCGTATCCTCCTCGTTGAGGCAGGCGATGATGATCGTGATGGGGGTCTTTAACCGATTGGTGTCCATACAGGCTGCCGGGGTTGGTTGCACAATTTACAAACAAATAAGCAGTTTCCGGGCACATCGTCAATTCCAGTGCAAGAATTCTCGATGCCGACATCAGCGGCTGGCCGGGGTATTCTTCATTTCCAGCGCGCGAGCGAGATTGGTGCGAGCCTCGGCGTAATCCGGTTTCAGGCGGATGGCTTCCTGAAATTGGGTGATCGCTTCGTCGGTTTGGCCTTTCTGGCTGAAGGCGTTGCCGAGGTTATTGTAAACCTCCGCGTCATCCGGCCTCAGACGGATGGCTTCCTGAAATTGGCTGATTGCCTCGTCCATTTGACCTTTCATGCCAAGGGCGATACCGAGGTTGTAGTGGGCATCGGCATAATCCGGTTTCAGGCGGATGGCTTTCTGAAATTGACTGGTCGCCTCGTCCATTTGACCTTTCATACCGAGGGCGATACCGAGGCTGTTGTAAGCCTCGGCGTCATCCGGTTTCAGGCGGATGGCTTTCTGAAATTGACTGATCGCCTCGTCCATTTGACCTTTCCGGCCGAGGGCGGCGCCAAGGTTGAAGTAGGCGTCGGCATAACCCGGTTTCAGACGTATGGTTATCTGATATTGGCGAATGGCTTCGTCGGTCTGGCCTTTCTTCTCGAGAGTAACACCGAGGTTGTTATCCATGAGGTAGTTATCCCCCGTGACCGCAAGCGCATGTCGGAAAAGAGTTTCACTGTCCCGCCAAAATCCGAGCTGTTGCCGCGTCAACCCGAGACACAAGACGACCGCCAAACATCCCGCCACCGATAACACCATCCCCTGATACCGCCAACTTTGGGTCAGTTCGTACGCGCCCCAGATGGCCAGAATCAGCACACCAAGCGACGGTATGTAAGTGTACCGATCCGCCATCGCCTGTTCGCCCACTTGCACCAACCCGATCACCGGCACCAGCGTACCGACGAACCACACCCACCCCATCAGCATAAACGGATATTGCCGCCACGGCGCAATAAACAGCACCGTAATACCCGCCAGCAACCCACCCGCCAGCACCACCTGTTCCAACGGCCAATGCCCGGGGTGGGGATAAAATACTGCCAGATCCACCGGCCAAAACAGCTTCCCCAAATACCGGCAATACGAAATCAGGGCGTTCCCGCCGCGCGCACCGAAGGGCAGGTCTTCAACCGTCACCAAGGCGCTTGTCTGCTTCTGCACGATGAAGGTCACGATGCTCGTCGCCGCCGCCAGCCCGAAAAACGGCCATTTCTCAAAAACCAAGGCTGAGAGCCGCGGGTTGAGGGTTGCCGATGGTGTCGTGCCGGGGCTTGAAACTGAAAACTTGAAACTTGAAACTCTCCGTAATGGCCAGTAATCCAGCAGCAGCATGACGACCGGCCAGGTCACCAGCATCGGCTTGCTCATCAATCCGAGCGCAAAAAAAAACAGGGCCAGCCAGTAGAAGCGTGACGGGTGGCGGATGGCGGGTGACAAGGTGGAGTTCATTCCGGTCACTTGACACTTGTCACCTGTCACATTCTCCGCGTAGCGGACGTAACAAATAAGCGTCAGCAAACCAAAACCGGTGCTTAACACGTCCTTCCGCTCAGCCACCCACGCCACCGATTCTACATGCAACGGGTGGAGACCAAACAGCGCCGCCACCAGCACGCTCCGCCAGATGGCCCCCGTCAGATTGCGCAGCAACAGAAATATCAGAACGGTGTTGATGGTGTGCAGCAGCACGCTCGTCAGGTGATGACCCCAGGGCTTCAGACCGAATAGCTGACAGTCCAACATGTGGGACAGCACCGTCAACGGATGCCAAATGTTGTTCACCGGGTTGCAGAATGCCCATTTTACGTTTTCCAAGGTCAATCCGTTTTGAACATGAACATTTGAGGTGACGACGACATTGTCATCGTAGCTGACGAAGTCATCGCTCATCGCCGGCCAGTAAACGGCAATCGTCATCAGCGCCAGTAATGCCGCCATCAGCCAGATCTGAAAACGCGGCCGGGACATGACCGGGGCCGATGGCCCCGTCGGTTCGGAGTTGGTTATCGTCTCTGGACGGCACATGGGACTCCCCCAATTATCAGGAGGGGCGTAACTTTAGCACGCCCATTTTGTGGCCGGAGCCGCGATTCTTTGACGGGTTTGAACACAACCCAGCCCGTGAATCAGCGGCCCGCCGGAACTTTTTTCTTTTCCAGTGCGCGAGCAAGGTTTTGGCGAGCCTCGATATCATCCGGTCTCAGGCGGACGGCTTCCTGAAATTGGCTGATGGCCTCGTCCGTCTGACCTTTCATGCCGAGGGCGACACCGAGATTGAAGTGGGCATCGGCGTAATCCGGTGTCAGGCGGATGGCTTCC
>Ga0187851_10001937_pt1 | contig 18962 bp, 15 predicted proteins | sample June2016WEW_6_10_FD_132997 | JGI IMG/M metagenome (GOLD analysis project Ga0187851, IMG submission 132997) | Peatland microbial communities from SPRUCE experiment site at the Marcell Experimental Forest, Minnesota, USA - June2016WEW_6_10 | ecosystem: Environmental > Terrestrial > Soil >...
GCCTGCCAGACTGTGGAGGCCGACATGAGCAACCTTTACGTCCGGCTGTTCACGAACTTCTACACGCACCGCAAGACGCTGCGGTTGCGCGCCGCGCTTGGCGATGCTGCCTATTGGATACCGCCGAGACTTTGGACATACGCGGCAGACAGTCAGCCAGACGGGGTGTTTAAGGATTACTCTGCAACAGAACTGTCATCCATCCTTGGTTATACCGGCGATGCTTCACGGATGCTTGAAGCATTGCTTAAAGCAGGATTCATGGATGATGAACCGTTACGGATTCACGATTGGGAACAGTTCAACGGATTTCATAAAACATTTGCTGAACGCGCTAAGAAGGCGGCGACGGCACGTTGGTCTAAACCCCCTTCCATACCATCCCCTGACAAGACAGGAAAGGGACAAGAGGCAAGCATTGCTCCAAGCAATGCTCCAAGCATTCCCCCCTTATCTAACACTGACAAACAGATCAAAAATGATGAGTTGAAACGTGTGGTCAACAGGCTGAAGGAACTTGGCCGGCTCGCGGATCATGATAGGGGAAGTAAAAAGTACAACGAGATCGTCAAACTGACCAATCTTCAAACCGAACTTCGAAACCTATTGGGGGTAGTGGTATGAAGTCATCTTATGATTTAATAAATAATAAGACTGTCCAAAAAGACGCGGACATTAACCTGCCTCCGCGCCGCCACAACCCCATAAGGAATCTCTTTGAAGCAGTGTACCAATGGAGGTTCCAAAAGACACCGGAGTTCACACCACAACGGACTTTTTTGGAAGTCCCATGAAAGTTAAATGGAGTGAGCAGTAGTTGAGTCCCACAAACACCAATGAAATTAAAGCTAAATTCAAATTCCAAACCCGTGACGGACGGCATGAAGCCGAGGGACACGCGGGATATTTGGATTGAAAATGTCTCCCTGCTGAAACGGATCATTGCACGGTTGAGAAATCAGCGTGATTACTGGAAACGGAAGGCCACGAATTCAGGTTATGAAGTCAGCCGCAAGGCCGCGTGGCGTGTCTCGAATCCTCACAAGTATCGCTTGGAAGTTTTGCGGGGCAATGCGTGCCGGCGTGCGGCGACTCAACTCAGACGAATCGCCAGAAACGAAACGGTTGGCCGAGTTGGAGGCGACGCGCGAACAGGTGCAGTTGAATGAAAAGCTGATTCAGGACAATCCGCTTTTGACCGAGCAGCAGCGCATCGAAGAAATGCTGCCGCTGTACAAGCAGCAAAACGACCTGATTTCTCAGCAGATTGCCCTGCTCAACAGCGTGGCCACGGATGATACCCGCACGAAGGAAGAAAAGGCCAAAGCCGAGAAGGAAATCGCGCAACTGCAAATCCAACAGGCGGACCTGACGAAGAAGATGAACGACGGTCAGATGACCAGTTCCATCACCGGGCAATTCGCCCTGACGTTCCGCAACATTCAAAACCAGTGGGGTACGTTCGCCAGCCAGCTTGCGACTTCGTTTCAAAGTGTGTTCAACACGGCGATTTCGAGCATCAGCAACGGGATCACCGGCCTCATCATGGGGACGAAGACCTGGAAACAGGCTTTGACCGAAATCGGCAACACGATTTTGACGACCATCATCGGGGCCATCGTGCAAATGGGTGTGCGGTGGGTTCTGACTCAGTTGATGATGGCCGTGTTCGGCAAGGCGATGATGGCGGCTTCGACGGCGGCATTGATTCCAGTCGCGGCGACTCAGGCCGGCATTTGGTGGACGCCCGCGATTCTTTCGACCATCGCGTCGTCCGGAGCTTCGGCGGCGGCGGCTCCCCAGGAAGTTGGAACCGCTATTCTGGCCGGGTTTGACGAGGGCGGTTACACGGGCGGAAAACGAAACCAGCCGGCGGGCATCGTTCACGGCGAGGAATTCGTGTTCAGTGCGCCTTCGGTGGACCGCATTGGCCTGCCCACATTGCAAGCCTTACACAGCGGGGCACCCGTGACGGGAAATCGTTCATCCGGCGGCGGCTCGTCTGACGGCGGCGCGGGTGGAAGCAAAGGCTCCCCGGTGAACCTGCATTTCTACGACTCGCGCCCGCACCCGAAAGATTTCCTCGCGTCGAGCGAAGGCGAAAACATGGTCGTCAACATCGCCCGGAAAAACCGGCTGAAGATTGGAGTGGGCACATGAAGATCGGAAACATTCACCGGCGCGGTACTATGGCACGGTCGAAAATCTTGATGTCGCTGAAGCCATGCAAAAACGGTGATGTGAAGCTGAAGGTTAGAACCGAGTCAATATCCCTGTCCAAATTTCGCGTACTGGCTCTCGTTAAAGCCCTGGCAGCATCCCAATCGAAGTCTGTATCCCTACGAAGGTGCCGGGCTTCGGTCGTTTTCGCGGGTTGGTTCGTCGCAGATAGCGTTTGGCAACGTCAAGCGCCTCGGCATCACTCAACTTCCGCCAAGCCTTAATTTTCCACGTCACGTTTCTTTCATCAATAAACGTCGTGCAATACGCTGGATGGTTCATGGCGTGATGAAGGTTCCCCCTGATTGGATTGCCTGCCAAGAATAAAAAAGCCCACCGTCTTTCAACGATGGGCGCTTCCAGGTGCCGGAATCCAATTCCGCGCGCACAGAACCTACTCCCACAATCCGCCACCGTCAAACAGCAAACGAAAACCGCCCCGGCGTGACCGGAGCGGCTTTGCGGATCGAGCCTACATTTACACCTTATACTTTGCTTTGATGAAAGCTGCCACGTCAACGCCTTCGCTCTGGCAGTAACGCAGGTCTGCCGCAAGCTGTTTCTTCACTGCCTGTTTTATAGTCACAAGACACGGCACGCGCGCGCATTTCGTGCGGAGCGCGGCGCGCTGAACCACTTCGGTCAAGTCTGACAATGCTTTCGAACGATCAGTTTTTGGTAACGCCATGAGTTCCTTAAACAATCTGTCTTTCATACTTCGATTCTCCCAAAAAACGAGCGGTGCGACCGGAAGGGTAGAGCCTTTTTGCCCCCGGTTATCAGGCCGGGAGCTATCCAATCGCACCGCTCGAATGTTTGTTTTTTACGGCTTGTGGGTGATAAAGTCCACTTACAAACTGCCGGTCTAACCTCTACTTTAGACGAAGAAATTCTATCAAATTGCGTGGTTCTGTCAAACAAATAAATAAGATGTATTACTATTGTATTACAACTTGTCTTACACGCCGTTCTAACAGTTCTAACAGAAAACGTGTCGGTTTGGTTCGTCTTGTGTCGCCTCCTGTCGTGTGGTACTATTCAGGAAATCGTTGATTGTATTGGTTTTCGTGGGTTTTCTTGGGAAATCCACGATGGGGCCAAGAAAGTTCAAATCTCACCGCCCCGACCATTTCAATCCTCCGCTGGTTGCGGTATCGATGGAATGTTCAGGCTGCCAAAATCCGCTTCAAACTGCCGGCCAGACCGGATGACGACCTTCAGGACATGACCGTCGGCAATGAATCATTCGCGGGAAAAAACCAGCGTGGTTTTGTCATCTTTGATGATCAATCGGGTGTCGTCAATCTGCGCGGGCATGGATTGTTTTTGGGTGCCGCCGCTGAGCGACAATTTGTAATCATCCCCGTCACCTTTCCATTTGCCCTTCAACGTGACGGTTTCGGTGACCGGCGGCTGCCCGGGCGCTGATTTGAGATGAGGCAGATTTTTCAGGAATGCCTGGCCATCGGCGCCGGCGACGAACGCGGTCTTGGCATACGACTGCGATACCCAGGCGCGCAGCACCCGCATCTCGCGTGACGAAATGACCGGTCGTATCTCCAGCAGCCGGCTCGTGGTCGCGGCGATGTTGAAATCCCAACGGCCGACAATTCCCTTCGAATTGTATTTCGCCGACTTGCCGGTTTGCAGATAGGCGTAAAGGTCGTCAAAATTGTCCTGGACGATGCCCCAGACCAGCTGGGCCGTCGGCTTGGTTTCCCACATGGATTTGAACAGTTCGTTGCCGAGCAATTGCTGGATGGGTGCGTTTTGCTTCCACGCGTTTTGAAACCCGGCGTCCTGGCCGAGCTGTTTGAAATCTTCGCGTTCGCTCAGCGAAATGAACATGGGATAATCCGCCAGCCGGTCGCTCAACTGCGGGTTTTGATAGAGCAGCCCGGCGAGATCGGCATACTTGAAGAAACTGTCCGGCATCGGGTCAATGGCGCGCGCAATCTGGGCGAATCCGGTGGTTTCCGCATCACGCCCCATCCGGTTCAGCAATTTGATCACCACACCTTCGTTGTCGGACGCGGCGACCTGCGTTGTCCAGTAGCTCAAGTCGAAAATGATGAACGAAATCAGCAGGAGATAGACGAGAGCGTTCACCAGGCCGACACCGAGTCCGAGCCGGGCATTCAGCCGGTTCCATCGGATCAATTGCACGCCTTCTTCCTTGTATTTGAAATAAATCTCCACTTTGCGATGCACAAAATACCCCACGGATTTAAAAGGGATCAACAGGACACAAAACACAATCACCGGGGACAACAGCCAGATGAGGGTTGGGTCATGAATGCCCACCTGCGGCAGCATCGGCTTGACATGTTTGGAGAGCGGCCCGGCCAGCAACGCGGAAACAATGATGCCGATCAGCGAGAACGACACGCGGATCGCGCCCTGCCGGTAACCGAGAGCGGCCAGCGACAGCATCATCCCCAAAACCAGAATCCAAATGGTCATGCCCACAAATAAAAACCATTTGGGAAAAAAAGCACGCTAAAATTTGCCCCTGGCCTGGGAGCGCCGGCGTGCCGCCGGCAGGCGATACCCGGGCAACCGGCCGGCGAGACGCCAGCGCTCCCAGGGTTCCACATTGAAACCGGGCAGGGAATGAAGCAAATTGCGCGCGGTGAAGATTTCCGTCGTTGTTCCAGCCTTTAACGAGGAACGGTTGCTCGGCGAATCGCTGGCGCACATAAAATCAGCGGCCCAGGCGTTTGCGCAAGCCGGCTGGGACTTTGAATTGATCGTCTGCGACAACAATTCCACCGACCGCACGGCGGAAATCGCGCGCGCGGCGGGCGCCACCGTCGTGTTCGAGCCGGTCAATCAAATCGCCCGCGCCCGGAATTCCGGGGCGGCGGCGGCCACCGGCGACTGGCTGGTTTTTGTGGATGCCGATTCGCATCCCAGCGCGGAATTGTTTGCGGACGTGGCGGAACAAATCAACCGGGGCCGCTGTCTGGCGGGCGGTTCAACCGTCCGGATGGATGAAAAGTTTTTGCTGGCCGGTTTTTTCACCTGGACCTGGAACTGGTCCAGCCGGCTGGGCCGCTGGCTGGCCGGTTCATTCATTTTTGTGGAGGCGGCGGTGTTCCGGGAAATCGGCGGGTTCAACCACGAGCTGTTCGCGGCGGAGGAATTGGATTTGAGCAAACGGCTGAAGCGCCTGGCGGGCAGGACGGGCAGGGGAATCGTGATTTTACACTCGCATCCGCTGGTGACATCGGCGCGGAAGATGCGGCTATACACGGCACGGGACCATCTGAAATTGCTGGCCTGCGTGCTTTTTAGCCGCCGTACCCTGACCCGCCGCGAATCCTGCACTTTGTGGTATGACGGCAGGCGGTGACGATATCAAGACGCCGCGGCGGCGGCTTTTTTCCGGACGGCAAGGAAGTTCAGATACTCGATCAACCGCTGTTTCATTTCCGTGCGCGGGACGATGGCGTCAATCAGGCCGCGGTCCAGGAGAAATTCGGCGGTTTGAAATCCCGGCGGCAATTCCGCCTGGGTGGTGTCCTTGATGACGCGGGGACCGGCGAACCCGACCATCGCGCCCGGCTCGGCCAGAATCAGGTCGCCCAGGCTTGCGTAACTGGCCATCACCCCGGCCGTGGTGGGATGCGTGAGCACGCTGATGAAGGGCAGGCGCTGTTGGGCGTGATAGGCAAGCGCGGCGGCGGTCTTGGCCATTTGCATGAGGCTGAACATGCCCTCATACATGCGCGCGCCTCCGCTGCTGGAGACGATGATGACGGGCAGTTCCTTTTCCGTCGCGCGTTCGATGAGGCGTGTCAATTTTTCGCCGACGACCGAGCCCATCGAACCGCCGAGGAAACTGAAATCCATCACGCCGAGCGCGGCGTGTTCATCGCCGATTTTGCAGATGCCGGTGACGACTGCGTCCTTCAATGAAGTCCGTTTTTGGTGTGATTCCAGTTTGGAGGTGTAGGTGGCCACGCCGGTGAAACTGAGCACGTCCGCGCTTGTCATCTGCGCATCCATTTCCTCGAACGTGCAGGTTTCGACCAGCGAATGAATCCGTTCGCGCGAGCCGATGGGAAAATGGTAGCCACACTTCGGGCAAACCTTCAGGTTTTCGTCCAATTCCTTGTCAAAAACCATGGTTTCGCACTTCCGGCATTTCGTCCACAACCCTTCCGGAATGTCGCGTTTTTTGGATTTGCCGCCGCCGAGTTTGGGCTTTTTGGGCAACGTCGCCGGCTTGTCGATCGTCGTTGGAGTCAAGGCCGGCTCAACCGTTTCGAGACCAAGCGATTTCTTCGTAAATGTAGTCGTCCCCATGTGTTGTTGAATAATACAATACTAAAGTCCGCGCGCAACTGTCCAGACGCAAACATCACCCGCTCCCGCGGCCAAAAGCACCCGGGCGCACGCATTCGTCGTCGCGCCCGTCGTGAAAACATCATCCACCAAAATCACCCGCTCGCCATCCAGACGCGCACCGGGTCGCATGGCAAAGGCGCCGCGCATGTTTGCCGTGCGCTGTTGCCGCGTCAGCAGGGTCTGGGTGGCCGTGGGTATGACCCGTCGCAGCAGCTTTTCGTTCATCGGAATTTGCAGGGCGGCGCTCAGGCGCGCGGCGAGACACCCGGCCTGGTTGAATTCGCGTTCGCGCTGTTTCAAGGGATGCAGCGGAACGGGCGCGATCAAATTCCAATCCTGGCCGCGCAGCGCGGGCACCGCTTCGCGCAAAAACAGGCCGGCGAGAAAATGTTCAAACCACAAGTGGCGCTGATATTTGAAGCGGTGAATGGCTTCCAGGACGCCGCCGCGGGCGACGACCGCCGAGCGCGCGAAACGGAAGTGCAGTTCCAGCTCGCGGCAGTTCGTGCATTCAAATGGCGTTGTGATGTCGCCCGCGAACGGCAAACCACAGCGTCCGCAAAACGGCGGTTTGATGAAGCGCACCTGGTGCCGGCAACGTGCGCAAACAAAACCGTCCCGGGCGGTCGCGCGTTCGCTTTCGCAAAGCTGGCAGATTTCGGGATAGAACAAACCGAGCCCGGTGCTGAACCACCGTTGAACTGGTTCGGCGGGCGCGGTCATCGCGTGATCGCGAACGGTTCACGCGCCGGTTTGAGAGGCAGAAATGTCACCACCACGAGGGTGGCGGCAAGCACCATCAAGGCCAGCCAGCCGTCTATCAATTTGTTCGTGCCGCAAAACCAGGTCGCAGCGCGCGGCGCGCCGGTGGTGAAGGCGTCGTAGGTTTTCAGCCAGAATATCCAGCCCGCGTGCAGGCCGATGGAAAAATAGAGGTTGCCGGTGCGCTGATACGCGAGGCCGAGCAGGAAGCCGGCGAGCGTGAGATTGAAAAAACCCGGAACGAACGTGTGGAAATCCGCAAAACCGCCCAGCATCCGCGGGAGCAGGACCAGTCCTGAAATCCAGGTGACCGGGCCGGTGAATTCCACGCGTTGCAGGAAATGGACGAGCGCGAAAATCACGCTGCTGGCAATCAGTGCCAGCTGCCATTGCAGTATCCTCCGCAATCCGCCAAAAATGCCGCCGCGAAATACAATTTCCTCGATGGTACCGACGGCAACCGCCGTGGCGGCGGCATTGGAAAGGGTTCCCACGATTTTATGGGCGGTCAGGCCCTGAATGAAAACGCGGTCGCCGCCGCCGAGGGCGATTCCGGCGACAGCGGCCAGCGAAACGAAACCGAGGAGCAGACCGCCGGAAAGCTTTTTCCACTGCCCGTGAATCTGGACCAGGCCGGTTTCGCGCCACGAGGTCGCGCCGAACGCGCAGAGCAATGTCCAGAGTCCGGCCAGCGCCAGAATCAGCAGCGAGTGGTTCACAACGCGGTGAAACGGCACCCCGCCGATTTGAGGAAATGAATGCCCGGCGGTTTGCACGAGCCAGTAAAGCCACGGCGCGAGCAAAGCGCCGCCAATAAAGACCACGACCAGATAGATGACCAGCGCCCGGAGCGGTCGCATGACGGAACGATAAATTTTTCGTGACCGAACGCAATCTCAATTCGTCTGTACCCCTGGACGGCGAAATTTTTAATTCGCGCCGGCGGGCGCGGCGTGATAAGGAATACACAGAATGGCGCGTGAATCGCAGGAAGCAGGGACGGCTGAACCGGTGACGCAGGAACGGTTCGGCCGGTATTATACCCAGGAACTCATCAACCGCGGCGGCATGGCCGAAATCTGGCTGGTGACGGACAGCCGCGGCAAACCGTTTGCGTTGCGGAAATTGAACAGCCGGTTGCGATTCAATCTCCTGGCCCGCCGCCGGTTTTTGCGCGGCTGCGAGGTGCTTTCCAAAATCAACCAGAGCGATCATGTTGTCGGTTATGTGGAACATGGCCGGCAGGGTGGAACGCTGTACATGGTCATGGATTACGTCGAGGCGGCGAATTTGAAGGAATTGTTCGCCCAACACGACCCCATCCTGACGGAAAACGTCGCCCAGATCCTGATTGACATGGCGCTGGGCCTGAGCGACGTGCATGAGAGCGGTTTCATGCACCTCGATTTCAAGCCGGAAAACGTGCTGGTGACGCGCAACGGCAATGTTCGGCTGATTGATTTTGACCTCGCGCAGCCGATTCCCGAAAAACCAAAAAAAATGTCCAAGAACCCGGGTACACCCGGATACATGGCGCCGGAGCAGTTGCAGCAAAAACCCATTGACCCGCGCGCGGATATTTTTTCCTACGGCGTCGCCGCCTACGAATTGCTGACCAACCACAAACCGTTTCCCGGCGAAACGCCCGGAGAAATCCTGGCCGCTCAGATGGACGCTTCCGGCCCCATGTTGCCACGCGAGCACAACGCGGACATTCCCCTCGTGCTTGAAAAAGTGGTCATGAAGTGCCTCGCGCGCGACCCGGACAAGCGTTACCCGTTCATGAGCGTGCTGGTGCGCGATTTGGAAAGCGCGTTGTATGTTTGACGGGGCATTGACGTGGTAGGGCGGCACTGCTGCGCCGCCGGGTATGATGGCCGCACAGTTCCGATAAATCGCGAGCCAGGCAGCACGGTCCTGCCGTCTTGATTCGGATTGAAGTCGATTACCCCAGCATCCGCTTGAGTTGTTGTTCTACTTCCTCAATCCAATCGTTGCCCGGAAGCGCATAGGGCCGGAACGTCTCGATGTATCCCTCGCGGTCGTTGTAATAGAGCGCCCGATGCAGGCCGAGCGTGCTGGCATCCGGCGCATCAATCAGGCTGGCGGAATCGCTGGCGCTCATCTGGAACAGCACGCGCATCTCGAATTCGGTCAGCGTCTTCCGGCCCAGAAAACGATTCACGTTGTTGTAGGTGTCGCAGGTGGCGATGACATGAAATCCCTGGCCGGGACCTTCGCTGATGAGGCTCATGAGCACGGCGGCTGGGTTGGCGGCGCTTCCGGCGTCGCTGCTCGAAAAGCTGAAGTCATCCTCCTGCCGGAGCTTCTTGTAATTTTGCAGGCCGTGAATCAACACGAATGTCTCCGGGGCGTGGTTTTTGTCATCACCGCGTTTCAAATCCCCGGCCAGGCCGTTCATGATTTCCGCAAGGTTGCTGTTGTTGGCCTGAATGATTTCATGCGGAACCGACTTGATGATGCGTTGCAGGAAGTCACGCTGGGGAAAACCGGGCGGCGAGCTGTCGAGCACGATGAACCGTGCGGAGTTTTTGGGATACTGGGCCGCCAGGGCCACCAGCGCCACGGACAGGAGCGTCAGGGCGCGCTCGTCGCTTTGCCCGACAATCAGGAGATTGCTGCCGCTCTGCTTCTGGAACACGGCCTCGGTCGGTCCCTTGATGGAATTGGGCGCGCCCAGCCAGATGCGCGCCGACGCGGGAATTTGTTTCCCGCCGGAGACGGAGTGGGAGAATGTGTTGGGAGATTTCAGTAATTCGTTTAGCAAATCATTTTCCTTCACGTCCGCCGGCGCATTGCCTTCAAACACAAACGGCCCCGGATACTGATTCTGATTTTGATCGGCCCGGGCGCGGATTTTTGCCAGATAACCGTCGCGCACTTCCTCGGGCAGCCACACGGTCTGGAACGGGCTGTTGCCTTCGAGGGAACCGGCCATATCGTTGTAAATGCCTTCGCCGGGACGCGTGAGCAGACGCGGAGCCGGATTGTCCTGGTCCATGATCAGGTAGGCATCCGCCTCGTTGCACATGAGGGCGATGCGGATGACCATCTGGCCGATGGTGGCGCGGGCCAGCGTGTAAGCGCCACCCAAAGTTTGCGATCCGAGCAGCACGTGGATGCCGAAGGCGCGGCCCTGCCGGACAATGCGGTCGAGCAGGACGGCGGCGGATTGCGAAACGCGATCTTCCTCCGTGAAAAATTCCTGGAATTCGTCAATGATCAGCAGCGAACGGGGCATCGGCTCGGTGCCGCCCGCCCGTTTGTAACCGGCCACGTCCTGCACGCCCAATTTGCGGAAGAGGTCGCCGCGGCGGCGCAGTTCCTCATCCACGCGCTGGAGCACGCTCAACCCGAATTCGCGGTCGCTTTCGATGGCCACCACCTTCGCGTGCGGCAGCCGGCGGTTGCCGTAGCACTTGAATTCCACGCCTTTTTTGAAGTCCACCAGATAGAACTCGACCTGTTCCGGGCTGCACCAGAGCGCCAGGTTGGTGATGACGACGTGGAACAGGGTGGACTTGCCCGAACCGGTCTTGCCGGCAATCAACGCGTGCTGGCGCGTGCCTTTGCCGATGGCGAGCTGCTGCAATTTGGTCGCGCCCGAACGCCCGATGGGCACGGTGAGTTCCTCGGTCGTCTCCTCCGTCCAGAGTTTGGCGTCCGAGGGAGCCACCTGGTCGAAAGGCACCTCGACGCGATTGGAATCCTTGCTGCTCTGCCCGACTTCATGCAGGAATTGCGTCGCGAATTCCGGGGACGGTGGCCGGTCGAGGACCAATCGTGTTCCCGCCTTGCGCCAGCCGGACAATTCAAAACCCTTTTCCGTGCGGACGAGGCCGACGCTGTTTTTCCGAAGTTCGTCGGGAACGAATTCCGGCGGCAGGGTGTGCCGCTGGTCCCAATGAATGAGCGTGTATACTCCGCATCGGGCGCCGCTGGCGCCGATGTTCCGCAGCCGCCGCGCCGCCGTGTCGCTGAAATTCACCGGAAACGAGGCAATGACGAGGAAATGATATTTCTCGGCGATGCTGCCCGCCTGCGCATTGTATTCCGTAATCGTCTCGTATTCGTTGCGGAGATACATCTGGATGACCTTTTCCATGTGCTCGTTCAATTCCGCGAGCTTTTCCTCGATCTGATTTGTCTGGGTCCAGATGCGGCTGTTGATGTAGCTCTCCTCGTAATCGGCGAGGTGCATCAGCGCGGCAAAATTTTGTCCGAGACCGACCGGGTCAAAAATGGTGAAGCTCAATTTTCCCGGTGGGGTGGTGGAAAGGAGCCGGAAGATGACGTTGTTGATCGTCTCGACCGGTTCGTCGCTTCCGGTTTTGGCCGCTTCAAAAAGAATCGACCCTTCAAGCGGGTAGGCGAGCACCAATGGGACGGAAAACGTGGACGGTCCCGGAAGCGCCAGGTGCCGGTCTTTTGGCATCGCCTCGGCAAATTTCGCCACATCCACTTCCAGGCGCCCGAATTTCGCCGCGTTTTTGAAATCCGCCGGCGGAGTCCAATTTTTCCACGCCGGTGACTGCCAGTCGGGGAAAAGTTCCTCCGCGGCGGCGTTGGCCGAGCGGATGGATTCATAAATCGGCTGGAGGCATTCCTTCCACTCCGTTTCCAGCGCCTGCCACCGGGCCTGGCTGTCTGCGTCCAGCTTCGCCATTTTCGCCGCATGAGCCTCCGCGAGTTGTCCCGCCTGGGCATCCGCCTCCTCCCGCAGGCGCGCGACGCTGTCTTCGTGGCTGCGCTCAAGCTGTTTGAGTCTGGCGGAGTGGAGCCGCTCGTTCGTTTGCAGGGCACGAAACCCTTTTTCATCAACTTTCTGGCCCCGGATGCCGCGCGTGTCATAACCTTCCTTCAAGGTCTGCTTCCATTGTTGATTAAGGTCGCGGCTGGTGTTCTCAAACTCTTTTTGGATTCGTTCCTGTTCCTGCCGGCACCGCGCCTCGGCCTGGTCCAGCGAACCGTCATGCAGCCGGCGCGCTTTCGCCAGATTGGCGGCTATGGTGTTGGCCGCCGGTCCGGCCTGGCGTTGGCCCAATTGCTGAATCACCAGCAAGACTGACCAAAGCGCCACCAGTACCGCCCCCAGCGCCATAAACGGGCCGGAATGGAATCCCGGATGCGGAACCGCGGAAAAAGCGATGCCAAATGCCACGATGGCCGATCCGAGCAACAAAATGGTCCGCAGCCAGAACGGCAGGAATTTAAACAGGCGCGACAGCGGAATTTTTTCAAAGCGGTCCAATTCACTGCGGGTTTCGGCCTCCAGCCGGCGAAGCTCTTCAAACAACTCGTTTTCATCGGCGGGAATAGCGGGTTCCGGCCAGGACCGGTGCGGGGAGAGCAACCGGCGGAAGGCGCCGTAGCCGCGAAAGGCGCGGCGAGCATTTTTTTCCAGTTGCGGAAAGGTTTCCCGGCTGGCGGCGAGCCTGATTTTGAAATCTTCCAGTGGCACGGCGGCGTTCGCCAGGTCGGCGTCCCGTTTGCGTTCCGCATCCACGGTGCTCTTCTGCAACCAGTGCTTGCGGCGGCCTTCCCGGTCGGTCCCCTCCATGACCTGCCGGTTGCACGTGAGATGGGCCTGGGTGATGCGGGCTTTTCGCTTTTCAAATTTGGCCCGGCTGTTTTTCCTTTCCGCTTCCCGGCCGGTTTTCGCGTCGGTGATACGTTCGGACAATTGCGACGCCTGCGCCTGGGTTGCGGTTTCAAAAGCTTTTGTTTCCGCAGCGGTCCGGGTGCGGATCTCGCCAATTAATTTTTCCTCCCGGACGGCAAAATCCTGGAGGGCGCCCCGGAACCGGTCCAAAAGCGCGAGCATTTCATTGACTCCCAGGGGCCTATTCACAGTCGTTCCTCACCTTGGTCATCAGTTCATTCAGTTTGTCCATCACGGCGATGGTCTTGTCCACGTTCGCAAAAAGTTCGGCCATGTATCGCTGTTCAAATTCCTGGCATTTGGCGTCGCGCCAGTGATTTTTGGTGTCTTCCCAGCGCTTGGAAAGCTCTTTTGTGATGGCGACCAGCCGGTTTTTGCTTCCACTCAGGTTCATGGCAGCTTGTTCTCTTCGCTGGCCGGTTTGGTTTCAGCCCGTGCCGCCGCCGTGGCGGTGCCCGGTGCGGGGATGTCCGCGTACGCTGCCAGGGACTTCACCACCTGGTCCAGATAGGCGACCGCGCGCTTCATGTCGGTGGCCAGAAAACTGTGAAGCTGGGTCACCTGCTTGACCAGGGGGTCGGTGCGATTTTCCATTTCCCGGCCCCATTTTTTGAGGACCGCCATTTTGGCCTCGACCTCGCGATTGGCGCGTTCCGCCCGTTGCACGGCCATGAGGCACAACGCCGTTGATTCATGGAACTGGGAGAGCTGGGCGTTGAACAATTCCGACCGTGCTTCCTCCAGTTTCCGGTAGCGGACGCGCGCCTCACCTTCCCAGAAGCGGCGTTGATCGTTTTGCACCCAAAGCCGGGTGCGCAGGACATCATCGCTCGCCTCCTCCAAAGCCGCGCGCGCCCGGGCCAGGAAAACAATCAGGTCGGCCCGGAAGGATTCCACGGCTTCAAAGGAGGTGACTTGGGCGCGTTCGGCCATATTTATTGATTCGTCCTCGTCCTCGTCCTCGTAATCGAAGAAATCGAGGACGAGTAAGAGGACGATTGAAATCGGTCAATGTTGGTTCAGATATTCCTCGATGCGCTGGGCTTTTCTCAACAGATAAGGCGTGTGTTCCTTGGACAGTTCGACGAATTTTTTGAGCGCCTTCATCGCCAGCCTGAATTCATCGGCGAACTTCTCGTGTTCCTGGTCCTGCCAGGTGTCCCCCAGCGACGTGAAGCGGGCTTGCAGCAAGACCAGCCGGTTCTCCAGGTCGGTGTTGAACCGTTGCAGTTCGTCGGCAAACCGCCGCACCTTTTCGGGATCCATGATTGCCTGTGCCATAATTTCCCTTTCGTTGGGCTTTTGGGGCGACCCGCCATTTGGCGCATCGCCGCAGGAAATCTAACACGGTTGCCTCCCGCCGCCGAGTAATTTGTAATCTGATAGTGGGAAGGCGAAATTTGCCGTACAGACTTTGCCTGGCTCAAGCCAGGCTGCCAATGCGCCGCAATTGAAGAAATGGCTCACTCAAGGTGCGGGATTGGTCCAAATCCACTTCGAATTCCGCCACCCAGTCGTTGGCTTCCTCCGGGTCAACCAGCATTTGCTGGACGCGCCAAGTTTTTTTATCTTCGGAAGGAACGACATAGGTATGCCGCATATTCCGCGCGTTCGGATCAAGGCAGATGCGCTCATGTTCAAGTTCGTAGGCTTCCAGTGCCACACGCAAACGCTCGGCGGTCCATGGCTGGCCTTCGGCATCCTTCGGAGGGGCGATCTCCGCGAGTCCCTGACTTTGGGTGTCGGAATCAATTTTAGGGTCTCGTGGAACTCGACGCTCCGAAAGCGATGCCAAGGCCGCTTCGTAATCGGCTATCACCAGCCCGCGCAGGAAAACAAAGATGCGGTTCCGAATCGCCGCCGTGAAGGCTTTGGTGTCGCGGGTGATGTCCTGCGCAGCCTCCTCTGCTCCGGGTGGACGTATCTCTTTCGTCTCGGCGCGCTGAAAATTCGGGTCGCGCATCTTCTCCCATTCGTCGAGCAAGCTCGAATCCACCTGCCGGATCATCGATGCCAGATAAAGTTCCATCTCGCGAATCTGATCGTTCTTGGCCGCATCCGGAACGTTCTGTGCGAGGACTTTGTAAACCCGGTTCAAGTGCCGGAGCAGCACGCCCTCGGCCCGCTGCAGTTCGTAATCCCGGATGTAATCGGAAAACGAGCGAAACGATTCGAACATTTCCCGGGCGATGGATTTCGGACGGATGTTTTCCTGGCCCACCCACGGATGCCGGTCGGCAAAGGCGTTGAACGTGGAATAGATGAATTCCTGGTTCGGCTTCGGGTACTCGCATTTTTCCAGTTCTTCCATCCGCTGGTCGTATTCAATTCCCTCCATTTTCATCTGAGCCATTTTCTCGTCCTTCACCTGGTCGAGCTGCTTGCGCAGGATGATGTCGGGATCTTCGACAATGGATTCGACGAGCGTCAGCAGGATGAGCGCATAATCCGGCTGTTGCGGGTCCACCAGCGGAATCGTGTCGAGCAGATACAGCGACAGCGCCTGGTCCATCGAAAAATCCTCCTGCAACTCGATGTTGACACTAAGTTTACGCTCGCCCTCACCCCGGCCCTCTCCCCCGGGGAGAGGGAGAATCTGTTCCTGCGCTGGGACAAGTTTTGACGTCTCGGACAATCCAGCAGCGTCATTTTGGTGTTCTCTCTCCTGGGGAAGAGGGTCAGGGTGAGGGTGGACGACCTTCTCCCTCTCTTTCCGCGCTCCGGGCTCAATAAACTCCACAATCTTCCGGTCCAGCAGCGAGCGGAACAATTGCCAGGCGCGTTTGATGTGCGCCTGTTTCTGCCGCGGCGAATCATGACAGCGGCCGATGAGCTGCTGCATCGCCTTGCAACCGTCGCCGTTCCGGCTCAGCACATTCAGCAACATCCCGTGCGTCACCTGGAAACGCGAGGTCAGGCGCTCCGGCGGCGCGGCAATCAGGCGCAGGAAGGTGTTCTTGTCCCAGTTGACGAAATTTTTTTCCGGCGGCTGACGCTTCACGGTTTTCTTTCCATCGCGCGCGGATTTTTCCGCCAGCTTCAGGTTTTCAATCACGTGCTCCGGCGCCTGCACCACCACCCAGCCGCGATCGTCAAAACCCTTGCGCCCGGCCCGGCCGGCAATCTGATGAAAGTCGCGCGCGCTCAGGATGCCGGTCTTTTGCCCGTCGTACTTGCACAGCCGCGTGAACAGCACGGTGCGGATCGGCACGTTGATGCCCACGCCCAGCGTGTCCGTGCCGCAGATGACTTTCAGCAAACCCTTTTGCGCGAGCTGCTCGATCAACACGCGATACTTCGGCAGCAAACCGGCATGATGCAAACCGATGCCGTGCCGCAACCACTTTTTGATGTCGGGACCGTATGGGCTGCTGAACTTGAACCCCTCGACCGCATTCGCCAGCGCCGCCTTTTCCTCGCGGGTGCAAACGTTGATGCTGGTGAAATCCTGCGCGCTCTGCGCGGCTTCCAATTGCGTAAAATGGACCACATACACCGGCGCCTTGCCGTCGGCGACGAGGCTTTCCAGCGTCTTGGCCAGCGGCAACTCGGAATACGCATGCTCCAGCGGCACCGGCCGGTCCGTGGACGAGACGCCCACCGTCAGCCGTCCGTTGAGCCGGGTGAGTTCCTCCTCGAAAAATGTCGTGTCGCCCAACGTCGCGGACATCAGGAGGAACCGCGTCTGCGGCAGCGTCAGCAGCGGCACCTGCCACGCCACGCCGCGCTCGCGGTCGGCGTAGTAATGGAATTCGTCCATGACCACCTCCTGCACGTTGGCCGCCGCGCCCTCGCGCAGCGCGATGTTGGCGAGGATTTCGGCGGTGCAGCACAGGATGGGCGCGTCGCGATTGACCGAGGCGTCGCCGGTGCTGAGACCGACATTGTCCGGGCCAAACTCGCGGCAGAGGGCCATGAACTTTTCATTCACGAGCGCCTTGATCGGGCAGGTGTAAATGGAACGTCGGCCCCGGGCAATGGCCTGGAAATGGAGCGCCGTGGCCACGAGCGATTTGCCCGACCCGGTGGGAGTGTTCAGGACGACGTTTTTCTCCTCGAACAACTCCAGGATGGCTGATTCCTGGGCAGGATAAAGCTGCAGCCGCCGTCCCTCCACATAATCCAGAAAACGTCCCAGCAAAACATCATTGCCGGGCTTCTCCTCCCGCGGAATCAAATCATATAACGTGGCCGGCACAGTCCACCCACTTTACGCAGGCGGAGCAGAATTGAAAAGGCAGATGCGTGAATTGAAATTCGGATTGAAACTATTCAGCTGGCCAGCCGGCGCAGAAAATCCGACGGGGAGACTATCCGGATGCCGCGAAATTCCCGGAGCGACAGCAGATGTTTCTTGTCGCCGCTCACGATGTAATCCGCCTCCGCCGCCATGGCGCATTCCAGAACCATTTCATCGCCGGGATCGGGCGTCGCTCCCGTGGCGCGTTCCGTGGGGAAAATCAATTCGGCCGATTCAGTCAGGGCATCAACCCATTCGACCGGCTTGCGCCGGGGATAGTCCAACCGAAGTTCCTCGATGGTTTCGTGATACTCGGCGAGTAACGCGGGGCTGACCACAACTTCGCAGCGGCCTTTTGCCCAGGCCGCCAGACAGTCAAACGGCGCGCCGCGCCAGAAGCTGGCACTCGCCACCACGTTGGTGTCGAAGACCACTCTCACTGTTTGCGGCGGTATCTCACCCGTTGCACGGCACGCGTAACGGCCGTTTCATCCGCCGGGGTCATTTCGGGAAGCTCGCGTCCGGCCAGCAATAGCGACCGCACCCGCGCCGGGGTCAAGGCCCGGCGTTTCCGCAGCACAATCAGCCCGTTGGTGTAACCCACGTCCAACTGGTCGCCGGTCTTGATCCGTGCCTGTTCGCGAATGGCTTCCGGAATGACCATCTGTCCTTTGACTGATACGTTGGCAATCATGCAGTAAGCCTAGCATTACTTTGGAAAGAATCAAGCCAAAAAGGTGGGGAGAGTTAACCGAGCCGTTCCGCCGCGGCCTTGATCGCTTCCAGCTCTTCCCATCGCGCGTAGAGTTTCTGGAGCTTTTCTTTCGCGGTGGCGAGGTCAGCGGTGAGCTGGGTCGTTTGCGTGGCGTGCGTTCGGTGAAAATCTGGCGAGGCAAACAGGGCTTCAATGCGGGCAATTTCCGCGTCCACAGCGTGGATTTGCGCCTCCATGCTTTCCAGCTCGCGCGTTTCCTTGAACGAAAGTTTGCGGGGCTTGGCGGGTTTCATGGCCTTCGTGGCCGTGGCTCGTGAGAGCACGGCTGACTTGTTTATCGAAACAATTGCCGCGCTCTCACGAAACGCCGCTACGGTCGCACGCTGCTTCTTTTCCAAATAATAATCGTAGTCGCCGACGCTGTGGTGGATTTTGCCGTCGCCTTCGAACGCCAGCACATCCGTGCAGACTCGGTTCAGGAAATAGCGGTCGTGGCTCACCACCAGCACGGTGCCGGGGAATGCGATCAACGCCTCCTCCAGCACGCGCAACGTCGGCAGGTCGAGATCGTTCGTCGGCTCGTCCAGAATCAGGAAGTTGCCGCCGCTTTTCAGGATCCTCGCGAGCAACAGCCGGCTGCGTTCGCCGCCGCTCAGATGTTTCACCTGTGTCGTGATGCGATCGTCGGCGAACAGAAACCGCTTGAGATAGGATCGCACCGAAATTTTACCGTCGCCGAATATAACGAATTCCGTGCCGTCGCTGACCTCCTCCATCGCCGTGCGTTCCTCGCGCAATTGGATCCGGCCCTGGTCCACGTAGTTGAACTTCGTGAGCTGGCCGGTCTTCACCGTGCCCTCGGTGGGCGCCAGCTGACCGATGATGATCTTGAGCAGCGTGGTTTTGCCCAGGCCGTTCCGCCCGGCCACGCCGATGCGCTGGCCGTTTTCGAACGTGAAATTGAACCCGCGAAACAGCGTGCGCCCGCC
>Ga0187851_10001938_pt1 | contig 18955 bp, 16 predicted proteins | sample June2016WEW_6_10_FD_132997 | JGI IMG/M metagenome (GOLD analysis project Ga0187851, IMG submission 132997) | Peatland microbial communities from SPRUCE experiment site at the Marcell Experimental Forest, Minnesota, USA - June2016WEW_6_10 | ecosystem: Environmental > Terrestrial > Soil >...
CGCCAGGCGGCCTGCCATTTCGTGCAGGCGTATCTGCTAGGCGCACACAAGAGGTGGAGCGTATGACGGATGCCGCAGTCGCGGAGGTTCAAACGAGCCTCCGCGGCATCGTGGAAATCGTGTTCTATTCCGGCGCGACATTCAGCGCCGGAAAGTTGCGCACTCCGGACGGCGATCTTGCCACCTTTGCCGGCAAGATCTTCGTCCGCGAGGGCGAGTCCGTCCGGTTGGAAGGACACTGGGCCAAACATCCGAAGTACGGCCGGCAGTTTGCCGCGGAGAACCTTGGCTATGACCTGGAGATGGACGCGGATGGCCTGGCCAATTTCCTGGCGAACCATCCGGATGTGAAGGGTATCGGCCCGGCGAAGGCGCGCGCGATCGCCGATGAGTTTGGGTGCAGCTTCGATACGGTCATTCGTACTTCGCCGGAGCGCGTCGCCGCTATCGCCAGGATTCCCATCGAGGCCGTTCTCGTGCTGCAGCGGCTCTGGGTGGCGAACGCCGACTTCAACGCGGCGATGACATATCTGTCGCGGTTCGGCTTGACGCATCACCAGGTGACGACGCTGGTAGATCGCTTCGGCAGCCAGGTCGTGCCCATTCTGCAGCGGGATCCGTACGTGCTCGTGCGCGAGATCCGTGGCTTCGGCTTCAAGCGGGTCGACAAGATCGCCCGCAAGATGGGCACGCCGAAGGATCTGCCGTCGCGCATCCGTGCCGGGCTGGCGTTTTGCGTTGCGGAGGCTCTCAACGACGGCCACTGCTGGGTGGAGTATGAAGATCTCCTCGACCGCGCCAACACGCTACTGGTGATGGATACCCTAGATTGCCGCGAGGTGATTGAAGGCCATCTGGAAGCGCTCATTGCCGAGGCGCAGTTGGTTTGCCTGCCCTTTGCTCAGCTCGTTGTCGCCGATCCGGAGATTCATCGGATGGAGGCGGAGCTCGCCGAAATTCTGCGTGAAGGCGGGCATGCTAACCCGCACGTTGTCACTAATGTCGAGGGGCTGCTCGACGCGGAGGCCGGCGAGCTGAACCCCGACCAACGGGCCGCCGTGCGCAATGCATTCTGCTACTCCATTTCACTGATGACCGGCGGCGCCGGCAGCGGAAAAACGTACGCCGTCTCGTCGATCACGACCATCGCCGAACGCCTCGAACTGAGTGTAGTGCTCGCCGCGCCCACGGGCAAGGCGGCGAAGCGACTGGAAGAGGTGGTCGGCCACGAGGCCAGCACCATTCACCGGCTGCTCGGCTACAACGGCCGCAATTACTCGCGCGACGCGCTCAATCCTATCGAGGCCGACATCCTGGTCATCGACGAAGTTTCGATGGTGGACATCCCGCTGGCTTGGCAGCTCTTTCAAGCTGTCGACCGCAGCCGCACGGCCGTGGTTCTCGTTGGCGATCACAACCAACTGCCCCCGGTGGGGCCCGGCAATCTGCTGCGCGATCTTGTCCAGTCCCGCGCGATTCCCACCACGTTGCTCACGCACATCATCCGCCAGGCGGGTGTCCTGAAAGAGAACTCCACCGCGGTCCTGGACGGCGAAGTACGGCCAACCACGGAAGTGCGTCTCGGCGCGCGCCGGCCCTGGTACGTGATCGACAAGTTCACCGACAGCCTCGATGTCCGCCGCATGCTGCTGCTCCTGTTTGAGGAAGTCCTCCAGGAGCGCCTCGGTTACGATCTGCTGCGCGACGTGCAGGTTCTGACGCCTATGCATAAGGGACCGTTGGGCACCGTTGAGCTGAACACGGAACTGCAGCGAATTCTGCAGTTGAAGCTCAACGGCGTCGTGGTCGCCGACATGGAGCCCGGGCGGCGGCCGCGCCTCTACGCCGGCGACAAGGTGATCCAGACGAAGAACGATTACGAACTGGACGTGATGAACGGCGCCATGGGTGTCGTGCTCGAGGCGGGAAAGGATGGAAGCCTGGCCATCGACTTCGACGGGCGTGCGGTGCAGATCGAAGCCGACTCGGATGCCGCGAACAACGTCCAGTTGGCCTACGCGACGTCGATCCACAAGGTGCAGGGCTCGGAGTTTCCCTGCGCGGTTGTGATTGCCCACAAGTCGCATTCCTTCATGCATCACCGCAATCTGCTCTACACCGCGGTAACGCGCGCAATGGAATCCGTGGTTCTGCTGGGCGACAGGTGGGGTATCGAAAACTGCGCCTCCAAGCGCCAAGTGGATCGCCGTAACACGTTCCTGTCATTTCTCCTGCACCCAGCTCATGATTCGACCGCCCAAGCCTTGTGGCAAGGCCCGGAGGACTGAGGACAAACAATGCCGAGGTTTATTGATCATCTGCTGGCGGAGAAGAAGTGGCACGTCAGCGGGATGGGACTCCCGCCGTGGATGATTGCTGGCGGAGAGGTTCTAGTAAAACGTGTAGCCAGAACCCGTCGTATGCTCCATGGGTCCAACGTCGTCCTGATCGACAACGTGGCCGAATATTACTACTCCCACCACGTCGATGCGAAGCGTGGCCCGGATGGGCCGGAGCAGTTCCCGCAATTGGCCCCGCCCTTTCCGATGGCATTCTACGAGTACACGCTCCCGCCCTGGATGTACGACACGCTTTTCACCGATGCAGAAAACGGGGCGCCACGCGCGCTGAATCAAGTCGGAGTGCTGGTCGCCGCTGTGGAGACAAGCGACATCCATGTTAACCCGAGTGAGCACAGCCCGCTTTCCAGTGTTCTCAGTGAGTGTAAGATCGGGTTGCCGCCAAAATGGTATCTATGCATTGAGCTGTTCGCTGGAGACCGCACAGATCGCATCCCCTGGTCTCCTGTCCTTCGGGTGGGCTTAACGGTCGATGCTGACGGCGCGCTCGCTTGTGATCCACGCTATGGCATCTGGGCACTCGATGACCGGATCACGGACAATTCGGCGATAGAACAACACCGTTTCTGGACATTGATGCCGCTTGTCTATCCGGCATTGCTGGCCAACTCGTTCCTGCACTGCCGCAACGTCAGCACGGAGGAGCATGTGCCGTCGGCCAAACTTAACAAGGCATATCTGAGGCGCCACGGGCTGCCGCTCGTCCGTTACAAGACGCTCACCATAGAGCCGATGAAGCGCATCCTGCGCAAGGAGGGGCAGGTCGAAGCCAATGGCCTGTCCAAGGCGCTTTACATCTGTCGCGGGCACTTCAAGGATTATCGGGAATCTGCCGGCCTTTTCGGAAAGCATAAAGGCCTCTTCTGGTGGGATATGCACGCACGGGGGGCCCTCGACCACGGTGTCGTGGTGAAGGATTACGCAATCAAACTACCGAACTCAAAGGCGGTGAACCCGCTGGAGACGCAGTTGTGACCGCCACGGCGATTGATATACAAGCCTATTACCGCCAAGTCACCGATATCGATATCGGAGAGATCGCCCGCGAGTTGTTGGCGGGCAGAATCACCCACCAATCAGCGCAGACGCTCTTTTGCGACTGCCCGAACCACCGCAGCCTATCTCAGCGTTCACTTCATGTCTGGCTCGACAAGCAGGGCTGGTACTGCCACGCCTGCAGCGTCGGTGGCGACGTGCTGCAGTTAGTCGAGTTCGTGCGGGCGGGCACGGTGACACGTGGCCAAACGGGCGTCATGCCGGAGTCGCATCGCCGGGCACGCGACTTCTTGGCTGGCCGCGCCGGCTTGCCGCCCTTGTCACAGATTGGTCGCTCGCCGGAAGAGATCGCCGAGGTGGAGGAGGAGCACCGCCTCACCTGGCGCGTGCGCGGAGCGCTGGCTGCGCTGGCGGAGATCTACCACCAGCGGCTGATCGCTAACTCCGAAGTCCTCGCCTGGTTCAAGTCCAAGTACGGCATTGGCGACGAGACCATTGCGAGATTGAAGATAGGCTTCGCCGACAACGAACCCGGCCTGGTGCCGGCACTGACGGATGGCGCCGGCGCCTTCACGCTGCGGGAATTGGCGGCGACCTCCGCATTCCGGCCGACCGCGCAGGACGGGCTCTTCCCGTTCTTCGAAGGCCGGATCGTCTTTCCGTACTGGAGCCGCGGCAATGTCGTTTTCATGATCGGCCGTCGCACGCCGTGGACCCCGGATCAGGAATGGGAGAAATCGAAGTACAAGAAGCTGGCCGTCCGCAACGACCGCAACAACGACCATGTGGCGCAGTGCGTCCAGAACGACGTTTTGTACAACGAAGACGTCCTGCTGACGCGCCCCGAGCGGGTGATCATCACCGAGGGCGTCACCGATTGCATCTCGCTCATGGAGCACGCCTTCCCGGTCGTCTCCCCGGTGACGGTACAGATCCGCGACGCCGATTGGGAGCGGCTGCTGCCGCGCCTCGCCGGCGTCAAAACGGTCTTCATCTGTCAGGACAACGAAGTTTCAGAGGCCGGCATGAACGGCGCGCTGAAGACCGCGCGTATCCTGTCGGCGCACGGGATCACGACGCGCGTGGCCGTGCTGCCGCTGGGCGAGAAACAACGCACCGCGCGCGAGAAACTGGCCGGGCTTCCTGCCGATAGCACCGAGGCGGATGCGCTGCTGGCCGACGCCAAAATCGATGTCAACGAGTATTTCGCCACAGGCAAGTGCGGGGCCGATTTTGAGGAGATTCTCAGTGCCGCTCTAACCCCGCTGGAACTCGCCATCTCGAAGCTGAGTTCCGAAACTCCAGACCATAGCCTCAGCCGTTGCCTCGAGCCCATCCTCGCCGAAGTCGGATGCCTGGCCCCAATCGATCAGGACCGTCATCTGCGCCTCATCCAGGCACGCTGCGGGAAAGAGCGCATTCCGGTCACTACGTTGCGCAAGCAGTTGAAGGTCGTCGAGATCGACCGAAAGGGTCGCCCTGGCAACAGTCGCTCCTGCGGTTTCTCCGGGGCCGGCGGAGCGCAACCGGTCCCACTCAACCGGACCCAACCTGGGCCGCTGCCAGACATCCAGGTGAACAACCGGCAGTTGCTGGCCATCATCGCGGACGCTTGGTCTGCGGTGCACGCTGCAAACCAGATCGATCCTTCGACGAGCACCGGCAAACCTTCCCTGTTCCAGCGCGGGGGCGCCCTCGTCCGCATCGCGGAAGCGAACGACGGTCCCACGATCGAGCACATGAACGAAACGTCGATGTATGGAGTGCTGGCGCGAACGGCCAATTGGAACAGGGTGGCAGGGGATCTCGTTTTCGCCACATCTCCCTCCAAAGATGCCGCACGCGACATACTCGTCAACCCCGACCCCAAACTTCCCCATCTGGAATCGCTAATCCGCACTCCCGCGTTCGGCAAAGACGGTAGCCTTATCACGGAATCCGGATATCATCAGGCGGATCGCCTCTGGCTGCTTCCCGACGCGTCGCTCACCCTGCCGGAAGTCCCCGCCGAACCCACCGAGGACCAGATCACTGCCGCACGGTCGCTGCTGCTGGATGATCTGTTCGTCGATTTCCCCTTCGTCACGCCTTCCGACCGCGCCCACGCAGTAGCCGCCATTATCCTGCCTTTCATTCGTCGGATGATCGACGGGGCCACGCCCATCCATCTCGTCGAAGCGCCGATGGTGGGGTCTGGCAAAGGACTGCTCACGAACCTGATCTCCATCGTGACCACCGGCGCGACCTGTGATGTCCGTACGATGCCCGAGCACGAGGACGAACTCCGCAAGATGCTCACCGCCGAGTTGATGAAGGGCCGTCCAATCATTCTGCTCGATAACGTCAGCGACAAGAGGAAGGTGGATTCGGCCGCCTTGGCGGCGATCATCACCTCACCCCGTTGGACCGACCGGTTTCTCGGCGAATCGCTGATGGTGACCGTGCCCAACAATGCTTTGTGGCTGATGACCGGCAACAACCCGAAACTCTCGGATGAGATGCCGCGCCGGTGTGTCCGCGTGCGCATCGACCCGCGAGTGGACCGTCCCTGGCTGCGCGCGAAATTCAAGCACACGGCCGTCGCGGACTGGGCCAAACAAAACCGGTCGGCCCTGGTTCACGCCGTGTTGACCCTGGTCCAGGCGTGGATTGCAGCCGGCCAGCCGCGACACACCGTCCTTCTCGGCTCATTCGAAGTATGGTCTGCCATCCTTGGCGGCGTCCTCGGCGTTGCACAGATCCCGGGGTTCCTGGGCAACCTCGATGAACTCTATGAGACCGCCGACGCCGACGGCCAGATGTGGCGCGAGTTCACCGCCGCCTGGTGGGAAACTTTCCACCGCGAGCCACAGAAAGTTGGCGACCTGAACCGGCTGTGCGAACAACGAGAACTGATGTTGAACGCTCGCGGTGACGGATCAGCCCGTTCGCAACAGACGCGATTGGCAACTGCGCTCGGCAATAAGCGGGATCGGGTGTTCGACGGCCTTGCGGTGAAGCGAGTGAGCTTCAACAAGCACAAAGGCGCGTTCCTTTATGCGCTCGTACCGGTCGATGGAGGCGTTGATCCGGGTCAATGCGACCAGTCAAGTCTAGATCTCATTGATTCTATAGAGTCGGCGGACCTGGCGGACCTGTCGGACTGCTTGCGGACCTCGGCGGACCTAGGTCCGCCTAACCTAAATGCCATAGAAACAGTCACTTCCGAAAAATCGGCGGACCTGGCGGACCTTGCGGACCTTTTACCGGTACCCCACACGGAAATAAAAAACACGTACATACCCGTGGGCGACACAGCGTGTGGAGAGAATCCTACAGAAACGGACGCCCCAGACCCCCCAGAGGTCCGCCAGGTCCGCGCGATATCCGCAACTGACACAAACGACGATACTTACACTCGGCGGACCTCTGAAACTGAGGTCCGCATCAGGTCCGCAAGGTCCGCCGCCCCGAATCGAGGTGCCATCGACCTAGCCAACCTTCCGGAGCATTTGGAAGCTCCTGACAGGGATCCTCCGTAGCCGGCGAACGAAGACGCATGACCGGTGAGTAGACCTGGGTGAGGGTACCAACCATGATTGAAGTCCTACAACAGACGTTTGCAACGGCGGCCCAATCGCTTCGAAGTGGGAGCACCCTATTCGTGTCCACCACCCTCGATACCTGGACGACGGGGCAGCCGGAGATCTTCGCTCACGACGTCCAGATCGACGACATCGCCTACCGGCGGCTCGATCCCGATTTCTACGCCTGGCTGCGCAGCAGGATGTTCACGGCGAAGCGGGCCTTCTTTGCTGGATACGTCACCCCGGAAACATTTGAGCGGCTTCGCGCGAGCTTTAACAGAATCCATGAGTGGGCGATGGTGCACTTGGGAGAAGCCACCCTGGAAGAAGCCTTGCGTACGCTGCATGCGAAAGATTACCAGCCGCCCGTGTCTGAGTCGTGGGACCGCAACGGAGCGCCGCCTGCAGTTGTCAACTCATCCACACACCCACAGGCACTCGCCATCGTCGATGCCATACGGGAGCAGGCGATTGCCCTCGGCTGGAAGCACGAACGGCTCTATGCGGTGGGCAAGCCACAAAGCCCACTCCGCGGGCTGGCATCGTATCTGAATTCTGGCGACCGCATTGGCGAGATCACGCGCGAAGCCATTGAGATCATGCTGCCGAGCGGAGTGCGCCAGCACTTCTACAATCCCGAAGTCGAGCAGCCCTGGATCAGGCGGACGGTTTCCCGACAAGACGTATCCGCGAATTGTGATCGGGTATATGATGCCCGAGACAGAAGGTGACGCGGTCAAGATCACTTTTCGTCGCTGACCTGGCCCCGGAGATTTTATGAAGCAATATCAATGTATGTTTTTCTTCCTCTCTCTGGTGGCACTCGGCGCCGCTCAGATGAACCCACCCGCTCTGCCGGCTCAAGTTCTAAATTCTGCCACGCTTGAAAAGGCTAAGGTGTTCATCACAGATAGCGAGTCATGGCAGGTCTCTGGTTCCGCCACCGGCGCGAATGGCGCATTTGCCGCGTATTCCCGAGGCGGAGCCCGACCTCAAACCGCGGAGATCATCAAGACTTTCGGGGAACGGTGCCCGGAAGTGATTGTGAACAATAGGGAAGAGCTTGCAGATTACATTGTTCTTCTCGACCACGAGGGCGGCAAGGGAGTGTTAAGGCATAGAAACAAGGTCGCGGTATTTGGACGCGTCTCGGGCGATGTAGTTGTCAGCCACTCGACACTCTCACTCGGCAATTCAGTCAAAGACGCATGTGAAGCAATCACTGATCATTGGGTCGCACACGGAGCAGAACTGCGCTCCGCGAGAGACAAAACAAATGCTCCGGCCAAGGCGAGTGCGCCGGAGCCCCCCAACATTGCAGTGAACCATGCCTCGCGACTGCTAATCGCGTCCACACCGGACGGTGCCGATATCGAAATCGATGGCAGCTTTGTTGGGAATACACCGTCGATGATTGAGATAAGCCGCGGTGAGCACCAAGTGATCATCAAGAAAAGTGGCTACACGCCGTGGACGCGGAAACTTAAGGTGACAGGCGGGGACATAAAGCTGAACGCAGAACTCGAAAAACCGTAACTGCGCGCCAATCATTGGACCGGAAATGCATCCGCCTCCCATTGGCAGAATCTGACCTTTCGAACTCTGACTTTGAGCAGCCCTGAATCAGGCGGGCTCGCGCCGCCAAATAGGCGCTCGCAGAAAAAGTGAGTTCAGGTCTTTAAAAAACGCGTGGTCGCCGAGTATAGATAAGTAGGGGCACAGTTTGGAAGCCCGGCGCACAACGCAGCTTCCCAAGGCGCCCTGACCCACACGAGAGACGGGACTCTCGTAAAACTCCCTCCCTTCGCTTCCATACCCGAAGTGTGCCTCGATGAAAGCTGAACGGCAGATCCCCTACTACGCCCCTGATGGCAGGTCGCTTGGCTTCCGCACTCCTGATGCCGCCAACCGTTTGATCGAAGGCGGATACGTGAAGCCGTCATGGGGCAGGAAGGGCCATCTCCGCGCCATCTGGTTACTGCGCCCCGATGGCAGCAATCCCATCCAAGCGTGTCCGCCGCACGGCACCAAGTATTGCATCGTCGAAAAGCTGCAGCACGGGCGCTGCTGGAAGCTGCGCAGGTTGGATGGCCGGGACGAGGACGGCGTGCCGTTCTCCGCTCGCAATGTATTTCTGCAGGTGGTGGCCGATTGTCTCGTCGGGTGAGAAGCAGGGCCCAAGTTGGGGCCCGGCATGTGGCGCGGATGCGCGGCGCGTTCAATTGCCCGCGTTTGGCCGTGTGCCGTGCGGGCCAGCCCGGCAAGCCCGAGGCCAAGCCTGGCGCGGCGGACGCGACACGGGCCAACGGGGCGCAACGGGGGCCAACGGTCGGCCCAATCCTGGGGTCCTCCCAGGGCTTTTTCGGCGGCCGGTAAACCGATTGCGGATTCTCGCTAGTTAGACGGTGACGACCGGGTCGTCACTCACCTAAACCATTGCAAACAATAAAACTGCCAACCAGCATCGAGCTGCGGCCGATCGGGGATTTGCTGCCGTTTACCCGCAACTCGCGCACGCATTCGGAGGCTCAGGTGGCTCAAGTCGCGGCATCGATCATGGAGTTCGGGTTCGTCAACCCGGTTCTGGTCGGGGCCGACGGCGTGATTATTGCCGGCCACGCTCGGGTGCTGGCGGCGCGCAAGCTGGGCATGGCCGAGGTGCCGGTCATCGTGCTCGGACACTTGTCGGAGACGCAGCGCCGGGCCCTGGTGATCGCCGACAACAAGCTGGCCATGAACGCAGGGTGGGACGAGGAGATTCTTCGCGAGGAGATGCAGGCGGTTGAAGCTGCGGGCTTCGATCTCGACCTCGTAGGTTTCAGCGACGAAGAGATCCGCGCGCTGATGGCTGACGCGGTGGGCCCGGAGGAGGTCGCCGCCGCGGAGTCGGCTACCGACGAAGTACCGGAGCCGCCGGTGGATCCGGTCACCCGCGCCGGCGACATCTGGGCGATCGGCCGGCACCGGCTGATTTGCGGCGACTGCCGCGACCTGGCCGTCGTGAAGGCGGTGCTGAACGGCGCGTCCGTGAACGTGGCCATCACCTCGCCGCCGTATGCCACGCAACGCGAGTACGATCCGTCGAGCGGTTTCAAGCCGATCCCGCCGGACGAGTACGTGGATTGGTTCCGGGCGGTGGCGGGCAACGTCCAAGCAGTGCTGGCCGCCGATGGCTCGTGGCTCGTCAACATCAAAGCCCACGCGGAAAACGGCGAACGCCACCTCTACACGCTGGACTTGGTCATCGCACACAAACGGCAGTGGGGCTGGCGCTACGTCGACGAGTTCTGCTGGCGCAAGACCGACAACGGAGTGCCTGGAGGGTGGCCTAACCGCTTCAAGAACGCTTGGGAACCGGTACATCACTTCAGTCGCCAAGCGGACATCAAATTCAACGCGCTGGCTTGTGGCACCGAGTCGGACTACTGCTTCGACTACTCGCCGCACAATCCTAAATCAGCCTCGGGGAGCGGTCTGCTGGGGACGGGCCCACGCGGTGCATACGCTTCGCAACCACCGAAAGGCGGCCAGGCGTGGGGGCACATGCGCAAGAAGATGATGGACGGTAAGCACGAGGGTATTGCGCGCCCATCAAACGTCATCGAGTGCACAACGGAGAGCAGCCAGGGTTCGCACAGCGCGCCCTTCCCTCGGCCGCTGGTGGAGTTCTTCGTGAAGTCCTTCTCCGACGCCGGCGACGCGATCCTCGATCCATTTACGGGTAGCGGCACCACGATGGCCGCGGCCCACGTGCTCGACCGCGTGGGCTACGGCTGTGAGATCTCGCCGGCGTACTGCGACGTGATCCTGCGGCGCATCGGGGACCTCGCCGGCGTCGAGCCAGTCCTCGCAGCTACTGGCCAGACCATCGCCGAGGTCGCCGCCGAGCGCGGCGTTCCGAACGAGCAGGTCGACAATCCGCGGCTGCGAGACACGCGCCGCATTCAGCATCACGGCGCCGCGCCGTTTTACGGAAGCCGCAAGGCCAACTGAGTCTGGTCGCTTTTCACTCCTGATGCAACTCCAAATCGAGCAGTGGCCGGTCGACCGGCTGATCCCCTATATCCGCAACGCGCGCACGCACTCCGATGCGCAAGTGGCCCAGGTTGCAGGCTCCATCGCCGAGTTCGGGTTCGTGAATCCGATCCTCGTCGGGCCGGATGGGGTCCTTGTCGCCGGCCACGCTCGCTTGGCGGCCGCGCGCATGCTGAAACTGACCGAGGTGCCAGTCATTGTCCTGGCACACCTCTCCGAGACGCAGCGCCGCGCACTCGTCCTCGCCGACAACAAGCTGGCGGAGAACGCGGGGTGGGATGAAGAGATGCTGCGCGTCGAGTTGGAGACTCTTCAGGCGGACGGCTTCTCACTCGAGCTGGTCGGCTTCTCCGACGAAGAGCTTGAAGCATTGCTGCGTGATCCCGAGCAGGTCGCGGCAGGCCTCACCGATGAAGACGCCGCGCCCGATGTGCCGGAGACGGCAGTGACCGTGCTGGGCGACAGCTGGCTGCTGGGCCCACACCGGCTGCTGTGCGGCGATGCGACGCAGATGGCCGATGTGGAAAAGGTCATGGCCGGCGGCCTCGCCGACATGGTCTTTTGCGATCCACCGTATGGCGTGAACTATGGCGCCACGATGAAGGACAAGCTCCGCGGAAAGTCGCATCGCAAGATCGTCAACGACAATCTGGGCGATGCTTTTGGGCCGTTCCTCTACGATGCCTGTGTCAACCTGCTATCTGTCGCCAAGGGCGCTATCTACATCTGCATGTCGTCTTCGGAGCTGCATACGCTCGAGAAGGCGTTCCGCGAAGCTGGTGGCCACTGGTCGACCTTCGTCATCTGGGCCAAGAACACATTCACGATGGGCCGATCAGACTACCAGCGCCAGTACGAACCAATCCTCTACGGGTGGAAGGAAGGCACGGACCACTTCTGGTGCGGTGCACGGGACCAGGGCGACGTGTGGTTCATCAAGAAGCCCGTCTCAAACGACCTGCATCCGACTATGAAACCGGTCGAACTGGTCGAACGCGCGCTGCGCAACTCCAGCAAAACGCGGGACACGGTGCTCGATCCCTTCGGCGGATCCGGCACCACGATGATTGCCTGCGAGCGCACCGGGCGTCAGGCGCGGCTGATTGAGTTGGAACCGCGCTACTGCGATGTCGTGATTCGCCGCTGGCAAGAACACACGGGCCAACTGGCCACGCTCGAAGCCGACGGGCGGCTGTTCAAAGAGCTGGCCGCCGAGAGGCTGGGCATCGCCGGTTGAATCGACCGTTGCCACCGTGAGTTGGCATACGTGGAGGCCGCGTTGCGCGCGGGAAACCCCGAAGTGCAGGGCCTGTGCCTCGCGCTGTCCGATTGGTCCGCTGAACTGAAGATCCTCGATGGACTGCCATGGAAGACACGCTGGTCCGACTTTTTCTCCCCGCCATAGCGCCTGTCTCAGGGTGGATTGGCAGTTACGTCTGTGCATCCAATCGCTCGCCCAATTGCTCCGGAACAAGGAAGCCGCCAGCTGATGAGGCTGGCGGCAGTGCGGTTGCGCGTGGGAGTCAGCCGATCTGCTTCTGGCCGTTCTCCTCGCAGTAGTGCCGGTATCCGAGCGAGTCGGCATCTCCGTAGTCGGCCTCGTGCGTGTCGGCGAAGTGCCTCAGATCGGCGGTCGCGCAGGCAATCGCGATCTCAGCGGAGACGTCCTCCGTCTCCATGTACTCGGTGAGCAGGGTCGCCAGGCGTTGCCGTAGTTGCGTGTCCTGGTCCATCGTGTTGTTCTCCTTGCTGCGGTTCGCGGTACGGGAGCGTCAGACTGCTTTGTAAACGCGCTCGCCGTCTTCCCGCTTGGCCGAGTCGATCTTGAGGCCCATCTTCTTCCCCAGGCTGCCGGAGATGAAGCCGCGGACGCTATGAGCCTCCCAGGCCGTTGCGGACATTATTTCTTTCAACGTGGCGCCTTCGGTGCGCTTGAGCAGGTCGAGCACGATGGCCTTCTTGCTGCCTTCGCGCGGCGGGCGCGCGCCGTCCTTGGGCTTGGCCTCTTTGGTCGCCTTGGCCTTCTTGGGCGCGGCAGGCGCCGCGTGTTGCGCGGGGGCGGGCGTCAGCACCTGGATGGCTTTCCAGATCCGCGCGATGGCCGTCTTGCGGTCCGTGAATTTCTTGATCGGCTTCAGGGAGTCGAAGGGCACCACGCCGGCGAAGCCATTCCAGACTTCGGCGAAGCGGGCGATCGGCCAGGCGACCGAGAGTTTCGTGAGTTCCTTCTCGGTGGAGAAGGTTCCTTCGGTAGTTCCGATGCCATGGTTGAGAGCATCTTCGAGGGCGGCAAACGCCGTGATGTTGTTGTCGGTTTCGATCATAAAGGTAGGCATGTTTAGTCTCCTAGTTGAGTCAATGGCGCGTTAGCAATCCAGGCCTTTGGCATCCACCGCGCTGCGGTCGCCCAGGCTGGCGAGCACGTAGGCGAGTTCCTCGCTGACGTGGCCAAGGTCGCCCGGGAAGCCCCAATTGGCAGGCGCGGCGGCCTGTTCTTGCTGGTGCCGGACAAGCTGCTGCGCGATGCGCTGCAGCAGGTCCTGGCATTCGGCGTGGCGCTCTGCGTAACAGGCGGCGGCGGTTTGCTTGGTGGTCTGTTTGGTGTGTGCCATCGACCCTATGAATCGCTTCGGTTCCGGCGAATAGCAAGGCGATTCAATCCGATTTGCGAACAAATATGGGCATCTCACTCCGGGGCTACGCCAAGCATCGCGGCGTCACGCTGAAAGCGGTCCAGAAGGCAGTTGCGCGCAAGCGGATCAAGCTCGAATCGGACGGATCGGTCGATGCGGCGCGGGCGGATCGCGATTGGACGGCGAATAGCGACCTTGCCGGGGTCTTGCCCAACATCATCGGCGGCCAGAAGCAGGCCTACCGGACGGCCAGGAGCATGGTTGCAGTTCCGGAGGTCGCGTCCGTGCCGACCAATCTGGCTGGCGATCCGCTCAGTGTCTACATGAAGGCGCGCGCGGTGAAGGAGACATTCAACGCCAAGAAGGCGCAGCTCGAATATGAGCTACTCGCCGGGAAGCTGATCGACAAAAACATTCCCAGGGAGTCAGCTGCAGCGTTGCTTCAGATGGTGAAAGAGCATGTGCTCGCGCAGCCGGATCGTCTCGCGTCCACCCTGGCGGCAATTAGCGACACCCCCTCGGCGCATAAAGTCCTGTCGAACGACGGCAAGGCCTTGTTAGTGCGACTCAGCAAAGCCGTCGCCGACAGCGGATTCTAATCATGTCTTCATTTCTCGGCGATGTCGGCGCGGCGCTCCTCCTCCCGCCGCGCGACATGACGGTATCACAGTGGGCAGACGAGAACCGTGTGCTCACTGGGGCCGCATCGGCGGAGCGCGGCCAGTGGCGGACCCGCCCCTACCAGCGTGAGCCGATGGACGTGTTGAGCCCGGCGCATCCGTCCAAGATGGTCGTCCTACTGTCCAGCGCCCAAATGCTGAAAACAGAATGCCTGCTCAACTTCCTGGGCTTCATCGCCGACGTCGACCCGGGCCCGGCGCTGGTGGTGGAGCCCCGCATCGAAGACGCCAAGGCGCTGTCGAAGGATCGTGTGGCGCCGATGTTTCGCGCGACGCCCGTGCTGCGTGGCAAGCTGGCCACGGTCAAGAGCCGCGACTCCGACAACACCGTTCTCCACAAAGCGTTTACCAACGGCTCGGGGCATGTGACCTTCACGGGCGCGATCAGCCCGAGCGGCCTGGCCATGCGGCCGATCCGCTACGCCTTGCTCGACGAGGTGGACCGGTACCCGGCGTCGGCCGGTACCGAGGGCGATCCGGTTTCGCTTGCGATCCAGCGCACGGCGGAGTTTGAGCACAACAAGAAGATCCTGCTGTGCTCGACGCCCACTATAAAAGGATGCAGCCGGATCGAATTGGCCTGGTTGCAAAGCGACCAGCGCGAGTATTTCGTGCCGTGCCCGCACTGCGGCGAGTTCCAGGTGCTGGAGCTGGGCGACGGGGCTGAGGGTGGGCTGGCCTGGCCAGAAGGGCATCCGGAAGCCGCGCAGTATCGCTGTCGGCTTTGTAAGTCGCTAATTCCTGAACACAAGAAAGCCTCGATGGTCGAGCAGGGTGGCTATCGGGCCCAGAACCCTGGCTCGCTCATCCCGGGCTTCCGCGTTAACCAGCTCATCTCGCCGAAACGAAGCTGGGGCACCATCGCGACGGAATTCCTGGCGGCGAAGCGCTCGCCGGAGACGCTCAAGGCGTTCATGAACACGGTCCTCGCCACGCTGTGGGAGGAGAAACACGAAGTCGTCGCCGACGCGCACGCGCTGTGGAATCGCTGCGAGCCGTTCGCGGCCGAGGTGCCGGAGGGCGCCTGTCTGCTCACCGCCGGCGTCGACGTCCAGGCCGACCGCATCGAGCTGGAGATCGCGGGCTGGGGCAGGGATGAGGAGTCGTGGTCGGTCGCCTATCACGTCATCCCCGGCGACATCCTGCGCAACGAAGTGTGGGCGGCGCTGGACGAAATCCTGCTGTCGATTTACACGCATGAGAACGGGCAGCAGCTGCGGGTCCAGGCGGCGTGCATCGATTCGGGCTACAAGGACGCCACCGTGCTGCGCTTCACCCGCGACCGTTACAACCGGCGCGTCTTCGCGACCAAAGGGCGGTCCGGCGACGGGACGATCTGGCCGCACAAACCCAGCCGCAAGAACCAGACGCCGTTCTTCATGATCGGCGTCAACGCCGCGAAGGATGCGGTCCACGACCGGCTCAAGGTCAAAGACGCCGGCCCAAGCTATTGTCATTTCCCGCTCGGGCGGGACCTCGAGTACTTCGAGCAGTTAACCGCGGAGAAGAAGTTCATCCGGTATCACAACGGTTTCGCGAAACACGAATGGCGCAAGGGGGATGGGGCGCGCAATGAAGCGCTGGACTGCCGGGTTTACGCCTATGCGGCGCTGAAGTCGCTGGGGCTTTCCGGCGCGCAGTTGAATCTGTTCTGCGATCGGTTTGCGAAGCATGGCCGGAGAATCGCCGCAGCGCCGCAGCGAAATACCACGCAAGAGCAAAGCGCGGAGCAGCCGCAGCCAGCGCCACGGAGGGACTCCGGCGCCAACGCGCGGAATCCATTTCTCAACGGGCCGGGCGGTAGCTTCCTGGGCGGCCGCCCCAACTGGTTCGGGCGGTAAACGACATGGCCATCGCACTCGCAGACCTGCAGGCACAGCGCGACCAGCTGACATGGATGATCGGTCGCGGCGTGCTGAAAATGACCGTCGACGGGCAGCATGTCGAGTACGCCTCCACGGACGCGCTCTTGAAGGCCAGAGCGGCTCTCGACGCAGAGATTGGGAATTTGCAGCCGAACGCCCCGCCCAGTTTCTCGCTTGGCCAGTACTCGAAAGATGGTCGCGGCAACTGGCCGCGCGACTAAGCCTATGAATTTCATCGACCGGGCAATTGGGTGGGTGTCGCCCGCGGCGGCGTTGCGGCGCGTGCAATACCGGCGTGCACTGCATGTCGCCGAGAAATTCTCCTATGACGGCGCTATGCGGGGTCGCCGGACCGGCGGCTGGATCACATCGAATTCGGATGCCAACCGGGAGACCTTCGGCTCCATGGTGTGGCTGCGCGATCGCGCCCGCGACCTGGCCCGCAACAATCCCTACGCCACGAAGGCTTTGTCGGAGCTCGTCGGTGCCCAGATCGGGACGGGTATCATTCCGCGCGCCAACACGGGCGACGATAAGCTCAACGTCCTGATCGATCAGAAGTTCGAGCGCTGGGCCACGGATTGCGATGCGGATGGGCAGTTCGATTTCTTCGGGATCCAGTGGCAGGTGGCGCGCGCCGTGGCCGAGAGCGGCGAGTGTATCGTTCGATTTCGCCAGCGACGCCCGGGCGATGGAATCGACGTCCCGTTCCAGCTCCAGGTGCTGGAGCCTGATTACCTCGACCACAACAAAACGCTGTCTCTCGACACCGGCACGATCATCGAGGGCGTGCAATTCGACAAGATTGGACGGCGCGTCGCGTATTGGATGTTCGGGAATCACCCGGGCTGCCTGACCCTAACGAACTGGCAGGCCGGTTTCATCTCGAAGCCCATTCCTGCCGAGTCCGTGCTCCACGTATATAAAAAGGACCGGCCCGGCCAGGTCCGCGGCGTTACGTGGCTGGCGCCGGTGATCCTGAAGCTCCGCGACCTCGACGAATACGAAGACGCCGAGTTGGTCCGAAAAAAGATCGAGGCCTGTTTCGCCGCGTTTGTCATCTCGCCGGATGGCTCGATGATGAACCTGACGGAAACGAGCACGGACCCGATCACGAATCTGCCGACGGAGTTCCTGGAGCCGGGCGTGATCAAGCGGCTGCGCCCGGGCGAGGATGTGAAGTTCGGGGCACCGGCCAACAGCGCGGGTTATCGGGATTACCGCGCGACGCAGTTGGGCTCGGTGGCGGCCGGCCTTACACTCCCATACGAGCTGCTGACGGGCGACATGAGCGCCGTGAACTATTCCTCGTTCCGCGGCGGCATGCTGGGGTTCCGCAACACCATCGAAGCCTATCGCTGGCTGTGCCTGGTGCCGCAACTGCTGCTGCCGGTCTGGAAAAGGTTCATCGACATTGCTTTCATCGCTGGCGAGATCCCCGAGCAAAACTATGGCGTTCGATTCACTCCGCCCAAGTTTGAATCGGTGGATCCGCTTAAAGATGCGATGGCCGAGAAGGTATCCCTCCGCACCGGGGCGCTCACCTGGCCGGAGATGGTGGCGAGTCACGGCCAGGATCCCGACGGCCAGTTGAGAGAGCTCATCGCCTGGAACAAGAAGTTCGACGACGGCGGCGTGATCCTGGACGGCGACCCGCGGCGGACCAGCGATCGCGGCCAGATCAATGTGCCAAATAAGACACAAAGCCCAGAACTGGAGAAAGACGGTGACAAATGAAGGGTAATCCAGAGGTTGTCGGGGTGCTTCAGAGCGCCCTCGCGCTCGAGGCGACGATCCACCTGCAATATGGCACCGACGCGCGCTGCCTGCGCGAGGTCGGTTTGAAAAAGAACGCGAAGAAGGCCGCCGACTTTGGCGGGGACAGCGGCAAGTTCCTCGGCATGGTCGAGGACCGCGTTCTATTCCTGGAGGGCAGCGTCGCATATGCCCCGGCGCCGGTGCTGGACTCTGCCAGCGTCACCGCAATGCTGCAGCGGGAGCTGGGTCTCGAAATGGGGATCGTTGAGCCCTATGAGAGGGCGGTGGGCATTGCGCAGCAAGCGCTGGACGATACGACCCGCAACCTCTTCGAGCACTTGCTCAAGTGGCACCAGGAACATGTGGACCATTTGGAGCGCGAGCTCGGTTTGATCGCGAAACTCGGCGAGGCCGGGTACTTCGCGGCACGAATGCAGTAATCGACGCCAGACATATCCCATAAACGACGCGGCGGCGGGTTCTAACCTGGCCGCCTTTTTAATGCGGGTGGGCGGCATCGGCCGCCCGCCCTGCTTTTGGACCGGTGTGCACATTCACCCACGCGATTAGGAGGCTTCATGTTGAGGGAAAACATCACCGCTGCGGCCGGACCGCCTGGCGTCGTTCCGGGGCCTCCGGCCCACACGCAGGTCGAGACATTTTCTGCTTCCTTCGCTCCCGACACCTGGGACGACGGGGACTCCACGGTCGACTGCGTCTTCTACAGTGGCGCGACGGTCCCGCGGGTCGATTTCTGGACCGGAGAGCCCTACGACCTGGTGCTCAGCCTCGAGCCCGGCGCCATCCGGATGGACCGGCTGAACAACGGCGCGCCGGTCGTCGACAACCACAATACCTTCGGCAGCATTCGCGATCAGTTGGGCGTCGTGAAGCCTGGCACCGCGCGGGTCGAGAAGGGCAAGGCGGTCGCGACCCTGCAGTTTAGCCAGCGCGATGATCTGGCCCCGCTGCGCGCCGATATCAAAGCGGGCATCGTCCGCAACGTCTCGGTCGGGGCGCGGATTGTGACCAAAAACGAGACGACGCCGAAGGGCCAGGACC